>Ga0335077_10006504_pt1 | contig 14438 bp, 10 predicted proteins | sample Lox_Sample_31_FD_207151 | JGI IMG/M metagenome (GOLD analysis project Ga0335077, IMG submission 207151) | Soil microbial communities from Loxahatchee National Wildlife Refuge, Florida, United States - Lox_Sample_3.1 | ecosystem: Environmental > Terrestrial > Soil > Wetlands | place: USA...
AAATGGAGTATCCGGCAGGTGGTGAACCACATCACTGACACGGAACGGGCCTTCGCCTTTCGAGCGTTGTGGTTCGCCCGCAATTTCGACACGCCGCTGCCGAGCTACGATCAGAACATTTCCGCCGATGCCGCCCGAGCCGATGAGTTTTCATGGGCCAGTCACATCGAAGATTTCCGCGCGGTCCGGCTCGCAACGAACACCTTGTTTCGAAATCTGCCGGCCGGGGCCTGGATGCGAACCGGGATCGCCAGTGGAAATCCCTTTACCGTTCACGCGCTGGCTTACATCATCGCCGGACACGTCGTTCACCATAGAGCGATTCTCGAAGAACGATACCTGTAGTTCGCGCTGCGCGCGAAGCGATACCGCGCATTACGGACCGGGGGGACGCGGCGAAGCTTACCGGCTAAGGCGGGCGAATCACACCATTTTCTCATTAACAAAAAATGAAGGGGGCAACTGGGTGGGAGCGCCGCACGTTTCTCACTTCGGAGGACGGTATGAAACGGGCACTCTGGTTGACACCTGTTCTGACATTTTTTTCGCTTGTGGGCTGCGCGGAGCACTATTACGGATACGGTTACTATGCGCCGCCTCCGCCAGCGCTGCGGGCTGAGGTCTACGGTTACGCGCCGGGCCCGGGCTACGTGTGGATCGGCGGCTACTGGAATTGGGATCGAGGATATCATTGGGTGCCCGGTTCCTGGGCGCGGCCGCCTCGTCCACATGCGGTTTGGGTGCCGGGACGGGCGCATTATGATCACGGGCGCTACTACTACGAGCGTGGGCGTTGGCGATAACCGGCCGGGGGTGCCCGGCCGGGCGCACGCTTATATACTGGCTGAATGGCACGAGGCGGCGCGTTCGTCTGGTTCGGCGCGGCTGCGCTTCTGCTGAACGCTTCCGACTGGCCGCAATTCCGCGGGCCGAACGCGGCAGGCGTTTCAGAGACCACCGGGCTGCCGGTGGAATTCGGGCCAGCCAAGAACGTCCTGTGGAAGCAGGCGCTGCCTCCCGGTCATTCCTCGCCGGTGCTCTCGGCGGATCGAATCTTTGTCACCGGCTATGACGAAGATCACCTGTTCGTCATCGCGTTAGAACGCGCCTCGGGCCGGATTGTCTGGCGCCGCGAAGTGGTTCGGCCGCGCAAGCAGAAGTTGCATGCTTCGAACAGTCCCGCCTCGCCGAGCGTGGCGACCGACGGACGTAATGCGTACGCGTTCTTCACCGATTTCGGCCTGCTCTCCTACGGCTCGGACGGCGAAGAGAGATGGCGCGTGCCGCTCGGTCCATTCAACAACCCTTTCGGCCTGGGCGCTTCGCCGGTGTTGGCGAACGGGAGCGTGATTCAGGTTTGCGATTCCGAAACCGGATCCTTTGTCATCGCGGTGGATCAGAAGACCGGGCGAACCCTCTGGCGCAAGGAACGGCCGGAGATGACGCGCGGCTTCTCCACTCCGGTGCTGTATCAGCCGCGCGAAAGCGGTATGCAAGCCTTGGTGCCCGGGACCAGCCGCCTCATCGCCTACGATGTCGAGACCGGAAAAGAGGTCTGGTGGGTGCGCGGCCTGACCTGGCAGATGAAACCGACGCCGGTGGTGGCCGGAGACGTCGCCTACGTGCTGGGCTGGGCAGGTGGTTCCGATCAGGGCAACCAGGAGACGCTGCCGTCCTTTGAACAGATGCTTCGCACGGCGGACCGGAATCATGACCGCAAGCTCTCCAAGCCGGAACTCGCCGGGACGCCATACGAAAAGGACTTCGAGGACTCGGATCTGGACAACGATGGTTTTCTCGGCGAGCGCGAATGGGAGAAGTATCGAGAGCGGCGGGCGGTGGTGAACTCGGTGATGGCGGTAAAGCTGGGCGGCCAGGGCGACATGACGGAGAAAAGCATTCTCTGGCGTTTCTATAAGGCGCTCCCGAATGTTCCTTCGCCGCTGCTGTATCGCGATGTTTTGTATTTGATGAAGGAAGGCGGCATCCTCACCGCCCTCGATCCGGCGAACGGCAGCGTGCTCAAGCAAGGCCGTCTCGCGGGCGCACTCGACTTTTATTACTCGTCCCCGGTCGCCGCGGATGGGAAGATTTTCGCGGCGAGCGAGGGCGGCCATGTCTCCGTCATCCGGGCCGGGCGCGATTGGGAGGTGCTGGCGTTGAACGATATGGACGACGAGGTATACGCAACACCTGCGCCGGTGGATGGCCGGTTGTATCTGCGCACCAAGACTGCGCTCTATTGCTTCGGGAACGGCGGAACGCGCGAAACGCACTGACACTCCGGCATTCACCATTCCCCATCCGGCCACCCGGAGTTATGCTGGATACTCTCGCCGGCATATGACTCAGTCCTTCCATTCAACGCCGAGACGCCGAGACGCGCAGAGAGCATTTTGCTGCGTCGCGCTGCGTCCTTCGCTTGTATTCGCGCGCATTTGCGGCCTGTTTCTTTTCCTCGCGGCGCTCGCACACGCCCAGACGCCTGACATGATCCTCTACAACGGAAAGATCCTCACCGTAGATGCACAATTCCGAATCGTGGATTCCATTGCGATTCGCGGCGATCGCATTGTGAGCGCCGGCACGCGTGACGAGGTCGCCAGGCTTTCCGGCCCGAACACGCGCCGGATTGATTTGCAGGGCAAGACCGTGCTGCCGGGCCTGATCGACTCGCATACGCATGCCTTCGAGGCCTCCATGTACGAGTTCGATCACCCTGTCCCCGACATGGAGACCATCGCCGACGTTCTGAAGTACATCCGCTCCCGTGCCGCTCTCGCGAAGCCCGGGGACTGGATCGTGCTCACGCAGGTTTTCATTACCCGATTGCGGGATCAACGCTTCCCGGCCCGCGCCGAACTGGACGCCGCGTCGCCACACAATCCGGTCTACTTCGGGACCGGCCCCGACGCTTCGGTGAACTCACTTGCATTGAAGCTGAGCGGAATTGACAAGAATTTCCAGATCACCGACGGCAAGCCGGGCCGTATCGAGCGCGACGCCGCGGGCGAGCCGACGGGCATTCTGCGCAGTTGCGGGCGTCTGATTAAGATCAAGTCCGGCGACCGGGAGCCGACCGATCAGGACCGCATGCAGCGCTTGAAGATGCTGCTGGCCGACTACAATTCCGTGGGCATCACCAGCATTTCGGAGCGCGACCTGGGCGACCAGGGCGTCGAGGTCTACCGCCGTCTGCACCAAGCCGGCGAGATGAGCTGCCGGGTGTACATCATGTACAGCGTGGATGCCCAGATGCCCCTGGATCAGATTCAGGCGCGCATGTTGAAGGCGGCCCAGAGCCCGCTGCACCGGTATAACAACATGCTTTGGCTGCGCGGCACGAAGTCGTACATGGATGGGGGTATGCTGACCGGCAGCGCCTACATGCTCCAGCCCTGGGGCGTCAGCCAGGTGTATTCGATCACCGACCCGAATTATCGCGGCATGCGCTACATCGAAGCGGGCAAGCTTTACCAGATGCAGCGCTTCGCCCTACAGCACGATCTCCAGTTCACGGCGCATTCGGTAGGCGATGGCGCGGTCGAAGCCATGATCGAGGGTTACGCCGAAGTCAATAACGATTTCCCCGTCCGGGCCTCCCGGCCCTGCATTACGCACGCCAACTTCATGAACCTCGCCATGATCCGGAAGATGAAGGAGCTGGGAATCGTGCTCGATCTTCAGCCCGATTGGCTGTGGCTGGATGGCGCCACCTTAACCAGGCAGTTCGGCTATGAGCGCATGATGTATTTCCAGCCGTACAAGGCGCTTTTCGAGAACGGCGTGATGGTCGGCGGCGGCACTGACCATATGCAGAAGATCGGCAGCTTCCGGTCGATCAATCCGTACAATCCGTTTCTCGGGATGTGGATTACGCTCACCCGTCAACCGCGCTGGACCGATCAGCCACTGCACCCCGAACAGCGAATTACGCGCGAGCAAGCCATCCGGCTGTACACCATCAACAACGCATTTCTGACGTTCGAAGAGAAGGAAAAGGGCTCGCTCGAAAAAGGCAAGCTGGCTGACCTTACAGTGCTGGACCGGGACATTCTGACCTGCCCGGTAGACGAAGTCCGAAACATCCAAGTGGAGAAGACGTACCTCGCCGGCAAGCTCGTCTACGAACGCAGGTAGGCGCTCCCGGGGATGCCCCGCCGCAAGGCTTACTTCGCGTGAATCGCGGCCCCGACGCGGCGCATCCAGGCCAGTTCCTCTTCCTGCATCGGACCTGCGCGCAAGGCTTTCAGCGCGCCGTCCATCTGCTCGGAATTCGCCGGACCGGTCATGCACACATCCACCTCGGGACGTGTCAGGACGAAACGGTAGCAGTCGGTGGCGGTGGGAACGCGCTCGCCTTTCGGAACCCTCTGGGGATTCATGAGCTGCCGCCAGCTCGTGGCGGTGTAGGCCACCATGCCGGGACGGTTGCCGGCATCGAGGTAAGGGAAGATGTCGGACTCGGCGCCGGGGTGCACGGCGTTGTAGCGGAAATGAATGATGTCGAACTCGCTGTCGGAAACCTGGCGCCGGATCCATTTCCGGTTATGCGAAGAGACAGCCAGATAGCGCACCGATCCGCGTTCGCGGGCCCTGCGCGCGGCGTCCAAGATGCGTCCGGGAACACCGTTGTTCCAGAGGCCGAGCAGCAGGATGTCCGCGTAATCCAGGCGCAGGCTGCGCAGCGCGCGCTCGAGACTCCAGCCAACCAACCCTGCCATCCGGGAATACGACTGGATCACCAGAACGAAGCGCTCGCGGTGCCGGGCCAGGTTTCGGATCGCCTGGCCGAAAGAATCCCGCCGCATGCTTCCCCAGTAGAAGTAATTCACGCCCTGGTCGAATGCGCGCTCGACCGCCGCGGCCGGGACGCCATAACTCGATGCACGCCGAGGCGGCCGACCGGCAACGCCGTCCTGCCGAGAGTGGCTCGATCAAACGACCTTTCCGATGAGTGATTCACAGGATTGGCAAAAGCGCCGGCAGTTATTCCTGACGCAGCGCCGACATAGGCTCGACGCGCGCCGCTCTGCGTGCAGGGAAATAGCAGGCGACGAGAGATACCGCCGCCAGCAGGCCCGGGGCTGCCAGGAAAACCAGCGGATCTGCGGCACTGACCTCGTACAGCATTCCCGTCAGAATCTTGCCGACTCCCAGCGATACGAGCAAGCCGGCGGCGGCCCCAATCGCGGTCACCATCACACCTTCGCGCAGGATCAGAAGCATGGTATCGCTCGTGTTGGCGCCCACTGCCATGCGGATGCCGATCTCGCGCGTCCGGCGGGCGACGGCATATGCCCTCACGCCGTACAAGCCGGTGGAGGCTAATAGCAGCGCGACTATACCAAAGAGGGTGAACATACGGGAGCCCGTGCGGACGATCCAGAGATCCATGCTGGACTCCAGGTGGTCGCGCAGCGTTCGCAAGCGCAGGATGGGCAGGCGGGCATCGGCCGCGCGAATTTCACGCCGGACGGCGGCGATCAGGCGGGCCTCGGTATCCGGGCCTTGCTCCGCGACCTTCAGGTGAATGTTGACGTCGGATTGGTACTCTTGCCCGAACGGCACGTAGAGATGAGGTTGCAGCCCGTTGGCAATGATGTTTTGCCGGATGCTTTGAACCACGCCCACGACTTCAGCGTCTCGCGTCTTGCCCGACGCGTCCCCTAGGATCATTCGGATGTGCTTTCCCGTGGCGTCTTCGCCCGGCCAGAGCCGCTCGGCCGCCAGCTTGTCCAGGATGACCACTGCCGGCCCGTTTCCTCCCGCAGTCTCAGCCGACAGAAACGCCCGTCCCCGGAGGAAGGGTATGCCGAGCGTCCGGAAGTAGTCGGCGCCGACCATGTTGAAGTAACAGCTAACGACGGCGGAACGCGCAGACACGCCGGACGGAGCACCGCCGGCGCGTTCGATGCCGCGCCCAAGTGAGATCATTCCGAAGGGAACCGTGGCCGCGATGCTGGCGGATTCGACGCCGGGAAGACTCTTCAACCGGTCCATCAAAGCGCCATAGATCTGGCGGCCATGGGCCTCGTCGTAGCCGGCCAGGCCGGCATCCACCTCCGCCAGAAGTTCGTGGTCCATGCGGAAACCGGGCTCCACTTGCGATGCCCGTACGGAGCTGCGAATGAACAGTCCGGCCGCCGTCAGCAACACCAGCGAAAGCGAGATCTGGCTCATCACCAGAAGGTTTCGGCGCGAGAAAAGGCGCTGGAATTTTCCCAGGCTGCCGGCAGCTTCGCCGCCCTTGAGGTCGGAGACGACGTCCTGCTTCGACAAGCTCCAGGCGGGCCCGAATCCGAACAGCAGTGTGCTCAGCACACAGAAGCCCATGGTCGCCGCCAGAACGCGAAGGTCGGGAGCGCCGTTATACACCAGGTCGATGGGAGCGAGTTTCGCGAGAGAAGCCACCAGCGCGGTGGTGCTCCAGTAAGCCACGGCCAGTCCCGCCACTCCGCCGGGAATCGCCAGCAGGAGCCCTTCGGTGAAAAGCTGCCGGAGAATGTTGCCGCGGCTGGCGCCCAATGCCAATCGGACAGCGATCTCCTTCCGGCGCGCGGCGCCTCGCGCCAGCATCATATTCGCCACGTTCAGCGACGCTATGAGCAGCACGATGCCGGCCATTGAAAGCAGCAGCGCCGAGACAACCGAAAGCTGGCTCTCATCTGTCGGGTTGGTGGAGATGCTCAGGCGGGACAGCGGCCGCGCGATGAACGTTTGGTCGTTGTTGACGCCCGGATACGCCTTTTCCAGGCGCGTAGCCACGGCGGCAAGCAGGCTGTCGGCGGTCCTCCATGTAAAGCCCGGCCGTAAACGCCCAACCAGGATGAGGGCGTGGTTGTCGCGTGCGGCCAACTGGCGCCCGTGCTCTCCAAAATCATTGATGACCCATTCATAGACTCCCAAGGGGACGTACAACTCGGGGCTGATCAGAGCCGTGGTGCCGGTGAATCCCTCCGCGCCAATGCCCACGATGGTAAAGATTCGTCCGTTGATCCGCAGGGTCTTGCCGATGATGTCCGGATCAGCGCCGCTCTTCTTCCAGAACGAATAGCTGACGATGACAACCGGCGTGGCCGCGCCGGGCCGCTCCTCTTCCGCGGTGAAGGCTCGTCCCCGAAACAGGGGGACGCCGAAAGTGGCGAAGTAGTTCGACGAGACGATGTCCAGGAACACGCGCCGCGTCGTATCGCCTTCCGAAAGTCCGGCTATGGCCAGGTTGTGCGCCAACAGGCTGCTGAATACGGCGTTGTTATCGCGCAGATCGGTGTAATTCGGGTAAGAGAAAGCCCGATAGTCGTCGGGCTTCTTGCTGTTGCGGCTGTAGCAGCCGACCAGTTCCTCGGGTTTCCGGATCACCAGGGGCTTAAAGAGGAATGCATTGACCAGGCTGAAGATGGCGGTGTTGGCCCCGATCCCGAGCGCCAGCACCAGAGCGGCAGCCAGTGTAAAGCCGCGATTCTTGAAAAGCATCCGAATCCCGAACCGAAGGTCCTGAACCAGAGTCACCATGTGTGCACCCTTGGTTAGCATACGAGAGCTTGACCGGAAAGTTCCTTCGAAGTGAGATGAGGGCAACCCGGTTTCCGAACCGCCGCACCGGAGGACGCCCCGCCGGATGTTTACTGTCGGGAGAGAATCTGCTTTACCTGAAAGCCCCGCTCCTCGAGCAAACGGACCACGCCATTCTCTCCTACCATGTGCCCGGCGCCGAGGACCACGAAGCAGCGCTCCCGGCTCTTGAGACATTGCTCGGCTGCGGCCGCCATACGCGGATTGCGGTCCCCGAAGACCCGCTTTTCAAACTCGGGGTAGTCTCCGAGCGACGAAGACATGAATGCACCCAGCTTTGCCGCGTCTCCTTCGAGCCACATGGCCTGGAGGTCTTTGAGCTTCTGCCGGCTCTCCCCCGATCCTTGCAGCGTGGCGCGCAGATATCGCTCCTGCTGGTCGTCGGGCATGTCCGCGAGAACGTGTAACTGGTATTCCGCGGATTCAAGCTCCTCGACGCGGACTCTGTTGGCTGCGCGGCTCAGAAAATACCGATCGATGCCCATCGCCAGCTCCGTCTCGGTTCCCCGCGCAGGAAGCAGCGATGCGGTTAGCGTAGCCAGCCAGGGCTTTAGCTGTGCAAACATCTCGGGATTGAGACCATTGCGCTGGCAAAATCGCGTGACCTCAGCCTTGGTGTCTTCGCCGATGTGGTTCCAGAGCGAATCGTCTTGCGGATACCGGCCTTTGGCTTCCACCAGGGCCAGCAGTTTCTTCTGGTCGATCCGGTTCAAATCCACTTCGACGATGAGCACGGTGGAACGGCGGAACGCCTCTTCGATGGGCTGCGGCAACGGGTACATTTCCGCTGATCCCATATGGATGGAACCGAGCAGATAGACAATATTGGTGCGGGAGGAGGCTTTCCACAAGAGACCGTTCCTGGCCGGCGCGGCGCCGGTGTCGATTCCCCAAACCGGCTGCTGGCTCGTTCCCGGCGGGGGCGCGGGTAGCGTAACAACCGTCGTGTCGCGCGCCAGCTCTGGAGTCTGTCCCTGGGCACGAGCGATTGCCAGCGCGGCCGCCAAAGCGAGATGAAATCGGAGGTTCGCCGTCCCAGGCCGCATCTTCTCCGATTCTACGGGTGCGGCTCGGCGCCAAAACAGCCATCAAAGGTTAACTGGCAATGTATGGATAAGGAGAGGTGCGTTGATTATGCGGCGGCTTTAGACCACCACCGTGGCCAGTTCGACTGCTGAGCGGTTGCCTTCCACCACCACGATGCCCGAGTCGGTCACGTGGTGGAAGCGCCGGTCTTGGTCGAGGTCGTGGCCGATGGCGCCGTCTTGCGGCACCCGGACGTTCTTATCCAGAATGGCGCGCCGCACCTTGGCCCGGCGTCCGATGTCGCAGTTGTCCAGAATGATGGAATCCTCCACCAGCGCGCCTGCATGCACTTTCACGCCGCGCCCGAGCACGGAATTCCGCACGACGCCGCCGGAAAGAATCGAACCCCCGGAGATAATGGAATCGATCGCCTGTCCGCGGCGGTTCTCCTCGTCGAACGTGAATTTCGCCGGCGGATCCGGAAAGCCCGTGGTACGCAGCGGCCATTCGCGATTGTAGAGATTCAAGGCGGGCGAGACCGAGCGCAGGTCCATGTTTGCTTCGTAGTAGGCGTCGATGGTCCCAACGTCGCGCCAGTAGGCTTCCGCGTCCGGTTTCTCGCCCGGAATCCGGTTCGACTGGAAATTGTAGGCGTACACTTCCGAACGTCCGACCAGCGAAGGCAGAATATCGCGCCCGAAATCGTGCGAACTCGAGGGATTGGCGGCATCTTCCTGGAGTTCGCGCAGCAGGGTTCGCGTCGAAAAGATGTAGTTACCCATGGACGCGTAGACGCGGTCGGAATCGCCGGGAATGCCGGGCGCATCCGGCTTCTTTTCGTGGAACTGCAAGATGCGGCCGTCGGGCCGCGTCTCAACCACCCCGAACTCCGCCGCCATGCGCCTCTCTACGGGAATCGCAGCTACGGTCACCTGCGCGCTCTTGTGCTGGTGGTACTCGATCATGCTGGCGATGTTCATGCGGTAGATGTGGTCGGCGCCGAAGATCGCCACCAGGTGCGGGTGCGACTGCTCGATCAGGTTGACGTTCTGAAAGATGGCATCCGCCGTTCCCTGGTACCACGTCTCGTCGGCCGAGCGCATCTGGGCGGGCACGGGAATGATGAACTGATTCTTGAGCAGACCGCCGAACTGCCAGCCTTCACTCAGATGCTGGAGCAGCGACTGGCTGCGGAACTGCGTCAGGACATAGATCGAATAAATGCCCGAGTTGATGAAGTTGCTCAGCACGAAGTCTATGATGCGGTACTTACCGCCGAACGGAACAGCGGGTTTGGCGCGCTCCTTGGTGAGCGGATAAAGCCGGGTGCCTTTCCCGCCGGCCAGCACGATTCCCAGCACGCGCAGTTGCATACCGCGATTATTGTGCCAACAGAATCACGAGACACGCAAGCGGAGACTGGCGGGCTGTACGGCATGCTATCTTGGCTGGCGATGTGAGGAGACGGAAATGCGAAGAACGATCCTGGCGACCGCGATGATCTCGTCAGCGCTGACCCTGCTGGCGGTATGGGGCCTCGGCGGGTCTGTTTTGCCGTCCAAAGTGAAGCTCGAAAACGCCCGAGTGCGCGTGGCCGAGGTCACCGCCGCACCCGGAGCCGTCCGCGAGCGCGGTGTCCGCCAAACCGACCAGGTCATTGTGTTCCTGGACGATTGCCGCTACGAGCGCACCGACCCCGCGACCGGCGAAAAGACCGTGCGCGAGCGAAAATCCGGCGACGTGATCTGGCACGGCAAGGGCGAGGACGCGCCGCAACTCCTGAACGTTGGAGCAAGGCCGTACCGCACGCTGGTCATCGAGCTAAAGTGAGAGCGTTACGGCGACGCACCTCGCAGTCTGGATCTTTGTCACGCGAGCCCGGGCGTCCGCTCAGATCAGAGGTTTCGTGGCCGTTCTCCCGGCCGATGGCACGCCCAGTTTTTCCAGAAACCACATCATGGGGCACCAGTCGGTGAACGCCGATTGGAACAGGTTCAAGCCGACAAAAGCCGTGAAGAGAAACCACGCCGGATGCACCCAGTAGCCCAGCGAAACGCTGGCCATGACGAAGCCACCGGCAATCAGCCGCAAGTAACGCTCGATGTTCATACAAGGCGTCTCCTTCGATTCACGATGAAGTAAGCAATGGGCACGGTCATACGCGATAAGGCCAGCGACGCGATTTCGCCCGCCATCAGCGCGATGGCCAAACCCTGGAAAATGGGATCGAACAAAATCACGGCGGCCCCTACCACCACGGCGGCAGCCGTCAGAAGCATGGGACGAAAACGGATCGCGCCCGCATCGATCACCGCGGCTTCCAGTGGCATGCCTTCTCCAAGGCGCAGCTCGATGAAATCGACCAGGATGATGGAATTGCGGACCACGATCCCGGCGCCGGCGATAAAGCCGATCATGGATGTCGCGGTGAAGAACGCGCCCAGAAGGCCGTGCGCGGGAAGAATGCCCACCAATGAAAACGGGATCGCAGCCATGATCACGAGCGGCGTGAGAAACGATTGGAACCAGCCGACCACCAGGCCGTAGATCAACAGCAGCACAATGGCAAAAGCGAAGCCCAGATCGCGAAACACTTCGTAGGTAATGTGCCACTCGCCGTCCCATTTCATGGAGTAGCGCTCCGCGCTGGCCGGCTGAGCGGACATATGCTGCTCGATGGCGTAGCCTTCCGGAATCGCGATCTTGCCGATTTGCGGGCCGGTCTGCAACAGGGCGTAGACGGGGCTTTCGATAGAGCCTGCGACATCGGCAGTCACGTAAGTGACCGGCATCAGATTCTTGTGATAGATGCTCTTTTCTGCTGTCAGCTTCTCGGGCCGCACAAGTTCGCTCAACGCCACGGCACGGCCGTCGTGTGCGGCCAGCTTCAGATTGGCGATACGTTCGATGTCGGAGCGTTCGGCGCGATCCAGCCGGAGCGTGATGGGGACGTCTTCTTTCTCGGAATCAACGTGCAAGAGGCCGGCTTGGTATCCGGCTGAGGCGATGGTCACGGCGCGGGCGACGTCGTCTTCGGAAATGCCGTGCAGGGCGGCCTTTTCCTCATCCACCCGCAGGCGGTACTTGGGCTGATCATCCTCCACATACCAGTCGACATCGACGATGCCGTCGGTGCGGCGGAACAAATCGCGGATCTGCCGGGCGAGACGAATGCGGCCCTCCTCGGAGGGTCCATACACTTCAGCCACTAATGTCTCGAGCACGGGCGGACCGGGCGGAACCTCGGCGACTTTGATGCGCGCGCCATAATGCTCCGCGATGGGGGCAAGCCGCGCGCGGACCTGCTTGGCGATGTCGTGGCTTTGCAGGCGTCGCTCGCCTTTGTGCAGAAGATTTACCTGGATATCGGCGACATGCGGGCCGCGGCGCAGGTAGTAGTGGCGCACCAGGCCGTTGAAATTGTAAGGCGAAGCGATGCCGGCGTAAGTCTGGATGTTGACGACCTCGGGCTGTTGCAGCGTTTCGACAGCCAGGAGCTGAGTGACACGTGCAGTCTGCTCGAGCGTGGTGCCGTTGGGCATATCGACGATCACCTGGAACTCGCTCTTATTGTCGAACGGCAGCATCTTGACCTTGACGAAACCGAAGTAGACGAGCGACATCGAACCCACAAGGAGCACCAGAACCAAGCCCAGGAATCCCCAGCGCAAAGCCGGGGAGTGAAGGAGCGTGCCCATCACACGGCGATAGAGGCGGGTGAGGCGGTCCTCGCGTTCGTGACCGGCGTGCGCGGCTTCCGGTTTAAGGATGCGCACGGCGGCCCAGGGGGTAACAACAAACGCCACCAGCAGCGAGAAAACCATGGCGGCGCTGGCGCCTACGGGGATGGGCCGCATGTAGGGCCCCATCAGGCCGCCGACGAAGGCCATGGGAAGAATCGCCGCGACCACGGTGAGGGTGGCGAGAATCGTCGGGTTGCCGACTTCATCGATGGCCTCGATGGCCACCTCGTAGGGCGCCCGGCCGCGGTTGGCGGGCATCCGCCAGTGACGCGCAATGTTCTCCACGACGACGATGGCGTCGTCCACCAGAATGCCGATGGAGAAGATCAGAGCGAACAGCGTAATCCGGTTGAGCGTGTAACCGTACAGATAAAAGACCGCCAGGGTCAGCGCGAGGGTGACCGGGATGGCGAGAAACACGATGAGTGATTCGCGTAATCCGAGAGCGATGGCGATCAGCAGGCTGACGGACACCACGGCGATGAGCATGTGCAGCAGCAGTTCATTGGATTTCTCGGCGGCCGTCTCCCCGTAATGGCGGGTGATGGATACCGTGACATCGGAAGGAATGACGCTGCCCTGGAGCGGCTCGATGCGGTCCAGCACGTGGCGCGCGACCACGACGGCGTTGGTGCCCTTGCGCTTGGAGATGGCGATAGTAACCGCAGGGTAGAACTCGCGGCCGGAAGAGTAGCGGACATATGCCGACGGCTCCTCGCCGCCATCCGTCACCGTTGCGACGTCGCGCACAAATACCGGCTTCTCGTGAACCGCGGCGATGACCACAGTACGGACGTCATCGGCGGTTCGCAGGAATTCGCCGGTTTCGAGCAGGTACTCCTGATTGTTGGCGGCGAACTGGCCGGAGGAGAGCCGCCGGTTGGAAACACCGAGCGCGCCCGCCACCTGCAACGGGGACAACGAATAGGCCGCGAGGCGCGCCGGATCGAGCGTGACGCGGAGTTCGCGCCGCTGGCCGCCGATCAGTGTGACCGCGGAAACATCCGGCGTCTGTTTGATGGTGTCGTGCACCTGCGCGGCGATGCGGCGCAGTTCGAAATCGCCGTAGCGTCTGCTCCACAGCGTCAACGCCAGAATCGGAACGTCGTCGATGGAGCGCGGCTTGACCAGCGGCGGCGATGCGCCCGGCGGAATGAGGTCCATGTTGGCATACAGCTTCTGGTTGAGCCGGACGATGCTTTTCTCTTCGTCTTGACCCACCAGGAAGCGGACAACGGCCATCGACGCGCCGGGGCTGGAGGTCGAGTAGATGTACTCGACGCCGGGGATTTCCCACAGCAGTTTCTCCATGGGTTTGGTCACGCGCTCTTCGACTTCGCGCGCGGACGCCCCGGGCATCTGGACGAACACGTCGATCATGGGCACGATGATCTGCGGCTCTTCTTCGCGCGGCAGTTTCCAAACGGCGAGAGCGCCAACCAGCAGCGACGAGAAGATGATCAGCGGGGTCAGCTTGGACGAGACCCAGGTACGGGCGAAACGGCCCGCGGGTCCGAGCCTGCGATCGCCATTCACGGGCGGATCTCCACCCTGGCTCCGTCGGCGAGCGTGGCCGGCGCCGACGAGATGACCGGATCGCCGGCAGTGAGGCCGGAGAGCACCTCGACGCGCCCGGCGGTTTTGCGGCCTGTCGTGATGATGCGCAGGCGCGCGGCGCCGTTTTCCACTACGTAGACGGACTGCAACTGGCCGCGTTCCACGACCGCATCGGCCGGAATCAGGAGGGCCTGGCGCGTTCCGAATACGAAGCGGGCCCGACCAAAGACGCCGGAACGCAACTGCGGCCATGCGGGAAGGTCGATCTTAACCAGGCCCGAGCGCGAAGCAGCGTCTACGGCGGGAACGATCTCACTGATTCGGGCGTCTATGGCGCGGCCAAGCGCATCGATGGCGACGGTCACAGGCTCTCCGCGCCGGATCGCCGAGAGCCGCGACTCTTCGATGGGAACTTCCAGGCGGTAGGCGCCTTCGCGCTCGATCGTCAGAAGAGCGGCGCCGGGCGTGGCGAGATTGCCCGGATCGACCGACTTCGCCGTAACGATTCCGGCGAAAGGCGCGGTGATTTGTGCGTAG
>Ga0335077_10006505_pt1 | contig 14438 bp, 16 predicted proteins | sample Lox_Sample_31_FD_207151 | JGI IMG/M metagenome (GOLD analysis project Ga0335077, IMG submission 207151) | Soil microbial communities from Loxahatchee National Wildlife Refuge, Florida, United States - Lox_Sample_3.1 | ecosystem: Environmental > Terrestrial > Soil > Wetlands | place: USA...
CACAACGTGTAGATGCCCGAACACAGCAGCATCACCGCGACGACCATCGCCAGCGCGGGCAGAACCGAGGAATTGGACCGGCTGCCGCCGCTATCAAACGAGCTCATTTTCGGCAGGCGGAACGCAGGTTCCGGAGGGGCGGAGGCGCCAGGTTCAGGCTCCGGTTCCAGCATCCGCTGGACTTCCGCGGCCAGGTCATCGGCGTCCAGACTCAGGTAGTGGGCGTATTGCCGCACGAAGCTCTTGGCAAATACACCGCCGGGCAACCGGTGGAATTGATCGCTTTCGATGGCGTCCAGCAGGCGGGAGGAAATCCTGGTTTCGCGGGAGATCTGCTCAAGGGTTAGTTCCTGGCGCAGCCGTTCGCGGCGCAACGTTTCGCCAACGGAACTCATAACCCCGCATCAGCCCCTGAAGTTATAATACCAAAGTAAATACCTTGGACCATCTCTCCGCCCCGCGCGGCACTGGGACTGCGTGTCTGGTCTGTGGCCTCTCGGATTGGCGCGCGGTCTTCGCCACCGGCGACCGCTTATACGCCACCACGCAACGCCAATTTCAAATCATTGCGTGCCAGGAATGCGGGTTCATGCGGATGGCTAACCCGCCGGCGCCCGAAGAGTTGTGGCACTACTATCCCAAGAATTACTGGTACGCGCCGGACAACAACGCCGCCGCGCGGCTGGAAGAACGCTACCGCCGGCTAGTGCTTCGCGATCACGCGCGATTTGTAACCCGCGCACTGCGGTCAAGCGGCGTGCCGGGGCCGCTGTTGGATGCCGGCTGCGGGGGGGGGCTGTTTCCACGCATACTGCGCGAGCGCGGATTCGCGGCGCTGGGCTTGGATCCTTCCGCTGAAGCCGCGGCGGTGGCCTGGAAGGTCAACGGCGTGCCGGTGATGTGCGCGGAACTGGCGCACGCGCCTCTGCCGCCCGCCACCTGCGCGGCGATCACTATGTTCCACGTGCTGGAGCATCTCTATGACCCGCGCGAATATCTGGACGCGGCGCGCTCGCTGCTGAAGGCCAACGGCCGCCTGATCGTGCAGGTGCCCAACGCCGACTGCTGGCAGTTCCGGCTTTTAGGTTCGCATTGGAACGGCATGGATGTGCCCCGCCACCTGGTCGATTTCCGCGCCCGCGATCTGGAGGCGCTGCTCAAAGCCGCCGGGTTTGAAGTGCTGCGGCGCAAACATTTTTCGTGGCGAGATAATCCCGCCGGGCTCGCCAGCAGCCTGGCTCCTTCGCTCGACCCGATGGCGCGGCGCGTCCGCGGCGTGCGGGAAACAGCGCCGGCCAAGTTGATGAAGGATCTGGCTTACTTTGTCCTGCTGGCGGCGGGCCTTCCATTCACGCTGCTAGAAGCGGGTTGCGGTGCGGGCTCGACCATCATGATCGAGGCGCGCAAGAAGGCATGAACAATGCGGCCATCGCCGAACGCTTGCCCGGCTGGCTGCGCCGCCACGTGTTGCACTTCGAGGCAGCCATCGAGGATGCCGTCGCGGCGTTCGCCTCCGCGTTACCTGCTGGCGCGCGCGTTCTGGATGCCGGCGCGGGCGAGGGGCGTCACCGGCAATACTTCAGCCGCCAGCGCTATTGTGGCGTGGATTTAGCGATCGGCGACCGGGCGTGGGACTACAGCAGCCTGGATGCGCTGGCCGATCTGGCGCGTCTGCCCTTCCGCTGCGGTTGTTTCGGCGCGGCCATCCACATCGTGACGCTCGAGCACGTGCCGGATCCGGCCGGCGTGCTATCGGAGATTGCGCGCACGCTGACGCCGGGCGCGCCGCTGCTGGCGATCGTGCCGCACGAGTGGGAAGTGCATCAGGCGCCGCACGACTATTTCCGCTTCACCCGCCACGGCATGGCTTATCTGCTGGAAAGCGCCGGCATGGCGGAAATCGAGATCCGGCCGGTAGGCGGCTACTTCCGTTTGCTCGGACGGCGCTTGCTGAACGGACTACAATTCTTTGCGGGCGGACTCCGCTGGCTCGGTTTTGTTCCGGCGGCCTTGCTGCTGGTTCCACCCGGCTTGCTGCTTCCGTTTCTGGATTCTCTCGACCGCGACCGTAACTTCACCCTCGGATACATATGCACGGCAAAAAAGTCTTCCTGATCCTGGGCGCGGCATGCCTGGCGGCCGCGGCGCCGGCCCGCGATTTCAGCGGCGCGCGCGCCATGGAATACGCCCGTAAGACCGTCTCGTTCGGACCGCGCCCGCCGGGATCGAACGCCTTGCGCGAACTGCGCGCGTACATCCTGGCGGAGTTGAAACTGCGCGGATGCCAGGTGACCCAGGACAGCTTCACGGGACGTACGCCAGTGGGGCCTATCGCCATGGTGAACATCATCGCGCGTTTTCCGGGCAAGTCCGGGCGGTCCATCGTGATCACCGGCCATTACGACACCAAGAAGATGGCCGGCATGCGCTTCGTGGGCGCGGACGATGGCGGTTCTTCCACCGCGTTTCTGCTGGCGATGGCGGAAGCGTTGGCAGGCGCGCCGCGCGCGGACGACGTGGTGCTGGTGTGGTTCGACGGCGAGGAGGCCTTCGGGCAGTGGTCCGACACGGACAGCCTCTACGGCAGCCGCCACCTCGCGGAGCGCTGGGCCGCCGACGGAACGCTGGGCCGCATTAAGGCGCTGATCAACGTGGACATGATCGGCGACAAAGATCTGGACATCATGCAGGAGCAGAATTCCTCGCCGGCCCTACGCTCGCTGATCTGGAGCACGGCGCGGCGCCTCGGTTACGGCAAATACTTCCTGGACGACGGCGGACCGACGGACGACGACCACATGCCGTTCCTGAAGATGGGAGTGAGCGCGGTGGACCTGATCGACTTTGACAAGACTTACTGGCACACGCCCGAAGACACGATCGACAAGCTCAGCGCGCACAGCTTCGAGGTGGTGGGGGCCGTGGTGATGGAAGTGGTGAAGGAGTTGGAGGCGCGGTAGGAGATTTGACCCGTAGTCATAATAAATGGAGCCATGCTTCGTTCGTTGCCGTGTCCCCTGCCGCAGGACGCTGCGCTCCTCGTCATCGATCTCCAAAAAGCGATAGATCACCCAAGTTGGGGAGTTCGAAACAACCTTGATGCGGAACGCAATGTGGCTGCGCTCCTGCAAGCCTGGCGAACTTCAAACCGGCCTATTTACCATATTCGCCACGATTCAACGGAGGTGGCGTCGCACTATCGCCCCGGCCAAGCCGGTCATGAGTTCAAGCCTGAAGCGCAACCGTTGCGCGGTGAGACCGTGCTCGCCAAGCGGACGAATAATGCATTCATCGGCACCGATCTCGAAGCCAGGCTGCGTAGGTCGCAGCAGACCTTGCTCGTGGTCGCCGGGGTGATTACAAATAATTCCGTACACGGTTCGAATGGCTGGCAATCTGGGCTTCGACACCTTCCTGGTCGAGGACGGCTGCTTCACCTTTGCGCGAAAAGATTGGAATGGCCAGCTCCGGACAGCCTCAGAAGTTCACGCCATGAGTCTTGCCAACCTGGAGGGCGAGTACTGCACCGTAACGCGAACATCAGAAGTCCTCGCAGCGTTGCGCAATAGCTGTGCCATGATACACGGCGTTCCAGAGGGCGAGACGCAGTGAGATCCGGAACCATACAGAATATACCTATGTCCTCTACCGTAAGAGATAGGCCGCTCGACCCGCGGCAGGCGCTGCTGGAAGCGTACGCCACGAACGAGCGCATCAATCAATACATGCTGGAGAATCTGGACGACGCCGCGTGGCACGCCGAGCCACCGGGAGGCAAAGGCCGCACCATCGCGGCAATCGTCGCGCATATGCACAACGTGCGCCACATGTGGCTGGTTGCGGCGAAAGCCAAGTCATTGCCCGACAAGCTCGACCGCGGAACGGTCACCAGGCGCGAGGCAATGGAAGCTCTGTCCAAGAGCGCGGAGAGTTGCCGCGAGGTTCTGGCCGAAGCTTTGGCACATCCCGAAGGCAGGGTGAGGGGCTTTCGGCCCGAAGTAGTGGGATTGTTCGCGTACCTGCTTTCGCACGATGCGCATCATCGCGGGCAAGTCTGCGCGCTCGCCCGCCAACTGGGCCACGCCTTGCCCAAGGCCGCCACATTCGGCATGTGGGAGTGGGGGTCGCGCTGGAAAGAGTGCGGGTTTGGCGCGTAGTCTTTTATCGACTTAGTCTTCCGTACTTCTCCAGCACCTTCCGCAACTGGTCATGCGGCAGCGCCATCACCTGGTGACCCTCGAAGCCGGTCATCGTCTCCGCGCCCACCATGGCGTTCACGATGGCCTCCTCGGTTGCCTGAACGGTAGCTTCGAAGATCCCGTTCATTGCGTCATTGGGCAGCATGGTTACTTTCACCAGGCCCGAAGCGCGGCCGGCATCCGCATTGGCCGTAGAGAACGCAATGAAGATGTCACCGGAGCCATTACCGGAAATGGAGCCCGTGCGTGCCAGTCCCAACGAAGCGCGCCGCGCCAAGCGCTTCATCTGGTGGGGCAGCAGCGGCGCGTCGGTGGCCACCACGATGATGATGGAGCCGAGATCTTCATCGCCCCGGGGGCCGAGCGCATACGGCTCATTGCCCGGGATCTCCTGCCCGACCGGCACGCCCGCGATGCGCAACTGTGCGCGGCGTCCGCAATTGCACTGAACCAGCACGCCAACCGTGTAATCGCCGGTGCGCCGCGAGGAGGTGCCGATGCCGCCCTTGAAACCGTAGCAGACCATGCCGGTGCCGCCGCCCACGTTGCCCTCGGCCACCGGACCAGGCGCGGCCGATTCCAGCGCCGCGTCAACATCCGGCTCCGTCACGTGAAAGCCGTTGATGTCGTTCAGGTGCCCGTCCCAGGTCTCGGCCACCACAGGAAGCGACCATTGGTCACTGATATCAATTCCAGCCTTACGCGCACGCGCCACGCTCCACTTGATGTACGAATCGCGAACCACACCCACGCTGTGCGTGTTGGTGATCATGACCGGGCCATCCAACAGGCCGGACTCCTCCACCCATGTGGTGCCGGTCATCTCGCCGTTGCCGTTCAACGAAAACCATGCGCCGAACACCGGCGGCGCACCGGTCTGCTTGCCACGCGGCCAGACCGCCGTAACACCTGTCCGCACCGCCTGGGAGCCTGCGCCGGAGACGAGGGTTTTGTGCCCCACCTCGACTCCGGCCACATCGGTGATCGCATTCAGCTTGCCGGTGGTTCCGTCAAAGGGTACGCCCAACTGGCGGGCGCGTGGCGCCGCGGCTGCGGCCATCGCCACTAAGAGGAAGGAAATTGCGCGAAATGCTGGCGTCATGCCGGGCAGTATAGTATATCGCCCAGGTCCGGCGTGAGCGGCTTCTTCACTGGTTCGGACAACTGGATTGCGTCCGCCACAACCAGACTCCAAGCAGCTTGACTTTCAGATAAATCGAATCCTATCATAAGGTTGAACGATACGCGGGGAAGGTTCTGGCGATCTCCTGGAGGCTCGAGTGATCAAACTGGATATCATCAACGAAGTGGTTAACAAAACCGGCATCACCAAGACTAAGGCTGAGATGGCTGTGGAGACCGTCTTCGAGTCCATGAAGAAAGCCCTGGAACAGGGAGATCGCATCGAGTTGCGCGGTTTCGGCGTCTTCAACGTCAAGCCCCGCAAGACGGGCATCGGACGCAACCCGCGGACCGGCGCGGAGGTCTCGATCCCGCCTGGAAAGGCCGTACGGTTCAAGCCGGGCAAGGAGTTGCAGACTCTGCAGTAAGCCGGTGGGCTGATAATCGAATTGTGTCCCCTCAGGATTATACGGCGGCCACTTATCCCACCTGCGCGGCGGACGGAAGCGGTGCTGGAATCTCCCGTGCGCTGCCCAGGCTAACGGAACGCTTTTGGCTCCACGGGCTGTTGTTCGCGCTTACCCTGTTCTCCACCACGCTGGTGGGCTCCAGCCTGCAGGCCGATTTCGACCGGAACCTGCCGTTCGACGTGGAGCACTACCTTTACGCCTTCATCAACGTCTGGAGTCATCCTGGCCTGATCTGGCGCGGCCTGCCCTTCTCCCTGGCTCTGCTGACGATTCTCCTGGCTCACGAGTGCGGCCATTACATCGCTTGCATGTATTACGGCGTGGACGCCAGCCTGCCTTACTTCCTGCCGGCGCCGACCCTGATGGGAACGTTCGGAGCTTTTATCCGCATCCGTTCGGCGATTTACTCCAAGCGCATACTGTTTGACATCGGCGTCGCAGGACCGCTGGCCGGATTCCTTTTCATCTTGCCCATATTGGCTATCGGAGTAGCATTTTCCAAGGTGATCCCAGGCATTAATCATCAGGGCGACATCCAATTCGGCACTCCGGGTTTGCTCTGGATCCTGCAAAAGACCATCTTTCCCGGTGTGCCCGCCTCGGATATCTATCTGCATCCCATGGCGCGCGGCGCCTGGATTGGAATCCTCGCCACGGCGCTGAACCTGTTGCCGATCGGCCAATTGGACGGCGGCCACGTCCTCTACGCCCTAACCGGAGACCGGCACAAGCTGCTTTCGAAGGTGTTCATAGCGGCCCTGATTCCACTTGGTTTTCGATGGATGCCCTGGTGGCTGTGGGCTGTGGCGCTCTTTTTTCTGGCGCGCCGCCACCCCGTGATCGTCGACCCGTCGGGGATCGGCACCGCCAGAAAATGGCTGGCCCTGCTATCGCTCATCGTGTTTCTGCTGTGCTTCACGGTCGCGCCGGTTGTCGAGACCGGCGCCTGATCCGGTCCCCATGAAGATCACCGCCACGATCATCACCCTCAACGAGGAACGCCACATCGTGCGGGCAATCGAGAGCCTGCGGTGCTGCGACGAAATCCTGGTGCTGGACAGCGGATCGGTGGATCGCACCGTGGAACTGGCCGAAAAATTGGGAGCGCGCGTGCTGGAGAGCCCTTGGCGGGGATATGCGGGGCAAAAGAACTGGGCGGCGGAACAAGCCTCTCACGACTGGATTCTGTCACTCGACGCCGACGAGGCTTTGAGCGAATCGCTCGAAGGCGAAATCTGGAATCTCAAGAAGTGCGGCCCGAAATACGACGGTTACACCATGCCGCGCCTCGCGCAATACCTGGGCCGCTGGATCCTGCACAGCGGCTGGTATCCCGACCGCAAGATCCGGCTGTACAACCGGCACAACGCCAAGTGGGTGGGCGAATTCGTCCACGAGTCGGTGCAGGTGCGGGGGCGCGTGGGGCGGCTGGATTCGAACTTGCTCCACTTCACCTGCGATTCGCTTTCCGAGCACCTCAAGAGCATGGATCGCTACACCACGCTGGCCGCCGAAGAACTGGTGTCGCGCAAGACGCGGGTTGGATGGAGTCACCTGATCCTCGATCCCGCCTGGACGTTTCTGAAGACCTATTTCCTCCAAAGCGGCTTTCTGGATGGCGTGGAAGGATTGACCATCGCTTACATGGCCGCGCTGTACACGTTCTTGAAATACGCCAAGACGCGGAACATGAGTTCGGGCCGATGAGGGTCCTGCACCTGGATTCCGGCCGGGAGATGCGCGGTGGGCAATGGCAGGTGCTGCGCCTGGTCGAAGGCCTGCGGCGGGAGGGCGTGGAAGCGACGCTGCTCTGCCGCAAGGATGCGCCCCTGTGGCGCCAGGCGCGCGGATTGGGCCTGGACGCGCGCCCGCTTGGCGTGCTGGCGGTGCGCAGGTTGTCACGGCAGGCGGACGTGGTGCATGCGCACGATGCCCGCAGCCATACGGTAGCAGCTCTGCTGGCGGGCGCCCCGCTGGTCGTCTCGCGGCGCGTGGTGTTTCCGGTGCGCTCCCGCTGGAAGTATCGCGCGGCCGCCCGGTATGCCGCGGTGTCGCAATTCGTCAAACAGGTATTGATGGAGGGCGGCGTGGCCGCGGATCGGATCCGCGTGATCCACGACGGGGTTCCCTTGCGCGCGCAGGCTGTGGGAGGCGAAGCCGTGGTGGCGCCTGCCAGCGATGATCCACTCAAAGGCGTGGCGATCGCGCGGGAAGCGACTCGCCGGGCCGGCGTCGATTTGCTGCTTTCCCGCGACCTCGAAACCGACTTGGAAACCGCAGCGCTGTTCCTGTACCTGACCCGATCCGAGGGACTGGGGTCCGCGATTCTGATGGCCATGGCCGCGGGCGTGCCCGTGATCGCCAGTAATGTAGGAGGGATACCCGAGATCGTCCGTCACCGCGAGAACGGCTGGCTGGTAGAAAACGAGCCAGAGCCGGTGGCCGCCGCCATACGCGAGTTGCTTGCTGACCGGACGCTCGCCCGCAGCCTAGCCAGCCAAGGCCGCCTGACTGCGCAGGAGAAGTTCTCGCTGGACGCCATGATCCACGGCACGATCGCGCTATACCGGCAGGTGCTGGCTTGCTAGAAGCGGGCCTGGCGCTGCTGTTCGGTCTCCTGATCGGCAGTTTCCTGAATGTTTGCATCTTCCGCATGCCGCGGGACCTCTCGGTGGTGCGTCCGCGTTCCTACTGCCCGGCCTGCAAGCATCCCATCGCCTGGTACGACAATGTGCCGCTCGCGAGCTTCGCGATCCTCGGCGGACGGTGCCGCCACTGCAAGACCGCCATCCCGCGCCGCTACCCGCTGGTTGAGTTGCTGACCGGAGTTCTCTTCTTCGTCTACGTATGGCGTTTCGGCGCGACTCCACAGGGGCTGAAGTTCTGCCTGTACGGCGCACTGCTGATCGGGCTCAGCTTCGCGGACCTCGAAGAACGCATCCTGCCGGATGAATTCACCCTGGGGGGACTGGCGGCGGCACTGGTGCTGGCGTGGTTCGTGCCCCTTGGCGATGACATCGCGCGCGGCCTGCTCTGGCTGGCCGGCGCACATTGGAGCGACCGGGCCACTTCGCTTGCCGAGGCGGCCCTTGGCGCGATCCTGCCGGGCCTATTCCTATGGCTCGGCGGCCGGCTGTATCTCAAGCTGCGGCATCGCGAAGGCTTGGGACTGGGTGACGTCAAACTGGTGTGCATGGTTGGCGCTTTCCTGGGCCTGCGCGGCACTCTGCTCACCCTGATTGTAGGCTCCCTGGCCGGTTCTGTAATCGGATATACATATATCCGCCTGGCCCGTAAGGATCCGGCCACTTACGAGCTGCCGTTCGGCACTTTTCTAGGCGCCGCCGCCATTGCTGTTTCGTTGACCGGGCCGGCCACCCTGGGGTGGTGAAATCTCCAGTGGCGCAATTTCGGAGGTTCTAGTATCATAAACGGCGGGAGGAGGTGCGCATGCTGCAGATCCGCTCCACGGTGGCCTTGGAGGATATCGAAGCCGCTCTGAGGGCCGCCGCCCAACGGCACAACGCCAGTCTGACGGTGGTCAGCCAACTGGGACAGCCACGGCCCGAAGGTGGGAAAAATCCGCGAGAGGCTTTCGTATTTACGCTCTGCCTGTCGAAGCTCTATACCGTTCTGCTCAGCGCCGACATCCGTTTCGCCAGCTTCCTGCCCTGCCGCGTCGCCGCATGGCGGGACTCCGGCGGAGTCGTGCTGGAGGCTATGACGCCCTCCGAGTATTGCAGGCTGCTGGGCCGTGCGGACCTGGAGCCGGCGGCGGCTCCGCTGGAGACCGCGTTGCGTGAGATCCTGGAAGACGCCTCGCGTCCGATGACGGCATCGGCTCGCGTGCGTCCGGGAGCAGGCCCTTCGGCTTGGGGCGCGACCGAAGACCAGGTGAACATGCGCTACGCACTGCCCCAACGCATCGACTGCCGGGGCACCAAGGTGGAAGACGAAGGCGGCACCGGCTCCCATGACGCCCCCGGCGGTTGAGACGCGCAGTACCGCGAAAATCAGCCCGCAGTACAATAAGTGCAGTGTCGCCGCCGCTCCTCCGCGTGAGTATTGGCACTAACGCCAGCGACCGGAAAGACTTCGAATTCGAAAAAGCGTTTCGCATCGGCCGCGCGCCAGAGTGCGACGTGTGCTTCCAGCACGACTACGTCAGCCGAGCGCACGCCGAAGTCTTCTTTGAAAACGGCCAATGGTGGATACGCGACCTCAACAGCAGTAACGGCGTTTTCCTCGCAGAGCGCCGCGTAGAACTGGCGCCCGTGGGGCAGTCGGCCATCTTGAGACTGGGCGTCGAGGGTCCTATCGTCGCGCTCAAACTGGCCGCCAATCCCCCTATCGAGACGGCCCCGCCACCCGCGCCAGCCCCGCCGCCTAAAGAAACCGCCGGCCAACCGCCCGAAAAGCGCAGTATGGAGCACTACATGGAGCGGTACTTCGGCGACCTTCCGGCTGGCGAACCCGTGGGCGAGCACACCGCCATGGTCCGCAGAGCCTTCCGCCAGGTACAGACCAGGCAGCAAAGAAAATACGGCAAGATCATGGCAGGTCTCGGTATTGCCATCCTGGCCGCGGGCGGCTACGCGCTCTATCTGCGCCACGAGGTCAGTAAGCAGCGCGCCATGGCCCAGAACCTCTTCTACGCCATGAAATCGCTCGACCTGGAGATTGCCAACGCCGAGAAACTGCTCGCCGACTCCAACGATCCGCGCATCAAGGACTACCAGAACCGCCGCATCGAGGCGCAAAAGAACTACGACCGCTTCCTCGCCACGCTGCACATTTACGACACCAAGATGACCGAGCCGCGCCGTTTGATCCTGCGCATCGCGCGCATCTTCGGCGAATGCGAATTGGACATGCCCCCGCAATTCGCTTCGGAGGTGGAGGCCTACATCAAGAAATGGCAATCGTCGCCCCGCCTGGCGAAAGCCGTGCGCACCGCCGGCGACAACGGCTACACACCCAGGATCGTGAAGGAATTCCTGGCCCAGGATCTGCCGCCCGAGTTCTTTTACCTGGCTCTGCAGGAGAGCGATTTCGATCAGTACATCAGCGGCCCGCCGACGCGCAAGGGAGTTGCCAAGGGCATCTGGCAGTTCATTCCGGAAACCGCCGTCAAGTACGGCCTGCACATCGGTCCGCTGGCCGAGTTCCGGCGGCCAGACCCGGCTGACGACCGGCACCACTTCGATCGCGAAACGGTAGCGGCCGCGCGCTACATCAAAGACCTGTACAGCACCGATGCCCAAGCCTCGGGACTGCTGGTCATGGCCTGCTACAACTGGGGAGAGGACCAGGTGCTGCCGTTCGTGCGTAGCATGCCGGCCAACCCGCGTGAGCGCAACTTCTGGCGGCTCCTCACCCAGTACCGCGATAAGATCCCCCAGGAGACTTACGACTACGTGTTCTACATCTCATCGGCCGCGGTGATCGGCGAGAATCCAAGGCTGTTCGGATTCGACTTCGACAACCCGCTGGCGCAGGCGGAGTCCCAGCCCCAGGCACAGTAAGGCAATGGGAAGTGACTTTCTGATACGCTGTAGCCATCGAGCCACTTGGTCGCGCCCATGGGAAAACACCTGGCGGGAATCGGGATCTTTTGTGCGTTGTTGCTTTGCGCGCAGGATAGCGAGAAACTGGCGCCGTATTATCCGACTCCAGCCAGTATTGTTACGAGGATGCTGCAGTTAGGCGAACTGAAGGCCGGGGAAAAAATGGTGGACCTCGGCAGCGGCGACGGGCGGATCGTGATCGAAGCCGCCGGCAAATTCAACGCGGACGCCACCGGGGTCGAGTTGGACAAAGACCTCTGCCACAAAAGTCTGGAGCGCATCCGCAAGCTGGGCCTGGAAAGCCGCGCGCACATCGTGATCGGCGATATTCTGAAACAGGACTACAGCGACGCGGACTTGATCACGGTATACCTGTTACCGAACTCCAACGACAGAATACAGCCCTTGCTCGAACGGCAGCTCAAAAAAGGGGCCCGCGTAGTCGCCCACGACTTCGAGTTCCGCGGATGGACACCCGCCAAAGTGGAAGACATTGCCGATGACGGCGACGGCCGCAGCCACACCCTCTTTCTGTACCGGCGTTAGGCGTATGACGAGCGTACGTGTCGCGTGAAATAGAACATTCCGAGAGCGCCTGGACCCGTTTGCTTCCGTGGGCGAGGGCCTTGCTGGCTTGGGCCGCCCTGGGTAGCGGGATACTGATTCCACCGCCTCCTCCCGTGTGGGTGTTGTGGGTCAGCGGTGGCTTTCTGGCTGCGGGCGGCTTCCTGCTGGTGCGGAGGCGGACCCCTGGCGGCGCCTTCGCTTTGTTGGTGCTCTTCGTAGATCTGGTCTTTTTCCTGATCGTCGAGCGATTCGAAATCGGGGCTCTGTTCTGGCTGCCGGCAATCTATTATCTGTACCTGATGGCGGAGGCCGTGGCCCTCTACAACCCGCAGGAAGTGTTGGTGGTGGCGGCAGTGAGCGGCGTGTTCTCTATCCTGGTCAGGCCCACGGTCACATTCGCCATGCGCCACACTACGCTTACCGCCGGCATACTGGGGTATGGGATGGCGCTCTATAAGCGGCGCGCCGAAACGAAGATCGCGGAACTGGAAGCCGGCGCGATCGCCACGCGCAATCTGGCCGAACGCTCGCGCGAAGAAGAGCGCCAGCGGATTGCCTCCGATTTCCACGATGGCCCGCTCCAGAGCTTTATCAGCCTGCAAATGCGCCTGGAAATCCTGCGCCGCCTGCTGGAGCGCGACATTGCCGCCGGCATGCTGGATCTTCACGAACTCCAGGCTCTCGCCCAGCAGCAGGTGAAGGAACTGCGCGCCTTTATCCGGGGCATGCGCCCGCCCGACCTGGGGGGGGCCACCCTTTACGCCTCCGCCCGCCGCGTCTGCGAAGATTTCCAAAAAGAGAGCGGCATCCCCGTGACCTTCGTCGGAGCCGAAGGCCAGCTAAAGCTGCCCAACGAAGCGGCTGCCGAAGTCATCCAGATGTTGCGCGAAGCCCTGCATAACGTGCTCAAACACGCAGGCGCTACGCGCGTGGCTGTCTCCATGGAGCGGACAGCCAGGGTGCTTGAACTGTCGGTTGACGACAACGGCGCCGGCTTTCAGTTCAGCGGCGTCTATTCGCTCGACGAACTCGAGATGCTGCGCCTGGGTCCCGCCAGCCTGAAGCGCCGCGCGCGGGCGTTAGGCGCCGACCTGTCGCTCGAATCGCGGCCGGGACAGGGCGCCGGGCTCAAGCTGCGCATCCCTATTCCATGAAGACATTGCATGCTGCCATCGTCGCGGCGGTCGTGCTGGCAGCGGCTTCATGCGGGCGTTACGCCGATTTCCGTCTCCCCGCCCCGGCCCAAGACGGCAAACCCGTGACCTACCGATGGACACCTCGCGCAGCGCCCGTCCTGAGCCACGGCGCAGCCGGAGACTGGGACTCTCATGACGCGCTCAATCCCTCCGTCGTGCGGCATGCCGGCGTCTATTACAACTTCTACTCCGGTTTCGATGGCCGCACCTGGCGCACCGGCCTGGCGACCTCGGCCGATGGCTTGGCCTGGAAAAAAGGAGGCACGGTGCTCAGCCCCGAGGCGGGCGCCGGCGAAGGCAGCTATATCGCCGCCAACGGATCGGCCCTGGTTCACGCCGGCGCATTCTGGTATTGGTACCAGGCAGGCGAGAAGGAGACGCCCCGCCTCGGCCTGGCTCGTTCGCCGGATGGCCGTCATTGGCTCAAATCGCCCTTCCCGGCGATGACCACGGGGCCGCGCGGAAGCTGGGACGAGCGCGGCGTGGCCGACCCGTACGTCATCGAAGTCGACGAGTGCTTCTACCTGTTCTACCTGGGCCAGGATCGCTCTCGCCGCCAGCGGCTCGGCGTGGCCCGCTCATGGGACGGCGAGCGCTGGCAAAAGCTACGCAACAACCCGATCCTCGAAATGGGCAGTTACGGCAGCTTCGATGAAATGGGCTTGGGCGAGCCCGCGGTGTGGATCGCGCGAGGCCATTACTGGATGCTCTACACCGGCCGCGACGCGCATGAGCGCCGCACTCTAATGTTGGCCCGCTCGGCCGACGGAGTCCGCTGGACCAAACTGCCCGTGGTCTTCGCGGGCGGCCAGTCCTGGAACAGTGCCGTGGTCTGCGATCCCGCCATCGAACTGCTCGGAGGCCGGCTCGCGGTCTGGTTCGGGGGGGGGGACGTGCCGTCCCCGGACGAGAACCTCAACGGCCAGATCGGCGTCGCCACGCTGGAAGCCGTGCCTTGACGTAGGGTGAGCTTCAGCCTTGCCGCTTCAGCAACCCGATCATATTCCCGTCCAAATCCGCAAACCACGCGAACGTCCCGGTGGGGATCTTCACCGGCGGCACCAGGGTTTTCCCGCCGAGCGCCGCCGCCTTGTCCAAATACGCCTGGACATCATCCACCTCCACGTAAAACATCGTGTAATGCTGCGGCTCGTGGCCCAGTGAAGTGATGTGCCCGGGTATGCCTCCCGGGCTTCCCGCGTCGATGGTCGCTGCCGGACCAGTGTTGTCGATGTGCCAGCCGAACAGCTCACCGAAGAACTGCGCAGTCTTGGCGCGGTCACGGCATCCGATCTCAAAATGTACAACGGGCCGCGC
>Ga0335077_10006509_pt1 | contig 14435 bp, 9 predicted proteins | sample Lox_Sample_31_FD_207151 | JGI IMG/M metagenome (GOLD analysis project Ga0335077, IMG submission 207151) | Soil microbial communities from Loxahatchee National Wildlife Refuge, Florida, United States - Lox_Sample_3.1 | ecosystem: Environmental > Terrestrial > Soil > Wetlands | place: USA: Florida...
CAGGGCGAAGGCGGCAAAGTAGCATGCCGCGGCAACGACGAGGCAGAAGATTCCGAGCGCGCGGGTACCTGTGCCGCCGGTGATTCGAAGCACGGACCAGACCACCAAAAGCGCCGCCGCGGGGAACTGCACGGCTTCCAGGGCCGCGATGCGCAGTTGGAGCACCAAGGAGCGGAATGCCAGGGCGGCGGCGTAGACAGTGAAAAGGGCGAAGACGAGAGCCATCATGAGGGCGGGGCTGGCGGGGTGATACTCCTGAGGAACCGCGGAAGAATCTCCCAAAATGACGAGCATGATGAGAACGGCGAAATCCGCCGCGAGGGCCATAACGAATCGAAGGCCGGGCCACCGGCCACGGCAGCCGGCGAATTCAGCGAGCAGAGCAGCGAAAAGGACGGCAGAAGTGAACGCCACAGGCTCGCGCGCGGCAACCATGAGGCCGAAGGCGGTAACGACCGCGGCGAGCATTCCGACCCAGACGACGGATGAAAGATGGGATCGCCAGGCCAGGAATAGAGCCAGCGAAGCGAAGGCGGCCAGAACCAGAGCCGTCAGGGGAGGAGGGAGAATCCCAAAACGGACCGTAACCTCCCACAACATGGGAGCGAGGATCAACGCCGAGGTGATTGCATAGCACCAGCCGGCCAGGCGGGAAATGGACTGCGACCTGGCCGCCCAGACCAACCATCCGGAGGCATAGACAAGGGCGACCGCCACGACGATGGACGGGGGGAGGGCATGGGATTCGGCGAGCGCGCGAAGCAAATAGGCACCAGCGATTCCGAGCACGGCAAAGCCGATAACCGAGAAAGGGTTGGGCTGAGCGGCCACCGCATCCTGTGGCGGGAGACGCTGAGCGGGAAGCGGGGCCTCAGCCGGATTGGGGAGCGAGGGAAGCCAATTGGAGGACTGTTCCAGGGCGGAGAGACGGCGCTCGATGGCATCCAGCCGTGCCTTCAACTCATCCAGTTGGGAAGAATCGTCTCCAGGAGGCACGAACGTTCACCTCGATCCGATGCCGCCTTACCCGGCGGCCCAGGTTCCGCAGTTCACGCCTCGATGGTTTCCCCTGTGCGCCCTGGCCACGACTCCGCGACGGGAACGGCCGGAGATGCAGGGGGCCACATCGCGGATTGCCAAGCCCGCCTGCGGGCCTATCTCAAAGAGATGGATCAACAAGCACATACACGGTGAATGAGACGGCGGCCATGACGAACGTCACATACGGATGTGAGGGTCATCACCACTGCCTGGAGACGCGCTGCGGCCCGCGCAGGAGGAGGCAGAGCCGAATTGACATGGGGGGCGGCGTGCTGAATGCTAGGTATGTCGTATTCAGAGAGGAAAAATGAAAGGCGCGGGCACGATCGGAATTCTGACGGGTGGCGGAGACGTACCGGGGCTGAACTCGGTGATCAAGTCGGTGGTGTACCGGGCGACGGAGATGGGGCGCTCGGTGATGGGGATCCGGAAAGGGTGGGAAGGGCTGACGCACCTGGATCCCGCGCAGGAGCCGGACACGCGCTACGTCCGGCCTCTGACACGGGAGAATACGCGGGCCATCGACCGGAGCGGAGGGACGGTGCTGCACACCTCGAGGACAAATCCGCTGCGGATCAAAAAGGGGAAATTGCCGGGAAACGTGCCACACGGGGAGCTGGAAAAACTGTCGCGGGACGGGGAGACGTACGACCTGACGCCGGTGGTGCTGCGGAACCTGGAGCGGCTGGGGATCGGATGCCTGGTGGTGATCGGGGGCGATGACACTCTGGGGTTTGCGAAGTCGCTGCACAGCGCGGGATTTCCGCTGGTCGCGATTCCGAAAACGATGGACAACGACGTGCGGGGGACGGAGTACTGCGTGGGATTTTCGACGGCGATCACGCGGGCGAAGGAGCTGGTGACGCGGCAGCGGACGACGCTGGGGTCGCACGAGAGGATCGGAATCTTCCGCATCTTCGGGCGCGACGCGGGATTTACGGCGCTGTACACGGCGTATGTGACTTCGGCACGGTGTGTGATCCCCGAGTACGCGTTCGACCTGGACCTGCTGACGCGGCTGCTGGTGGAGGACAAACGGAACAATCCGAGCAACTATTCGTTTTTGATCGCTTCGGAGGGCGCGGTGTGGAGCGGCCAGAAAGGGGAGGACTTCGGGGAGGCGGACGCTTACGGGCACCGGAAGAAGGTGGACGTGGGGCACGCCCTTGCGGAAATCCTGCGGCAGCGGACGGGCGAAGAGACGATGACGAGCGACCTGACCTACGACTTGAGAAGCGGGGACCCGGACGCGGTGGATCAGGTGGTGGCAACGACATTTGCGAACCTGGCGCTGGACCTGATCGGTTCGAACGTAACAGGGCGGATGGTGGCTGTGCGGGAGGGGCGCTACGCGCACACGGAACTGCCGGACCCGGAACTGGGGCCGCGAACGGTGGACGTGGGGAAACTGTACAACACGGAACGCTACCGGCCGCACTATACGAAGAAACTGGGCGATCCGCTGTTCCTGATCTCCGCATGAGGGGCGGCGGGGCAAATCGCCGCTGCGCGGAGCCAGGCGCGGCAATCGAAATCAGAACAAAGACTGCTGAGAGCGGAAAGCAGCGGCGTGCGCGGAGCGTGCGTACGCGGCGCGCTCGAATTTGTCGAACGCGGAGAGGGTGGCGTCGTCGCTGAAGGGCAGGAGCTGGGTCATGAGCACGCCGCAGAGCTTCCGCGAAGGATCGATCCAGAAATAGGTGTTGTAGATGCCGGCCCAGGCAAGAGAACCGGCGGAGCGGCCGCCCCCGACGGCCTGGGTGTTGATGGCGAAGCCGAGACCGAATTTGTCGAGGGAGCCGGGAACCCGGACCGGGTTCTTGGCGAACTGGGGAATCATGCTCGTCAGCGCGACGAGGTTCAGGCTGCCGATCTGGTTGCGGGACATTTCCGCGACGGACGAGGAGCGAAGGATGCGCGCGCGTGCGAGTTTCCCGCCGTCGAGGAGCATGCGCTCGAATTTGATGTAGTCGGCGGCGGTGGAGTAGAGACCTCCGCCTCCGCTGAAAAACTTTACGGGAGTGAAAGGCTGCGGGGGCGGCTCGAAAAATGCGCCGTCGGGCCGGCGGGCGAAGACGGCGACGACGCGGGCCTGCTTCTCCGGGGGGACGTTGAAGAAGGTGTCGTCCATACCGAGAGGCGAGAAAATGTGCCGGTGGAAATAGTCCTCGAGCGACTCGCCGCTGACTCGTTCGACGAGGCGGCCGAGCCAATCGCAACTGATTCCATACTCCCAGCGCGTGCCGGGATCGAACAGGAGCGGGGCATTGAGAAAAGCATCGCCGCCCTGGGATGCGGAGGGAACCGCGCCGGAGGCTGCATAGGCATGCATCGTGGGGTCGAAAAATTCGTAGACGAAGCCGGAAGTGTGGGTGAGGAGCTGGCGAACGGTGGGAGGGGATTTGGGCGGGCGGAGCCTGGCCTTTCCCGTGGCGGGATCGAATTCGTCGAGGACCTGAAGGTGAGCGAGTTCGGGAAGATAGGTGGCCGCGGGCTCGTCGAGTTTGACGCGGCCGCTTTCGACAAGCTGCATGACGGCCACGGAAGTGACGGGCTTGGTCATGGAGGCGATGCGAAATATGGAATCGGGGGCCATGGGAAGGTGCTGGAGGGCATCGCGTTCGCCGAACGCGCCCTGATAGATGACGCCGTGGGAATCGGCAATCATAGCGACGAGGCCCGGGAGTTGCGTTGGGTCGATGGCGCTCTGCAACGCCTGGTCGATGGGCGCATCGGGATCGGCGGAGGCCCCGCGGGGCGGCGCCAGGGCCGCACTGACGGTGAACAACGCAGCCAGTGCAACGAGTGGGAGAAACGCAGTCGCGCGCACCCAGCGCACGGCAGGAATCGATGGCATCGACGTCGGCCTCCGGGTGGAATTTCCGGCGCGCGGAGTATAGCCCAGAGAAAGTGGCGGGGCGAGAGTTCGCCTTGTTGGGGATTGCGGCGAAGTGGTAGGCTCGCGCGGTGAAGATGCGCTCATGGCGATTCATGGCCGCGGCAGCCGCGGCGGCGCTGGTGGCGATGGCCGGGGCGCGGAACGAGGCGCTCGATGGGGCGCGGCCGGCGGTGCAGACGGAATTCAACGCCGCGGTGCCGATGCGGGACGGCGTGGTGCTTCGCGCGGACATCATGAGGCCGGAGACGGGCGGGCCGTTTCCGACGCTGGTGTACCGGACGCCGTACGGGAAAACCGATGCGGAGACGGCGTACGCGACCTTCCGGAAAGCGGTGGAACGCGGGTACGCGGTGGTGATCCAGGATGTGAGGGGGCGGTACGCATCGGATGGGGAGTTCAACCCCTACGCAAACGAGGGGCACGACGGGTACGACACGATCGAATGGGCGGCGCGGCAGCCGTGGTCGAACGGCGCGGTGGGGACGTTTGGGCTCTCGTATCCGGGAGCGGTGCAGTGGCTGGCGGCGCTGGAGCATCCGCCGCACCTGAAAGCGATGGTTCCGGCCATGACCTTCTCATCGCCGCGGGATTTCTTCTACTCGGGAGGGACGTTCGACCTCTCGTGGCCGGAATGGGCGCTGGTGAACATTGCGCCGGACGTGCGGGAACGAAAAGGGCTGGCGGGTCCGCGAACGCGCGAGGCGGCGAGGGAGGAGTACGAGCGCGACGCGGGACGGATTCTGAATTTCCTGCCGCTGGACCGTCTGCCGGAGATGCGGGACGTGGCGCCGTGGTACTACGAGTGGCTGCGGCATCCGCCGATCGATGCGTGGTGGGACTGGGCGGAGATCCGGGGGAAATACGCCCGGGTGACGGCGGCGGTGCTGAACCTTTCGGGGTGGTACGACGAGGACTACGGGCCCGAGGGAGCGACCACGAATTTCAACGGGCTGATGGCGGCGCGGCGATCGGATGCGGATGCGCGGACGGCGCTGGTGGTGGGGCCGTGGATGCACGGGGTGGCATCAGTGGCCAGCACAAAATCGGGAGAGCGGGAGTTCGGGCCGGACGCGGCGATGGATTACGACGGCCTGGTGCTGGGCTGGCTGGACTGGCAGATGAAACACGACATCACGGGATGGAAGCTGCCGAAACGCGCGCACTACTTCCTGATGGGCGAGAACGCCTGGCACGACGCGGACGCGTGGCCGCCGGGGTCGCACCTGACGACGTACTTTCTTTCCGGGCCGCCGGAGGGGGGCACGCGGGGAACGGTGGGACCGACGCGGGAGCGGGGAGCAGCGACGAGCGAGTTCACGTCGGACCCGGCGCATCCGTTTACGGATCCCTACGGAAACGTGCTGGGGGCGCACGATTACGCGCGCGTGCAGCGCGGGAGCCCGCGCGACTCGGTGATCTACGATTCGGCGCCGCTGGAAACAAATCTGGACGTGGCGGGCCGGGCGGCGGCGGAGATTTATTTTTCGTGCGACTGCGTGGACGCGGACATCTGGGTGCGGCTGTACGACGTGGGGCCGGACGGGACGTCGTACAACCTGATGAGTCCGGGGCTGGACGTGGAGCGGGCGAGCCTGCGGAGCGGAAGCTCGCGGCAACTGCTGGAGCCGGGGAAACCGATCCGGCTGAGTTTTCGCGATATCCCGATCGCCAACCGGTTCCTGGCGGGACACCGGGTGCGCGTGCAGATTTCGGGGGAGTTTTTTCCGCATTTTTCGCGGAACCTGCATACCGGCGAGCCGGACTCGGATTCTTCGGCAATGAAGGCGGTGACGATTACGATTCTGCAGGACGCGTCGCATCCTTCGCGGCTGGTGCTGCCGGTGACGAACTGGACGCCGCCGGAGCGGCCGGACCGGGGCGGGAAACCGGTGGTGCGGAGGGATCTTCCGCCGGGGAGATAGGCAGGGACGAGGAATCGGAAAGGGGTTTTCTACAGCAATCACAGAGAGCCGGAAAACGAAAAGCGTACGGAGGAGACGATGAATCGGAGAACGGCAATCGCGTGGGCGTGCGCGCTGGGGCTTGGGATGGCGTGCGGGAGCGCGCGGGCCCAGGAAAAGCGGCCGATGACGTTCGAGGACATGGCGGCGATGGGGCGCATCAGCGAACAGAAGATATCGCCGGACGGAAGATGGGTGGTGTACACGGTGGCGACGCCGAGCCTGCCGGCAAACCGGATGGCGCGCAACCTGTGGCTCGTGCCGGTGGCGGGCGGAGAGGCGCGCCAACTGACGCGGAGCGGGCGGGATCAGAGACCGGAATGGTCGCCGGACGGAAAACAGATAGCGTTCGTTTCGTCGCGGGAGGGGAGCCCGGCGGTGTATGTGCTGGCGATGGACGGGGGAGAGCCGGTGCGCGTGGCGCATCCGGCGGACGGGGCGGACAATCTGCTGTGGTCGCCGGACGGAAAGACGCTGGCCTTCACGAGCAACGTGTTTCCCGATTGCCGGACGGAGGCGTGCACGGCGGAGCGGCTGGAAAAAATGGAGCAGAGCAAAGTGAAGGCGATGCTGTACGACCATCTGCTCTACCGGCACTGGACGGAATGGGACGACGGGACGCGGAGCCATCTGTTTGTGGTGCCGGCAGCGGGAGGGACGCCCCGGGATTTGACGCCGGGAGCGGATTACAACATACCCCCCTTCTCGCTGGGCGGTCCGGACGACATCGCGTTTTCGCCGGACGGGCGGGAGCTGTGCTTCACGGCGAAAACGGACGCGCACCCGGAAGCAAATACCAATGGCGACCTATTCGTGGTGCCGGTGGACGGGAGCGCGGAGCCGCGGCGGATTACGGCGAACCAGGGCTTCGACGGCGGGCCGGTGTATTCGCCCAACGGCAAATGGATCGCGTATCACGCGCAGTTGATCGCGGGATACGAATCGGACCGCTGGCGGCTGCTGCTCTACGACCGGGAGAAAGGAACGCACACGAACCTGACCGAAAATTTTGACCGCAGCGTGGACGCGATCGCCTGGACGCCGGATTCGAAGGCGCTCTACTTCGACGCGGAGGACCGGCAGGACGTGGCGCTGTTCCGGATGGAAGCGGCGGCGGGATCGATGCCGGAGCCGGTGGTGCGGAGGGCGGACGCGAGCGAGTTCGGGCTGACGCGGGACGGAAAGACGCTGGTATTCACGGAGTCGAGCCTGACCGGGCCGGCGGAGATATTCGCGGCAACGGCGGAGGGGAAGGACATCCGGCAAATCACGCACCAGAACACGGCGCTGGTGTCGCAGCTCGACCTGCGTCCAGCGGAACACTTCACGTTCAAAGCTTCGGACGGGCAGGAGATTTACGGGATGCTGATCCGTCCGCCGGGATTCGACGCGGCGAAAAAATATCCGCTGGTGATGCTGGCGCACGGCGGACCGCAGACGATGTGGACGGACGGATGGGGCTACCGGTGGAACGCGCAGATGTTCGCGGCGCCGGGATACGTGGTGCTGATGATCAACCGGCGGGGCTCGACGGGCTTCGGGCAGAAATTTACGGACGAAATCCAGGATGACTGGGGCGGGAAGGCGTACACGGACCTGCTGGAAGGAACGGACTATGTGACCGGGAAATATCCGTTCATCGACAAGACGCGGATGGTGGCCGGCGGCGGATCGTACGGCGGATTCATGATGGACTGGTTCGCGACGCACGCGCAGGACCGCTACAAAGCGCTGTGGTCGCACGCGGGCGTGTACGACCAGACGAGCATGTACGCGACCGAGGAACTGTGGTTCCCGAACCATGAATTCCGCGGGACGCCGTGGACGAATCCGGCGTCGTACGCGAAATGGTCGCCTTCAACATCCGCGGCGGAGATCGGAAAGTACAAGACGCCGACCCTGGTGATCGCGGGGGAACAGGACTTCCGCGTGCCGTACACGCAGAGCCTGGAATTTTTCTCGGCGCTGCAGACGCAGGGCGTGCCGTCGAAGTTGCTGATCTTTCCGGATGAGGGCCACTGGGTGCTGAAACCGCAGAACAGCCAATACTGGTACAAAGTGGTGCTGGCGTGGATCGCGCAATACGTGAAATAGAGGATGCCAGGTAGTACGCGGGGTACTGCTGCAAACCGTTGCACATTTCGAGAGGCTGGCGGGCAGAGGCGCCTCCGCGGCATCTCGAGAGAATCCCTAACCCGCCGATAAGCAATGGGATGGCGAACGCGGAGTGCTGGCATCGCGCGTGCAACCCAGAGGGCTGGAGCCCGGCTGTGTGCCGAGGCGCGCATGCGGAGTTCCCCCACTCCCGGCGCCGCCGACGGCAGTCCGAACCGGATTCGCGAATCGGTCAAACCGGGTGGCGGAACCGGAATTCGGGCACGGCAGGGCGTTTGCTGTTCGGATGATTCCTCCGCATGAGGCGGCTCGGGACCTCCTCCCCCGACCGCCTCTCTTTTTTTGCGCGCCGGCTCCCAATGCAGATGTGGTGATGAAGAACCGGCGAACGGCCCACGGTCAAAAAAGGCTGACCGTGGCTACCGGTGCGCGCGGGGGTGCGGGGGTGAGAAGGCGGGGGTTAGAATCAGGGCGGCGGAGGGGGAGTGAAGAACCCGTTTCCGGTGCTGCGGTGGGTGTGGCTGGCCTTCCTTGCGGTGTGGGCGCCGACGTATTGGATTTACTGGAGCCCGGGGGATTTTCTGTACCTGTGCAACCTGGCGGTGATCCTGACGTGCGCGGGGCTGTGGTTGCCGGACCGGTTGCTGGTGTCGAGCCAGGCGGTGGCGACGGCAGTAATCGGAACGCTGTGGACGCTGGACGTGGCGTGGGGCGCGGCGACGCACGGGCGACTGCTGATCGGCGGGACGGAGTATATGTGGGACGCGAACTACCCGCTGTGGCTGCGGCTGCTCTCGCTCGATCATCTGGCGGTGCCGCTGGCGACGCTGTGGGCGGTGCGGAAAATCGGCTACGACCGCAGGGCCTGGATGTTCCAGTCGGGGCTGGCGGCGGTGGTGCTGGTGGTGTCGCGCGTGGTGGCGCCGGGGCTGAACTTGAACTTCGCGCAGAAAGAACTGGTGACGTACCACACCTGGGGGCCGGCGCCGGTGCACCTGCTGGTGATCTGGAGCGTTCTGGTGCTGGTAGTCTACTGGCCGGTGCACGCGGTGCTGCGGCGGGTAATTCCCGGAGGCGGTGAGAAGTGACGAGGGGCTCGGCTCGGCGCGGCGCGGTTGACGGGAATTGATGCCGATGGAAGAATCGCGGCCCGTGCCAGAGGAAAATCCCAGCGAAGGGTTGAAGCAGGCGCGCGTGGAATTCGGTGCGCGGCTGGAGAGCGAACGAGCGCGCGAGGTCTGGAAGAATTTCAACGGGCGGATCGCGCTGGCGCTCTCCGGCGGAGGAACGCGCGGAGCCTACCAGGCCGGCGCGCTGCTGGCATTCCAGGACGCGGAACTTCCCACGCACATCATCGCGGCGACCTCCATCGGGAGCATCAACGCGGCGGGATACGCGGGCAATTCCGACTCGCTGGTGGGAAACGCGGAGGCGGTGGTGAACCACTGGCTGGGAGTGACGCCGACGCTGGTGGGAATCGAGTGGACGCGATACGCGTGGATGCTGGGGGGGCTGATCGCGTTCTGGGCGGGAGTGGGGAACCTGATCTACTCCATGCTTTCGTCGGCGGGGTACTCGCTCTCGCTGCGGAACCCGAAACTGACGTGGATTTTGCTGGGGCTTGCCGGGCTGGTGATGCTGCTGCTGTACGACTACCTGCCCTACCTCACGTTCATCGTGCGGAGCATGGTGACGGGAAAACTGTTCAAAATCCAGAAGCGGCGTGCGGCGCTTTCAATCGTGGGGAACGCGATCGTGGTGGCGTTCCTGCTGGCGCTGGTGGAGGAGCTGGAGGTGATCCCGCGGTTCCGGGCGCTGCTGGAACTTTATCCGGCATACCTGGCGGCGGTGGCGGCGCTGGTGGCGGTGCTGTTGCTGTCGCGGCGGCACTGGCACGTGCAGTTGAGCGGGTTCATGCACAAACTGCTGCGGCTGCCGCTGCGGCCGGGGCTGTTTCCGAACTATGAGAGGGCGCGGTTCGTGCGGGAGCGGCTGTCGGAAGAAAAACTGAGGGCGTCGCCGATCCACGTGATGTTCAGCGCCACGGACCTGCAGACGGGCGACCCGGTGTTTTTCTCGAACACGCCGAAAGAGAAGCTGGCCGCGGAGCGGGGAGCAGACGCGGAGTTCGTGCGGTCGATGGTGGTGGAGACGACGGATCTGGTGGGCGCGGTGGTGGCGTCTTCAGCGCTGCCGCTGGCGTTCGAGCCCATGATGCTGCACGGGCGCCTGTACGCGGACGGAGGATTGTGCGCAAACCAGCCGCTGCGTCCGGCGGTGCGGCTGGGGGCGGATGTGGTGTTCCTGATGATGATGGATTCGGTGGCGGTGCGCAGGAAAAAGCTGAAGACATTCGTGGACGTGGGACTTTCCGCGGTGGACATCCTGATGCGGCAGACCCTGGTGAACGACATGCGCATCGCGGCGAATTTCAACATGACCTGCGAGCGCGCGGCGGAAAAAAACGGCCTGCACCCGGAAGAAGTGGAGATCGTGCTGGGGGCGCGGCGGTATCGCTACGTTAAATCGTTCGCGGTGTGCCCGCCGGAGTCGATTCCCGGATCGGCACTGGACTTCAGCCCGGAGCGGACCCGCGAAGCCATTCTGCTGGGTTACCGGGACGGGATGGGGCAAATCCTGAATTTCCTGGAGTACGCCCGAAACGCGCGGTTCAGCTATCCGCGGCACGAGCTGGAGTGGGAACTGCACTGAAGCGATTGGGCAACGGATCGCGCGGGCATGGAGCGGCTATTTTTCTGCCTCCCTTGAAACAGCTCACCCTGCTCCCACCCAATCCTGTGGATTCAATCTCTGGCTCGGCGACGTGGTCATAGCCCGCACAATGGCGGGGAGAATAGGCCATACACGCACTCCGTACGGACTATACTTCCTGATTCACAGAAGGACATGAATTCAAAAGGGTGACCGAAAAACGATGGCGTTGAACGAGTGGCTTCCGAAGTCGGTACTCTGCATGCGGGGCTATAACGTCCGCAAGCTGCTGTCGGACGGGGTGGCAGGCGTTACCGTCGGACTAGTGGCATTGCCGCTGGCCATGGCGTTTGCAATCGCATCGGGAGTGCCGCCGCAGTCCGGGCTGTACTGCGCGATCGTGGCCGGATTCCTGATTTCGGCGCTGGGTGGTTCGAGCACACAAATAGGCGGGCCGACGGGGGCATTTGTGGTGGTTGTGTTCGGGATCGTGGCGAAATACGGCGTGGACGGGCTGTTCATGTGCACATTGATGGCTGGTGTGCTGCTGGTGATTCTGGGAGCGACAGGGCTGGGAACCGCGGTGAAATTCATTCCGCGGCCGGTGGTTGTCGGCTTCACGAATGGAATCGCTGTAATCATTGCGAGCACGCAGATTCGAGATTTCTTCGGATTGCGAGTGGCAAAGGTTCCCGGCGACTTCCTGGGCCGGCTGGAGGTGCTCGCGGCGAACTTCCGGACGTACTCGGTAACCGCGACAACACTCGGAATCACTGCGCTCGCGGTAATTCTTTTTTTCGCGCGATATGTGAAGAGGGTCCCCGGCTATATCGTTGCGCTACTTGCGGGGACCGCGGCTGTGGCCTTGCTGCGGCTTCCGGTGGAGACGATTGGGACGCGGTTTGGGGGAATACCATCCGGCCTTCCGGCGCTGAACATTCCGGAATTCCATATTGAACTGATGAGGCCGCTCATCTCACCGGCGGTGACGGTGGCGATGCTCGGAGCGATCGAATCCCTGATGTCGGCAGTGGTGTCGGACCGGATGAGCGGTGACCGGCATAATCCGAACGTGGAGCTGATAGGCCAGGGAGTGGCCAACATGATCTCGCCGCTGTTTGGCGGGCTTCCGGCAACGGGAGCGATCGCGCGGACGGCGACCAATATACGTTCGGGAGCCAAATCGCCGATCGCAGGGATAATTCACGCGCTCACGTTGCTGGCCATCGTGGTGCTGGCAGCGCCGCTGGCGCGGTTCATTCCGCTCTCGGTCCTCGCGGCGATCCTGTTCGTGGTGTCTTACAACATGGGCGACTGGGGAGAGATCCCGGAGCTGCTGAAACTTTCCAAATTGGAAGTGGCGACGTGGCTGATCACCTTTCTCATGACGGTGTTCGCTGACCTGTCGCAGGCCGTGGAAGTGGGTATGATCCTGGCAGCGCTGGTGTTTATTCGAAAGGTCACGATGACCACCACAGTCTCGCAGGTGACGGACTCCTATCTGCGGGAGGGTTATGCCCACATCCTGCAGCACAAAGAAATTCCGCCTTACGTGACGATTTTCCGAATTCACGGGCCATTTCTGTTCGGGGCTACGGACAAAATCGATGAGATCACGGAGCGACTTGGGGAACTGCCTCCGGTGGTGATCCTGCGCCTGCGAAACATGACAGCGATCGATTCGACGGGAATTCAGGCTCTTGAAAAACTGGCGGACACGATCCGCGGCTCGGGCCGGGGGCTGATCCTGTGCGGCGCGAGAGAGCAGCCATCGCGGCTCATGAAACAATCCGATTTCGAGCAGCATGTGGGAGGAGAGAACATCTCCGCCAATATTTCCGAAGCGCTGGAGCGAGCGAAGGTGCTGCGCCAACTTGTTCGGGAGGGGAGCGAGGCGCAGCACAATTGGGGCCGGAGGAGCACGGACGCGCCAGAGCTGCAGGAAAGCCGGCCCGAACCGTAATCGCGGCGAAGCGCGACTAAAGCGCTGCATCCGGCGGAGGGGTATTGCGATGAAGAATGAGCCAGGTGGAGCGACGGCGTGGCCGTGGGCGGATTCGCTGGACGCACTCGCGGCGGCCGCGAAGCATCACCGCAGGCTGTTTGAAAACGACCGCGTGCGGGTGCTGGAGGTGCGCATCGGGCCGGGCGAGATCGTGCCGCTGCATACGCACCGGTGGCCCAGCGTGATCCACATGCAGACGGGGAGCCACTTTGTGCGGCGCGACGGAGAGGGCCACGTGACGCTGGACACGCGCGAAGCGGGGCCGGCGCCGAAGCTGCCGCTGACGGTCTGGAGCGGGCCGCTGCCGCCACATTCGGTGGAAAATGTGGGGGAGGATGAAATCCGGCTGCTCAGCGTGGAGTTGAAGGATGCTGCTGAATGAGGCTGCCTGCGGGAGGAGAGCGATGATGCAAACAGCGACGCGCAGAGGGAACTCGCGTTGGGGCTGGTGGGGGCTGGGAGCAGTGCTCGTGCTGGCGGGGATGGCGGCGGCCGTCGGCGCGCACTCGAAACCCGCGGCGAAGGATCCGGGCCTCAGGATTTACTTTGTGGATGTGGAAGGCGGGCAGTCCACGCTGTTTGTGACGCCGGAGGGCCATTCGCTGCTGATTGACACGGGCTGGGATGACAACGACGGGCGCGATGCCGGCCGGATTGTGGCCGCGGCGAAGGATGCGGGAATCCGCCGGCTCGACTACGTCCTGCTGACACACTATCACGCCGACCACGCCGGAGGATTCGCGCAGATTGCGGAGCGGATGCCCATCGGGACCGTGATTGATCACGGGGAGAACCGCGAGACGGGCGACTCCACGCAACAGGTCTACGAGAAATACCTGAGAGTGGTAGCCGACGAAAAGCTGAAGCGAATCATCGCAAAGCCGGGTGACGTGCTGCCCGTGCCGGACGTGCACCTGGACGTAATCAGCGCGGACGGAGAGACGATCACGAACCCGCTGCCCGGCGCGGGGCAGGAAAATCCGGCGTGCAAAGAGTCCGGGCCGTATGCGCCGATCCAGTCGGAGAATCCACGGTCGCTGGGAACACTGATGACGTTTGGAAAGCTGCGGATCCTGGACCTGGGCGACCTGACCAATGAGAAGGAAATGCTGTTCATGTGCCCGCGAAACCTGCTGGGGCACGTGGACATCCTCGTTGTCTCGCACCACGGGACGTACACGAGCAGCAGCCCGGCGCTGATCTATGGAATCGCACCGCGCGTGGCCATCGTTGACAACGGAGCGAAGAAGGGCGGGACGCCGGCCGTATGGGACATCATCAGCAAATCGCCCGGGCTCGAAGGATTGTGGCAACTGCATTTCGCGGAAGCGGGAGGAGCGGAACATAATTCGGCGGAAAAGTTCCTCGCCAATCTGACGGGTCCCGATGCCGGAAATTACCTGAAGCTGACAGCCTGGGCGGATGGACACTTCGAGTTGTTTAACTCGCGGACCCGGGCGACGACGAAATATCCCGCACACAAATAGACCGCAGGGAAAAGCCAGCGCGCGCGCACCTCAGCCGAGACGGGCAGGAGCAAGAGACGAGAAGGAAAGGGCTTGACAGCGCCGGTCCCTTAGTTGACCATTCAACTCAAATGGCGGGGACTCCCAACACGCGGCAACGACTGGTCGATGCGGCCCTCTATCTCTTTTGGTTACAAGGCTATGCGGCCACGGGGATCGCTCAGATCCTCGAGCGC
>Ga0335077_10006510_pt1 | contig 14434 bp, 9 predicted proteins | sample Lox_Sample_31_FD_207151 | JGI IMG/M metagenome (GOLD analysis project Ga0335077, IMG submission 207151) | Soil microbial communities from Loxahatchee National Wildlife Refuge, Florida, United States - Lox_Sample_3.1 | ecosystem: Environmental > Terrestrial > Soil > Wetlands | place: USA: Florida...
CCTTCGCCGGTCTGCACCAGCACGGCGAGTACGACGTGGACGTCTTCGTCCACAGCCTGACGAAATACGCCTCGGGCGCGGGGGATGTGATGGGTGGGGCGGCCATCGCCCGCAACGAGATCATCCGTGGCATGCGCAACGACTTCAGCACCATCGGCGGCACGCTCGACCCGCATGCCGCTTTTCTCATCCTGCGCGGCTTGAAGACCTACTTCGTGCGCTACCGCGCACAGAGCGCCAGCGCACAACGCATCGCGGAGCTGCTGGCGGCGCACCCCGCCGTGGCGCGCGTGCACTATCCCGGTCTGGCGAGTCATCCGCAGCATGCCCTCGCGCGTGCCCAGATGCGTGAGTTCGGCGCCATCGTGAGCTTCGACCTGCGCGGTGGCGAGCAGGCGGCACAGCGCTTCACGGATGCGCTGCAGCTCTTCGCCATCACGGCTAGCCTCGGCTCGACCGAGTCGCTCGTGGTCGCGCCGCAGATGATGGGCGGACGGGAGATGCCGCCCGATCAGGTGCGCGTCTCGGGCATCACGGAGGGCACGGTGCGGCTTTCACTCGGACTCGAGGATCCCGAGGACCTCATTGCCGATGTGACGCGGGCGCTCGCCGCCGCCGGCAGCTAGCGCCGCGTCAGCCAAGCAATAATCGTCAGCACCAGGCTGATGATGAGCATCGTGGTGATGGGAAAGAAGAGCTTCAGGCCGGGCCGATCCACGACGATATCGCCCGGCAGGCGCAACAGCGGCAAGCGCTTGAGCCAGTGCCACGACAGCCCGGCGACGATGAGCACGGTGCCGACGACGATCAGCAGGCGGTTCATGGCCGCGGCTAGAGGTTACGGATGAGCGCGCTGCCGAACTCCGTCGTGGACACCTCGTTCGCGCCGCTCATGAGACGCGCGAAATCGTAGGTCACGATCTTCTGCCCGATGGTGCGGTCCATCGCGGCGATGATCGCATCGGCTGCCTCGTTCCAGCCCATGTGGCGGAACATCATCTCGCCCGAGAGGATCACCGAGCCGGGATTGACCTTGTCGAGATTCGCGTACTTGGGCGCGGTGCCGTGCGTCGCTTCGAACACGGCATGCCCGGTCACGTAGTTGATGTTGCCGCCGGGAGCGATGCCGATGCCGCCGACCTGGGCGGCGAGCGCATCCGATAGATAGTCGCCATTCAGATTCATGGTCGCGACCACGTCGAACTCGTCGGCGCGCGTGAGCACCTGCTGCAGCGTGATGTCTGCGATCGCATCCTTGATGAGCAGCCGCCCGCTCTTGAGGGCCTGCGACTGCTCCGCGTTCGCCGCCTGCTCACCGGATGACGCCTTGGTGCGTTCCCACTGCAGCCAGGTGTAGACGCGGTCGCCGAACTCGCGCTCGGCGAGCGCGTAGGCCCAGGCACGGAAGGAGCCCTCGGTGTACTTGAGGATGTTGCCCTTGTGCACGATGGTTACGCTCTTGCGGCGGTACTTGAGCGCGTACTCGATCGCGGCACGGAACAACCGCTCGGTGCCCTCGATCGAGACGTTCTTGATACCGATGCCGCTCGTGTGCGGGAAGCGGATGCGCGCGTAGTGCTTGGGAAAGCGGCTGTGCAGAAGCTCGAGAAACTCGCGGTTCTCGGCAGTGCCTTCCTCGAACTCGATGCCCGAGTACAGATCCTCCGTGTTCTCGCGGAAGATCACCATGTCGACCTTCTCGGGTGCCCGGACCGGGGAGGGCACGCCCTTGAACCAGCGCACCGGCCGCAGGCACACGTACAGATCCAGAAGCTGGCGCAGCGCGACGTTGAGCGAGCGGATGCCACCGCCCACGGGCGTGGTGAGCGGGCCTTTGATCGAGACGAGATAGTCCCGGCACGCCTGGACCGTCTCATCGGGGAGCCAGCTGTCGAAGGCGCGGTGGGACTTTTCCCCGGCGTACACCTCCATCCAATGGATCTTGCGGCGGCCGCCGTAGGCTTTCGCCACCGCCGCGTCCATCACCCGCACGCTCGCGCGCCAGATATCCGGTCCGGTTCCATCCCCCTCGATGAAGGGGATGATCGGCTGCTCGGGCACGATCAGCTTGCCGTCACGAATCGAGATCCTGCTTCCCTGCGGCGGAGGACTGACCTTGAGCGATACGGCCGTGGACATCCAATGGCTCCTCGGAAAATCGAGGGCGTGCATGCTAGCACACGCGCTGGGCGTGACCGCCCGCGTGCAGCTCAAGTCCGCCGCGCAGTTCAAGTGCATGCCGCGGTTACAGTTACAATGCGGCGATGTCCCGTACTCTGCCGCGCACGCCGGTCGCCGATGGATTCTGGATGCCGGGCGAGTTCGAGCCGCACGCCGGCTGCTGGATGCTGTGGCCGGAGCGTCAAGACAACTGGCGCGAGGCGGCACGGCCTGCACAGCAAGCCATGGTGCAAATCGCCGCAGCGATCGCACAGTTCGAGCCCGTGAGCGTCGGAGTCTCGACCGCGCACTACGAGGTGGCACGCGCACTGCTACCCGAGAGCGTGCGCGTCGTCGAGCTGGCGCACGACGACTGCTGGATGCGCGATGTCGGACCCACGGGCGTCGTCGACACGCGCGGCGTGGTGCGCGGTGTCCACTGGCACTTCAATGCCTGGGGCGGTCTCAAGGGCGGTCTCTACTTTCCGTGGGATCAGGACGAGCGGGTGGCAGTCAAGGTGCTCGCGATCGAGGACTGCGATCGCTACCGGGCGCCGCTCGTCAACGAGGGCGGCGCCGTGCACGTCGACGGCGAGGGCACGGCGCTCGTGACGGAGGAATGCCTGCTCAACGAGAACCGCAATCCGCTTCTGAGTCGCGAGCAGATCGAAGCCCACCTGCGCGCCTATCTCGGAGTGCGCAAGCTCATCTGGCTCGTCAAGGGCGTATTCAACGATGAGACCGCCGGTCACATCGATGAGCTCGCCTGCTTCGTGCGTCCCGGAGAGGTGTGCCTCACCTGGACCGACGACCGGCGCGATCCCCAGTACGCGATCTCGCTCGATGCCTGGGAGCGCTTGAATGACGAAGTCGATGCGTGCGGACGACGCCTGAAAGTCACGAAGTTGCCGATGCCCGGGCCGCTCGTCATGAGTGCCGCCGAGGCCGAAGGCGTCATCCCTCGCGAAGGCACCAGGCCGCGCAAGGCGGGCGAGCGGCTCGCGGCGAGCTACGTCAATTTCTACATCGCCAATGGCGGTGTGATCATGCCGCTGCTCGATGCGAGCACCGACCGAGCCGCCGCCAATCGCCTGCGGCGGCTGTTCCCCGAGCGGCGCATCGTGGGTGTGCCCGCGCGCGAGATCCTGCTGGGCGGCGGCGGTATTCACTGCCTGACACAGCAGCTGCCGCAGCGCAGTTTGAAGCGGCGCGCGCCGCGTCCGCCCGCTTGACATTTGGCCCGCGCTCGTCGTCGTTCACCGACAAAGCCGGGCCGTGGACCGTACTCCGCCTCGCCCGCAGTCGCTGCGGGACTTGTTGACGCGGCCGCGCCGGTTTTGCGTGGCAGCTTCGTGACGGACCTCGCACGCGCGACGGCGCACACCTGACATCCTTTGCGCGGCGCCACAGGGCGCGAGTCTGAGCGTCCCCGCAGGAGTCCGTGATGCGCTGCTTCGCGTGGTTCATGTTCCTGGCCGTCGCGGCCGGAGCGGGTGCGGCTGGGGTGAGCCTCGAGCGCAACCCAGTGCGGACGCATCCGCACGTCGCTGTCGAGGACAGCGTTCAACACATCATCGTCAAGCTGCGCGGCTCGGAACGCGCCACGATTGAGAGCGTGCAGGAGCAGGCCGGCGAGGAAGCCCTCGATCGGCAGCGCGTGAGCGCGCTCGCGGCGCGCGCGAGCCTGACACTGGAAGGCTCGCGCAAGATCACCGCCGGCATGCATGTGATGCACGTCCGGTCGGTGCAGGGTGAATCGACGGCAGCGACGCTCGCACGGCTGCGCGCGGATCCGGATGTGCAGTACGCAGAGCCGGATCAACGTCGCTTCATCCATGCAATGACGCCCAACGATCCGGACTACGTCAATCAGTGGTACGAGCAGGCACCCGCCGTCGGGGTCAGCGCGACCCCGAGCGCCGTGGATGCAGCGGATGCCTGGAGTGTCACGACCGGCAGCAGCGGCATCGTCATTGCCGACATCGATACGGGCGTGCGCTTCGACCATCCGGATCTGCTCGGCGCGGGAACGAATGGCACGGTACCCACCGGACGACTCTTGTCGGGATACTGCTTCATCTCCGATCCGTTCGTGTCGAACGGCATCGCCTGTCCGGGGCCGGACGCCTCGGACCCCGGCGACTGGATCACGAGCTCCGACCTGAGTCAGTCGGAGTGCTCGAACGCGCAGGCCTCATCGAGCTCCTGGCACGGCACTCGCACGGCGGGCATTCTCGGTGCGCTCACCAACAACACGACCGGCATTGCCGGCGTGACCTGGAACACTTGGATCCTGCCGCTGCGCGCGCTCGGCAAGTGCGGCGGCCAGGACTCGGACATCATCTCCGCCATGCTGTGGGCCGCGGGAATCTCCGTGAGCGGTGTGCCCGCCAATCCCTACCCCGCCAAGATCATCAACATGAGTATCGGCGGATCGGGAAGCTGTCCGCAGAGCTATCAGGATGCGATCAGTCAGATCACCGCGCGCGGCGTGCTGATCGTCGCCTCGGCAGGCAACGAGGGTGGGCCGGTCGATGCGCCCGGCGACTGCACCGGCGTCGCCGCCGTCGGCGGTCTGCGCCAGGCCGGCACCAAGGTCGGATTCAGCAATGTCGGGCCCGAGATCGCACTGAGCGCACCGGCGGGAAACTGCGTCAACACCGGTGCCGGTCAACCGTGCCTGTATCCCATTCAGACTACGTACAACCTCGGCACGACCACGCCGGGTCAGAACAGCTACACGGATCAGATCAACAATCCCAATCTTGGCACCAGCTTCTCGGCGCCGATCGTCTCCGGCATCGCCGCGCTCATGGTGGCCGCGAACGCCAACCTCACGAGCTATCAGCTGATTGCACGCCTGCAGAGGAGCGCGACGCCGTTCCCGCAGACATCGACCACGACGACGACGATGTGCCATGAGCCCTCTGGCCCGAGCGATGATTCCCAGGCGGTCGAGTGCATCTGCACCAATCCCGACGCGAGCGCGAGTCCGGCCGTGCCCTCGACCTGCGGCGCGGGAATGGCCAATGCGTCCGCCGCGGTCAGTGCGGCACTCGATCCCATCGCGGCGATCAATGTGCCCGCGACTTTCTCATCCGGCTCGAGCGTGACGCTCGATGCCACCGGCAGCGCCGCTGCCTGCAATCACAATGTGACGACGTACCAGTGGGTCAGCAGCGATCCCGCGAATCACCCGGTGACCAATGGCAGCGCGAGCAAGGCGAGCGTCGTTGCGCCGGCATCCGGATCATTCGTCGTGACCTTGACGATCACCGACGATGCGGGCCGGCAGGACACCGGCACAGTGACCATCGGGGCGCTCAGCGCGACCACCAGTGTTCCGGGCAGCGCGGGCAGCATGGCCTGCACGACGCCGATCACCGTGGTATCCATCACCCCCAACGGTCCGAGCGTACAGGCGGGCGCCGGAACGATCAGCTTCGCCGCCTCGGTGGGCGATGCGGCGAGCAACGCAGTCACCTGGCAGGTGAATGGCACGACGGGCGGCAATACCACGGTGGGCACGATCTCGAGCACGGGTGTCTATACGGCTCCCGCCAGCCAACCCTCACCGGACACGGTCACCGTGAGTGCAGTATCGGCCGCGGATCCGACTCGATTCGGGTGGACTCAAGTCACCATCACCCCGGCGGTAGTGTCTGTGGCGGTCTCACCCACCTCCGCCACGCTCAACACCGGTGCGACGCAGGCGTTCACGGCGAAGGTGACCGGTAGTTCCAACACGGCCGTCACTTGGCAGGTCAACGGCGCGACCGGCGGCAATACCACCGCCGGAACCATCACGAGCGCCGGCGTCTATACCGCGCCTGCCGCCGTGCCCTCACCGGCCGTTGTCACAGTGACCGCAGTCTCGGTGGCTGCGCCGACGGACTCCGGCTCGGCCTCGGTCACGATCACGGCGCCGGCGAGCACGGGCAGCGGCGGCGGTGGCAGCGGTGGCGGCTCCTCGGGCTCTGGAACAGGCTCGACTGCCAGCCCCACGGGCGGCAAGAGCGGGGGCGGCGCGCTCGACTGGATGAGTCTGCTCGGCTTGAGTATCGTGCTGACGTTGAGCGCACAGCAACGCCGACGACACAGCGCCTGAGGCCTACCATCACTTGGTGCGGCAGCGATTCTTGAGCGTCGTTCCCTTTCGCCTGGGGCTCGTATCGTTCGGGCTGATGGTTGCCGCGTGTGCAGCGTCCGACGCCTCTCAGAAGCCGGGCGCCGCCCACGACGCAGCGTGCGCGAGCCAGGTCATTATCGTCTTCGCGCAGGCTCAGGCTGCGACCCCCGATCCGGGGCTGGTCGCGCAGATTGCGCAGGCCGCGTCGGTGCAGCTGAGCTACGTGCGCACCGCGGGGCCAGGACTGTACGTGTTCTCGATGTCCGCCGCCGATGCAGATTCGAGCTGCAAGGACGCGCTGCACCGCCTGCGTCAGGATGCGCGCGTGCGGTCGGTCGATGTGGACGCACGCCGTAGGGCACTCGATTGAAGCGTTCCTCGCTCTGGATGCTGTCAACGGCGGTGGCGATCTGCGCCATCGCTGCCGGCCTTGGTGCGGGCGGCCTCGGCGAGCGCAACCCCGTGCGCACGCATCCGCTCTCGAGTTCGCTCGAGAGTCCGCAGACCGCTGTGTTGCCCATCATCGTCAAGCTGCGGGCAGCCGGCAGCACCGCAGCGGGTGCCGCGCAGATTCAGGACGCCCAGGTCGAGGACCCGCACGAGCGCATCGCAGCGCTTGCGACCCGCGCCGGACTTGCGCTCGCTGCCCACCGGGAGATCACCACGCTCATGCACGTGATGCTGATCGAGCCGCTGCCCGGGGAGTCCGCCGCCGAAACGCTCGCGCGCCTGCGCGCGGATCCGCAAGTGGAGTACGCAGAGCCGGATCAAATGCGCTACGCGCACAGCATGACGCCCAACGATTCGCTGTACGTGCAGCAGTGGTACGAGCAGGCGCCGGCGAGCGGTGCCAATGCCACGCCGAGCGCGGTGGATGCCACGGACGCGTGGAGCACCACCACAGGCAGTAATTCCATCGTCATCGCCGACATCGACAGTGGAGTCAGACCCGACCATCCTGATCTTGTGGCACGGCTGCTGCCAGGCTACTGCTTCATCCACGACGCCTTCATCGCCAACAACAGCAGCTGCCCAGGACCGGGCGCCACCGATCCGGGCGACTGGATCACCAGCACGGACATCAGCGGCCATTCCAGTCAATGCGGCAAGGAAATGGCGGGGCCGAGCTCCTGGCACGGCACGCGGGTGGCTGGGATCCTGGGCGCCGTCACGGACAACAACGCCGGCATCGCTGGCATGACCTGGAACGCGCAGATTCTACCGGTGCGGGCACTCGGCAAGTGCGGCGGGCAGGACTCCGACATCATCTCCGGCATGCTGTGGGCTGCGGGTATCGCGGTGAGCGGCGCGCCAGCCAATTCCAATCCGGCCAAGATCATCAACATGAGTCTCGGCGGCAGCGGCGCCTGCACAGCGAGCTACCAGGACGCCATCAATCAGATCACCGCCAAGGGCATATTGATCGTCGCCTCCGCCGGTAACGAGGGCGGGCCTGTGGATACGCCCGGCGATTGCACGGGAGTCGCCGGAGTCTCGGGCCTGCGTCAGGCGGGAACCAAAGTCGGCTACAGCAGCCTCGGTCCGCAGGTCGCCCTCGCGGCACCCGCCGGCAACTGCGGTGATGCGGCGACGACTCCGCAGTCGGCCTGTGTCTACAGCCTGACGACCACGACCAATCTCGGCTATCACCAGCCGGATGCGAACGACTACACCGGACAGTACTACTGTGATCCGACGACCTCGCCGTATCCGAGCTGCAGCCTCGCCAACTCTAATCAATACCGCACCTACAATCTCGGCACGAGCTTCTCCGCGCCGATCGTCGCGGGGATTGCAGCGCTGATGACGGCCGTGAACGGCAAGCTGAACTCCTGTCAGCTGCTCGAGCGCTTGAAGGCGAGCAGCGTGCCCTTCCCGCAGACCTCGCTGGATGCGACGACTCAGCCGCCGGTGTGCCACGTTCCGAGCGGCTCGAGCGATTTGCAGAACGCCGAATGCATCTGCACGAATGACGGCAAGACCTGCGGCGCCGGCATGGCCAACGCGCCGGCCGCGCTCAACGAGGCACTGCGTCCCATTGCCGCCATCTCGCTGCCCGCCAAGGTCTCGGGTGGCCAGAGTATCAGCCTCGATGGTAGCGGCAGTGCCGCCGCGAACAATCACTCGCTGAGTACGTTCGAGTGGCAGTCGGTGAGCGGCGGTTTGTCCGTCACGATTCAAGGCGCGAACACCTCCAAGGCCGGCCTCACCGTACCGTCCTGCGGCGTCGGCACCGTGACGTTCACGGTGACCGACGATCAGGGGCGGAGTGATGTCGCAAACGTAACGGTGACTCCGACCTCACTCACGACGAGCGCGCCGGCGACGGCGGGCGCGGGCACCTGTTCGGTTCCCGCGCCGGCTGCCGTGCAGGTGGCCGTGTGCCCGAGCACGAGCACGGTGCAGGTCAGCGCGAACGAGACGCTCACCGCGACGGTGGTGAACACGACCAATGCAGCGGTCACCTGGTCGGTGAACGGCGTGGCAGGAGGCAATGCCACCGTGGGGACCATTTCGAGTGCAGGTGTCTACACGCCGCCGGCGAGCGTGCCTTCTCCTGCGACCGTCACGATCACGGCCATGTCCGAGGCCTCGTCCAGCGCCGTGGCTTCCGCGCAGGTGACCGTGGCTTCGGCACCCAAGAGCGGCGGTGGCGGCGGCGGTGCGCTCGACTGGGTGACGCTCCTCGCCGCGGGTATGCTTACGGCGAGAGCGCAGCGCTCGCGCTGCGCCCTGCGCAGCTAGGCTCAGCGTTCGGCGACGAGGCGTGCGGCGCTGTCGAGCCAGACACGCTGCGCCCGCCGGTAATGGGCCGGCGCGATGCGCGCCTGCTCCAGCAAATCGCGCGCCACGGCGGCCGCCTCGGCGTCTCTGCCGTGCGCCTTGAGCAGCTGCGCATAGCGCACCGCGGCCTCGGCTCCCGGATAAGCCGGGGCCAGCACCTTGTACTCCTCGAGCGCCTTGTCGGCGTTGCCTTCGCCCTCGAGCGCGCGCGCGTACAGCAAGTGACCCTCGGGTGACTTGAAATCGGGATTGCGCAGAATGAGCTCATCGAGCGTCTCGCGAGCCGCGCGCGCATCGTCCTTGCCGAACTGCGCGCGCGCAAGCCCGAGCATCAAGTTGGGATCGTGCTCATAGAGTCCCGCGAGTGTCTGGCGATAGGTCGCGATGGCCTCATCGTAGCGGCCGTGGCGCATCAGCTCCTCCGCGTAGCGCTGACGGCTCGCGACGTTACCCGTCAGGCGCGCCTCGTTCTCGTAGCGGCGCAGATCGGCTCCCGGATCGAGCGCCTTTTTCATCCCGCGGGTCGTGCGCTGCAGCGTGCGGCTGCGCAGCAGTTCGGGCAGCAGCTCGACCACCACATAGGCGATCACGCCGGGGAAGGACAAGAGCGCGAGCACCCAGATCCAGATCTGATTGCGGCCCGTCCTGATGACATGAATGATGAGCAGCACCTGGATGAGGATCGACAAGAAGCTGATGAACAGGAACGACATGCCTACCTCGCGAGCGGGGTCGCCGGGTTGCGGGGACGCGAGGGCGCGCTGGCCGCCTTGATTTCGGGAAGTGCGAACGCCACCAGGTAATCGCCGCGTGGTGTCCCGAGCACGCCGTGTCCGCCTGCCGCGATCACGACATACTGCCGTTGCGCCTTGCCGGCGCGATAGGTCATCGGAGTCGCCTGTCCGCCGGCGGGCAGACGATATTTCCACAGCTCGCGGCCGGTCTCGCTGTCGAAGGCGCGAAAGTAGCTATCCATCGCTGCGCCGATGAACACCAGATCGCCGGCGGTGACGATCGGGCCGCCCATGTTCGGCAAGCCGAAATCACGGTTGAAGAGGAATGTCCAGGTGAAGCCTGCCGTCGAGCCGAGAGGTACTTGCCAGGCGATGCGATTGTGTCGCAGGTCGATGCTCGCGAGCGTCCCCCACGGCGGCGGTGTGCAGGGCAGGCCCCAGGGCGAGAGCAGCGGGGCGCCCAGCACGGCATAGGGTGTACCGGCCTGCTCGGCGAGCTCCGCATGGCTCGTCTGCGAAGCGCGTGCCCGCGCTTGGCCCAGCTGCTCGCGGGGCACGAGCCGGATCACCCAGGGCAGATGATTGACGGCGGCGAACGCGCGCTCGCGCCGCACATCGATTGCAATACCGCCCCAGTTGACGCCGCCCAGCGGCCCGGGAGACTCGATGGAGCCGCGGGTGTCCGGCGGCGTATAGACACCTTCGTTGCGATAGCGGCGGATGAGATCGCGGCACTCGCCACGATCCCAGAAGGTGAGGCCCCAAGCGTGTCGTGGATCCAGCGCGCTCGCCGATGCGAGCGGCGGAGTCTCGGGAAAGGGCTGCGTAGGGGCGGATTGCTCTCCTGGCACGGTGCTGCGCGGTACCGCGTGCTCAGCGATCGGAAAGATCGGCTTACCCGTGTCGCGCTCGAAGCCGAACAGCATCCCGCTCTTCGTGGCCTGAAGGACGGCGTATAGCGGGCCGCTGCGCGATTCGAGCGCCACCAGTGCGGGCTGCGCGGCCAAGTCGTAATCCCAGAGGTCGTGGTGCACCAGTTGCTGCTGCCAGACCAGGCGGCCCGTGTCCGCATCCAGTGCGATGAGCGAGTCCGCGAAGCGGTTGCTGCCGAGGCGCTCGCCGCCATAAAAGTCCGGGCTCGCCGAGCCCGTGGGCACGAATACCAGCCCCCGTGCGGGATCTACCGTCATCACTGCCCACGCATTGCCAGCGCCCGTGCGCGCCGCCTGATCGGAGCGCCACTCCTTGGCCGCCGGATGCGCTTCCGAATCCGGTATCGGATCGAAGCTCCAGTGGAGGGCGCCGCTGCGTGCATCGAAGCCGCGCACCAGGCCGCGCTCCACGGTGACCGCACGGTTGTCGCCGATCGCCGACCCGACGATCACGAGGTTGCGATGAATGACGGGAGGCGAGGTCACGAGATATTGCGGGCGCTCGATGAGGCGCACGCCGTGCGTGAGATCCACCGCGCCCGAGACGCCGAAATCCGTGCAAAGCGTGCCGCTCATCGCATCGAGCGCCAAGAGGCGCGCATCGAGCGTCGCGATGAACACCCGACGCGCGCACGCACCCGCCGCGGTATTCGGGTCCTGCCATACCGCGACGCCGCGCGATGCCGCCTCTGCATAGCGAACATTGCGCGCGATGCGCGGATCGAAGCGCCAGCGCGCCCGCCCGGTCTCGGGGTCGAGCGCGACCACGATACCAGTGGCCGTCGAGACGTAGAGCAAGCCGAAGGCGAGCACCGGCGTGGCCTCGAATGTCAGCTTGTCAGTACGCGCGAAGCCTGCGCCGAGCTCACCGGTGCGGAAGGTCCAGGCAATCCCGAGGTGGGACACATTGTCACGATTGATCTGGTCGAGGTTCGAGTAGTGCTGGCCGAAGATATCCCCACCGTAGTAACCCCAATCGCTCGTTTCCGGGGATTGCGCGCGCGCCACGGCGCAAAGGAGAGCCGCGCCGGCGGCCACGGCCATGAGCTCGAGGCGATGCATTGGGGCATTATCGCGGATGTGAGCGAGCTACAGCCATGATGCGTGCTGGTATTCTTGGGATGTGAGTCGGGCACGTTGGGTGGTCTCGCCCCGCACCGGGGCTGTTGCGGCCGTCGTAATGACACTGTGGCTGATGCCCACCGTCTCACGAGCAGCCGATGAGCCGGCCGGGGCGGACACCCGCCCTGCGGTGTCCCCGCCGGCACGACCGCGCATCGGACTGGTGCTCTCCGGCGGCGGCGCGCGCGGCGCCGCCCACATCGGCGTGCTCAAGGTGCTCGATGAAATGCACGTGCCCATCGATGCCATCGCCGGCACGAGCATGGGCGCGGTCGTGGGCGGTCTTTATGCGAGCGGTCTGACGGCGCGCGAGATCGAGGCGGTCGTGAGCTCCGTGAACTGGCAGAACGCTTTTCGCGATCGGCCGCCGCGCAACGAGCTGAGCTTTCGCCGCAAGCAGGAGGACTTCAGCTTCCTGGTGCACTTCCCGCTCGGCATCCGCGGCGGCAAGCTGCAGTTACCGCAGGGCCTCATCGAGGGACAGAGCCTCACGCTGACGCTGCGCCAACTGACCCTCCCCGTGGCGCGCGTGCAGGAGTTTCAGGACCTGCCGACGCCTTTCCGGGCCGTCGCGACCGATCTCACTACGGGTGAGCCTGTGGTGATGCGCGCCGGAGATCTCACCACCGCGATGCGCGCGAGCATATCGGCCCCCGGTGTCTTCGCGCCGGTCGAGCGCGATGGACGGCTGCTGGTCGATGGGGGCATCGCCGAGAATTTGCCGATCGACGTCGCACGCGAGATGAACGTCGACGTACTGATCGTCGTCGATGTGGGGGCGGCGCTCTACACCCGCGAGCGGCTCGGTACCGCGACCTCCATCTCCAATCAGATGCTCGCGATCCTCATCCGCCGCGACTCGCAACGCCAGCTGTCCACGCTCTCGCAGCGCGACGTCCTCGTGAGTCCGCAGCTGGGCGAGGCTTCATCCTTCGATTTCGGCATCGTGCAGCGTGCGATCGGCGCGGGCGAGCTCGCGGCGCGCGCCCTCGAATCGCGCCTGCGGGCGCTTGCGGTGAGCCCCGATGCTTATGCGAGCTACGCCGCGCGTCGCGATGCCGTGCGGAGCAACCCGCCGGCGGTGGCGTTCGTACGCGTCGCTCCGGACTCGCAGCAATACTCAGTGCCGCTGCACTCGCTCTTCGATGATCTGATCGGCAAGCCGCTCGATGCCGATATGACCCGGCGTCGGGTCATCGATCTCTACGGCCGTGGCAATCTGGCAGTGCTCGATTATCGCGTGGTGCCGAGCGATGACGAGTACGGGCTCGATCTGACGGCGCGCCGCAAGTCCTGGGGCCCGAACTACGTGCGCTTCGGGCTCGATCTCGAGGACGACTTCCAGGGCAACGCGGTGTACAACGCCGCGGCGCGCATCGTGATGAGCGACATGACTCGCACCGGGGGCGAATGGGTGTGGGATCTGCAGGCAGGTGTCGCTCCACACGTCTATACCGAATTCTTCCTGCCGCTGAGCAATGCCTGGACCTACTTCGTCCTGCCACACGGCCAGTTCATCGCAAACAACGTCCCGCTCATCGACAGTCAGGGGCGTGAGATCGCTGAGTACCGCGTGCGCACCTGGGAATACGGACTCGATTTCGGGCGCCAGTTCAGCAACTGGGCCGAGCTGCGCTTCGGCCTGCTGCACGACCACGGCACTTCGCGCGTGCGGGTGGGCGACCCCAACGAGCCCGAGACGCAGTTCACCGATTACGGCTACTTCGTGCGCGTGACGTACGACCAGCTTGATGACGTCGGCTTTCCGCGGGATGGGGCGCTCGCGACCGTGCAGTGGAACAGCGAGAAGAGCCGCATCAACGAGGTGGTGGAGAGTCCCTTCAATCAGCTCACCTTCAACTGGATCCTCGCGCGCTCCTTCGGGCGCGAAACCGGTGTTCTGTGGGCAACCTATGGCACGACATTGAATCAGACCGCGCCGCTTGACGTTCACACCCAGTACACGCTCGGCGGATTCCTGAATCTGTCGGGGCTGCCCGCCCAGTCACTCGCCGGACCCAACTACGGGATCGCGCGTGCGATCTTCTACCGCAAGATTGGCCGCGGGGGCGAGGGCTTCTTCGACTTCCCGACTTATCTCGGCGTGTCGCTCGAGGCGGGCAACGTCTGGCAGGACCGCAGCGACATCAGCTGGGGATCGGCGCGCAAGGACGCGAGCGTGTTCGTCGGCCTCGACACTCTGCTCGGACCGTTGTACCTCGCGTACGGCTACGACTACACCGGCAAGGAGGCGTTCTACCTGCTGCTCGGCCACACTTTCTGAAGGGCAGACGCGCAGCCGATCGGCCTAGAGGCCGCGGCTCTCGGCAAGCTTCTCGACTTTCTCGAACAGCAGCGAGGGGCGGTCCCCGGAGCGCGAGTACTCGTGGCGCCGGCTCATCTCCGCGAGCGCCGCGTCGCGCTCCTGAGGCGTCGCGAACCAGTGAAGGCGATGCCACTCCGGACCGAGCAGCTTGCGGAAAGGGTCTCCCGTTGGAAGGCTGACGCGCACCCCGTAGGGGCGCAGCTTCTCGACGGGCGGCGTGCGCAGGTTATGTGCTTGAGCGATTCCC
>Ga0335077_10006512_pt1 | contig 14433 bp, 15 predicted proteins | sample Lox_Sample_31_FD_207151 | JGI IMG/M metagenome (GOLD analysis project Ga0335077, IMG submission 207151) | Soil microbial communities from Loxahatchee National Wildlife Refuge, Florida, United States - Lox_Sample_3.1 | ecosystem: Environmental > Terrestrial > Soil > Wetlands | place: USA...
GACCTTGAGGACCCCCCTGTCGACGACGATGGAGTCGCACTGGAGGCTGCAGTCGACCTCGGCGTCGCCCTCGAAGTGGGCCGCGCCCGTGACAGTCACGGCCTTGCCGTCGGCAGCGACTATCTTTGCGCCCTTCGCGACCCCGAGGTCGCCCTCCACGCGGCCTAGCTTGGCCGTGGAGCCCTTCCGGACCTCGACCTGCAATCCGCTCACTCCGGCCTCATCGCCCTCGCCGCGGCGAGGTAGCCCAGTATCCCCATCACGACGACGAACCCGACGAGGTAGAGCATGTCCCAGGCGAAGGTCCCCATCATCCCGCTCGCCGCGGGGTTCCCCCCGACTATGAGTATCCTGGCCGCTTCGTCTGCCCTCGAGATGGGGTTGACGTTGGATATCGACTGGAGCCAGCTGGGGAAGGAGGTGGACGGGAAGAGGGAGCTGCTCATGAAGATGAGGGGGAGGTTGATGAAGTTGACGACGGCGACGAGCGAGTCGATGCTCCTGGCGGCCATCGCGATGGAGGTGAAGATGCAGGAGAGGCCGAGGCCCAGGAGGGTGAACGCCGCGAAGGTCCCCAGCAGCTCCAGGATGCCGAAGCTCGACGTCAGCCTCAGGCCGTCGGGGATGATGAGGGCGATGACGAAGGAGAGGACGGCCAGGAGCATCGCCTTGGCGAGGTTCTGGAAGACCCCGGAGAAGTAGATGGAGGCCCGGGGGATGGGCGAGGTCAGCAGGGTGTTGAAGTAGCCCAGCTGCCTGTCGAGGACGATGTCTATCCCGCCGAATGACATGTTGAAGACGATGATGAGGCATATCACCCCGGCTGTGAGGTAGGTGATGTAGGTCGCGGCGCCCCCGAAGCTCGTGCTGAGTATCGAGGCCCCTCCGCCCACGGCGGCGGGGACGAGCTTCGTCGGGTTGAACGAGTTCCCGAAGAGGGCGAGGTAGAACGCCGAGGTGGCCAGGCCGGGGATTATCGTGAAGGGGTTCCTCACCCACTTCTTGAGCGCCCGGTTGGTCAGGGCGAGGGTCTCGTCGAACATGCTACTTCATCCTCTCCGTCATCACGTTCTGGACCCAGGACTCGCCTGCCCCTCCCTCCTGTTCGTCGCGCATCGACTTGCCCGTTATCTCGAGGAAGACCTGGTCGAGGGTGGGTTTTGTGAAGGAGATGTTCTTGATCTCCAGGCCCTTCTTTGAGACCCCGTCGACTATCGCCGGCAGGGCCCTCTCGGTGCTCGGCAGCTTGATCCTGTAGGAGTGGTCGCGCGTGACCACGCTCGAGACGTCGGGAAGGCCCCTCAGGAAGTCGGAGATGTCGGGCCCGTCGGCCAGCTCCAGGGTGAGGACGTCGCCCCCCACGCTCTCCTTCAGCTTGGCGGGGGAGCCCGCGACCTTGATGGTCCCGTGGTCGATTATCGCGACGCGGTCGCAGAGCCCGTCGGCCTCCTCGAGGTAGTGGGTGGTCATGAAGATGGTGAGGCCTTGCTCCTTGTTGAGCGTCCGCAGGTATTCCCACATCTTGGTCCTGGTCTGTACGTCGAGGCCGATGGTCGGCTCGTCGAGGAAGAGTATCTTCGGGGTGTGGACCAGCCCGATGGCGAGTTGGAGGCGCCTGCGCATCCCGCCGGAATAGGTCTTGACCCGCCTGTTCGCGGCGCCGTCGAGGTCGACCAGCTTCAGGAGGTCGGCCGCCTTGTTCCTCGCGTCAGCCCCCCTGACGTGATGGAGGCGGGCGGAGAGCATGATGTTCTCCATCCCGTTGAGCTCGTCGTCTGCGGTCAGCTCCTGGGGGACGACCCCGATCGAGTCTCGGACGGCGGCGGGGTGCTTGCTGACGTCCTGGCCTGCGACCGTCGCCTTGCCGCTCGTTATCGAGGCGACGGTGTTGAGCATCTTGATGGTCGTTGTCTTCCCTGCGCCGTTGGGGCCGAGGAAGCCGAAGATCTCGCCCTCGTCGACGGAGAAGGAGATGCTGTCGACGGCCTTGACCTTGCCCTTGTAGACCTTCGTGAGGTTCTCGGCCTCGATGATCTTGTTCGCCAAGTTCCCACTCACAGGTTGATGCCCGTTCTTATCCTTACCCCGCTGGACGCGAAGCACGCGGCCATCGGGTCGGCCATCCGGAGGTCGGCGGTGTCGCCGGCGGGAGGCCTCTCTCTGTTGTTAGTCTTTCTTCCGAACATCCTAGTTCACGCAGACGCAAGATGCCGCTCTGAGTATATACTCGACGCACGGTCCGTAATCACCGCGCGTGGTCACCGGATGTTAGTCGGGATCAGGGCCGCCTGATGTTGGTCACGAGGAGCTTGAACTGGAGGGTCTTGCCCGCCATCATGTGCCTCCCCGTCTTGCCGTAGGCCTTCTCTGGAGGGATGGTGACCTCCTTGGTCTCGTTGACCTTCATCCCCACGAGGGCCTCCTCGAACCCGGGGATGACCTGATGGGCGCCCAGGACGACCTGGAGCGGCTTGTAGTCGCGGGCGGGGTTGAACAGCCCGGCCTTCTCCGCCTCCGCCCTCATGCTGGTGTCGAAGACCTTCCCGCCGGGGAACTTGCCGACGTAGTGGACGGATATCGTGTCGCCGTTCTGGGCGATGATCGCGCTCATGGGGTTTTCACTCGCAAACGGCCCTTTGCAGCCCCTTTAACGGTTTTCCCGGTCAGGACTTGCGAACTTGAGGGAGGCGGAGTTGATGCAGTAGCGCATCCCGGTCGGCTCAGGGCCGTCGTCGAATAGGTGTCCTAGATGGCTATCGCAGTTACTGCAGCTCACTTCCACCCGATGCATGTCGTAGCTGTAGTCGTCGGTCTCCTTGACGCCCTCCTTCTTGATGGGCTGCCAGAAGCTCGGCCAGCCGGTCCCCGACTCGAACTTGGTCGAGGAGCTGAAGAGGCCGGCGCCACAGACGGCGCACCCGTACGTCCCGTTGTCGTGGTTGTCCCAGTACTCCCCGGTGAAGGGGGCCTCCGTCCCCTTGTTGACGCAGACCTCGTACTGCTCGGGGGTGAGCTTCGACCTGAGCTTGGCCACCTCGTTCTTGTCCAGCACGGACTGGGAAAATGACGCGGGATGCTTGTTAAGGCTTCGGCTTGGCGAACCGATATATGCCGGCGCGGCCCTGGAGGCAGAGATGAAGCACCTCGGTGCGGAGAGGATTTCGCTGGCGGCGATGGCGGTCATCCTCCTCCTCGGCAACGGCGCAGCGTTCGCGAGCGCCGGCACCCAGGCTCCGGCCGTCCTGAAGTTCTCGGTCGGGTCCGACCTCGGCGCGGTCCAGGACCTTGGAGACCAGACATACTCCGTCAGCGGGGGGCAAGTGGGGGCGGCCGCCATCGGTGGAATCCCGCTGGACCCGGGGGCCACCGTCACCTTCTCGCTCAACGCACAGGTCCAGGGCACCAAGATAACGGGGACGGCCAGCTTCCAGCTGGAGGGCAAGACGCTCGGGATCCCGATGTCGGCTTCAGGGACCGCAGTCATCACCAGTTCCTTGACGATATCCCAGGTGGGCGGGGTCGAGGGTGCCGCGGCGGTCTGCCCCGGCGCCGGGGCACAGGCCTGCGGCGAGCTACCTGTGCTGTTCGGCGGTGCGGCGGACGTCCAGGTCACGAGGCCGGGGTCTACCACACACGACCTGACGGTCCTGTTCTTCGAGAACCCATACTTCAACCCGTTCGGCAAGCCGATAGTGGTCGCGGCGCTCGACAAGTCGGTGGTCTTCGCGGCCACCTACAACGTGGGGACGATCCTCTGGCAGGGCTCCCAGGTCGGCGGGCCTATCACTGGGACGCTCGGCGGCTCGACCCCGGTGTCAGGAGTCCTGGGCCTCGACTCGACCGAGTTCGAAGACCTGGTGACCGGCATAGCAATCGACCAGGGGTCGATCTCGCTCAGCTCTATGACCCCATCTTCGCTCGACGCCGCGGGGACCTACGAGGGGACGTCGCACATCCCCCCGCCGACGCCCCAGGACGACTGCAGCACCCTCCTAGGGTTCCCTGCTGGGAGCGGGGTCTGCACGATGACCGGGTTCGACTCCTCGGGCAGCTACGTCATGAGCGGGCCGGCGGTCAGGCTGGCCGGGTTTTACTCGACGGTGTGGACCGTGCCCGCGCTGGCCTTCAGCTCCACGAGCACGGCGATTGCCACGTTCTAGAGACGCATCCTACCCGTCTAGTCTCCGCAAGAGGAGCGGGAGCCATCCAAGTCACGAGGAAAGGTACCTTCTGAGCGTCTCCTCGTTGTTCTCGGCGTGGAAGAACACCGGGATGTTCTGGGTCGCCGTGGCCTTGAAGCTGGTGAGGAGCCAGTCGCCGTTCTGGAAGGCGAGTGTCCGGTCCATGAAGGCGTCGTCTATCGCGAAGCTGTCGGCGACCAGCTGCCTGTCGTACGGTCTGGGCATGGTCGAGATGAAGTAGCTGTGGAGCTGCTGGAGCGCGCTGGTGTTGAGGTGAGCGATCCTCTGGGTGCTCACCCAGCAGTAGAGGTTGTACTTCCGCCCGTGCCTGAGGAGCCTCTCGACCATCCTGCTCGACTCGAAGGCGTTGTCCCCCTTCCTCGCGTCCTGGGGGATGAACTCCTGCGCCTCGTCCACGATGAAGAGGACCTGGGGGGAGAGGCTGAAGCTCCTCTTCCTCCTCCTGAAGACTTGGTTGATTACCTCCGCGGTCTGAGCCCTGGCCTCCTCGGCCTCGGGGAGGTTGATCACGAAGACGCGGGGCGAGTCCTTCTCGGTCGAGAGTATCTCGTCGGGCAGTGTCTCCCATGGGTCGTCCGTGTCGGCCTTGAGCCCGCCGTCCTCGACCACCTTCTTGAGGGTCTCGAAGGACATCTTGAGCGAGCTGTTGTCCCTGAGGGTTGAGAGGAGCGGCTCCACCTGGGCGATCAGCCTGGCCGTGCCCGCGTCGAACCGGCTGTCCGGGGTGAGGCCCTCGGCGGAGATGAACGACTGGATCTTGGCGATCACCTGGGGGATGAGCAGCTTCTGCTGGGTCGGGCCGTACTTGTCCTCCAGGGCCCCCGCGAGTATCTCCATGAGGCCGCCGTAGCTGCTGAACTTGGCTATCGCGTCCTTGCCCGCGAAGGGTATGGGGGCGAAGACGACCTTGTTGTCCGCGAAGAGCTGGGATATCTTGCCCTCGAGCTCCTTCTTGTAGGGCGCGAGAGAGTCGGGGAAGACGTGGCGCTTGAAGTACTCCGACTCGGGCTTCTTGGCGCCCTTGAACGAGTCGGTGAAGAAGACCTGGCTAGGATAGTCGTTGAGGACGTCGAGGATGTGGATCCCGTACTCCGACGAGACGTCGAAGATCACGACCTTGAGGTCGGGGACGACCTTTAGGGCCTTCCTGATCACCATCGAAGTCAGATTGCTCTTACCGCTGCCGGAGAAGGCGAACACGCCGCAGTGGAAGTGGAGGAGCTTCTCTATGTTGACCGCGAACTCCACGGAGCCGCCGGCCATCCCGAGGAGGTGGCCGAGCTGGTAGTCGGCAGGGTCATTGGGTGGGTCGTAGCAGATCAGCTTCTTGACGGAGGCCTTGCTCAGGAGCTTGACCGGGCTCCCCGCGAGGGGGGCGGCGGCCTTGCGCTCGAACTCTATCCCTTCGCCCTTCTCCCTCATCACGTAGCCAATTGGGGCGGCGACTATCTCGATCCAGGTGCTCTTGGAGCCGCTCTTCCACTCGTTCTCTATCAACTCCATGAACTCGCGGCGGATGGGCTGCGGCTGGGAGGTGTCGAGCGTGAGCATAGAGTAGTGCATCGGGAAGACGTCGGCGATCTCGTAGACCGAGAAGATGTTGTCCGCGCCGAGCGTCTGTACGTTGGGGATCGCGACGAGTTGACCGGTGGCCAACCTCTTGATCACGTTTGGGGTGTAGTCGCACTCTATCCTCGCGGTCCTGAAGGTGACGGTCGAGGAGCCGTCCGCGGTCTGCCTGGTGGTTGAGGCGATCTCCCTGAGCTTCCCCTTGAACTCCCCGCCCAGGTCGTCGAACACCTCCGTGCCTAGACGCCTCCTGACTTCCTCTGGGACTCGACCTTGCTCCGGTAGTCCCTGAACCTCTGGGAGAAGAGGACCTGCTGGTCGAGGTCGGACTTGGCCATCTCGACGTCGACGGCCCCGAGGTACGCGGCCCTGTTCTGTTTGAGCACGAACTTGGCCTTCTTGTCCGCGAGGAACAAGGGGTAGTTGTGGCCGAGGGCCTCCGGGATGACCTCCCCGGACATCCGGAACAGGATGGACATCGCGAGATTGGTCATCGCGGAGCCCTCCTTGAAGTGGAGGATGGGAGATATCCGCTCGTCGATCTCATTGTCCCTGTTGTGTATCAGCATCTCCCCCCAGTGGTCGTAGCCTGGGTACGCAGGCCGGTCGAAGGCGAAGACGTGGGACCTCACCGAGGGCTCGTTCTTGCTGCTCCAGAGCTGGATGTAGCACTTCACGAAGGTCCTCTCGGGATAGATGACGTTCCGGTAGGCCCCCCTCACCCTCGCCTCTCCCTTTGGGAGGGAGGCGTCCTGGACGCGGACCATCGTCCTGAACGCGGCGTCGATGTCGATGGTGTGCCAGGGGGTCGGGACGGTCGCCGCGTTGACCACGCTGTTGGTCTGGAGGAGCATCTTGTCGCTGTTGAAGTTGGGAATCTCGCCGAAGCTCTCCAGCCCGGAGTCGCGGAGGACGGGGACGACGGTCTTGACCAGCTCGGCCGCGCCCGAGTCCTTGGTGAGGCCTATCGGGAGGACCGCGCCGGACCACGCCCTCCGCGTCAGCTCGAGCACCATCACCAGGACGAGATATTCGATGTCGTCCGCGGTTATCCACCTCTCTCCACCCTCGCCCAGGGAGATCCTGAGGGGGTGCCCTCCCTCGGGGTTGAAGACGTGGCCGGCTACCAGCTCGGCCGCGGCCAGGACGCGGGCCCAGTAGTCTTTCACCCTGGGATCGAGCTTGAACTTGCCCGGCTCGGCGGCCTCGAAGAGGTGGTATTCCGACTCTAGCTCCGCGAGGTCCTGTTCGAGGACGGGTAGGTGGGTCGCGTCGGCCCCGATTTCGACGAGGATCTCCCCGGCGGTGAGGGCGTCGCCTGCGAACAGGTGGGACAGGGCGGCGAGCCTCAGGAGCTGGCTCCTCGGAGAAGGGATCTCCAGCTCGGGGTTCACGACGAGGAGGCGCGCGAGCTCCAGATCGAGGTTGGTCACCTGGCCCGCGGGGGTCGTCATCCCCTCCAAGACGCAGGCGTGGCCACGCACGAGGTCCCTCGTGCTCCAGACGAGGTGAGCGACGTCCCCGGCGAGCGTCCTGTCGAGGAGCACGACCCCGGGCGGGTTTGGGGAGGAGAGGGACTGGACGGCGATGTGATACTCGGCGAGGTGCATCACCGCGCCCGGGAGGCGCTCGGAGTCGACCTCGACCTCGGTCCCCGACTCTGTCTTCTGGCCAAAGACGGTCGATGCGTCCTCCTCGGAGAGAGGGATCGAGGCGGAGACGGCCGCTGAAGATGTGGTCATGGGAGAGGGGTCTCCGACCTCGATTTCATCTCCGGCGAACCTCAATGCCCCGGCATACCCAAAAGCGCCCACGTAGAAGACCAGCAGGTCGAGGTGCTGGTCCATCCCCTGCGTCCCGTCGATCGCGATGTAGCCTACCTCCCCCTTCCCGAAGAACTCCCTGGCAGTGGCGCAGGCCGCCTCTTGGTCGACCCCGAAGCGGAGGAGCTTCCCGACGTCGGGACCTGCCGTGGACTTTAGCTGGTCGGTCTTGCCCTTGAACGACCTTAGGAGGAATCGGGTGGAGTCCCTGACCTCCTTCATGGTCCGCGCCTCGAGCCCGGCGAGGTCGGAGGAGGGTGAGGACAAGCGCCGAACGAACGAGAGCGGCGCGGATTAAGCTTTGGCTCTCTTCGCGGTGGCCTTGCGCGCCTTCTTGGTCGCCTTCGCCTTCGGCTTCGCCTTCTTCTTCGCCTTGAAGACGAACTTGAGGAGGGGCTCGGTGATGCTCATCGTGTCCCTCGTGGAGATTATCCCCACGGGGGTCCCGTTCTTCTCGATGACCGGGAGGTGCCTTACGTTCTCCTTCATCATCCTGTCCACCGCGGTGAGGACGCTCTCGTTGGGCGTGGCCATTATCGAGGTCTTGGACATTATCCCTGAGACCGGGACCTGGCGCCCGATGAGCGCCTTGGTCACGGCGAAGACGATGTCGCTCGCGGTGAGTATCCCGGCCATCTTGCCGTCGCCGTCGACCACTATCACGCTGCCGATGTGGTTCTCCCACATCGTCGATGCGGCCTGGTCGATGGTGGTGGCCTCGGTGACGACCACGGGGGGCGCCTCCATGAAGTCCTTGACCCTGGCGCTGAGGTGGTCGGGTGCCTCGGTGGACAAGACGGCTGGCGAGGGTTTCTGCCGCATATAATGGTTCGGGGTCGGCGCTGCCGGCCTCCGGCGCACGTTATTTAGGCCGGCAAGGCCGATGCTTCGCCCGTGGAGTCCTCGGACGTAATCGGCGTCGTGCTGGTGCTCTTCGGTCTGGTCCTCCTGTACCTGCTGAGGGGCGTGCTGTTCCAGCTCATCGTCCTGGTGCTCGGGTTCCTCGGCGTGGTCATCGCGGTCGTCCTGGTCTTCGGGGGGCTGGCGATGATCCTGTGGCCTCGGCGGCGCTGGTGGTAGGGCCTAGGTCACGCGCTTCGCGACGTCGGCCCTGGAGAAGTAGGCCATGGAGATTACCACGGCCGCGACGGCGTAGGCAGCGATGAGGGCGACGCTCAGCGAGATGGAGGTCTCGACCGCGCCCGTCCCGCCGACCCGGCCGAAGAGGGTGACGAGCGCGCCGGGGAAGCTGGGCTGAGCAAGGAGGATGGGGAGGGAGTCGACGGGCGAGGTCGGCAGGTAGAGGTCGACGACGCGGTAGATGTCGCTCCCCGTCAGCGAGTAGATCAGGTTGAGGTAGATGCCCAGTATCTGGCTCGTGAAGAAGACGGCCGAGGAGAGGATGTAGGACAGCGACGACCTGCGCATCAGTTCGCCCACCATGAAGGCGACGGAGTAGAAGACCAGCGCCGAGAAGGCCTGAGAGAGGAGGGTGACCGGGAGTATCCCGAGGAGGGTCTGGGGGCCGAAGACGTAGGTCGCCGAGAGCAGTGCCAGGAAGGCGTTCAGGACTACTATAGCGATGAGGAGGGCGTACCCGCCGAGGTACTTGCCGAAGAAGTACTCGCGCCTCGAGACCGGCTTCGAGAGCAGGACCTCCGCGGTGCCCTGCTCGTACTCCTCCGACATCGAGCCGGCCGCTATCAGGAGCGCGATGAACTGGAGGAAGAAGGCCTGGGGGACGAATACCCCGACCACCCAGAGGTATGGGTGGAGGGGCGGCGGGACGATAGAAACCTTGCCGGCCGCAGCGAGCGCGTAGTAGGGAGCGGTGTCGATCAGGATGGTGAGGGCGACGAGGGCGAGGACCTTCTTCCTCGCCACGGCCCGCCTCATCTCGTAGCCGGCGAAGGTGACGACCCTCGAGAGCCTCACTGGGCGGTCCCCCTTATCGCGCTGATGTAGGCCTCGTCGAGCTCGCTCCTCGAGTAGGCGAGGCCGACGAGCTTCGCTCCGGACTCCACGACCGCCCTGGAGATCTCGGCCCTGGGGTCGGAGCCCGAGTCTATCTCGACCACGATCCCTCCCGGGGTCGGCGTGGCGCGCGTCACGCCAGGGAGCGACGAGATGCGGGCGACGAGCGGGTCGGCGGGGCCCAGGGGCGCGCCTGCTATATCGACGACGACGGACCTCGAGCTGAGGCGCTGGCGGATGAACTCCTGGATTCCGCCCCTGAAGAGTATCTTGCCCGAGTGGATGACGACGAGGCTGGTGCAGAGTGACTCGACCTCGGAGAGGATGTGCGAGGACATCAGTATCGAGCCCCCGTCCCGGACGAAGTCCCTGAAGATGGAGCGGAACTGGACGACCCCGGCGGGGTCGATGCCTATCATCGGCTCGTCGAGTATGAGGACCTTCGGGTGGCCTACCATCGCCTGCCCGACGCTCAGCCTCTGGACCATCCCCTTGCTCAGCTTCGCTATCTTGTAGTCCTGGTACTGGATGAGGCCGACCTTCTCGAGGAGGGCGGGAAGCTGGGATGCGGCCTCTCCCTTTTGGAGGCCGACCTCGCTCGCGGTGAGCTTGAGGAGCTCCATCGGCGTGAGGAAGGACTGGAGGTTCGGGAGCTCCGGGGAGTAGCCCACCTGGCCCAGGGCGCGGACGTGCTCTCTGAGGGGGTCCAGGCCCATCAGGGAGACCTGGCCCGAGGTCGACCTGATCAGCCCGAGGAGCATCCTGATGGTCGTGGACTTGCCGGAGCCGTTGGGGCCCAGGAAGCCGACTATCTCGCCGGGGGCGACCGAGAACGAGACTGGGCCGATCACCTTGGTGCCGTAGTCCTTGACCGCGGAGTCGAACCTCACGACTGGCCCTGGGGCGGTCAATGTGTCACCGTGAGGTCGTCGAGGCTGGCGTCAGTCGACCCAGTGGTCTGGGTTGGCGGTGCCGGCCGTCCCGCTGTGCCTCTTCATCCTGACGCCGAGGGAGAGCGCTATCGCGCCGACGGCCAGGGAGATCCCGATGCCCGCGGAGGCCGCCTGGAGCGCCGGAGCGGCCTGGCCGGCCGTCAACGGCAGCGAGGTCGAGGTCAGGGTCGCCTGAATCGTCCCGCTGTTGGCGGTGCCGGTGAAGGAGTAGACCAGGTCAGACGGGAAGGCCGCGATCGTCCCGGTCACGGTCTGCGTGCCGTTGGTCGTCGTTATCGCGAGGGAGAAGGAGTAGTCGGTCATCGTGTAGGCCTTGCCCTGGAAGGTCGCCTGGGAGGTCCCGGACTGGGAGATCTTCGCAGCGATCGTGACGTTCTTGCCGGAGTACGTGTAGTTGGTCCCCGATATCGCGGGGAGGTATGGGAACATCGCCGAGGACGAGTTGATGTCGTGGGAGTAGGTGAAGTTGCTCGACGACGGCGACATGCTCGGGAGGTTGAGCGTCAGGGATGAGGCGAGGGAGAGGATGGACTGCCCGGCGGTGGAGGACGGCGTTATCGTCTCGGTTATCGTCGCCGCCTCGGTCGTCCCGTTCCCGTTGGCCGTCACTGCGTAGGTGACGGACCCGGAGGAAGGCCCTGAGTACGTAGTGGTCGTCGCCGCGCTGGCCATCGGAAGGAGGGCTAGCAGCGAGAGCGATGCCAGTATCAGGGCGGCTGTTGGCCTCAAGGTGGAGGCCGACGTCTCCGGTCCCTGATAAGGGTTGGGGAGGGCGACTTAGGTTTTGCCCGTGTTGACGACCGAGGGAGTCCTCGGCCTCACCCGGGAAGCGGCGACAGCGACCGCCGCCACCACCAGCAGCAGGACGGCTGCCAGCGCCGAGGTCGGGAACTCGGGCGTGGTAGAGGTCGTTGTCGAGCTGCTCGAGGTGGTGCTCGTCGAAGCGAGCTCCTTGACTATGATACCCCCTGCCATCCACGAGTGATAGGAGCAGTAGTAGGTGTAGGTCCCGGGCACCGTGAAGGTGAGCGTATAGGACTGCCCCGGCGCGATGTTACCCGACCCCGAGGCTGGCATGCTTCCGAGGGATGGCTGGGTTTTGGCGATGACCGTGTGCGACGCCGTGTCCGCGTTGTTCCAGGTCACCGTGTTGTTTACGCCGATCACTATCGTGATGTTCTCGGGCGAGAAGCCAGGAGCTGCGCTTTGTCCGCTGCCGGCGCCGTTCGGTATCGTCACGGTGACGGTGGAGGGCGTGGCCGCGGATGTCAGAGTGAAGGTGAGCGTGAGCCCCAGGGTGGCGAAGAGGGCGAGCAGGCCTGCAGCGGCAAAAAATCGCCGGGCCATCTTCTGGTTTGAGGGTAGCCCTGAGAAATTAACCTTTCTGTGGCCCCGGAATCGGCCGCTCTGGTCCGGGAAGGGCTAATAGTCCCGAGGCCCCTCCACCGGGCGAATGAAAGCAAGGCCGGCCAGACGCCCGAGGCCGAAGGTGAGCGAGAAGGACTTGGTCAGGGAGACGGTCTCGGAGGCGACCGGGGTACACTTCGAGGTCGTCCCGCCGCACCCGGCGTTCCCGCTCCCGGTCGAGAAGCTTGACTGGTTCATGAGGTGCCGCGACAAGAACGAGATAGCAAGCGCCCCCTACCTCAACGTCGCGTGGAAGGAGAGGGGCGGGGCGGTATGGATGGAGTCGCTCGTGGTCGGGGACACGGTCGACTGGATAGAGATCGCCTACGGGGACGAGAAGGCGGGCCAGTCCCTCGACATCGACTACTCGAGGTTCGACGACCCTGCGTTCCAGGATGACTTCAAGATGAGGTTCCCCATCGTGATAGGGAGGATCAGGGAGTACGAGGAGGCTGTGGCGGCGGTGGCTGGGCGGACGAAGACAAAGCTCGAGCTCCGCCGCTCAGGGACGAAGGGGATGCTAGTATTCACGGTGGCGGCGAAGGTCGAGGTCAGGAAGGGCGCCTCGCAGGAGACCCTGCGCTCGGCGGTGAGGAAGAACGCGGCGGCGCTGAAGGAAGCCTACGAGAAGATCCAGAGGCCCTACGACTAGGGTACCATCCCCGAGGGGGGAGGCTCCATGTCCTTGTTCTCCCCCTGGGTCCCAGCGACGAAGGTGCCAGCCGCGAGCTGCTGCTTCATCGACCCGGTGATGAAGAAGCTCGCGACCACGGCGAAGACGGAGATGGCCAGGCTGACCCAGAAGAGCGGGATTATCGAGTTGGTGAAGGCCACCCGAAGCTGCTGCACCAAGGCCTGGGTGAGGAGCGGGTTGGCGGCCTGTATCTGGGCGAGCGCCGAGGGGGTGGCGAGGACTTGGCCGACGAAGTTCGCGTTGCCGAGGAACTGCGAGGCCGCCGCCTGCCCGGAGGCGGGGACGGTCGCCAGGAGGCTGGAGAGCTGGGACTCGAAATAGTTGGCCTGTATCGCGCCGAGGATGGCGAGGCCTATCGAGCTGCCCAGGTTGCTCATGAACTGCGGGAGGGACGAGGCGACGCCTATCTTCTCCCTGGGCACGGCGTACTGCACCGCTATCACGATGCTTGCGAAGGTGAGTCCGGCCCCGAACCCCATCACGGCCGAGCGCTCGGCGACGTCGAGGATCGTCGACGTCTGGCTGAGGCTCGTGAGGAGGTACATGCCCGCGGTCATGACGACCACCCCCGCGAGGATGATCCCCCGGTAGCTGTACCTGACCGCGAGCTGCCCGCCGATTATCGCCGTCACGATCAGCGGGAGGAGGAACCCGTAGAGGGCGTTCCTCCCGTCGTCGACCGATCCTCCGAGGCCGGCCTGGACGAAGAGAGGTATGAAGCTGATCACGGCAAAGAAGGCGACACCCCTCAGGAAGGACACCGCCGAGGCGGACGACACTGTCCTGTTGCTGAAGAGGCCGATCGGTATGACCGGCTCGGTGGCCCTCCGCTCGGCCACGAGGAAGACGACGAAGAGCGCCGCTGCCGCGCCGAAGGTGAGGTACTCCTGCCAGGAGTACCACGGGTAGGTCGTCCCACCGTCCAGGAATCCGAGTATCAGGAGGACGACCCAGGCGGTCAGGCTGCCGACCCCGAGGAAGTCGATGGACCTCTTTGCGTTGGCGTTCCTCGACTCCTTGACGCCGATCGTGATGAGTATGAGCGAGGCGATGCCCAGCGGGAGGTTGATGTAGAAGATCCACCTCCAGTTGATCGCGTCGACGATGTAGGAGCCCGCGGACGGGCCTACGACGGCCGCGATGCCGAAGACGCTCGCGAAGATGCCCTGCATCCTGCCCCGCATCGCCGGCGGGAAGGTGACGCCGACTATGGCCAGGGCTATCGGGAAGAAGGCGGCGCTGCCGACGCCCTGGACGGCCCTGAAGATTATCAGCTCGTCGATGTTCTGCGAGGCGCCCGAGAGTATGGAGCCTCCCATGAAGATGAGGAGGCCGAGGACGTAGAACTTCCTCCGGCCATAGAGGTCGGAGAGCTTCCCGAAGACGGGGAGCATGACGGTCTGGGTGAGAATGTACGCGCTGAACACCCAGGCATAGAGGCTGAGGCCCCCGAGGTCCGAGATTATCGTCGGGCCGGCGGTGGCGACGATCGTCTGGTCGAGCGCCGCCAGGAGGAGGCCTGTCAGCAGGCCGCCGATGATCAGGACGGAGGTCCTTCTGGAAGGGGCCTCGAACGCGCCGTTCGCAGGCGGGGAGGACATGCTGGGGGGCGCCGCACCGCTGGAGGAGGCCTGGATACTTGTTGACGGGGAATCCCTGGATTTGGTCACAACGCTGGGTGCCAAAAATCTGTCCCACCGCCCCGAATCGAGGTGGTTTAATAACCTAAGTTATCGTCTCGATATATCTCTCAACGGGCGTCGGTCCGCGATATCGTTTATAGGAGAATTTCCGGGCCGGAGGATGGCGGT
>Ga0335077_10006513_pt1 | contig 14431 bp, 11 predicted proteins | sample Lox_Sample_31_FD_207151 | JGI IMG/M metagenome (GOLD analysis project Ga0335077, IMG submission 207151) | Soil microbial communities from Loxahatchee National Wildlife Refuge, Florida, United States - Lox_Sample_3.1 | ecosystem: Environmental > Terrestrial > Soil > Wetlands | place: USA...
GGGCTGCGTTGCAGTTTGCCTTTTCCCAGCAGTGGCGCGCGCTGCGCCGGTATTGCGCCGAGCATTCGATCTGCGTCGTCGGCGATGTCGCCATTTTTGTGAATCACGACAGCGCCGACGTCTGGACGCATCCTGAGTTGTTTCGCCTCGACGGCAACCTCGAGCCCGAAGTCGTGGCCGGCGTTCCTCCCGATTTTTTCAGCAAGACCGGGCAACGCTGGGGAAATCCGCTCTACCGCTGGGACGCCATGCAGCAGAGCGGCTATCAGTGGTGGATTCAACGCCTGCGCTGGGCAACGCAGAATTGTGAATACATCCGCCTCGATCATTTCCGCGGCTTCGACCAGTTCTGGGAAATCCCGTCGACCGAACCTACGGCGGTGAACGGCCGCTGGGTCGACGGTCCACGCGATGATCTTTTCCTGAAACTTCGCGAGGCCCTGGGCGGACTCCCGTTTTTTGCCGAGGACCTGGGCTACATTACTCCCGAAGTGCACGCCCTTCGCGATCGCCTGAAAATTCCGGGCATGGCAGTGTTGCAATTCGGCTTCGGGGATGACGGCGCGCACATCTATCTTCCCCACCGCGCGGACGGAAAAGTTATCTACACCGGCACGCACGACAATGACACCGTCGTAGGCTGGTGGCATTCGGGGGCAGCCGAGCACGAACGACGCAACGCCGAGGCGTACCTGGGACGCAGCGATGATGGCATCCATTGGGCGTTTATTCGGGCCGCCGTGTGTTCCCCCGCCAGCTTGAGCATCATTCCTCTACAGGATGTTCTTGGCCTGGGCAGTGACGCCCGCATGAATACTCCCAGCCTGTACGGCGGCAACTGGCGCTGGCGGCTGAAAGAGGGGCAATTGAATAGCGATCTCGCGGCGAAGCTTGCTCTTTTGGTCGAACTCAGCGACCGCCGTCCCAAGCCGTTGCCGATCCCTCCGCCCGAAACTTTCTTCGCCTGAAGGTTGCGCGATTTTTGTGAACAAGCTATTACACCGAGCGCGCATTTGTGTATACATCGTGTATAAGGGACAGCGGTGAGCGAAGCCGAAGCCATTATTGAAGCCGTCGCAATCGAGAAGTCCTACGCCCAACCGGACGGGACGCGGATTCAGGTTGTCGCGCCCACCAATCTGGTCATCGAGCCGGGCAAGATCGTGGCCCTGCTCGGTCCCTCAGGCTGCGGCAAATCCACGCTGCTGCGCATGCTTTCCGGCCTTTCGCAGCCGTCTTCAGGAATGCTCTCCTGGCACGGCAAACCGCTGGACGGACAGGTTCCGAATGTCGCGATTGTCTTCCAGAGCTTCGCGCTGTTTCCCTGGCTCACGGTGATCGAGAACGTCGAGGCGCCGCTGGAGGCGCGCCGCGTGGGAGCTGTGGAGCGCCGCAAACGTGCTCTGCGCATGCTCGACACGGTGGGCCTCGACGGATTTGAGACCGCCTATCCCAAAGAGCTTTCGGGTGGCATGAAACAACGTGTGGGATTCGCCCGCGCGCTCGTCGTCGAGCCCGAGGTCTTGTTCATGGACGAGCCATTCTCAGCTCTGGATGTCCTCACCGCCGAGAACCTGCGCAGTGAACTTCTCGAACTCTGGCTCACGAAGAAGATTCCCACCACCGCGATTTTCATCGTGACCCACAACATCGAAGAGGCCGTCATGCTCTCGGACCGCGTGATGGTCCTGGGACGCAATCCGGCTCGCATCCGTTCGGACTTTAACATTCGGCTCAAGCATCCGCGCGAACGTAAGTCGGCGCGATTTGTGGAGTTGGTCGATTACATCTACAAGGTCATGACTGAGCCCGAAGTCGAGCACGCACTGCCTGACGCAGAAACTACCGCGGAGATTATTGTGCCCAAGGGAGGCATCCAGAAGCAGCAAGCGCCGGTGCGCACGGCGAAGTACCAGATGCTGCCGCATGCGCGCGTGGGCGGGATCGCGGGCCTGATCGAACTCTTGCACGATCGCGGCGGCCGAGAAGACCTGTTTCGTCTTTCCGAGGAACTGGTGATGGACGTCGAAGATCTTCTGCCGATTCTCGAAGCCTGCGTGCTCCTCGGATTCGCGACGCTGAAAGAGGGCGACGTGCAGATCACGCCCGCAGGCGTGAGGTTTGCCGATGCCGACATCCAGCAGCGTAAGACGCTTTTCCGCGAGGCTTCCCTCGAGCGTGTGACGATTCTTAAACAGATCGATAGCGTGCTGAAGCGGAAATCGGATCATTCGATCTCGGATGAGTTTTTCCACGACATCCTCGACGAATACTTCGCCGAAGATGAAGTCCGCCGGCAGTTCGACACCGCGATGAACTGGGGCCGCTATGCTGAAATTTTCGATTACGACGGCGCTACCGGGCGCCTGACGCAAACCGAAATTGTGCCCGAAGCACCAGCCGCGCCGGTCGCCGAGACCGGTGAGCCCACCCCGAAGGTCTGAGGATCCCGCATGAAAAAATCGATCACCTTGCGAGGATTCTCGTCCTATCGTATCTGGACGCAGCTGCCCAGCCTGGAAATTTCGTATTTGCCCGACTTGTTGATGTTTGCGGCAGCGATGGCGCTTTTCTACGCGGTCCTGATGGTCGGCCGTGCATGGCTGGGTCCAATCACTGAGGAAGTTCAGATCAATCGCAGTCCACTTGCCCTCCCCGCTTACGCGGGCTATTCGCTGTTGCGCATCACCATCGCGTACCTGCTGAGTCTTGTCTTCACTCTCGTCTACGGATACGTGGCCGCGTACAATCCGCGCGCCGAGCGCTTCATGATTCCGTTGCTCGACGTGCTGCAATCAATTCCCGTGCTCAGCTTTCTGCCCGGCGTCATGCTGGCGATGGTCGCTCTGTTTCCGGGGCGACAGCTCGGGGTGGAAGCCGGCGCCATTCTGCTGATCTTCACCGGTCAGGTCTGGAACATGGCATTCAGCTTCTACGCTTCGCTGAAGAGCATCCCGAAGGAGATGCGCGAAGCCGCCAAGATCTATCGCTTCAACTGGTGGCAGCGTTTTATCGAAATGGAGTTGCCCTTTGCCGCGATCGGCCTCGTGTGGAACTCGATGATGTCCGTCGCCGGCGGCTGGTTCTTCCTGATGGCGTGCGAGATGTTTGTGCTTGGATCGCGCGACTTCCGCCTGCCCGGGCTTGGATCCTATCTGCAGACCGCCGCCGACACCGGTGACACCGCTTCCATTCTCTGGGGCATCGGGACCATGATTGCGGTGATCGTCCTGCTGGACCAGTTTGTGTGGCGCCCGGTAATCGCATGGGCGGAGAAATTCAAAATCGAGCAGGTGCAAAGTACGAGCGCCCCGCGTTCCTGGGTGCTGGAATTGTTCCGTCACTCGCGCGGGTTAGAGCAACTTCGCAAGCGAACCGTGAGTCCTTTGCGCGAGCGGGTGATGATGTTGTTTGCCCGCGAAAGCGCTACGCCTGAATCGGAAACGCCCGGCCCCTGGAAAATCTGGCTTGCTCGTGCGTTGGCTGTCACACTGTTGGCTGCTACTACTTACGGAATCGTGCGCGTGGTCATGCTTCTCTCCGGCTTACAGAAAGCGGAGCTGCACGAAGCGGGAATTGGGCTGCTGGCGACTTTCCTGCGGGTGAACGTCGCGCTACTTCTGGGTGCTCTTTGGACCATCCCTGCCGGCGTCGCCATCGGCTTCAATCCGCGATTGGCTCGCATTGCGCAGCCGCTTGCGCAGATTGCGGCTTCGGTTCCCGCCACAGCTCTTTTTCCTGTCGTCCTGCTGCTGCTCATTCGCATCGGCGGAGGACTTGGCATCGGCTCGGTGGCGCTACTATTATTGGGAACGCAGTGGTACATCCTGTTCAACGTCATCGCCGGCGCCATGGCGATTCCGACGGACCTGAAGGAGTGCTGCTCGGTCTTTCGTATTTCTGGAATCGCGCGCTGGAAGGAACTCATCCTCCCCGGGATATTTCCCTATCTCGTTACCGGTCTCGTCACAGCTTCAGGCGGCGCGTGGAACGCCAGCATCATCGCCGAATACTTCCACTTCAAAGGAAAGATCTATACGACAGTCGGGCTGGGTGCGACCATCAGCCAGGCCACCGACAGCGGCAACTTCGAATTGCTTCTCGCCGCGACAATTCTCATGGCAGCCACTGTGGTGACCATCAATCGCCTGGTTTGGCGCCGCCTGTATGGTCTTGCGGAAACTCGCTACCGCCTCGAAACCTGATCGCCTCCAACCTGATTCTTGGTGGTTACTACTGGTTACTCTCTAGCTTCCACTCGCTTCTGGTTTCATCACTTTTTAACTTTCCCTTCATATCACTGAAACGCGATTTCAATATTCATAGACAATGCCATTCGACTATTCGCATACGGAGCAGTCGCAAGGCGAAGTGTTGTCTCGCATCCCGCAGTTTCCCGGCCTTCCCGGGCAGCTAGCGCCGGTTGAGAGAGTCAGAGATCTATATCGCCGCTTGCAGCGGTCACCTCGAGGATTCCGTCTGGAGAGCCTGCTCGCGGAGATGCGGATCGAGCTGCATGTTGATGCGGCCGATCAGTCTCGCATTCCAGCCACCGGTCCCGCGGTCGTCGTGGCCAATCATCCCTATGGCGTCCTCGACGGGGCATTGCTGACAATCCTGCTGACACGCGTCCGACCCGACGTCAAGGTCCTGGCGAACTTCCTGCTGAGTGATGTGCCGGAACTGCAGCAGCACTGCATCTTTGTAGATCCGTTTCAGACCGATCGCTCGATCGAATCGAATCGCCAGGCGCTGCGGGAAGCGCTGACCTGGATACACGGCGGAGGTATGCTGGCGATGTTCCCCGCGGGAGAGGTCTCGCACTGGCAGACGCCGGTTGCCCAGATCGTCGACCGCGAATGGAACGACACCGCTGTGCGCCTGATTCGCCGCACCGGGGCGTCCGCCTTGCCGGTCTTTTTCTGCGGGCACAATGGCGTTGGCTTTCAGATTTTGGGAATGATTCATCCCATGCTGCGCACCGCTTTTCTGCTGCAGGAATTTCTGCAGCACGAAGGCAAGACGATCAAGGCACGCGTCGGGAGCGCGATCCCGGCCGATGCTGTTCATTCCATTACTGACGACCGTGAAGCAATTGAGTACCTTCGGTCCCGCACATATCTTCTGGCCAAACGCGGCAAGGGCGAAAAATCCTGGCCCAAGGTTTTACGTTCGGCGCTCGCGGCAAAAATTCACGAGCCAGTCGCAGCGGCCGTGTATCCCCAGTCGCTATCGGAAGAAATTCAAAATCTCTCCAGCGATCGCTGCCTGGCCGAGAATGGGGACTTCGCGGTTTATCTCGCGCACGCAAGGGAAATTCCCCAAATGCTGCGGGAAATCGGACGCCTCCGTGAACTCACGTTCCGCCGCGCCGGTGAGGGAACTGGCAAGAGCCGCGACCTGGATTCGTTCGATGAGTACTACTCTCATATCCTTCTCTGGAATCGTGCGAAGCGGGAATTAGTGGGCGGCTATCGAGCGGGAAACACAGCGGCAATCATCGCCGCGCGCGGCCTCGGCGGCCTTTACACCAGCACGCTGTTCCGATTCGATCCGTGCTTGTTTGAAAAGCTCGGACCGGCTTTCGAACTCGGCCGCTCCTTTGTCCGCCCGGAATATCAGCGGCAATACGCGCCCTTGCTGCTGCTGTGGAAGGGAATTGCTCAACTGGTCGCGACGCACCCGGAGACGCCTGTGCTGTTTGGAGCGGTCAGCATCAGCAACGAGTACAGCAAGATTTCGCGCCAGATGATCTATCGATTCTTTGAAGCACGGATGCAGGAGGACGAGCTCGCCGGAATGATTCAGCCGCGTAGCCCGTTCCGCGCCGGCTTCCTGCGTGGATGGGATTGCCGTGGTATGTGCCGTGCCCTGCGCGATCTCGAGGAACTGTCGGAGCCGATCACTGATATCGAGCCTGATCGCAAAGGCCTGCCTGTGCTCTTGCGCCAATATGCGAAGATCGGCGGCCGCTTGCTGGGTTTCAACGTCGACCGCAAGTTTTCGAATTGCCTCGACGGACTCGTGGTCGTGGATTTACGCCGCACTGATGCCGCCGTCTTGGATCGCTATATGGGGCGCGAGGCCGCACAGAACTTCCGCAGAATTCACACAAGACAACAAGCGTAGGTGGACGCTTCTACTTCTTTACCCGCAGCTTCGTGATTTCGGTCGGCCGCAAGCAGACCTGGGAAGTTTCTCTTAACGCAGCCTCTAATTTCTCGCCGAGTTTGAAGAGCTGCTCGCGGCTCAGCCTTTCCTGCAAACCTTCGAAGAGCTGACGCTCCTCTTTGCGAATGTGTGCCGACAGCCGTTGCGCCAACGCACTCAGATCATCGGTAGAAACTGTTTTCGCGACGGCTCGAGAGAACTGCTGCCGCAGCCACTCGTGATCTCGTTGTAGATCTTCGACGAGGAGATGCAGTTCACCGAATTCCCATGCCACAGGAAACAGGATTCGCTCCTCTGCGCCGAAGTGTACGGCGATCTCCGACTGAAAAAGTTCTGCAATCTCGATCTGCCACGATGGTAAATCGCCCGACGGGATCGGCGACGCCCGCTCGATCCGGACGCAAAGCGCCAGCGCGTGCTGGTGTTGATGCGAAAGCGGAATGAGACTCTTGTCGCGCAGCATGGGACATTCTTAACTCAGCCAAAGCACCACACTCAGACCGTCACGCCCTCGGTTGGCGTCTGCTCGGCGGCTTGCCGCACGGTGAGCCAATCGGTGCGGACGCGCTCCCACTCTTGGATCAGCATGCCGTTGGCCTCGAAGAAGCTGCGGATGCGGTATCGCTCCCATCCCAATACCTCTTCCAAAATAGGTGCGAGAACAGCCAATGCGCTCGTGCTGAGAACCGTTCGTTTCGCGATCTGCGAAACATTCCGCGATTCGGAAACAGCGATCGTCAGTCCGTCGCGAGAATTGATGTGCAACATCACGTGTATATCCGAGCTCCCGTCACCGGTATAAACGACGTGATCCGGCCCGGCCACTTTTTCGACCAGCAGGTTATCGAGCACCGCGACTTTTCCGTATCCGGCAGTCGCGCGCACGATCGTATCGATCTCGCCCGTATCCTTATAGCGAAATTCGGTTCCATAAATGTGATCGGGAGGGACGATATCTTCCAGCGCCGAGCGCACGATTTCGACGGGCGCTGCCGACAATACATAAAAATCAAATTGATGCCCGTCGATGCCGGCATCGAGCAACTGATACAGCAGCTTGATATCGCTCTTCAGCCGGATGCGTTTGCCGACTTCCCGCAGGTGCTCTTTGCGCACCTTCGCGCGAAACTCCGGGTCGTGCAGCAGAAGATACGCGAGCTCCGCGCCCTGCTGCACCAGGTTGATCTTCGCCATGCCCTTCGCTTTGCGTTCGAATTCTTCGGTGGGAATGCCGACCAGTTCAGCCAGCACGTAGCCAGAATCGTTAAACGTGAGCGTCTGATCGAAATCGCTGGCGAAGATGTAGCGTTTCAAAGGATTGTCTGCCATACCTATTCGATTCCCGAACCGCGCTCTGGACTATAAAAAGAATTGATGGCGATTATATGCTCGAGTGGCCAAGTTGCTGTGAAATTGAACTACTTTGGAGGGCGTCATCCCGAAGGCTCGCGCTTTTACCAGCGAGCCGAGGGATCTCGCGCGCACTACTGTTGCACTCCGCGCAAGATCCCGCGCTTCGCCTGGAAAAAGCGGCCCCGCTCGGGATGACGCCGGCAGAAGTCGTTTCGACGTCTGCACCAGCGCTCGCCTTTACTAAATCTCCACCCGCGTCCAAAATAGATGATTCGACTTCAATTCGATCTAGGAAAGAGGATCCCTCATGGCGGTCGCAACCGGTGAACTCATACGCGCAATGATTTTTGTGGAAGACATTACGGCGACGCTGCGCCGCATCTGAATCTACATTCCCGGCATGAACCCTGAGGAACGCAAGCGACTGGCCGAAGCCATGCGCGGAGCCGCCAACGCGGTGAATGCCGCCATCGCCGATCTGGAAAAGGCGGAGAAGTAAGTGGGACAGCGGTCCGAGCCAGTCCGGACGATTGCCGTCATCGGCGCCGGTATCATGGGACGCGGCATCGCCCACGCCGCCGCGCTCGGCGGATACCGCACCATCCTCGAAGATCTTCTTCCGAACGCGCTGCGGAAGGCCGAAACAGAAATTCGCGCCAACCTCGATAAGGCCGTTGAGTTAAACAAAGTCACCGCCGCCGATGCGGATTCCGCGTTCAAACGGCTGGAGTATGCAGGGTCGGTCGAAGAGGCCGCGCGCGAAGCCGATCTCGTCATCGAAGCCGTCCCCGAGGAGCTAGAGTCCAAGATCGAAATCTTCACCTTGCTCGACAAGATCTGCCGGCCTGCGACGATTCTCGCCTCGAACACTTCCTCGCTCAGCGTCACCGAAATCGCGAGCGTCACTTATCGCGCGAAAAAATGCCTGGGCATGCACTTCTTCAATCCCGTGCACAAGATGAGGCTGCTCGAAATTGTGCGTGCGCTCGAAACCGACGACGACACGCTTGCAACCGCCGTCGAAGTCGGCAAGCGCATGGGGAAAGAAGTTGTCGTGATCAAAGAGTCGCCCGGATTCATCACCAGCCGCATCAACGCCATGATCGGCAACGAGGCGTTCTACATGCTGCAGGAAGGCATCGCCTCAGCCGCCGACATCGACAAGGCGTTGAAGCTCGGCCTGAATCATCCCATGGGGCCGTTTGAGTTGGTCGATCTCGTGGGCCTCGACACACGCCTCAGCATCCTCGAATACCTGCACAAAACGCTGGGAGAGAAATATCGTCCCGCGCCGCTGCTGGTGCAATACGTGAAAGCAGGAAGGCTAGGAAGGAAGTCGGGACGAGGGGTATACGAATATCCAGAGTAATAGGCAAGGGCGTCGGGAAGTACGGCATTGATACACAACTCTTTCCCGATGGGACAACGCGGTAGAGGAAGCAAGCATCAGCCTTACCCAGCGAGGTTCGTCGATGCCAAATTCCGTTCAGCGGATCCTTACAGCCCTCGTTGTAGTCCTCTGGGTATCCACAGCTGCTGCGCAAATCATCGAATTGCGCGAAGTTGATGGGAGAAGGATTGAGTGCATTCACTCTGGACTGATGAGTGACCTCAACGATTGTGGCGTCCGAGGCGACTGGTACGCCTATGTTTTTGTGGGTTCCATCTCCGCCGTTCTCCCGGCCGACAAAGGCGAGAAAAAACTTCAAATCACCCCGGAAGAAGTCTTCCACGGAGAGCCGCCGACTCCCCTCACCGCCGTTACATCACAGGGCGCGTGCCTTCCGCCCCTGGCCATCGGAGATCGCTGGCTTTTTTTCCTTCGTAGAGAAGACGCTGGACCTATCGTTCTCGACTACTACGGGAACATCAGCCGTCCCGTTGCCATCGCTCAGGATGAGATCGAAACTTTGCGACGACTGAAGACGATCGGTGATTTTGGCATAGTTCGCGGAAGCGTAGAGCGCGGGCCAGGTTTCTCGGACAGAAAGGCGGTGCCCGGCGCGCTTGTAGTCGCTTCGAGGGACTCAGACAGCGCACAATTTTTCGCGACGACAAATGCTAATGGATCTTTCGAATTCGAGCCGTTAGCTCCCGGGAAGTATGATCTGGCAGCCGATCCGATCGGATCATTTCGTCCTGACGATAGTGGCGTCGACGTGTCTCGCGGTTCATGCTGGGACATTACGATGTCACGATCTCCGCATGCTCGCATTAGCGGCCATATCCGGCACTCCGATGGCTCGCCCGTTTCAGACGCACGTGTCGCCATCATTGAAGAAGACGGATACAACACGCTTACGTCCGATCAAAACGGGTACTTCGAGTCAGATGGGATGCGTTCTGGAAATTATGTAGTCGGAATTAAGCTTCCTAACGCGCCCCAGTGGAAATACGGGGGTTGTGGAGGTGCATGTGAGCCGCCACCCCTAGATTTTTACTATCCCGGAATGCACAACCGCTCCGACGCGCTCGTCATCACGCTGGGTGAGGACGAGAAGCGGGATGATATTGACTTGACAATTCCGAGGCAGTAGCGAGTCAACTGCTACTGCCGTCCAAAACTGAGTCCAGCGAGCTTCGCTATTTTCGCCTCCTCCACTCCCCGGGTCGCCACGAGCACTTGAAAGCTTTCGCCCATTCCAGCCGGTGTGACGAGATGTTTGAGTTGCATCGCGACTTTGGCGCGCTCCTGCGGCAGGCGGCAATCTTCGAAGGCATCGGCAAACTGATTCGCCTCGCCAATGCCCATCAGAAATTGCGATTGCGTGAGAAGCTTCTGTGCCGTAGACCCGGCTTCTTCTGCCACCGCGGCCAATGCCGTGAAGTTCACGTCCGCGGTGATGTCCTGCTCACCCGGCGCCTCATACGGACTTGCGCTGACCGAATGTTGCCGGATCGCTTTGACCGTTCCCCGATGCCGTCCCGCAAGCTGTTCTTCGCGGGTGTAGCCATAGTCGATGAGCACGATGAACCCGCGCTCGATATCGCATAGCGTCCGCATCGCCGCGAGTGACTGCAGCGGAACCTCGATCCGCTCTCCTTCTTCTGGATGGATCGAGTAGCGATCGAGAAATTCGAATTCCTCTCCCGAAGCCGCAACCCAGTTCTCAACGAAATGCCCGTCGCGTGCATCGATTCGCAGCGAGCCCTTTGTAGTGATAATTTCTACCGGAAGCGCATCGAAGAACTCATTCGCAAATACAATGGTCGGAGCGATCACGTCATGCCCGGGTTGCATGCTTTGAAAGGGCGCGACTTCAGTCGCGACAGTTAGCGCGCTTGAGGATGCGGCTTTAGCCGCTGAGGGCTTGGCATTTTCTTCTAAAATCTCCGCTTTCCGCGACTCAATATGCCGCTTTAATGCCTGCTCAATCCGCTCGCGCAGTTGCGCTGACTGCTCGATCAAAACGTAATGCAGCGCCCGAAAGAACTCCGGGAACTTCTTCTCCGACCACTCCAGCACATCTTGAGCAAAAAGCCCGCGGCCCGGGCCGAATTCCCGGATCTCGATCCGCTCCGGCGATCCCATTACGCGCCACATCTCCTCGAACTGCCGTGCCATCAGGCGTCCGAATACGGCATGCACATCGCTTGACGTGTAGAAATCACCGGCCTTTCCAAATTGCGCCGCATTCCGCGAGTAGTAGCCGAATTCGGGATGATAGAGGCACAGTTCCATGTAGCGCGAGAAGGGAATCGGGCCGCGCTCGCGGATTTCCTGCTCAATGATCCGGCGGAGTTCGATCAAAGGCCCTTCTTCTGGCGATCGGCGCGATCCTGCGGCGTGCGAATGAACATCTCGACAAAATAGTCGTGCAACGCGTCGTAGAGCTGGCGTTGAAAGCTCCACTCGAATTGTGGGTCGTCGAGATCGCGCGGATGAAGGTCGAAATAGTACGTGTGCACGGGGACGCTTTCGTCCTTGAACTTAATAATGACTTCGACGCCTTCTCCCTTGCCCCGCGCCGAAAAAGTCAGCAATGGATGTTCGTAGAGACGAAGCTGGGCAAGTACGCGATCGAGGCGGGCGTTGAATGGTTCGGGCATCGGGAGCAATTGTAAAGTAGTCCTTGCATCGGCATTTGTAGTGGAGATTCCTTCTTGGGCCGGTGGCGCGAACCAAGGATAGGGATCCTTCGACTGCGCTGCCAATCCGCTTCGCGAATTGTCAACTCCGCTCAGGATGACAAAGTTTTGGTGAGCTTACTCGTACCGCAGCGCCTCAATCGGATTCAGCCGCGCGGCCTTGATGGCAGGCAGCATTCCGCTCACGATTCCGACGAAGCTCAGGATGGCGGTAGACCACATCAGCGTGGCCGCATCGATGTACAAGTGGATATCGCCCTCACTGGCGTTGTCTTCGAAGGCGCTCCAGAGCGTCAACGATCCAACCGACCACGAGACCAGATAGGCAAGAACCACGCCCAACAGCCCGCCAATTGCCGTAATCACCAGGGCTTCAGCGAGGAACTGAAACAGAATGTGCCAGCGATGCGCGCCGAGCGCCTTCTCGACGCCGATCTCGCGCGTGCGCTGCGTCACCGAGACCAGCATAATGTTCATCAGGCCGACGCCGCCGATTCCCAGCGTCAACAAGCCGATCAAGCCGAGCAGAATTTTGATGCCGGTTGAAATCACCTCGAGATCGGCCAGGTCCGCAAATACGTCGAATACAAAAATCGCGCGATGATCTTTTGGATCGAAGCTGTGATGGAACGCCATCGAGTCGCGGACGCCTTTCACGACCTTGGCGTGGTCGCCTTCGTATTCCATCACAATCGAACTCAGGTAATACGTGTTCGTCAGGTCGCTCATTGCGCTGAAAGGGACGTACACGTGCTCGTTGATGTTGTCGTCGCCGTTCTGCACCTGGTGCTTGAGGATCCCGACGATCTGGTAAGAAATCCCGTCGAGGCGAATGCTTTGCCCGATGGCGTCTTGCCCGGAAAAGAGCTTTCGCTTGGCATCCCAGCCAATCACCGCGACGCGGGTGTGGGTGAAATCGTCGGCCTCATTGAAAAAGGTGCCTTCGGCGACCTCCATTTTTCGCATTCTGCCGTAAGCGGCAGTCACTCCGCTCACGCCGTAATTTGCGCTACGTGTGCCGAACGCGACCACGCAGTTCTTGAACGCCTCGGGAGAAACATGCTTCAGCAGCGGCACTTCAGCGCGGATGTAATCGAGATCGTTGACCGTGAGGCGAATCTGCGTGCCCGCCTTCGTCCCGCCGGCCTGCAGTTCCGTACGTCCTGGAAAGATGAAGACGAGATTGGTGCCGAACGATCGAAAGGCCGACCATAGTCCACGCTCGAAACCGGTCCCGTAAGCGAGCAGAAGAACCACCGTGGCGATGCCCCAGGCCATGCCGAGCATGGTCAGGAGACTGCGCCGGCGGTTATGCCGGAGCGCATTGTAGGCTTGGGTTGCGAGATCGACGATCAAAATCGGCTCCTGGTCATTCGGACTTTCGTTGATGTCATCCTGAACGGTGGCGCAGCCGCCGTGAGGGACCGTACGTCAGTCGGCCGCGCCACAGCCGTCAACGGGAATCCCCATGCGGCTTGCTTCTGAAACGGTCACCTTTACTGCGTCTCCACCCAATGCGCTCGTAAGATCCCTCGGACGGCTGTCGCCCTCCTCAGGATGACATCGCTTAAAAGAAAACGAATGATCACCACGTATCGTTCTTACTCCTGTCTCAACGCCTCTACCGGCGGCAACAGCGCTGCCTTTCTTGCCGGATAAAGTCCTGCCGCAATTCCCGCAATCGCGAGCGAACCAATCGCCGCCAGCGCAGACGCCGGAATGATTCGGGGAGTATCAAAGCCCTCGGGCGATGGCAGCATCGCCAACAGCGTCACGAAGCCGATGGCGATCGTCAATCCGATGCCGCCGCTGAAGGCGGTCAGGAACGCCCCTTCGATGAAGAACTGCGTCAGGATCGCGCGATAGGTCGCGCCCAGCGCCTTGCGCAGACCAATTTCCTTCGTGCGCTCCGTTACCGACACGAGCATGATGTTGATGATCCCGATCGCGCCCAGACCCAGGGTGACGACGCCGACTACGCCCAGAAACCAGTCCATCGCGTCGAAGATCTTGCCGACCCGTTTCATGTTTTCGATCGTGTCCCAATCCTCGAACGCATCCTGCAGCTTGGGACTGAAACCATGGCGACGGGCGATAATGCGGTGGATTTCCTCTTTTGCTTCGGCATGCAGGTCTTTTGTAATTGGACGGTAGTTGATGAACGAGACGGCATCTTCAGAGTTTGCTTTTGTAAGCGGGAACAGGTCGCGCATGGTTTCAATTGGAATAAAGATGCGGGAGTTCGTTCCGTTATTCCCGTCGCGCCCCACCTTGGTCACGACTCCAACCACATCGAAGCTGATTCCGTTAAGCAGAATCGTAGAACCAACCGCCGGTCGCCCAGGGAACATGTTCTTCAGCAACTCCCACCCCACGACCGCCACGCGGCGTCGATCCGCGTTATCTTGGGCGTTAAACCACCGGCCGGGCTCGATGGGGACGTTGCGAATCTGGTTGTAGTCGGGCGCCACGCCGAACACCTGCCCATTGGTCGATCCATAATCGCTCACCGCCCGGATGTCTTCGCGATTAATCACGGGCGAGAGCGCGCCCACAAACTGTGCCTCATTTCGGATCGCCAAGTAATCCTTGTAGGTGAAGTAATAGAGCTGTCCGGACTGCGTGCTGCCTTCCACCGCCGGAATGCGCCCCGGGAACATGAACATGATGTTCTGGCCGAGCGTAGCCAGCTGCTTTTCCTGGCCGCTGCGGAAGCCTTCGCCCAGGCCCACCAAGAGAAGCAGGGAACCGACTCCCCACGCGATGCCAAACATGGTCAGAAACGAGCGCAGCTTGTGCGCCCACAAGGTGGCGAGCG
>Ga0335077_10006515_pt1 | contig 14430 bp, 12 predicted proteins | sample Lox_Sample_31_FD_207151 | JGI IMG/M metagenome (GOLD analysis project Ga0335077, IMG submission 207151) | Soil microbial communities from Loxahatchee National Wildlife Refuge, Florida, United States - Lox_Sample_3.1 | ecosystem: Environmental > Terrestrial > Soil > Wetlands | place: USA...
GCTCCCCGCTCGCCCCTCGAACTCTGCTTGCTTCCACCCCTCTTCCTGGATTACTACCTCAATGACTCAGGGGGATACGATGTGCCAGGGCAGCCCTAACCTGTCTCTAACACAGGTTTCCGCCACCGATTTGCTTCGCCTCATCCGAACTGATCAGGTGAGCAGGACCAGAGTTACGCCGATACAAACCATGATGACGCCCATCCACCGCTTGGGAGAGACTTGCTCCCGCAACAGGTATTTCGCGCCGAACGTACCGACGACGTAATTGAAGGCGGAGGCGGGAATCACTACGCTCAGCGGCGCCCACGACAGCAAGATCAAGAGCGAGTAGAACGATGCGGCTAGCAAGGGCAGGGCGAACCAAATCCAGCCGCTGCTGATGGCCTTCCCGATAAATCGAAGCAGCGCGACCGGGCGAAAGCTTTCCGGCTCGCCGACCTGCTTCATGCCGTGCGTCATGGCTATTTCGCCGCCGGTGCTGCAGCAGATGAAAAATACGAGCATGAGGACGAGTCGAGTCATGAAGCTGCCGGCTTTGGCGTGGTGGTACTGGGGTGAGTTTGGCCCACTAGAAGCACCCCAACGACGATAAGGATGACCCCGAACCAGCGCTGTGCGTTGACGGCCTCGTGGAGAATCACCACGGCAAGCAGCGTTTGGAGGGCATAGCCGAAGGCGCCGGCAGGCATGACGTAGCTGTAATCGGCCCAACTGACCGCCGTCATGTAGCAAAACGTAAAGGCAATCAGAAAGAGGATGCCGAGCCAGATGGTGGCGTTATGAATGGTAGAGAGCAGCGCGAGCCAAATCCCGTATGGTGTCATCTGCACCGCGCCAATCTGCAGCATGCCGCGCTTCAGCATCAGATCGCCCAAGTTCGCACACACGACCATGAGCAAGACCATGACCAGGGTCTTGAACCTCAGCCTGCGCTCATGACTCATGGATGGGGCTTAGTCGTTACCGCTGGAAGACGTGCCGGCCATGGAAACCATGGGCTTCGGCCGATCGCCGCCCTGGCGCGCCCACTTGAGGCGTTCGGCACGCAGCCGCATGAATTCGACGGCCTCGTGATACAGCCGCTTGCGCTCGTGGCTGTCCCACAGCGCTTCTTTCACGATGCGCCACGCGACGCGCGGACGGAAGTAGTATTCGTCGTAGAAGCGGTTCACGCCGTCCATCATATCGGCCTTGTTTAGGTGCGGATACTCGATGTGCGGCAACTGGTGACCACTGGAATCAGCCAAGGCTTCGACGCGAAGGAAGCCTTCCTTGGACATTTGGTCGTGAAGTTCCGTGCCAGGCATGGCGTGGGCCAGGGAAACTTGAATGGTTTCGCAATCGAGTTCTTTGGCGAATTCGATGGTGTTGTTGATGGTTTCCTTGGTCTCGCCGGGCAATCCGATGATGAAATCACCGTGGACCTTGATACCGACCTTGCGGCAGTTCTTCATGAACTCGCGCGCCATCTCGATCGTGGCGCCCTTCTTGATGTTCTTCAGGATTTGCGCATCGCCGGATTCGAATCCCACGATGAACAGCCGAGCGCCGCCATCAGCCATGGCTTTCAGTTCCTCGTACTTGCTGTGGCAACGCGCCGTGCAGGACCACTGAAACTTCAGCGGCTTGAATTTCTGGCTCAGCTCGATCGCGCGGTCCTTGCGAATATTAAAGGTGTCGTCGTCGAAGAAAATCTCTTTCATCTGCGGGAAGTATCCGAGCGCATTCTTCACTTCCTGCACCACGTTATCGACCGAGCGTATGCGCCAGGCATGGCCGGAGATCGTCTGCGGCCACATACAGAACGTGCAGAGCGCCGGGCATCCGCGGGAGGTATAGAACGAGACAAACGGATTCAAGAGGAATGGCACGTTGTAGCGCTCAACCTGCAGGTCGCGCTTGTAAATGTCGGTGGCAAACGGCAGAGCATCCAGTTCCTCGGTATGCATCTGCGGACGCGGCGCGTTGTGTACGATACGGCCATCCTTGCGGTAGCTGGCACCTAGAATCTGATCCAATGGCTTGCCGTGCGCATACTCGGCCACGGCATGATCGAACTCGCCGCGTACGATAAAGTCAATGTGCTCGCTGGCATTCAGCGTTTCTTCCGGCTTGATATGGCCATGGGGGCCGACGAAAGCCACCTTAAGCGAGCGATTCGCTTCCTTGATCTTCCCGAGCAACTTGATATCGCTGTCGAAGCCGACGGTCGACGTGAACAGTATCAGGAACTCGTAGTCCTTGCAGATTTCAACCGTTTGCTGCCAGTTAATCTTGTGTGGCGAGGCGTCCAGAAGGCGGCTGCCAGGAATCAGGCCTGCGGGATATGTAAGCCAAACGGGATACCAATAGGATTCGATCTCTCGAGTCGCGGGCCAACGGGAACTCGCGCCGCCGTCAAAGTTTTCGAAACTCGGCGGATTTAACAGCAACGTCCTTAACACATCCGGCATTCTGCACCCTCAGACTGAACGTTAAATTGGATGTCCGATACCTGCCCCGCGGTTAGCCACACGAATAGGGCTACGTCTGCGGCCGCGAAGGCGACAAAAACAGTCTAGATAATAGTTTACCGAAGTTGGTGGCGGCGGAATACTCGATTTTGCCGAGGGAGCGAAAGACGCATCCAATGGTTAAATCCTGCATTAAGTGGAGCTTGCCGACCTGCCAGCACGTCTGGTTATACCCAGTTTTGCAGAACCTCGTTCGTGGATTCAGACAGCGTGCTCCAAATCCGATCCAGCCATTGCCGGTGTTCTGGCTTCATCAGCACACTGCGGAGACAAGCCACATAGGCTTTGTCCGCTTCCGGCAGCAAGTTCGGACAGTGAAAGAACCGCACCGGCAGTTCGGCTATCGCCAGATGCAACTGGCGCGATGCCGCCGCGTCAAAGATCCGCCGGCTTAATGCCGAGGAAGCGCTGAGGCTCGCAGCTGCGGGTGCGAACACAACGATGTCCAGCTCCGGAGGGAAACCGGGAAGGAATCGAGTGTCCGCGGCGAGACGTTGATGAAAATCCAGCGCCGCCGCGCGGCAATCCCCCAGACTCGCGGCAAACTCGCCGTCCTTCTCAAGCGGGAGCAGTCTTTGAGTACCCCAAAGCGCCACAGCGGCGGCACCGGGGCGGGAACACTCCAAACTGATTTCGCCGAGGTGCAATTCCTTCGAACTGAAATATGTGTAAGGAGAATCGTGCTTGTAAAAACGGCCAACAGCAGGATCGCGAAAAAGCACGCAGCCGCAACCGTAGGGCTGCAGGCCATGCTTGTGCGGATCAATCACGATTGAATCCGCCTCCGTAATGCTGGCGAACGCCTTGGCCGTTTCGCTGAAGAGATTGCTGGCCAGGATGAAGTAGCCGCCATACGCCGCATCGCAGTGAACGCGAAATCCGTATTGTTCCCGCAAGCGCAATATCTCCGGTAGCGGATCGACAGAACCGGTGGCGGTTGTGCCCATCGTCGCAACCACCGCTCCCACGTCACCACGCGTTAGTCGCTTCATCAGTGCGTCCACATCCATGCGGGCGCGATCATCGCAGGGCACTGATTCAAATTTGAGTTGGAGTACGCCGCAAATCCGCTGATGGGTGTAATGCGCTTGTTCGCTGGCCAGAATGGTCCTTCCCGGCGCCAGCTGTCCGGCAATCCATAGCGCTTCCAGATTGGCCATGGTGCCGCCGCTGGTCAGGTGGCCGAGATACTCCGTCCAGCCGAACATCCCCGCAATTTCCGCCACCGCTTCCTTCTCCATCGCGGAAGAAGCACGTCCGCCATCCAGCGCGTGATTATTGGGATTGATCCACTGTGCCAGCGCGTATGCCAGCCGTGCCACCGGATGTGGGGGCTTGAGCATCTGGCCGGCGTAGAAGGGATGGAAATAAGGGTAGTTTTGCTGAAGGCGATCGGCTGTCTCCGCAAGAACTTGCGAGATACGCGAGAGATCGCCTGCAGCTCCGGGATTCTCGGGCAGAGACTGAAAGCCGGCGTCAAGCCGCTCAAGAGCCTGTTGCAGAATTTTCAGGCTGTCTTTTTCCAGCATGCGGCTATTCCAGCGCTTTTTCGAGCTGCCCAGCCATGCGCAGCAACTCTAATTGCGCTTGTTGCCGCTGGAAATTCGCGTCGAGAAACGCCATCCACTTTTCACTTTCGTCGAGGCGAGCGCGTTCCACGTCGCGGAGATTGATTTTTCCCTCTCCGAATTGGGATTGCAACACCGCAAGATTCTGTTGCGACAGTTGCAGTTCCAGGCGCGAAACTTCCTTGGCCGCTTCTGCCTCCTGCAGCTTGCGCGAACGCTGTCGAATATCGGCAGTAACCTGGGTCTTTTTGTTCGCCAGATTCACCTTGGCGGCATCCAGGTTGGCCTGCGCAAGCGCCACACTGGCGCGCGTTTTCGAACTGAAAATCGGAATATTCACGTTGATGCCGGCATTCAGATTGTTATAAGTGAAATTGTTGTAAATCTGACTGTAGTTCCGGAAATTGAACTTGGCGAGCACGTCGTAAATGGAAACCAGCTCCAGCGTGGGCCAGTAGCCCTTCTTCTCGCCCTCCAAGCGAAATTCCTTGGCCTTCACGTTGGATTCCGCAAAGGCGAGGCTCGGGCTGCTCTGGCTGGCCTGAGCGACCAGATTTGCCCCGGCCTGTTCCGCCGAGCCGGGCAGATCTTCCGGCGTCACTTCGAGACTTTGCTCCTGAGGGATTCCCAGCTGGTTGCGCAGATAGACCTCCAATTCGTCCTGCCGGCCTTCCAGCTGCAGAATGCGCTGAACGACTTGCGCCTTGGTCAGCTGCGCGCGCGTGACCTCCGTTGCCAGCTCAAAACCCTCACCCTGCCGCTCCTGCGTGACTTGCACAATTCTGTCGGCGCTGTCTTTTTCCTTGCGCAGCAGTTCGAGAGAGTGCCTAACCTTCACCAGCTCCAGATAAGCCGTGGCGACGTGTTGCACTACCAGGTTCCGCGTCTCGTCGAGAGCGATGCGCTGAGCGCGGGCCTGTTCGGCCTGTTCCCTGGCCAGACCGCGCAGAGGGCCGTTGAACACTTGCTCCGTGTACGTGAGGCTGAAGATGGCTGGGGGGCGACCACCGGGAGTTTCAGGCAAACCGTACGTGTAGCCGGCACCGGATCCGGCATAGAAATTCGGAAGGAATTCGGAACGAGTCAGGTTCGCGGACTGGTCCGCCACGCGCGCCTGGATCTTCGCCAGTTGAATGTCTTTGCTGTTCTGCAGGGCAAGCTCGATGCTGCGGCGCAGCGTCAGCACGATAGGAGAAGCGTTGCCTGCGTTGTCGGCTAGCGGCGTCTGCGCGCTCACAATCGCGGCGCCCGCCAGAAAAAGGAAAGTCGCGCCTGCCACCCATCGCTTCCACGCCATACACACACCCCCCAACCCGCTGTGTCGAGATGTAACGCGATCTGCTATTCGTACCGCAAGGATTCTACGGGATCCAGTTTCGCCGCCTGACTCGCCGGCAGCCATCCGAAAAAAAGCCCGGTCAAGCTGGACACCAAAAACGCCACGATCACGCTCAAGCCGGAAATCGGCACGCGCAGGTTCCCCGGCAGCAACTGCTGCACACCCACGGGAACCGCCAAGCCAATCAGGATCCCTATCACTGCCCCTCCGCCGCTGATCAGGAACGCTTCGATCAGGAATTGCGCCATGATCTCTTTGCGTGGCGCACCGATCGCTTTGCGAACTCCGATCTCCCGCGTGCGCTCGCGCACCGTAACCAGCATGATGTTCATGATCCCGATGCCGCTGATCAACATGGCGATGAACGCCACCAACACCAGCATGATGGTGAGCCCCAAGGAAATCGATCGCGCCGCGGTCAGGATCGCCGCCAGCGTCTGCACGTTATATTTCGCCTCGGCTGGATGGCGGCTTTTCAGGATCTGATTCATCTGCCGCTCAACCGCTTCGACGCGATCAGGACTGTCGGCCTGCGCGTACAGTGAACTGAGAACCAGGCGCCCTTTGTAGTACTCCATCAGCGGCAGCGGAATCAGCACCGACTCCGTCTGCATCTCCGCCAGGCCATAGGTGTTCATCCGTTCCCGAAAAACGCCAATCACGGTAAACGAAAGTTCGCCCATACGAAGACTCCGGCCCACCGGATTGTCGACACCGTATACGCGGGCCGCCAATTGCTGCGTGATCAAGCAAACCTTGCTGCGCGATTCCATGTCGCCGGCATCGAAGAATCGCCCGCGCAAGATGATCAGACGCCGGATCTTTTGGTATCCCTGCGTCACGCCAATCAGCGCTACGGGCCTGGTCTGCCCTTCGACCACGATGGTCATCGGCATGTCGGAGATGCCCGCAACCATGACCACTCCGGAAATCTGCGCGGCCACCGCATCCATGTCGGCCAGTGTGAGTTCGTGGCTGAGCGGCTGAACCTTGTCAGGTGTGCGCACCATCTCGGCCCAAACCAGGTTGGAACCCACGGCTTCAATTTGTGAGATGACGAATTTCTTGCTGGTCAGCGCCACGGTGACCACCAAGACGATGGAAGCACTGCCAATGATTACGCCTATCGACGTCAGCACCGCGCGCAGCTTATTGGCGCGCAATGCGTCGATGGCCACCGACATGGTTTCTCTCAGCTGCATTTCCGTTCGCCCCGACGGCGCCTCTCAGGAACCGCTCAGGCGCTTCAGCGCGTCCTGGGCAGGTTTGTATTTGGAATTGATTTTGAGCGCGGTCTCGTATTCGTTCTTCGCCGCCGGTGTGTTTTTCTGTGCCTCATAGAGGCGGCCAAGCCAATAGTGAGCTTGCCAGGCCGCTGGATATTGCGAATTGGGCGGCGCGGTCCGCAGGTAATCGCGCAAGAGTTTCTCCGCATCGGCCAGCTTTTCGTCTTTCAGAATCATCGCGCAGGCCTGGTAATAGTTACCGCGAGGGTCCTTCGGGGCCAAAGCCTCGCCTTGCGCCGCCACCACCAGCAGCTTGTCGGGTTGCCTGTGCTGCAGGAAGTAATCGCCGATATCGTAAACGCGGTTCGCGGTCAGCGGTTTGTTCTCGAGGGCTTTGGCATACTCGGCATCCGCTCCGGTGTAATCTTTCTTTTGTGCCTTGCAGATCGCCATGCCGTAGTGACCTTCCGCCGCGTTCATTTCCATCAGCTTGACGATCAGCGGCTGCGCCTTATCCGCGCCGCCGCCCACCATGGAAGGAGCGGTGCAGTCATATTCGATGAGGTCCTGAACCGCGTCGTAATTGCGGGGATCGAGTTGCACCGCCATATCAAACTCTTTTTGAGTTTTGCGAGCCAGCGAGTAGGCACTCAGCATCGACGCGTGATCCGCCTTCGCGCCATACGCTTCACCGAGCCACTGGTGATACACCGAATTCTTCGAATCGATGGCGACCGCTTTTTCCCCGCTATTGACGGCGTTGTCGTATTGCTTCAATTCCAGGTAGGACTTGGTCAATAACAAGTAGATTTCGCCGTCGTTAGGCGACTTCGATGCCGCCCCTTGAAGCATTTCTACAGCCTTGGTGTATTCGCCCTTTTCGAACGCGGTTTTCGCGGCATCCAGCGCAGAGTCTTGCGCCACAAGCGCAGCGGCGCAAAACAACCACGCGAGTGTGATGGCACGCTTCCGTTTAGAGCCCGGCATCCTTTTCACTCTTAACGTTGGACCTGTCCATGTTGACGACCTTCACGGCCAGGCCATCCTTGAAGTCCACGTCGCCGGGCAGCGCGACAATCTCGTCTACTTGCAGGCCCCCGGTCACTTCGAAGTTCGTGGCGTCGGCGATGCCAACCGCGATTTCGCGTTTCTCGAGCTTCGATACGCCCACGCCTTCCTTCACCACAAATACGAACCGCTTGCCGCCTTCGGTCTGCACCGCGCCACGCGGCACGGTAACCACATTCAGCCGCTCCCGGGAATTGATCCTCACGTTGACATTCGTGTTCGGCAGCAGTTCCAGATCTTTGTTCTCGACTGAACAAAGCAGCTCGCCGACACTGCGCGATGCGCGTGCCACAACCTGCTTCGGAACATTTTCGGTCACACCTTGCCACGAGCGGTTGGGCAATGCATCCCAGGTAATGCGCACGGGCAGGCCGACTTCGAGCGAGCCCATTTCCGGCTCGTCAATGAAGGCACGCACGCGCACGTTGTGCAAGTCGGCCATTTCCGCAAGCAGGTCGCCGACTTTCACGTAATCTCCTGATTTCACCGACAACGAGTAAAGCGTGCCGTCGATCGCCGCGGTAATCCTGCCCTGGCGTACTTTTTCTTCGAGCGCCGCCACGTCGCTTTGCGCCTGCTGTACCGCCAACTCGTACCGCGAAACGTCCAGGCCCACCTGGCGCGCAAACTCCTGCTTGGCCGCGGTCAGTTTGGCCACGTCCGCATTCACCTTGGCCAATTCCAGATCGTTGGCCGCCAGTTCATCCTTGGTGGCTGCGCCTCCCTTGATCAATCGTTCCAACGCGTCGTGTTTCTGCTGCAATCGCTCGCGATCGGCTTGCGACTTCGCCAGGTCGCTGGAAATCCGCGCGGCTTCGTCGGCCCGCCCGCCGGTCTGGGCGGCCCGCAGGTCGTCTTGAGCGCGCAGCAGCTTGGCTTTTGCCGCCGCCAGTTGCGCGGCAACGTCGTGCACATCCAGTTCGATGAGCAGTTGCCCTTTCTTAACGTTCTGGCCCTCTGCCGCGTGCACTTTCTGGACAAAGGTGTCCAGCTGGGCGCGCACCGTATACGGCGAAATGGGTTCGACTTTCCCGTTGCTGGAGATCGACGACGTAATGTTTTGCCGCACCGGCACTGTCGCCGCGATTTTCGCGACCGGCTGCCGTCCGCTAACACGGACGAGAATGAACGCAACAATGCCCGCCAATAGCAGCAACAGCAGCGTTCGATTTCTTAGTTTTCGATCCATGAGTTCCGTTAATCGATCCATGAACGACCGCAAGAGGGCTGTGACAGCGTACCGCTACCGTGATTTTGGCCGATCCACCACGATTCGATTGGCTTGCTGGCCGATGTACTGAGGCGGTGCCCTGCTAAGCTAAAGTCTATCAGGAGGTTAGTCGGTTTTACACGTACTTCCTGCCGCGCCTTTCTTCGGATGCGTTTGGCCGCCGAAGGGATGCAGCCCCTCAGTATCTGACTCGCGTGATAGAATGCCGGCATGAGTCAGCCTGCGCATGCGCCGAACTCCAGCCCGCAGCCGGCATCGACACCGGGTGCGCCTCAAGCCGCATTTGTCCATCGCGTCTGTATTCAGTGCAACAACATGTTTCGCGTGCCCGCCGATAAGTTTGATGCCAGGCAGTGCCCCAATTGTCACAAAGGGTAACTGCGGGCGGGCCCCAGTCTCTCCGCCGCCGCTGCGAAGCCCCGCGATGAAATATTCCGCCAACGCGCCGCGTATACGCTTTAGCAGCCGGTTACCCGCTCGTCATTCTGCCCACTCGAGGCTTGCCCGATGATCGAAACGCGTGGTCTCTCGAAAGTGTTCCATGACAAGAAACGCGGCGCGATCCGTGCCGTCGACAATGTCAGCTTTATCTGCAAACCGGGCCAGATCTACGGTTTGCTCGGAGCCAACGGCGCCGGCAAAACTACTACACTTCGCATGCTTGCCACGATCCTCGAGCCTACCGATGGCACCGCTCTGATCTGCGGCCATGACATCGTGGAGCAACCGCAGGAAGTGCGCCGCGATGTCGGCTTCCTTTCCACGGGTACCGCACTGTATCCGCGCCTGACCTCCCAGGAAATGGTGGAGTACTTTGGCCGCCTGAACGGACTGGATGAAGCAACGCTTCAGAAGCGCCGCGACGATATTTTCAACCGCCTGGACATGAATTCGTTCCGCGACCGCCGTTGCGACAAGCTCTCCACCGGAATGAAACAAAAGACCTCCATTGCACGCACCCTGATTCACGACCCCCAAGTCATGATTTTCGACGAACCAACGAGCGGACTGGACGTGATGACCGCCCGAACGATTATTGACTTCATCCGCGAGTGCCGCCAGCGCGGTAAAACCGTGATCTTCTCCACGCACGTGATGAGCGAGGTCGAGAAGCTCTGCGACGTCATCGGCATCATCGAATCCGGCAAGTTACTGGCGGAAGGCAAGCTCGCCGAACTTCGCGACCGTTACCGCGAAAACGATCTGGAAGAGATTTTCGTCCGCATCGTGACTCCCTACCAGAACGCGGAGGCCTGACTTCATGAATCTCACCGCGATAAGGGTCGTTTACCGTAAGGAATTGACCGAATGGCTGCGCGACCGGCGCACCTTGATCTCCACGGTGCTGGTTCCCCTGCTAGCATTTCCGATTCTGATGGTCGGCATCACAGCTCTGGCCACGGTCATGATTGGAAATGCGGAGAAGGAAGTACCGATAGTCATGATCCTGGGAGGAGAAGATTCCCCCCAGTTGATCAACGAGTTGAATAAAACAGATCAAATCAAAGTGATTCCCTACGCCGGAAATTGGAAGGATCAGATTTCGAACAAGGAGATTCGCGCGGCGGTTCAAGTTCCAAAAGGATTTCAGGCGGCTCTGGCGGCGGGGCAGCCTCCTACAATCGAAATTTACTACTACGAGGGCGAGCTGAAATCTACCTTCGGCAGGGACCATCTGAAGAAAGCGATCGAAGACTACCGGGATTCCGTCATCAAAAATCGCCTGGCAGCCAAAGATCTCCCCGCCAGCGTGTTAACGCCGTTCGAAATCAAGCAGGAAAACGTGGCGCCACCGGAGAAAGTCAGTGGCGCGGGGATCGGCGGTTTCATTGGCTACGCGGTGGTTCTGCTCTGCTTGACCGGTGCCATGTACCCCGCGATCGATTTGACGGCTGGAGAAAAGGAACGGGGCACCATCGAGACGGTGCTCTCCAGCCCCATTTCTCGTTTTGACCTGGTGGTTGGCAAATTCCTGCTGGTTTTTTCCGCTTCGCTGGTGTCCGCGATTCTCTCGGTCACGTCCATGGGAACGTCGTTCGCTATTCTGGGACATACGCATCTGATGAATTCATCGGGCGGTCAGCAACTGAATCTCAACCTCGGACTGGTCTCGGTGGTCGCAGTGTTTTTCATGGCCCTACCGCTGGCCTTCCTCTTTTCCGCCGTGCTGATGACCATCGCGTCTTTCGCGAAGACCTACAAAGAAGCGCAGAGCTACTTGACCCCGCTCACGTTTCTGGTGGTCATTCCGGCGGTGGCATCGGTGATGCCCGGCGTGGAGCTGACCCCGAAACTGGCGCTCATCCCCGTGCTCAATACCAGCCTGGTTTGCAAAGAGATCATCACCGGCACTTACCATTGGGGCTCCATTCTGATGATCTTCTTCTCCACCTGCGTCTACGCCGCCGCGGCACTGTTCCTGGCGGTAAAAATGTTCCAGCGGGAAGACGTGCTCTTCCGTTCCTGATGCGCATCGCGTTGATCGACTGCGGGGAACGATTCCCATACTCTATGCATCATCCACAACCAGCAAATTCAAGGCAAGATTTCCGCCTTTGGCGTGAGCGGCACGACCGATGCTGAGATATTCGCCACCCGGCACGGGTCCATGATTCATCAACCGACCAGCCTGCGTGTCTGCCATGTGAGTCCATCCTTAAGACTAAACATTGAGGCAAAGCCTGGAGCGAGGCCCGAAATGGGGGGGCAGTGCCATTACGGGAAACTTGCCTGTTCCCCTTTTAAATAAAATTACTAATAGTATAAAGTGAGTAATTACACATTAAGGATATTCCGGCAATATGTACCATGTTGGAATACAAACTAATCGCTCGCCTTCGCCCACCGCAACAGGCCTTCGGCTTGCGATCCAGCCAAAATATTCCCGTTGCCCAGATTCACCAACCCGGCGAATCGTCCTCGCTCCGCGTCCTGGTCCACGCGATTCCAACTCGCTCCCTGATTCAGCGAGAGGTATAGGCCACCGGTACGCTCCGACACCAGCCAGAACGCCGGATCGGCGAGCCACGCCTCCATTCGCCCTGCGGGAACTCCGTTCTTTGCCAGCACCCAGGTTGAGCCGCTGTCAGCCGACAAGAACAGTCCCCCCGCCGTCCCCAATGTCAATTTCGCTGGAGTAGTCGATGATGTCTGATCAATCCAAAGCGCTTGTGCCGCCGGAACCGGCAGGTCCCTCCAGGAAGCACTCTCCCCTCCGTCGGACGACAGCCCGAGTTTTCCGTCCTGAATGACGTCGATTTCGGCACTCGTTGTCGAGACCCAAATCGCGGAAGCAACACTGGGAGACCGGAAGGCCAAGAGACGTTTGCAATCTCCCGATTCGCTGCAACGCATTAAACCTTGGCGGCTCGATACGATCGCGGAGTCGTCCGCAAACGCAATTTGCGTCTCGATTTGTAGCGCGACGGCCTGCCGGCTCGCGGTTTTGCCGGTGTTCGGCGATTTGGATCTTACGATTTCGGGCCTGGCGCGCGGTTTCCATTCGTTCCACAATCCCGTTTTCTCGCTGCGCAGCCAAAATCCTCCGTTAGCCATCCGCAGCAGCCAGCCCCAGGGACTGCCAGACGCTTCCTCGATCTCATCCGGAACCAAAGGAGACTTGCCCTCCTTCGCGGGTTTCAGCGGAACGGCATTCCAGGCTCGGCCTTGATCGCTGCTCTCAAGCAATTCCCACCCGTTCCTCTGCGCCAGTATCAACAGCCGGTCGCTGCCATGATAGCCAGCGAGAAATTGCTTGACGACGACATGAGTGAAACCCGTATTCGACGCTGCGAACGTCTGTCCATCGTCATCGCTGATGTGAACGCCGGATTCCGTGCCCATGATCACGCGACCCGCATGCTGGAACCGCGAAGGCAACACCAGGACGCTGTTCACCACCCAGTCTTTCGGTGTAGTCCGGCTCCACGTTTCGCCGGCATCTCGTGTAACCCAGGCACCTTCGGTCGTTCCCGCATAGAAGATCTTTGGATTGCGCGAGTCTTGCACGATGGTCTGCGTCCGTCTCGCTGCATAGGGTATGCCCTGCAGTTTGGTCCACTCGCCGCCCTGGTTCTCGCTTCGGTAAATGCCGGAGCACGCGCTCATATAGAGGCGGCCGGGATTCGTGGAATCCAGCCGCAGACTCATGATGTCCGAATCGTCGATAATGCCGGTGATAATCGGTTCCCAGGTCTTGCCGCCATCCTTCGTGCGCCATGGCAGGTGGTACGTGCCCGCGTAGATGACATTGGCGTCGCGCGGATCAATCGCCACGGAATCCACATTGCGCAGTTCCGGATTCCCTTCGGGCGAGATGCGCTGCCACGTGGCGCCGTGGTCCACCGATCGAAACACGCCGGTGCGCGTGCCGGCCACGAGCTCCAAATGGTCCGAGGGAGCTGCTTCGAGCGCCCGCACGGCTTCGCCTTCCAGGCCGGACGGTTTCCAGCTTCGGCCTCCGTCTTCGCTGCCGAAGACGCCGCCGTTCTCCGCGGCTTCGCGGTACCACACGGCTGCAAACACCAGGTTCGAATCGCCCGCGTCGACCACCAGGCGCGTCACCACCGCGTCCAGGCGATTCCCTATCCTGCCCCGCAAATGCCAGCTGGCCGCGCCATCCTCGCTGGCAAACACATGCCCATCCGCGGTTCCCAGATACACAGGTCCCAGGCCGCCGGCACCCAGCGAGACTACCATGCCGCCTTCCGGTCCCAGTCTCTCCCACTGCTGGGCGCTACTGATCAAAGTAAGCGTCAGCGCCAAGATAAAAACAAACACGAATCGGAATCGCAATCCTCGCCCCTGTCCTGAATCGCGCGTTGTTGGTTGCACAAAAGGAGAGCGGGCTCCCCGAGGCTGACCTCGAAGAGCCCGCTTCTCAGTTTCGGTTCCATGCCAGCGCCCTGTGAAGTCACTGGGCGCAAGCATCCGTCTAGTAGGTCGCGCCTTCCGGCACGAAGATGAAGTCCACGCGGCGGTTGTCCTTCTCGGAGCCCTTTTCAGTGGACGCCGTTCCGACGCGCGTGGAGATACGAGAGGCATCGATGCCCTTTTCGCCCAGGTACTTCTTGGCGCCTTCGGCACGCTGCTCCGCGAGTTTTTCAGGCTTCGGTTCCTTCTTGTCGGCATAGCCAACAATCACGACCTTAGCGTTCGGCTCATTCTTCAGGCGGAGGGCCACGTCGTCGCCAACGCGCTTGCAAGCGTTGTCGAAGCGGCCTGCTCCAACCTTGTTGTAGCCGCAATCCCCAACCTTCGTGGCTTGCGGTGGCGGTGCCGGCTGCTGCACGTCAACGCGGGTTGTCGCGCTGGTGCGGCCGCCTTGACCGTCGTCTGCCGTGCAAGTGACCGTGTAGCTGCCCGCAGACAGTCCGGTGGAATCGAACTGCGCCGTCGGACCATTGCCGGCAATCTGGCCGCCCGTCGTCGAGTAGCTGTAGGTGAGCGGATCTCCATCCGGGTCGCTTGCTGTGGACTTAAT
>Ga0335077_10006517_pt1 | contig 14430 bp, 11 predicted proteins | sample Lox_Sample_31_FD_207151 | JGI IMG/M metagenome (GOLD analysis project Ga0335077, IMG submission 207151) | Soil microbial communities from Loxahatchee National Wildlife Refuge, Florida, United States - Lox_Sample_3.1 | ecosystem: Environmental > Terrestrial > Soil > Wetlands | place: USA...
GGAGGTGGTCGAGGGCGGCAGGCTCGGCGAGAATAAGGGCATCAATCTACCGGGCGTGGCGCTCAGGGCGGAGGCGCTCTCCGAGAAGGACCTGCTCGATCTCGCCTTCGGGGTGGCAAACGGCGTGGACTACGTCGCGCTCTCGTTCGTGCGCACACCCGGCGACGTCCGGACGTGCCGGGCCGAGATGGAGCGGCTCGGCCGGGTCGTCCCGATCGTTGCCAAGATCGAGAAGCCGGAGGCGGTAGAGAACCTCGATGACATCCTGGAGGCGGCGGACGGGCTCATGGTGGCCCGGGGCGACCTTGGGGTGGAGCTGCCACCCGAACGGGTCCCGGTCATCCAGAAGGAGATCTGCCGAAAGGCCGCCCCCCGCGGGAAGCCCGTCATCATCGCGACCCAGATGCTGAACTCGATGATCGACCACCCGCGGCCCACCCGCGCCGAGGCCACCGACGTCGCGAGCGCCGTTTGGGACGGGGCCGATGCGGTGATGCTCTCGGGGGAGACCGCGGCGGGCCGGTTTCCCTTGCAAGCGGTTCAGATGATGGACCGGATGGTGCGCGAGGCTGAAGCCGGCGCCACGGGGGAGGTCAGGGGCTCGTTCGCCCCGGGTGGGGGCGCGGCGCGTCCGCCGGAAGTGATTGCCGCGGCGGCTTGCGAGGCGGCACGGGTGGCGGGCGCGGTGGCCATCGCCTGCTTCACGAAGACCGGGGAGACGGCGCGCCTGCTCGCGCGGCTCCGCCCCGGCGTGCCGATCGTCGCCTTCTCGCCCGAGGACTCGATCAACCGCCGGCTGGCGCTCCACTGGGGCGTGGTCTCGAGGGTGATGGAGCCCGTTCAGGACACCGATCGGATGGCGCTGCTCGTCTCGCGCCGCCTCCTCGACGAGGCACCGGTCGTCCCCGGGGACCGGGTGGTCCTCGTGTTCGGCACGCCGTTCGGGATCGCGGGCACGACCAACTCGATCCGGCTGCACGAGATCGAGGCGCCCGGGTCGTGGAGCCCGGAGGACACCTCTGCCTAGGGCCACTCTGTTGTGGCGGTGGGTCAGTACTTCTCGGGAACGTACTTGAACGGGTATTTCGACTGCCGAAGGCTCGACTTCTTGCGCCGTGGGAGCTTCACCTTCGTGAGCTTCCTCGTCACGTCTCGGTATGGGATCCGGGAGAGGAGGTGGCGAATGAGGTTCAGCCGGGCGCGGCGTTTGTCGTCGGAGCGCACCACGAACCAGGGAGCGTCCTTCGTGTCGGTGGCGGCGAACATCTCGTCGCGGGCGCGGGTGTAGTCGTCCCAGCGGGTGTAGGACTCGAGGTCCATCGGGGAGAGCTTCCAGAGCTTCCGTCCGTCCTCGATGCGGCCCCTTAGCCTTTGCTCCTGCTCCTCCATGCTCACCTCGAGCCAGTACTTCATGAGGAGGACCCCCGAGTCGATCATGGCATTCTCGACGAGGGGCGCTTCCCGGAGGAACTTCCGGACCGCCTTCTCGTCGCAGAATCCCATGACGCGCTCGACGCCGGCGCGGTTGTACCAGCTGCGGTCGAAGATCACGATCTCGCCGGCGGCGGGCAAGTGCCCGATGTAGCGCTGGATGTACATCTGGCTCTTCTCCCGCTCGCTCGGCGCAGGCAGGGCCACCACCCGGAAGACCCGCGGGCTCACCCGCTCGGTGATGGCCTTGATGACGCCCCCCTTCCCGGCGCCGTCGCGGCCCTCGAAGACGACGCAGATCTTCTGCCCCTCCGCCTTCACCCATTCCTGCAGCTTCACGAGCTCGACGTGCAGCTTCTTGAGCTCCTTCTCATACGCCTTGGCCTTGAGCGGCTCGGCCTCATCCCGAGCCTTCCCGTTCTTCTTCTTCGGCATGGAGTCTCCTTCCCCTTTGGGCTTTCCGACGCCTCGCGCACGCCACCCCGGGGGACGCTATCACCTCGTCGGGCGGGAGTTTGGGTTAAGCTTGAGCGGCGCGAAAGGGGGCCAACCATGGTGCGACGGCTCGTTCTGACCGCACTCCTTGGCGCGGCGGCGGTGGCCGCTCGAGGGGAGGACGCGTGTACCGCGGCGGTCGCGCGCCTCTGCCCGCAGTCGCGCGGCGACCTCATCCTCCTCGGGTGCCTGCGCGCCCACGAGTCGGAGATCTCGAGCGCTTGCCCGGGGGACCTCGACGCGGTCATGGCCAAGGCGCAGGAGATCGGCCAAAGCTGCGACTCCGACGTGGAGAGGCTCTGCAAGGGCGTTCCGGCGGGCCAGGGCCGGGTCGCCGCCTGTCTACAGGCGAACGAGTCGAACCTCTCCACGAGCTGCCAGGCGGCGTTCAACGAGTGGCGGCTCATGCGCATGCGGCTCGTGGCCGCCTGTTCCGGGGACATCGGAAAGTTCTGCCAGATGGTGCCGGAGGGCGGCGGCCGGATCTACGGCTGCCTCAAGGCCCACGCCCGGGACCTCTCCTCCGACTGCCGGAGCGCGATGGAGAAGCTGTAGCCGCGCCTCAACTAGCCCGGGGCAGCCCGGTAGGCCTCGACCGCGTGTTCCAGGTCGAAGAACATCCGCGGACGCCCGAGGCGCGCGCCGAGGGGCGAACGTGCGACGCCGCCGTAGACCACCGGGTTGAGGGAGATGAGCCAGAGCTCGCAGCCCTGGGCCCGAAGCCGCTCCTCGGCCTGGGCGAGCATCCGTAGCGCCGAGTACTCGACGTCGAAGATCGCGCTGCAGTCGAGGGCCAGGACCCGGGGGGTCGTGGCCTTTAAGAGCGACGAGACGAGGTCGATGATGCGTTCGGTGTTGCCGAAGAAGATCCGCCCCTCCACGCGAACCATGAGGAGGCCAGGATAGGCCTCGTCCTCGGGGTGCTCGCTCGTGCGGCGCCTAAAGACGTTGGTCCCGGGCTTGCGCCGCACCTCGTAGACGGCCGGTCGGCTGGCCTGGTACCCGAGGGCCACGAGGGAAGTGACCACCGCGACGAGGATGCCGCGGAGGGTTCCGAGGAGGAGGACCCCCGCAAGGGCGACCACCGCCCAGACGAACTCGGTCCGGCGGATGGAGAGGATGGCCCGGAACTCGGCGAGGCCGAGGAGCTCGACCGAGTACACCACCACGATGGCGGCGAGGACCGCCTGAGGCAAGAGCGACACGGCGGGCGCGAGGAAGAGCAGGGTGGCGAGCGAGGAGAGTCCCACGACGAGGCTTGCGAGGGGAGTCCGGGCGCCGGCCCGCAAGGTGACGAGGGTCTGGCTCGCCCCGCCTCCCGAGGGCATGGCGCCCCACAGGCCGCCGAGCACGTTCCCCGCCCCGGTCGCGACCAACTCGACGTTGGGGAGGGGCCGCTCCTGCCCGGCGACCGCGAAGGCCCGGGCGCTCGCAATCGATTCGGTGAAGCTCATGAGCGCGATGGCGATGGCGCCCGGCCACAGGCGCTCGAAGAGCGAGAATTCGGGCACGAGGAACGGGGGAAGGCCGGCCGGGATGCGGCCGATGCTCTTCACCCCGAGCGCGGAGAGACCGAAGAGGGCGCTCGCGCCGATGCCCAGACAAACCACCACGAGCGCAGCGGGGACACGAGGCAGGACGCGACGGAGGAGCACGAGGGCGGCTACCGCGGCGCCGCCCAAGAGGAGCGTCGGGACCGAGGTCTCGGGGAGGGACCGCACGAGGGACAAGAGGTCGCGGAAGAACCCCAGCTTCTCGATGTGGACTCCGATGAGCTTGGGGATCTGGTCCACGATGATGACCGCGCCGACGCCGGCCTTGAACCCGGCGAGGACGGGCTCGGAGATGAAGGTCGCCAGAAAGCCGAGGCGGAGGGCGGCGGCGGCGAGCAGGACCAACCCGACGAGCACGGACAGGGTCGCCGCGGCGGCGACGAGCTTTTCCGCCGAGGCGCCCGGGACCGCCTCCTCGAGCACCGAGCCCGAAAGGATGGCGATGGTGGTCGTGGTGCTGACGCTCAGGACCCGGGACCGGCCCAGGGCGGCGTAGACGATGGGGGGGACGAGGGCAGTGGTGAGCCCGACCTCGACGGGCAGGCCGGCCACCGTGGCGTAGGCCATCGCCTTGGGGATGACCACCGCGGCCGCGGTGAGGCCCGCCACGAGGTCTAAGGGAAGGGTGGAGCGCCCGTACCCCGAAAGCCAGCCGAAGAAGAGCCGGGACCTTCGTTCCGGGGGAGCGCCGGCCGGGCCTTGGGCGGGAAGGCTCACGGCGTCTCTCCCGCTCCGGGCGGATGGCCGGGCGGCGTTGGGCTCGCAGGGCCGGGCTCGGGCCCCAACTCGGCGACCCAGGCCTTTACCAGGGTGTAGCTCACCGCCAGAACCACCGGTCCGATGAAGAGGCCGATGACCCCGAAGGCGAGCAGGCCCCCGATGACGCCCGAGAGGATGAGCCACAGGGGGAGGTGGGCCCCTTTCCTGATGAGGATGGGGCGGAGGATGTTGTCGATCGTGAGCGGCGCCACGGAGAAGACGGCGAGAAAGACGCCTACACCGGTCTGGCCCGAGAGGAAGAGCCAGATGATGGCCGGGATGAGGATGAGCCCGGGGCCCACCTGCGCAACGCAGAGGACGAGGGCGACGGCGGTAAGGAGGCCGGCGTAGGGCACGCCGGCGATCGCGAGGCCGATCCCGGCGAGGCACGCCTGGACGACGGCCGTCACCATTACTCCGAGGGCCACGCTCCGGACGGCCTTGGCCGCGAGCAGGGTCGCGTCCTCCCCGCGCTCCCCAGCGAGGCGGCGAAAGAACCGGCGGGTGGCGAGGGCGGAGGTCTCGCCGGTCGCGTACAGCACCGCGGCGATCCCGACGGTGATCACGAACTGGACCACCGTGGCACCGAAGCTGCCGGCCTGGGTCGCGAGGACGTGGATGGCCCGCGAGGCGTAGGGCACGAGGGCAGTCCCCAAGCTTCCCAGGCCCCCGCTCCCCACCCGGTCCCACAGGGCCCTGAGCTTGGGGCCCACGAGGGGGATCTTCTCCATCCACTCCGGAGGGGTGGGGAGGGTGGTCTGGCCGAAGGAGCGGAACAGCTCAATGACCCTGTCGGCGCTCGTGACGATGGTGGAGATCGCGAGGTAGAGCGGGACGACGATGACGGCGAGGAGGACGATCGTCATCACGGCGACCGCGAGGCCTCGTCGTCCCCCGAACCAATCCTGGAGGCGGACGAGGAGGGGCCAGGTGGCGACCACGATGGTCGTGGCCCACACGATGGCGGGGAGGAACGGCTTCAGGACGAGGAACGTCGCCGCGAGGAGGCCAAAGATGCCGAGTACGGAGAGGGTGATGCGGGAGAGGTCTCGAGCGGTGCCGGCGGTCGTCATCTGAACTCCCACTAGGGAACGAAGGTGCCGATCGGGTACGTCCGAGCGACGAGGCGCAATCATAGCCGTGGGGCTCGATCCCAGGCTCGATGGGAAGACGTGTCCCTCGGCGCGTCCCGTCGGGAGCCCTCGAATCGCTTTCTTTTGGCTGGCCGGGCACTTGGCGGCCTGACAGCGGGCGATCGAACCGGGTCGCTTCGTTCGGGGGTTGCGGCGGGATTTCGCAGGAAGGCACGAGATGCCACAGGCTGAAGGTATTCACCGTTGGGGGTGAAGCCCGTGCCGATGACCCGATGCGGATAAGTCGACGCTGCCGACCAGAAGGGAGTCCCCCGATGCGTCACTGCCTGCTCACGTGCTTACGGTTCTTCCTCGTCGGCTTGGCGGTTTTGAGTGCCGCACCGGCCCGCGCCATCCCGGCGTTCGCGCGCAAGTACGGGACGAGCTGCCTCACCTGCCACACCGTCTACCCAAAGTTGACGCCCTTCGGCGAGGCGTTCCGGCGCAATGGCTACCGGTTCCCGGGCATCGACAGCGACTACGTGAAGCAGGAGACGGTGGCCCTTGGGCAGGAGGCGAACAAGAAGACCTTCCCCAACTCCGTCTGGCCGGCGACGATCCCCAGTTCCGTGCCCATCGCCGTCGGGTTCAACGGCCAGGCGGCGGTCTACCCGGACCCCTCCGCCAGTGTCCCGCGGACCAACAAGGCTCAAGGTGGGGCGGCCACGTTCTTCTCTTTGGACGATCTCGTGGCCGAGGGGCACCTCTGGGTTGGGGCGGCCCTCTCCGACACGACCACGGTCTGGGGTGAGATCACTTTGGCGAACGACGGGTCTCTTTCGCTCGAGCATGCCCAGCTCCTCTTCAACGACCTGCTCGGTCCGGCTCACCTCGTGAACTTCGTCGTGGGCAAGGGCTTTCCCACCCTTTCGAGCTTCGCTCCCCATTCCTCGTATGCCGCCGACCAGCAGATCCCCAACCTGCCGGTGACCGGGATCTACGGCTTGAGCACCGACCCGTTCGTGCTCGTGGACGACTACACCGGGGTCGAGCTGAACGGGGTGGTGCAGGGCCGCTTCCAGTACGCGGCCGGCCTGACCAACGGGAAGAACACCTTCAGCGCGAGCTTCAACAGCGAGAACACCTACGCGAGCGCCGGGTTCAAGTTCGGGGGGATGCGCCTCGACGGCGAGGGCGACGCCGGCCCCAAGGACCCCATGCGCCCCTGGGCGGAGGAGTCCTTGACGGTGCACGGGTTCGTCTACCACTCGAGCGAGCACTTTCCCACGCCGGGAGTCGCGACCGGCTCCGCCTCGAGCAACGCCTCCTTGAGCGTCGGCGCCGGACTCCGGGGCCTGTACGGCTCGGCCGAGCTCGACCTGGGCTACTACACGCAGTCGAATGACCACGGGACGGACACGCTCGGAAAGGTGACGGGAGACGTCGCCTACGGGGAGCTGAGCTACATCGTCTTTCCCTGGTTCGTCCCGACGATACGGGTTGAGCGCATGGGCCTGGCGCCCAGCGGCGGTTCGAGCGTCAGCGACCTCCATTTCATGCCGGCCGTGGCGTTCCTCATTCGACCGAACGTGAAGCTGGTCGTGGCGGGGAACATCGAGATGGCGAACGGGTTCGCCAGCCCCGGGGGGGCCGGGGTCGCCTGGGCGGGCGGGAGCGGGGACTCCGGGGCGCTCGTCATCACCCCCAAGGATCCGGCCGATCCCACCGCGAGCCTGAGCGAGTTCGAGTCGCTGACCTTCTATCTGGCCTTCGCCCTCTAGCCGCCCCACCGAACGGAGACGAGATGAATCGCACATCCCTCGCAGCATCCACCCTCGCATCTCTCCTCCTCGCCTCCGCCGCCAAGGCCGATGGCGGGACCATCTCCGGCACGGTGGACGCCACCCCGCCCAAGTACCTCGGCGACACCGTCGTGTACCTGAAGTCCGTCTCGGGGACCTTCGCCCCCAAGACCTACACCATGGACCAGAAAGGGCTCACGTTCGCGCCCCGGATCCTCGTTGTCACCCAGGGTGACACGGTCAAGTTCGAGAACCACGATACAGTGGCCCACAACGTCTACTCGCCCGACGGGGAGGCCTACAACCTCGGGACGTTCAAGCCGAACGAGGAGGCGAGCTACACCTTCAAGAAGGCCGGAGTGTACACGCAGCTCTGCAGCGTCCACCCCGAGATGCTGGCCTACGTCTTCGTGGGGCAGAACCCGTACGCCGCCGCGGTGGATGCCAACGGGAAATACACCATCAAGGACATCCCCCCGGGCACCTACCAGCTCGCCGTCTGGAACGCCGCCAAGCTGAAGGCGCCGGAGAAGACGGTCACGGTGGAGGCGGGCAAGGCCGCGCAGGAGAACGTGAGCATCAAGCGCTAGGGGAAACGATCGTCTTGCCGAAGAGCGCGACGCCCACGCCTTGGCTGACGCTACTGGCCGCGGCCCTGGTCGGCGGCTGCGCCGAAGGACTCCCTCCGGCGCCGGCGCAGCCCATCGCCTTCAGCCACCGGGTCCACGCGGGCCAGAATCGGATCGGCTGCCCGGTGTGCCACTCCTACGCGGAACGCGGTCCGGTGGCCGGCATCCCTTCCATGGCGCGCTGCCAGGGCTGCCACAAGTTCGTGAAGGAGGACAAGAACGACCCGGTTGTCACCGCCCAGATCAAAGCCCTCCTCTCCTACCTGGACGATGAGAAGCCCATCCTCTGGATTCGGGTCCACCGGTTGCCCGATCACGTCTTCTTCACGCACCAGCGCCACGTTCGTTCGGGGGTGGAGTGCCGCGAGTGCCACGGAGAGGTGGAGGAGATGGAGGAGGCTCGCCAGGTCTCGCCGCTCACGATGGGGTGGTGCCTGGACTGTCACCTGCGCAAGCAGGCGGAGCGGCCCTTGGAGCGGGCGCGGCTCACCGACTGCCTGACCTGTCACAAGTGAGGCGACCCTTGTCCGACGACCCCAAGGGAACGTTCTCCCGGCGCACCTTCCTCAAGCTCGCCAGCGCGACGAGCCTCGCGGCGAGCTGCTCCAAGAAGGCCGCCACCCAGAAACTCGTCCCGCTGCTCGTGCCCGCGGAGGAGATCGTCCCCGGCGTGCCCCTCTACTACCGGACCGTGTGTCGGGAGTGCCCGGCCGGCTGCGGCGTGACCGTTCGCACCCGCGAGGGACGCGCCATCAAGCTCGAGGGCAACCCCGAGGATCCCATCGGTCGGGGCGCGCTCTGCGCCCGCGGGCAGGCGGCGATCCAGGGCCTCTATCACCCCGACCGCTTTCAAGGGCCCCTGCGGCGCGGGGCGGACGGGCGGCTCGTGCCGGTGAGCTGGGACCAGGCCGAGGAAGAGCTGGGGCGGGCCCTCGGCGAGGCGGCGGCGCGGGGGCCGGGCCGCGTTCGCCTCCTCACTCGCCCGGAGCCGGGGACTGCCGGAGCGATCCAGAAGGCTCTCGTCTCGGCCCTGGGCGGGCGCCCCGGGGACCGGCTGGTCTGGGATCCGCTCGATCGATCTCCTCTGCGCGCCGCCGGGGCGGCCCTCTTCGGTCGCGCCGAGCTGCCCGTGCACGATCTCGGCCCGGCCCGCACCGTGGTGTCGTTCGGCGCCGATTTCCTCGAGACCTGGGGCTCGCCGGTGGAGCTCTCCCGCCAGTTCGCTTCCGGGCGAGGGCGGGTTTCGGAGGAGCGCACCCGGCTCGTCTACGTGGGCCCGCGTCTCTCGCTGACCGGCGTCTCGGCCGATCGCTGGGTAAAGGTACGCAGCGGGGGCGAGCTCTCCTTCGCGCTCGCGCTCCTGCGTTCCCTCACCGACCCCACCCGGGGAGTGGCCGAGTTGCCTCCGGAGGTGAGCGAGTTCTCGAAGGCGCTCGAGGGGGTCTCGCTCGCCGAGCTCTCTTCGCGCGCCGGGGTCGCCCCCGCCGAGGTGGAGTCCCTGGCGAGCGAGCTCGCTCGCCGCCGGCCCTCGGCGCTGCTCGGTCCGGGCCTGGCCAGCCAGGGGCCGGACGCCACGGCGCTCGCCGCCCTGGTGCTCCTCGTGGACCTCGCTCTCGGTAACCTCGGCAAGACCTCCTTCTACGGGCTCGATCCCGGGGAGGAGACTCCGTCGACCGCCGCGCAGGTGAAGGAGCTCGTCTCGGCGATGAAGGGCGGAGAAGTCGAGGTCCTCCTCGTTCAGAACACCGATCTCTTGGGGTCGCTACCGCAGGCCTTTGAAGCGGCCGCGGCCCTCGGCAGGGTGCCGCTCGTGGTGAGCTTCGCCCTTCGCCCCGACGCGACCTCGGCGCACGCCCACCTCATCCTTCCCGAGGATCACACGCTCGAATCCTTCGGGGACCTCCTTCCTCGCGCGGGGGTGTTGCAGCTGGCACAGCCAGCGATGACGCCGCTCGCCGACACCCGGCCCGCGACCCAGGTTCTCTTGGAGGTGGCGGGGCGGCTCAAGCTCAAGGCGCCGCTCGCTCCCACGACCGACCTCCACGACCTCCTCCAAGCTCGGCACCAAGGGCGCGCTCTCGAGGCGCCCGGCGCCTCCGCCGACGGTGCGCTCGCCTGGCGAGAGGCCCTGGAGCGGGGCGGTGTCTGGACCGATCCCACACCTTTCCGGGTCGTGCCTCGGCTCCTCCCCGGCGCGGCCGAGCGGTTTCTGGCGATGCCGCCTCCGTCCGCCGCGCCCTCGGCCGGCCTCGACCTCGTGGTCTTCCCCACATCGCTCCGGGGCGACGGTCGAAATGCTGACCTCCCCTGGCTGCGGGAGATCCCCGACACGCTCACGAGCGTTTCGTGGAAACCCTGGGCCGAGATCTCGCCCGCCGCGGCCTCGCGCCTCGGGGTGCGCACGGGCGACCTCCTCTCGTTCAAGACCGCACAGGGACGGGCGGAAGTTCCGGCCTACGTCTTCCCCGCCATCCGGGACGACGTCGTCGCCATTCCCCTCGGCCCCGAGGCGCTGGCGCTCCTTCCTTCCGCGGTCGATCCCGACTCCGGGGCGCTGGCGCTCTCGGGGGTTCGCGCGGCGGTGGCCCGGGTGGGCAAGCGCGTCTCGCTCCCCCTGCTGGAGGGAAGCCCCTACCAGCACGGGCGAGAGATCACCCAGGTGGTGTCGCTGTCCGCCCCGGCGGCTCACCACCCGGACCTCTCAGAGAAGATGTACGAGGAACCGCAGCACCGCGAGCATCGGTGGTCCATGGTCATCGATCTGGATCGCTGCACCGGCTGCGAAGCCTGCGTGGTGGCTTGCTTCGCCGAGAACAACGTCCCGGTCATGGGGCCGGAGGCCGCTTTGATGGGCCGCTACATGGGCTGGCTTCGCATCGAGCGCTACCTGGGGGACGAGCCGGGTGGGGAGCTCGACGTGGAGCTGCTTCCCATGCTTTGCCAACAGTGCACCAACGCTCCCTGCGAGAGCGTCTGCCCGGTCTACGCCACCTACCACACCGGGGAGGGGCTCAACGCACAGGTCTACAATCGCTGCGTCGGCACCCGCTACTGCTCCAATAACTGCCCCTACAAGGTGCGCACCTTCAACTGGCGGGATCCGCAGTTCCCGGCCCCCTTGCAGATGCAGCTCAACCCCGACGTCACGGTGCGTTCGCGCGGCGTCATGGAGAAGTGTACCTTCTGCGTCCAGCGGATCCGCTTCGCCGAGAACCAGGCGCGGGACGAGGGGCGGGCGGTGGCGGACGGGGAGATCGTCCCGGCCTGTGCCCAGACCTGCCCGGCGAAGGCCATCGTCTTCGGGGACGCCAAGGACCAAAACTCCCGCGTGAGCCAACTCGCCCGAGAGCCCCGCGGCTTTCACGCCCTCGCCGAGACGAATGCCCAGCCGGCCATCACCTACCTGGCTCGAGTGAAGGGGGAGGGGCGGTGAGCACGGCGGCCCGCTTCCGGAGCATCGAGGACACGGTCCGGGGCACGCACGGCAAACCGGGCCCCACCTACTGGGTCTTGTTGGCCGTCTCGGCGGCCACCTTCGGGTTCGGGGCCTGGGCCTATTCCCTCATCGTCCGGACGGGCTTGCACTGGACGGGGCTCAGGCGACCGGGGATGTGGGGCAATCTCATCACCGACTTCGTCTTCTGGGTCGGCATCGCGCACTCCGGCACCCTCATCAGCGCCATTCTGTTCCTCTTCCGGGCGAGGTTCCGCACGGCGGTCTATCGCGTCTCGGAGATGATGACCGTCTTCGCGGTCCTCACCGCCGGTCTCTACCCGGTGCTCCACCTCGGTCGTCCCTGGTTCGCCTACTGGCTCTTCCCCTATCCCAACCAGCGCCACCTCTGGGTGAACTTCCGCTCGCCGCTCGTCTGGGACGTGTTCGCGGTCTCCACCTACCTCACCGTCTCGGCCATCTTCCTCGTCGTGGGGATGGCTCCGGACTTCGGGTCGCTCCGGGATCGGGCCTCGGGCTGGCGGCGTCGGCTCTACGCGATCTTCTCCTTTGTTTGGCGGGGCACGGACGAGCAATGGCGCCACTACACCCGCGCGTACCTGTTCTTTGCCGCCTTCGCCACCCCGCTCGTGGTCTCGGTCCACAGCGTGGTGTCCTGGGACTTCGCCGTCTCCATCCTGCCCGGCTGGCACTCGACCCTGTTCCCGCCCTACTTCGTGGCCGGGGCCATCCTCTCCGGCGTGGCCATGGTGATCACCATCCTCGTGCCGCTCCGCAGGGCCTTCCGCCTGGAGGCGCTCGTCACGCAGCGACACGTCGACATGCTGGTCCGGCTGGTCCAGCTCACCTCGGCGATCATCACCTACTCCTACGCGACCGAGATCCTGCTCGTCCTGCCCCGGCCCGCCTCCGATCCGGAGCGGGCCACCTTCCTCTACCGGATGACCGGCGACTACGCTCCGCTCTTCTGGCTGATGGTCACCTGCAACTGCGTCGGGCCGGTCCTCCTCTACTTCCGAAGGGTCCGCCACAGCGTGGCCGCCCTCTTGACCATCTGCGTGGCGGTCAACGTCGGCATGTGGCTCGAGCGCTTCAACATCATCGTGACCTCGCTGGCCCACGACCGCCTGCCCTTCGACTGGCGCGTCTACGTGCCGAGCTGGGTGGAGTGGGCGATCACCGTGGGAGCCTTCGGCTGGTTCTTCATGCTCTTTCTCATCGGGCTCAAGATCTTCCCCTCCGTGTCCATCTCCGAGATGAAGGAAGAGGTGGCCCGGGAGGCCGCGGGGGAGGTGAGCCATGCGGGCTGAGCGCGGCATCCTCGCCGTCTTCGAAGAGCCGGGCGCCGCGGCGGAGGCCATCCGGATGCTCCGGGACCGCGGCATCCGGGACCTGCACGTGGGGATGCCCTCGCCCTTCCCCGAGGTGGTGGCCGCCCTTTCGAAGCCGCGCAGCGCCATCGACTACGCCACCTTGCCCGGGGCGCTCTTGGGCCTCCTCATCGGCATCCTCCTCCCGGTTCTCACCTCGCTCTCCTGGCCGCTCGTGACCGGTGGGAAGGAGATCGTCTCCCTGCCCGCCTTCGCCGTCATCTTCTTCGAGATGACGGTCCTCGTGGGCTCCCTGACGAACCTCGTGGCCGTGACGGTCCGCTCCTTCCTGGGCGGCGGGGGCGGCGCCTTTCCGCGGGACGAGGCCTTCAACGGCGACAGGCTCGCAGTCTTCGCCGCCGGGGGAGGGGACGAGGCGGAGCACGTGTTCCGCGCCGCCGGGGCGGGGGAGGTGCGCCGTGTGGGCTAGGTCCGCCGCTCTCGCCGCCACCATGCTCGCGGCGGCAGGCTGCTCCAACGACTGGCGCACGGACATGTGGTACCAACCGACGCTCCGGCCCGAGGACGCCCCCCGTCCCCAGCCCGAGCGTTCCGTTCCCCTGGGCGCGGGGCCTCGCTACGAGAGCCGCGACGACACCGAGGATCTGAAGAACCCGGTGCCTTTCAGCCGGGAATCGCTCGCGCGTGGCCAGGCGCTCTTCCTCGCCCGATGCTCCCAGTGCCATGGCCAAGATGGACACGGGGGCGGCCCGGTGTCCGCGTTCTTCCCGCCGGCGCCCGACCTCGCCTACACGACCGTGAAGGAGCGGAGCGACGGCTTCATCTGGGGAACCATCAGCTACGGCGGCAAGGCCATGCCCCCGGCGCGGGAAGGGCTTTCGGAGCGGGACCGCTGGGATCTCGTGAACCACGTCCGCGCCATCCAGGGAAAGGCGCTCGGGCCATGAGCCTCGTATCGCTCCAAGGATGCGAGGCCGGGTTGGGCCGTCCCCTCTCTCGCCTCGCCCTCGTCGCGACGATCGTGGGCATCGGTGCGTTCCTGGTCGGACTCTTCGCCGGTCAGGCGGCCACGGCCCTTTCGGTCCTCGACGCGAGCTTCCTCTTCTTCGCCGGGCTTTCCGCGGGGAGCGTCGCCCTGGCGGCCGCCGTCCGGATCGCCAGCGGCCGATGGGCCGAGCCGATCCTCCCGGTGGCCGAGGCCGGGGTGGGCTTCTTCCTGCCGGCCCTGGCGGTGCTCGTTCTTTTGGTCCTTTGCGCACGCCTCTTCGTCCCCTGGACCCACGGTGCGGGAGCGCTCGGGCTTTTGGGCCTCGCCGCCCGGTTGCTCATCCCCACCGGCGTCCTGTTCTTCTTGGGCGTGCGCTTCGTGGCGGGGGCGACGGGACAAAAGGCCGAGCTCTACCGCCCCACGACCGCCGCGGTGGCGTACTGCGCGGTCTACGCCATCGCCTTGTCGTTCTGGGCCTATGACCTCGTGATGCGGCTCTCCACTGGCCCATCGGCGACGGTCATACCCGCGTACTACTTCGTGGGTGCCTTCTTGTCGGGTTTCGCCTGGGTGGCCCTGGTCACCGCGATCCGCGGCACCTCCGGACCGGATCTGCGTCACGACGTGGGCAAGCTCTTGTTCGGGTTCATCATCGTCTGGACCTACCTCCTCTGGTCCCTGTTCCTCGCCACCTGGTACGCCAACGTCCCCGAGGAATCGGCGCCGCTCCTCTTGCGATGGCAGGGAAGCTACCGACCAGTCACCCAAGCGGTCCTCCTCGCCGTCTTCTTCTGGCCCTTCTGGCTGCTCTTCTCGGAGCGGTTCAAGCGGCGGCGAGGGACGCTCGCTTTCGGGGCGGTCACCGTGCTCCTGGGACTCTGGGCCGAACGGTTCCTCCTCGTGCTTCCGTCCTTG
>Ga0335077_10006518_pt1 | contig 14429 bp, 12 predicted proteins | sample Lox_Sample_31_FD_207151 | JGI IMG/M metagenome (GOLD analysis project Ga0335077, IMG submission 207151) | Soil microbial communities from Loxahatchee National Wildlife Refuge, Florida, United States - Lox_Sample_3.1 | ecosystem: Environmental > Terrestrial > Soil > Wetlands | place: USA...
GGACCGAAGAAGCCGTCGTACGCGCCCACCCCGAAGGCCAGCGCCGCGGCCGGAGCGATGGCCGCGCTCGCCGGCCGCGTGCCTCCGAGCGGTGGCCGGAGGACGACGAACGCCGCCGCCGCCACGACCAGCACCAGGACCACCGGGCGGAGCACGTCGGGCCGCACCCAGAGCACGAGCGATGCCCCCAGGAGCGAGCCGAGGAACCCCAGCGGAAACGTCCAGCGGGCCCGGGCGAGAGGAACCAGCCCGGCGTGCGAGAAGCGCACCAGAGCCGCGGCGGCCCCGAAGACGGACTGTCCCTTGTTGGTCCCCAGGGCTAGGTGGGGCGGCAACCCCGCTGCGAGAAGTGCCGGCAAGGTGAGAAGCCCTCCCCCGCCGCCGATGGCGTCCACCGTGCCCGCGGCCAGCGCGACCAGCGCCAGCAGGCCGTCCGTTCCGCTAACGTCGAGCGGCAATGAGCCCTCCCATGTCCGATGAGGTTCGCAAGGCCCTCGAGGAGAACGACCCCCACGCCCTCGCCGGCGCGGCGAGCAAGGAGGAGCTCGACAAGCTCCGTGCCGCCGAGGAGCTGATCGAGGCCGACCGCAGGCGGTTGCAGTCACGGAACACGTTCACGGTCGCGGCGCAGGTCCTGGTGGGCTGGGTCGCCATCCTCGGGTTCGTGGTCAATGCCTACCAGAGCTTCACCAACAAGCAGCAGGCCGCGCAGCAGGCGCAGGTGGACCAGGACCGGTGGAGCAAGGAGTTCGAGCGCGCCCGCGAGGCGGACAAGTACCGGGCCTTCTTCGAGACCACGGTGCTGGCCACCGACACCGCGAACGCCGACAAGCGCCTGGTGGGCTACGCGCTGCTCCAGGAATTCGTGAGCGACGCCGAGTACACCAGCAAGGCGATGCTGATGCTCGAGGAGTCCCTGGCCCAGGAGCTCCGCCGCAACACCGGCCAGGGCATCGACGAAGCTCACCGCAATGCCGTGGTGGCCATCGTCACCGCGCTCTCCGAGACGCGGGACTGCGCGGCGCTCGCGCGGGCCGCCCGGAGCATCGACAAGGTCGCGCAGCGGTTGAACAAGTACGGAGACGTGGAGGAGGCCGCGGAGGTCTTCGGGGTCTACGTCCGGCGCCTGGTGGGCCAGTCCGCCGAGGTGTGCACCACCATGGCCGACTTCCGCGCCGTGCGGCGGCCGCTCCGGGACACCCTGGTCAAGGCGCCCAGGCTCGGTGGCCTGACCTTCCCCACCACCCCCGAGGCGGCGAATACCCGCATGGCGGAGATCCTCCGCGACCGCTGCCTCGCCGACGTGGCGGTGAGCGGGGCGACGGACTGCCCCGAGATCTTCGCCGGGTACGTGAAGCTCTGCGACGAGCCGGACGAGCTTCCCAAGGTGCCGGCGACCGCGGCGACGACGAAGGGCAAGCCCGACGCGGGCGCGAGCAAGGACGCCAAGGCCGCCATCGGCAAGGAGATGGCGGCCCTCGCCGCCCAGATCGCCGCCAACCGCCAGGCGGATGCCGGCGGGTGCGCGGTGATGAAGGAGATCTCCGCCCGGTACCCGCCCCCGGTCGCCGGGATCAGCGGCTCGTCGAAGTAGCCGGCCGGCGTTCCCAGACCACGGTGTCGCGGGGTGCTCCGCCCGGCGTCGTCCTGTCGCCCTCGAGCGTGGAGAGGTACCGGAACCCCGCCCGCCGGGCGACCGCGACGCTGGCGGTGTTCCTCGGGTCGCAGCGGATCTCCACCCGGTCGACCCCGTGGTCGAAGGCCGCCCGGGCGAGCGCCTCGACCGCCTCGGTCGCCAGGCCGCGCCCGGTGGCGCCGGCCCGGATCCAGTAGCCGATCTCCAGCGCGTCGGGCGCCGAGCGGCGGTGGAGTCCTGCGCCCCCGAGCACCGCGCCGCTCGCAGGGTCGAAGAGCCCGAAGGCGAAGTCCTCCCCGGCGAGGAAGCGCTCCCGGAACTCGGCGAGACGCCGCGAGACCTCCTCCACCGGGAAAGGCTCGCCCAGCGCCCAGGGGAGCCACTCCCGGAGCTGGGGGAGGCTCGCATCGATCGCAGCCCGGAGCGCCGGGGCGTCGTCGGGCTGCCAGCACCGGACGAGGAGCCTCGGGGTGATGATGCGCTCGGGAATGGGCGCCACAATGTCTGCAGCGTAGCGGCGCGGGCGTCCGCCGGCAGCGCGGCCCGGCCCCGCCGCCCACGAGGCGCGGCCGCCCGCTTGAGCCCCGAGGCCCGGTTCGCCGAGGCTTCGGCCCGGGATGTCCACTCGACCGCAGCTCGAGCTGTTCGCCCCCGCCCCGGGCGTGGCCGCCGAGCCCGAGCACCCACCCGAGCCGCCGGCTCCGGCCCCCGTCGCCGAGGCCCTCCGGGTGCTCGGGCAGCGGCTTCCGTCCGAGGTCCGGCTCGGGACCAGCTCCTGGTCGTTCCCGGGCTGGACAGGGCTGGTCTACGCCCGCGAGGCCGCAGCGGAGATCCTCGCCCGCGACGGGCTGCCGGCGTACGCCCGACACCCGCTCTTCCGGACGGTGGGGGTGGACCGGACCTTCTACGGCCCGGTGCTCGCCGAGCAGTTCCGGGCTTGGGCCTCGGTCGTCCCGGAGGACTTCCGCTTCCTGGTGAAGGCGCACGAGGCGCTCACCCTGCCCCGCTTTCCGCTCCACGAGCGGTACGGGGCACGGCGGGGCGAGGAGAACCCCTCCTTCCTCGACCCCGGCTACGCCCGCGACGCCGTCGTCGCTCCGTTCGCCGAGGGGCTGGGCGCGAGCGCCGGCCCGCTCCTCTTCCAGTTCCCACCCCAGGACGTCCAGGCGCTGGGAGGGCCGGGGCGGTTCGCGGACCGGCTCCACGCCTTCCTCGCCGCGCTCCCGGCGGGTCCGCTCTACGCCGTCGAGCTCCGCAACCGCGCGCTCCACACCGCCGACGTGGCCGACGTGCTCGAGGACGTCGGGGCCATTCCGGTGCTCTCGGTCTGGGGCCCGCTCCCGCCGCTCATGCAGCAGGCGTGGCGGCTCCGCGCCCGGTCGGCCAGCGCGCTGGTGGTCCGCTGGATGCTCCCGCCGGACCTCGGATACGAGGAGGCGCGCGAGCTCTACGCCCCCTTCGACCGACTGGTGAACGAGCGCCCCGAGGTCCGGGCCGACATCGCCGCGCTGGTCGCGGAGGCGTTCGGGGAGGGTCGCCCGGTCTACGTGACGGTGAACAACAAGGCGGAGGGAAGTGCCCCGGTCAGCGTGGAGCGGCTGGCGGAGGAGGTGGTCGCTCGCCTCGGCGGGGAAGGACGCCGCTGATCGCGGCTCCAGGTGCTCAGCCCTCCGGACGCGCGGGCATCCGCCGACCGAAGATGACCCAGGCGGCCATGGTGAACACCGGTTCGCCCGCGCCGTTCACCATGACGTAGCCGAACCGGACGCTGCCCCGGTCGGGCTTGCTCTTCGAGGGGCGGGCCTCGAGCACCTCGATGGTGAGGGTGAGCGGGTCGTCGGGGCGGACCGGCCGTAGCCACTTGAGTTCCTCGATCCCGGGAGATCCCATGCTGGTGCTTCCCTCGAGGAATCCGTCCACGACGATGCGCATCGCGAGGCAAGCGGTGTGCCACCCGCTCGCCACCAGCCCGCCGAAGTGCGTGCGCCGCGCGGCCTCCTCGTCGAGGTGGAACTCCTGCGGATCCCACTCGCGAGCGAAGCGAATGATGTCCTGGCGGCCGAGCGTGCGCGGGGGGAAGGTCTTCCGCCAGCCGGGGACGAGATCCTCGTAGGCCAGTCTACGGTCCGCGACCTCGCTCATCGACGGGCTCCTTGGTGTGTGCACGCCCCTCGTCTAGCGTGCGGCGGCGCTCCGCGCCTGCTTTCGAAGGGAGAAGGTCTCCATGTCGTCGCCGCATCGGCCCATGCTCGGCATCATCGGTGGAACCGGGATGGCGGAGGCGCTGGGGTCCCTGGGGGCCGGCGAGCAGCACCGGGTGGATACACCGTTCGGGCCCCCGTCGTCCCCGGTCACGGTGGTGGAGCTGGGAGGGGGTCCGGTCGCGCTCCTCCCCCGCCACGGCGAAGGCCACCGCCTGCCGCCGGGCCGGGTGCCCTACCGGGCGAACGTCTTCGCCCTCAAGGCCGTCGGGGTGACCCACCTGCTCGCGACCGCCGCGGTGGGCTCGCTCCGCGAGGAGATCCGGCCCGGCGAGCTGGTCGTCCCCGACCAGGTGATCGACCGGACCTTCCGTCGCGAGCCGACCTTCTTCGACGACCTCGCGGTGCACGTGGAGTTCGCTCAGCCATTCTGCGCGTCGCTCCGCAAGGTGCTGCTGGCCGGGCGCTCCGAGGTTCGGGTGCACGACGGCGGCACCTACGTCTGCATGGAAGGCCCCCAGTTCTCCACCCGGGCCGAGAGCGACCTCCACCGCTCCTGGGGTGCGCACCTCATCGGGATGACCCTGCTGCCGGAGGCCAAGCTCGCCCGCGAGGCCGAGCTCTGCTACGCGGCGGTGAACCTCGTGACCGACTACGACTGCTGGCGTCCGCATCCGACGGACCTCGGCGCCCAGGAGCTCCTGGAGGAGATCGTGGGGAACCTCCGGACCACGACGGCGGCGGCGATCGCCCTCCTCCGCTCCGCGCTCCCGGCGGTGCAATCGCTGGCCGCCTCCGGCTGCGGATGTCAGGAGTCACTGGAGCGGGCGATCTTCACCTCGGGCACGCAGATCCACGAGGTGACACGCCGGAAGCTCGACCTCCTCTTGCGGCGCGCGCTCGGGAACCGCTGATCCCGGGGCCGCTACTCGTGCCGGAGCGCCTCGACCGGGTCGAGCTGCGCGGCACGGGCCGCCGGCCAGATGCCGAAGACCAGCCCCACCGCTGCGGCGAAGCCGATGCCTCCGGCGATGGTGCCCGGCTGGACCGCGGCCGCGAGCGGCGTGGCCATCGAGACGACCTTCGCCAGCCCGAGGCCGAGCAGCGTCCCGATGGTGCCCCCGATGGCCGAGACCCCGGCGGCCTCGATCAGGAACTGCAGGACGATGGTGCGCCGCCGGGCGCCCAGGGCGCGGCGGACGCCGATCTCCCGGGTCCGCTCCCGGACCGAGACCAGCATCACGTTCATGATGCCGATCCCCCCCACCAGCAGCGTGATGAGCCCGACTCCGAGCGCCACGCCGTACAGCGCGCCGGTCAGCTCGGCGTAGGTGTTCGCCAGCTGCTCGGGCCGGTTGATGCTGAAGTCGCTGTCCTTCTCGGGGGGGATGGCCCGCGCCCGGCGCAGGGCGATCTCCACCTGGTCCTGGACCTTGAGGATGTCGGTCCCGGGAGCGGCGGCCACCCCGATGGTCAGCTGACGCTTGCTCCCGAAAGCGGAGAGGAACGTCTTCAGCGGCACCTGCACCGCGAGGTCCTGGTTCTGGCCGAGCATCTTCCCCTTCCGGGCCAGCACCCCGATGACGCGGAACGGGCGGTTGCCGATCCGGACGCTCTGCCCGATGGGATTGGAGGTGGGGAACAGGCCGTCGGCCACGTCGGCGCCGAGCACCGTCACCGAGCTCGAGTTGTCGTTCTCCGGCCCGCTCAGGAACCGCCCGTTGGTCACCTCCCAGCCCGCCACCTCGGGGAAGTCGGCGGTGGTGCCCTGGACCCGGACGTTGGAGAGCATGAGGTTGGAGAACTTCACCTCGTCGGTCTTGAAGGTCATCGGCGCGACCGCCGAAACGTCGGGCAGCTCGCGGAGCTGCTCGGCCAGGGGCGGCGTCAGCTCGCGGCGGTTCCGGTACTTGAAGAAGTCGCCGCGGATGATCCACGGAAACTTGGTGACGTACATCGAGTTCGCGCCGAGGCTCGCCAGCTGCTGGGCGAACGAGGCGTTCAGGCCCTGGATGATCCCGACGATGGCCAGGAGCGTGCAGACGCCGATGCCGATGCCGACCGTGGTCAGGAGCGTCCGGAGGCGGTTCGCCCGGAGCGCGAGAACGGCGATCTTCGAGCCCTCCAGGACGTCGATGCGCATCCCCATTGCCGTCGCGGGTCCTCCGTCCCTCGCAAAACGCCCGTCGCGACGGATGATTGCACGCCTGGCAGCGCGGCATTGCCCGCTCGCTGCACCTACCCGGTCCCGCCTTGCATCCGGGTCCGGGCGGCGGCCCGGGCCTCCTCCAGCTCCTCGAGGCTCCGTGGCCAGTCCTCCTTGAGGAGCCGCGACAGCGAGCGGTCCGCGAGGAGCCGTCCCCCGGTCTGGCAGGTCGCGCAGTAGTTGGTCTCGTTGTCGGCGTGGACGATGCGCTGGACGGGCGAGCCGCAGTCCGGGCAGGGCTTGCGGTACCGGCCGTGCACGGCCATCCCTTCTCGGAATGCGGTGACCTTCTCCGGGAACCCCTCGCCCGCCTGGGCCCGGAGCCGGTCGGTCCAGGTCCGGAGCACGTTCCGGGTCGCCCCGTACAGGCGGTGCACCTCGGCCTCGTCGAGCCGCTGGCTGAGTGCCACCGGAGAGAGGCGCGCCGCGTGGAGGATCTCGTCCGAGTACGCGTTCCCGATCCCGCTGAACAGCCGGGGGTCGGTCAGCGCGCGCTTGAGGGTGTGGTTCTCGCGGCGCAGCGCGGAGGCGAACTGCTCGGGCGCGGCCTCCATCGGGTCGATGCCTCCGCGGTCGAGAGCACGCACGCCCTCCTCACCGCGGAAGAGCCAGAGCTGGGCCCGCTTCCTCGGGCTGGCCTCGGTGAGCACCAGCGTCCCGGTGGGGAAGTCGAACGCCGCGAGTCCCACGCGGCCCGGCACGGGAGCCGCGCGCGGCCTCCAGTGGAGCCGCCCGGCGATCATGAGGTGGAGGACGAGGAACAGCCGGTCCTCCAGCTCGAGGACGAGGCGCTTGCCCTGCCGGCGGAGCGCGGTCACCCGCTTGCCGGCGGCCTCCCGGAGCGGCGGGTCGGCGGTGCGCACGAGCGACGGGCCCCGAACCCGGACCGCCTCCAGCGGCTGGCCGAGCACCCGCGGCGCGAGCGCTTCCAGGTAGACGGTGACGTCCGGATACTCGGGCACGACCGCATCTTCAGCCGGAGGGGACGAGCCGGTCGAGGGTCGCCTGCTCTCCCATCAGGCCCACGACCGCCGTCTTCCGGCATTGCGCGGCGAAGGCCTGGACGGCCGCCGGGGTCAGGGCCGCAAGATCCTGAGGGTAGCGCTCGAGCGTGTCGGCCGGGTAGCCCAGCAAGCGCAGCCGCGCCAGGGACGAGGCGAGCCGCTCCGAGTCCTCGTAACGCGTGCTCGCCACGAGTCCGGCGTCCCATTGCGCCCGCCCGAGCTCCGCCGCCTCCATCGGTCGTGCGCCAAGGCCGTCTGCCTCGCCGCGCAGGAGCGCCAGGACGCGCGCGATGCCGCGCCCGTCGACGTTGCCGCCGACCTCCAGCTCGATCGAGCCGGGACGGGGAGTCACCCGCGCCGAGAAGCCGTAGCTGGTACCGAGCATCTGGCGGGCGAAGCGGTGGATGCGGCCCCCGAGCCGCTGGGCGAGGACCTCCGCGGCCGCCCGGTCCGCCGGGGTGCTCGCCGGCGCCGTGCAGGCGAAGCGCACCTCCGTCTGTCGGGCGCCGGGGCGGACCTCCTTCACGGTGGGGACCGGGCCTCCGGCGCGTGACGGCAGTGGGCCGGCGAGGTACGCCGGCTCTCCCTTGTGCTTCCAGCCCCCGAAGTAGTCGCGGACCATCTCCTCGGCCAGCTTGGGATCGAAGTCTCCGGCGATGGCGAGCACTCCGTTGGAGGGCGTGAAGGCACGGTCGAGGTAGCGCTGGGCGTCGCCACCCCCGACCTTGTCGAACCGGTCCGGGGGTACCGTCCGGCCTAGCGGATGGGTTCCGTACACCGCCGACCAGAGCACGCGGACGAAGGACTCGTGGGGCAGGGTCCAGTCGTTCCGGTAGACGCTCCGCAGCTCGCGGTCCACGTAGTATTCCACCGCCGAGTCGACGTGCAGCGAGCGCACCTGGTCCAGGAGCATTCCCAGCGCGTTGGCCAGGTTTCCGTTGCCCGCGAGGAGCTCGATCGACATCACGTCCTTGGCGAGCCTCCTCCGGGCGGCGATCCCGTACAGCTCGGGGCGGCCGTGGGCGTTCTCCACCGGCCAGGCGTAGCGGGCGAAGTCGGGCGCCCCGAGCGGCTCACCGTCCGCGCTCCCACCCCGAGCCGAGAACACGACCGTGACCACCGGCGCCGTCGGCCGGCGGGCGAGGACGACCTCCAGGCCGGTGTCGAGCTTGAACGTGCGAATCTCCGCGCCGGGAGAAGCGACCCGGGTCCGGAGCAGGTCCGGATCGATGCGGAGCTGCAGGCCGGCTCCCGAGGCGAAGGCGTTGGCGGCGCCGTCGCCGGGCGCCGGAGAGCCGTCGGGCTCGAGGAAGACCACCCGGGCGCGACCGCGGCTGAGGTTCTGGAAGGCGAAGCTCGCCACCGAGTTGGCGCTGAGCTGTCCGATGCTCGCCAGCTCGCGAGAGATGGCGTTGGTGTCCCCGGTGACGTGCACCAGCTGGGCGCGGAGCACCGCACGCTCCCCGAGATCCTCGAGGTCGCTCGCGAGGTCGACCAGAATCCGGTTCCGGCGCACGAGGAACTGGGCCTCCTCTCTGCGAACCCTGTCGGAGGAGCTGGTCTGGACCGCGCCGGACCAGAGATCGGTCAGCCCGTCCATCATGCTCTCCGCCGTGCGCCCGGGATTCGTGCCCTGGCGGAGCCGGCCGAAGCAGAGGAGCATCGAGCCGGACCGGCCCCGGGCCAGGGTCGCCCCCACGCCGATCAGGTCCGCATCGTGAGCCACGGCCTGGGCGCTCGCCCCGACGATCATGTTCGCCACGAAGCGGCCCAGGTAGCCCTCCTTGTCGTAGCCGCTCGGGAGGGGCCAGCCGATGATGACCATCGGGACCTCTGCCGGCGCCTTGACGCGGATCACCTCCCGGGGACTCTTCGGGTCTTCGACCGGACGGACCGGTGAGGGGAGCCGGGACTTCACCGGCACCGGGCCCGAGGCCGGCGGGTCGACGAAGTCCCCCGGGATGCGCTCCGCGAGCGACTTGCCCACCGTCGCGGGGTCAAGGTCCCCGGCGATGAGCAGGGTGACGCGCTCCGGGCGGTAGTTCTTCTTCACGAACTCGCGGGCGTCGTCGAGCGTGAGCGCCGCGATCGATTGCTCGGTCCCGCTGACGGGCCTGGAGTTCGGGTGCCCGGCGGCGAAGAGCGCTCCGGACATCCGGCTGAAGATGGCGGTGTCGTAGCCCTGCTCGTCCCGCTGGAGGAGCTCGTTCTTCACCACCTGCTTCTCGGTCTCGAACACCGCCGGCGTGATGCCCTCCAGCGGGCGGGCGATCCGGGCCGCCTCCAGCGCCAGGAGGGACTCGAGCGCTCCCTTCGATCCGACCTCGTAGTAGGTGGTGAGGTCCCAGCTGGTGGTGGCGTTCCAGGTGGCGGCGCCAGCGACCTCCAGGAGGTCGCTGAAGGTGTGCTTCTGGTCCTGCAGCGAGCGGAAGGCGAGGTGCTCGACCAGGTGTGCCAGCCCCTCCTTGCCCTGAGGGTCGTTGGCGCCCCCGACGTCCACCACGCTCACCACCGCGACCAGCGGCCGGGACGAGTCCTTCTCCACCACCACCCGCATGCCCGAGGGGAGGTCCACCGTCCGCACGTCGAACGGGACGTCCCGGAGCTCCATCCGCGTGGGAACGTCGAAGCCGCGTGACGCTCCACCCAGCGCGAGCACCGGGACCAGCAACCAGCCTGTTCGCATGGCTCCCCCTCCGGCGCGCCACCCCCTTGCGCCGTCGGGAGGGGAGTCTAGGGGACCTTCTTCGCCGCGGGAACGAAGAAGCTCGGGAGCGACTCGCCGAGGAAGGTCTTCAGCGCCCGGGCGGCGGCGTTCAGGTAGCCCTCGCCACGGTGGAGGAGCGCCACCTGGCGCCGGACGCCGCCCTGCCCCACCTCGACCACCTCGAAGCTCCGGCCGCTGCGCTCGCGGGTCATGATCGACGGAAGCAGCGCGATGCCCAGCCCCCGCTCCACCATCCGGCGCATCGCCTCGGGGTTGTCGGTCTCCAGCACCACGTTGAGCGCCTCGCCGGCCGCCTCGCCCGCGGCCTCGAGCGCCCGGGTCCCCGCCACGTCGGGCATCACCACCAGCGGGAGCCGGAGCACCTCGTGGAGCGCCACCGGCTTTCTCGCCTCGGCCAGCGGATGGCCCCTGGGGACCGCGAGCACGAAGTCCTCGCTCCAGAGCTTCTGCTGCACCAGGTCCACCCGGCGCACCGGGAGGGTGAGCACCGCCAGGTCCAGCTCCCCCTTGGCGACACGATCCTCGAGCCCCTCCGAGGTCTGCTCCACCAGCCGCAGGCGCACGTCCGGGTAGAGCTTGTGAAACCGCGGAAGCAGCTCGGGGAGCAGATACGCCCCCACGGTGGGAAGCGTCCCGAGCGCGACCAGCCCGCTGGCCTTCCCGCTGAGCGCCGTCAGCTCGCTCGCGCCACTCTGGAGGGCGTCCAGGGCGCGCTGGGCATGGACCAGGTACCGCTCACCGGCCCCGGTCAGCACCACCCCGCGCGGGGTGCGCACCAGCAACCGCGTTCCGAGCTCCCGCTCCAGCGACTGTACCTGCCGGCTCAGCCCGGACTGTGACATCCCCAGCCTGCGGGCAGCGCTCACGAAGCGCTTTTCCTGCGCCAGGGTGAGGAAGGCGCTGAGCTGGTCGGTCGTCATCCGGTGCAAGGAGAGTATGCGCGTGATGCGCTCCCTGCATGGGATTTTCGCGGTTAAGTCGGTTCCAGCATGGTGACGAAGAGCGACACCCAGTCCTGGCAAGCGGCGGCCCCCGGCCCGGAGCGCCGGCGCGCCACGACCGCGGTGCTGCTGGCCCTGGTGGTGGCCGCGTTCGAGACCACGGTGGTCACCACCGCCATGCCGACCCTCACCGCCGAGCTCCAGGGCCGCGCGCTCTACGCCTGGGTCTTCACCGGATTCCTGCTGGCGAGCACGCTCGGGGTGCTCCTCGGAGGCCGGCTCTCCGACCGCCTCGGCCGGCGAGGCACGTTCGTGTGGGGGATGGGGCTGTTCCTGCTCGGCTCGGTGCTCTGTGGCTTCTCGACCAGCGTGCCGATGCTGGTGGGCTTCCGGGTGCTGCAGGGCCTGGGAGCCGGCGCGGTGCAACCGACGACCCTCACCATCAGCTCGGACCTCTACACGCTCGAGGAGCGCGCAACGATCCAGAGCGTCTTCACCGGCGCCTGGGGCCTGGCCTCGGTGATCGGGCCGGTCGTCGGCGGGCTCCTCACCGAGCACCTCGGGTGGCGCTCGGTGTTCTGGGTGAACGTCCCGGTCGGCCTCCTGGCGGTCGTCCTCCTCCGCCGCTCGTACCGGGACCCTCCACGGGTGGAGGAGCGGAGCTTCGAGCTCGGCGGTCCGGCCCTGGGCGCGCTCTCGATGGCGCTCCTGCTCCTCGTCCTCGAGCCGGCGGCGCTTCCCGCCCCGGCGAGCCTCGCGGTGCTGCTCGCCGCCGCCGCCGCGGCCTGGGCCTTCGTCCGCCGGCAGCGGCTGAGCGCCGACCCGCTGGTCCCGCCGGCGGTGCTGCGCGACCGCACCGTTCGCTCTGGCCTGGTCGGTGGCCTGGTCGCGGGCGGGGTGCTCTACACGCTCAGCGCCTACGTGCCGCTGTGGATGCTCTCCCACGGAGGCCACACGGCCGTGGGCGCGGGCGTCGCGCTGGTGCCACTGCTCGCCGGATGGGCGGTGGGAAGCTCGTTCGGCGTGAAGCTGCTCCTCCGGGGCGGGCTCCGGGCCTCGGCCGGGCTCGGCTTCCTCGTGGCCGGAACCGGGGCGGCGCTGTTCGGGCTCGCCCGGGTCCACGGCGCAGCGGACGGCTGGCTCTACCTCTCGCTCGCGCTCCTGGGCCTCGGCCTCGGGCCGGCAGCGAGCACCTGCATCATCGCGCCCCAGGCACGCGTGGGCTGGGAGCAGCGGGGCGCCATCACCAGTGCGGTGTACGCCTGCCGCATGCTCGGCGGCAGCCTGGCCATCGCCGTCGTGAATCTCCTGGCCGCCTCCGAGCCGCACCAGCTGCTCCTGGTGGTCGGCATCGCCCTGCTGGGGGCGCTGGCCCTGGAGCGACTCGCTCCCGGCGCGGACGTGGGCGGGCGAGCGGCGCTGGCCTCCGCCGTCGTGGAGTGACGCCGGCGCGGCCGAGGGGGCTGGCGCCGCCGCGGCGGTTGTGACCGACTGGACGGCGACCCATGGACCCCCTGGTCCTCGAGAAGGCCTCCATCCTCTGCTACCGCCTCTACGACGTCGCCGACGAGGTCGACCTCGCGGCGGCCGAATCGCTCCTCGCCCGTGATGTGCGGCGGCTCCGGCTGAGCCGTTCCGGCGCCGAGTACCTCCTCCTGCCGAACCCGCCGCTCGTGATCGGGCTGGGGCGGCACGTCCTGCCGCTCCCCGAAGGGAAGGCGGAGGTCGAGGCCCGGGCCCGCCTCTACGACTTCGGCGCGGCGTCCATCGTGCTCTCGGTCCCGGTTCCGGCCGGCACTCCCCTCGATGCGCTCGTCCCCAGCGCGGACCGCCTCTACGATGGGCCGGAGGTGGACGCGCTCGCCCACGAGCTGGTCGAGGGCGTCCGGCGGGCGGTGGCCCCGGCGATGGAGAACCCGCATCTCTGGAGCCAGCTGGAGAGCTACTCGGTGGTCTTCGTCCAGGGGGTGCGCGGCTCTCCGCCAGGGGACGAGGTGCTGGAGCGCGCCGACCTCGCCCGGCTGCTCATCGGCGAGACCACCCTCCCCGAGCTCTCGGCCACGGAGCGGGCGGACGTCATCCGCCGGCACTTCAGCTATGGGGTGAACGACCTGGTGGTGGTCGACTGGAACGCAGCGTTCGTCTACGAGCCCTCGGGCTCGGAGGACATCCCGGACGTCCTCGACATTGCCAACGCCCAGCTCCTCGAGCTGCGGTACTACGACGATCTGCTGGACCACCGCCTCGCCCGGGTCAACGACACGCTCAAGCGCGAGCGGCGCCGGCTTGGCTCCTTCTTCCGGAGCCCGTACCCGGCGCTGGCCCGGCAGGTCCAGGTGACTCTCTTGGAGATGAGCGAGTTCATCGAGCGGGTGGAGAACTCATTGAAGGTCATCGGCGACGTGTACCTGGCCCGGGTCTACGAGGCCGCGGTGGAGCAGCTGCGCATCCCGGCGTGGAAGGCCTCGGTCACGCGGAAGCAGCAGATCCTCGGCGACATCTACGGGTGGCTGAAGGGCGAGGTGGACACCGCCCGCTCGCTCACCCTCGAGGTGATGATCGTCCTGCTCATCGTCCTCGAGCTGCTGGTCGGCGCGACGTCACTGCTCGCTCACTGAACGCCGGCGTCGACCACCCCGGGGATCTCGCAGGCCACCACCCCGGCGTCCCCGGGCGGGCAGACCGGACAGATGGCCCCGGGCAGCCACTGCTCGGAGTCGGGCCCGAACATCCCCGGGGTGGCCTGCAGGGCTCCCGGCACGTTCGGGTCGGCGATGAACTCGGGCGAGCCCGGGGACTGGTAGGCGACCAGCGCGTCGCCGTCGGTCGTCCACTGCTGGTACGTGGTGTTCGACTCGTCGCAGCCCAGGTCCTGGATCTCCAGCAGGCCCGAGTCGGAGAACGCCAGGTCGAAAGCGCGCCCGGCGTTCTGGTGGTGGAACCACCCCCCGAAGCCCGAGGGGACCGAGCTGCCCCAGAGATTGCACCCAGCCAGGGTCCACAGGCCGAGGACGGCGAGGGTTCGTCGCTTCATCCGCCAGGCACCTCCCGTGGCGTCCGCGAGGGGACGTGCTCGGTCCGCTCGTGGCGCACCCGCTCCCGCCACATCAGCCAGCCGGGGAGAGCCACCATCGCGGAGGTGAGGCAGCAGACCTCACCCAGCACCGCGATCATCCCCAGCGAGCGTACCGCCTGGTTCACCGAGCCGAGCAGCGCCAGGTAGCCGAGGGTCGTGGTGAGGCTGTTGAGCACCACCGCGCCTCCGGTCGAGCGCATCGCGGGGATGACGCCGCCCCCGTTCAGCACCCGCTGCATCACGTTCACCGCGTAGTCCACGCCGATGCCGAAGGTGATCGGGAGGGCGACGAAGTTGAAGAAGTTGATCTTGATGCGCCCCAGGTAGAGCAGGAGCATCAGCCACAGCAAGCCCACCGCCAGCGAGCCCACCACCTCGAGGGCGGCCCTCCCCCGCCCGAAGGCGAGGAAGACGGTGAGGATGGTGAGCGAGAGCGACACCGCCGCGGCCTTGGGGATGTCGTTCAGGACCGCGTCCAGGATGTCGGCGAAGATGACCGCCCGCCCCGAGCCGCGGATGACGTCCCCGTTGGGAAGCCGGGTGAGCCGGAAGCTGTCCGCCCAGCGCAGGAGGTAGTGGAGGTCGTTGTCGTCCTTGCCGTTGGTCGGGGTGATGAAGACCAGCCGGCCGCGGGTGC
>Ga0335077_10006519_pt1 | contig 14428 bp, 11 predicted proteins | sample Lox_Sample_31_FD_207151 | JGI IMG/M metagenome (GOLD analysis project Ga0335077, IMG submission 207151) | Soil microbial communities from Loxahatchee National Wildlife Refuge, Florida, United States - Lox_Sample_3.1 | ecosystem: Environmental > Terrestrial > Soil > Wetlands | place: USA...
TCGCCTGGGGGGCGGTGCTGCTTGCCTCCGGCGGCGCGGTGCACTGGGGGCTGGCGCTTGCGGCGCGCCTGCCCTGGAGCACGCGCCTGCTGTGCGGTGCGCTGCTGCCGGCGGCAGCGGCGGCGGCCGCGCTGCTCATCGGCGGCCAGCGCGCCCTGGCGCTGCTCGTCGTGGGCAGCGGCACGCTCTGGCTGTACGAGCACCGCGTGCTCGGCGCGCAGCTGCCGGGCGCCTACCTGGGGCTCAGGCGCGCGCAGGCGGTGGGGGCGTGCGCGCTGCTGACGCTCTCGATGTTCGCCTCCGAGCGCGTGGGCCTGTAGCGCGGAGTCGCAGAAGGAGACCGAGCCGATGGAAGACTTCGTATCCGCCCCGTGGCTGCGGCGGCTGCTCACCGTGGCGCTGCTCGGCGGGCTGGTGCTGCTCGGCGTGCAGGTCATCGCCCCCTTCATCGTGCCGATCGTGTGGGCGGCGATCCTCGGCTACGTCAGCTGGCCGGCCCATGTCTGGGTGCTGCGCCGCAGCGCCGGGCGCGCCAACCTCGCGGCCCTCATCATGACCGTGCTGGTGTCGGCGGCGGTGATCGTGCCGCTCGCCTGGCTCGCGGTGGTGCTGCGCATCGAGCTGGTGCGCACCTATCACGAGGCGCAGATCCTGTTCGCCGGCGGCGCGGTCTCCCTGCCGCCGGCGGTGCTCAAGCTCCCCTGGATCGGCGAGCAGCTGCGCGATCTCAGCGAGCGTGTGGCGCAGGACCCGCACGCGCTCGGCATGGAGCTGCGCAAGATTACCGACCGCTCCTTCGACCAGGTGGCGCGCGTGCTGGGCGACGTGGGGCGCAACGCCGTCAAGCTCGGCCTGACCGTGCTCAGCCTGTTCTTCGTGTTCCGCGGCGGCGAGCGCGTCGCCGCGCAGGTGCAGCGCGCGCTCGAGCAGGTGCTCGGGCCGCGTGTCGACAACTACCTCGCCGCCATCGGCCAGACGGTCAAGGCGGTGATCTATGGGCTCGGACTCACGGCGCTGCTGCAGGGCGTGCTCGCGGGGCTTGGCTACTGGGCGGCCGGCCTCAGCGCGCCGATCTTCCTCGCCGCGCTCACCACGCTGTGCGGGGTCATCCCGTTCGCAACGCCGCTGCTGTGGGGCGGGGTCGGCGGCTGGCTCATCCTCACCGGCCACACGGCCGCCGGTGCCGGCGTCCTGATCTGGGGCGCGCTGGTGCTGTTCTGGACCGATCACTTCGTGCGCCCGCTGCTGATCAGCCGCGGTGCGCAGATCCCCTTCCTTATCGTGCTGTTCGGCGTGCTCGGTGGCCTGGCGGCCTTCGGCCTGGTCGGCCTGTTCCTCGGCCCGGTGATCCTCGCGGTGCTGCTGGCGGTGTGGCGCGAGTGGCTCGCCGAGAGCGGCCAGCCGGCGGCCTGAGGCGCGCTCAGGTGCCGAGGAACATGCGGTACGCGGGGTTGGCGCTCTCCTCCACGTACGGGTAGTGCAGCTCGTTCAGGTGCAGCAGGAAGTCGGCGCGCTCGGCCGGCGGCACCTGGATGCCGGCCAGCACGCGCCCGTGATCCGACCCGTGGTTGCGATAGTGGAACAGCGTGATGTTCCAGCGCGTGCCGATCGCCTGCAGGAAGCGGTGCAGCGCCCCGGGGCGCTCCGGGAACTCGAAGCGGTAGAGCACCTCGTGCGCGATGCCGCGCGCGTGGCCGCCGACCATGTAGCGCACGTGCAGCTTCGCCATCTCGTCTTCGCTCATGTCGGTGACGCGGAAGCCGGCGGCGCGTAGCCCCTGCAGCAGCGCCTCCTTCTCCGCCTGGCCCTGGCTGAGCGCCAGGCCGACGAACATCTGCGCGCTCTCCGGGCCGGCGTAGCGATAGTTGAACTCGGTGACGCTGCGCTGGCCGATCACCTCGCAGAAGCGCAGGAAGCTGCCCGGCTGCTCCGGGATCACGACCGCCAGCAGCGCCTCACGCGCGCCGCCCAGATCGGCGCGCTCGGCCACGTGCCGCAGCCGGTCGAAGTTCATGTTGGCGCCGCTGTTGATGGCGATCAGGCGCTTGCCACGCCAGCCCTCGCGCGCCACGTACTTCTTCAGGCCCGCGACCGCCAGCGCCCCGGCCGGCTCGACGATCGAGCGGGTGTCCTCGAACACGTCCTGGATCGCGGCGCAGATCTCGTCCGTGCCCACCAGCACGATCTCATCGACGCTGCCGCGGCACAGCGCCAGGGTCTCCTCGCCCACGCGCCTGACGGCCACGCCGTCGGCGAAGATGCCGACGCGCTCCAGCGTCACGCGCCGCCCGGTGCGCAGCGACTCGTACATGCCGGCGGCATCGTACGGCTCGACGCCGATCACCCGCACCTGCGGGTACAGGTACTTCACGTACACCGCGATGCCGGCTATCAGGCCGCCGCCGCCGACCGGCACGAACACCGCATCCAGGCTGCCGCCGCACTGGCGCAGGAACTCCACCGCGATCGTACCCTGCCCGGCGATCACGTCGGGATCGTCGAACGGATGCACCAGCACCAGGCTGCGCTCGCGCGCCAGCTGCAGCGCGTGTTCGAAGGCACTGTCGTAGTCATCCCCGTGCAGCACCAGCTCGGCGCCGAGGTCCAGCACCGCCTGCACCTTGATGTGCGGGGTGGTCTGCGGCATCACGATCAGGGCGGGGATGCCGCGGCGGCGCGCGGCGAGCGCCACGCCCTGGGCGTGATTGCCGGCCGAGGCGCACACCACGCCGCGCCGCGCGGCCGCCTCCGAGAGGTGCGCGATGCGGTTGTAGGCCCCGCGCACCTTGAAGGAGAACACCGGCTGCAGGTCCTCGCGCTTGAGCAGCACCTCGTTGCCGAGCCGGCGCGACAGGCGCGGCGCGCCCTCGAGCGGTGACTCGATGGCGACGTCGTAGACGCGTGCCCGGAGGATCCTCTCGATGTAGGGACTGGCCACCGCTGGTGTTCCGCGAAGCTGCCGGCAGGGCGAAAGCTTAGCGGGCCGGGGGCGCGGCTGTCAGCGCTTCTCGCTCCGGCGCACCGCGAAGCGGTACTGCTGGCGGCCGATCGCGACCACGTCGCCGTCGACCAGCGCCTGGCGGGTGATGCGCCGCCCGTTGACCTGCACGCCGTTGGTGCTGTTGAGATCCTCGATGATCGTCTGCGCGGGACCGGCCAGGATCACCGCGTGGTGGCGGCTGATGAACTTGGCGTCGATCTGCAGGTCGTTGTCGGGCGTGCGCCCGACGCTGGTCTTGCGCCCGAGCACGTGCACCACCTCGCGGCCGTCGACGCTGCAGATCAGCAGGCGCACCGCCCCATCCGGCAGCGCCACGCCCGATTCGGCCGGCTCCGGCCCGCGCGCGCCGCCGCGCGGCAGCGCGGGGATGTCGGCGAGGTTCTGGCGCGCCTCCTCGAAGGTGTTGCGCCAGTGCTGCTGGGCCTTTTCCAGCTCCTCGACGCGCGCGCCGCTCTTGCGCGCGGCGGACTCGAGCCGGTGCACGGTGTCCTCGGCGGCGGTCAGGTCGGACTCGAGCTCGCGCACGCGCGCGGCGTGGCCGCGCGCCTCGGCCTGCGCCTCGGTGAGCTCGGCGCGCGCCTCGGCGCTGCGGCGCTCGGCCTCGTGAATGCGCTCCTCGAGCGCGCTCAGGCTGGCCTGATAGCTGCCGCGCTCGCGGTGCACGCTCTGCAGCGTGTCGGTCCATGCGTCCATCTCGCGGCGCAGGGCGGTGAGCTCGCCGTCGAGCTCCTCGCCGCGGCGCTTCTCGGCCGCGAGCAGGCCCTCGAGCTCGCCGGTGCGGGCGCGCTCTCGCGCCAGCGCCTGCTCCTGCTCGGTGCAGCGCGTCGCCAGGGCGGCATGCTGCGCCTGCGCGCTCTCAAGCTCGCTCGTCAGCTGCACGCGCTCGTTCAGCAGGCGGCTGAGCTCGCCCTTGCGCTGGGTCTCGGTGAAGTTGTGCTGCTCGGCCACCACACTCAGGGCGCGCACGCGCTCGCCGCTGGCCTCGAGCTGCGCCTGCAGGCGCTGCACGCTGTCGGCGAGCGTGCGGCTGTCGCGCTGCGCGGTCTGCAGCTGCGCCTCGCGCTCCTCGAGCTCGCGCGTGGAGCTGGCCAGCCGCCGCTCCAGCTGCGCCACCTGCCCGGCGCGCTGCTTGAGCTCGGAGTCCTGGTCGCGCACGCGCTGCTCGCTCATGACGAGCTCCTGCGCGATGCGCGCCAGGTCGCGGCCGCGCGCCTGCGCCTCATCGTGCAGTTCTGTCACCTGCTCCTCGAGGAGGCTGCGGCGCACGCTCAGGGTCTGCAGCGACTCGAGGCAGGCGGCGGCCCGCGAGCGCTCGGCGTGCAGGTCGTGCATGATCCCGCCGAGGTGCGCGGCGCGGGCGCGCTCCCGCACGCCGCGCCTCGCTTCCTCCGCCTGCTGCGCCGCCTGCCGGGCCGCCGTGGCGCGTTCCGCCTCGCGCAGTTGCTGCTCGAGCTGCGTGGCGCGCACTCCGGCGGCGGCCGCCTCGCCCCGGGCGCCGGTGAGCTCCACCTCGAGCTCGCGGATGCGCTGTGCGCCCTGGGTACGTTCCTGCGTCAGCTCGGCGAACTCGGCGCTGTGGCGGGTGGCCGCGAGCTGCAGGCGCTTGAGTTCGGCGTCGAGCTGCGCCGCGCGCTGCTCGGCCGCGCCACGCAGCGCGGCCAGCTGTTCGCTAGTGCTCTGCCCGCCGGCGCGCACGTGGCTGAGTTCCGCCGCCAGTGCCGCGGCATGCTGCTCGGAGGCGAGGCGCGCCTGGGTGAGCTGCGCGAGCTGCTGGGCCTGCTCGGCGAGGGCTGCCTGCTGGCGCTCGGCGGCCGCGCGCGCGCTGACGGCGCGCTCCTCGGCGGCCGCGAGCGCGGCACGCGCTTCCTCGCGCTCCTGCTCGAGCTCGCGGATGCGATCGCCCTTGGTGTTGATCAGCTGCTGCGCCACGCGCAGCTCGCCCGACAGTCGCTCGAGCGCGGCTTGCAGTTGCGGCTCGCCCTCGGGCCGCAGCTGCGGCAGCGCCGCCCAGGTGTCGGTGGAAGTATGTGCCTCGGGTTCGGCCGCCGCGCTCGGTGGATCCAGCACCGGCAGCTCAGCCGTGCTGTCCAGGTCCGCCTCAGCCGTTACCGGCGGCGACGTGAGCGAACTCGAACTCATCGGTGTTCCGGATGAATTAGCCATAAAACGCAACGAAAAAGTGTAGCGCCGCCACCGGTGCATCCCGCAAGCGCGGCGGTAAATGTGTGAGGGGAATCGCGAAAATCGGCCTCAGCCGCGCAGGAATTCGCGCACGGCCTCGAACAGCCGCGGCGCCGCCTCCCCCGGTATGTCCCGGGCACTGACCGCAAGCTCCTGCGGGCGTGCCGCCGGGAGCGCCTCGCGCAGCCGCGCCGTCACCTCCGGCGCCTCGTCCTGGGGACGCAGTACCAGGAGCCTGGCCTTGAGACGCGCGAGCCGCTCGCGCGCCGGCAGCACTGCCTGTGCCAGGGGCCGCTGCCCCTCGGGCAGCTCACGCAACGCGGCGGCGTCGGCGCCGGCGCGCGGGGCCGCGGCGAGCACGACACGCCCGACTTGCTCTGGCCGGGCGAGCGCGAGTTCGAGCGCGAGCGCGGCGCCGCCACGCACGCCGAGCACGTCCACGCGGCGCAGTCGCATGGTGTCGACGAAGTCTGCCAGTGCGAGCGCGTACTCGGGCAGCGTGGCGCTGGCGGGCGGCGGGTCGGACTCCCCGAACCCCGGCAGGTCCGGGGCGTAGACGGAGCGGTCGCGCCCGGCCAGGGCGGCGAAGGCTGCGAACGCGCGCCCGGAACCGGGGCACTCGTGCAGGCACAGCAGCGCCGTGCCTTCCTCGAAGCCGCCGCCCGGCGCCATCGCGTGATGCACGTGCAGCTGTCCGTAGCGGCACTCGAAGTAACCGCGCCGCACGCGCGCCGGTGCTGCGGCAGCCAGGGCCATCGGGGTGTGTCGGGCCATGGCGGCAGTGTGCCACGATCCTCGGCTCATGTTGCACCGCACCCGCGCGGGTGTAGGGTAGCGGGCGCGCCCGGGCGGGGCGCTCGATCGGAAGGGCCGCACGTGCTGCGTAGGGTATTGCTGCTGGGGCTGCCGCTCGCGCTCACGGGCTGCGGCGCGGATGTCGGCGGCGCCACCGGCGGCGCGGCTGAGGTGCAGCAGGCCGCGCAGGCGCGCGCGACCGAGGCGCGCGTGCACGCGCAGGTGCAGGCGGCCGAGGATGCGGCGGCGCAGGCGCGCCGCGACGCGGAGGCCGAGAACCGCTAGAGCGCGCGGAATGCGCCGGGCGGCGGGCGCCGCCCGGCGGCGGCTTCAGCGACGGCGGCGGCGCACCACGCGCTTCGCGCGCCGTACCACGCGCTTGGCGCGGCGCACGCTGCGGCGTGCGACCCGCCGCTTCACGCCGCGGCGCACGGCTGACTTGCGCGCGGCGCGACGCACCCTGCGCGTGACGCGACGCACCGTGCGCGTCGCGCGGCGGACCTTGCGGGCCACCTTGCGTGCCGTGCGGCGCTTGACGGCCTTCTTGCGGCGCACCGCCTTCTTGGCCGCCACCTTGACCGCAGCCTTCCGGCGAGGGGCCGGTGCGGACGCGGCCGCCGCGGCCGGCTTCGCCGCCGGCACCGCCTTGGGGGGCGCGGCCGGCTTCGGCGCGCTCGCGGCGCGTGGCAGCTCGTGCACCGCGAAGGCACCGCCCTGCGGATCCAGGAACAGCGCGATCCAGTTGCCGCCGGGTACCTCGACCGGGCCGTGCAGCAGCCGTCCGCCCGCGGACTTGGCGGCCGCGACCGCACGGGTGGCATCCGTTACGTGCACGTAACTCAGCCACGAGGGTGGTGTCGAGGGCCCCTGCGTGTTGCACATGCCCCCGACGCCTACGCCACGGTGCTCGAAGATCTGGTAGGTGCCCATGGCGCCCATGTCGTGGCTGACGCCCTTGCTCCAGCCGAAGAGCTCGCCGTAGAAGCGCAGCGCCCCGGCGACGTCCGTGGTCTGCAGCTCGTGCCAGGAGAAGCCGCCCTGCGGCGGATTCTGCGGGGCAGGTCCCCCGCCCGGCGTGAACACCGCGAAGGTGGCGCCCTGCGGGTCCGCCAGCACTGCGAAGCGCCCGACGTTGGGAATATCGCTCGCGCCCTTGCAGACCCTGGCGCCGAGGCTCTGCGCCTGGGCCACGGTGGCGTCGACGCTCGCGGTGCCGACGTACATCAGCCAGTGCGCCGCTCCGGCATCGGCGGGCAGCGCCATGAGGCCCCCGACCTGCAGCCCGCCGGCCATGAAGATCGTGTAGCCGGGCATGTTCGAGGGCTGCGTGCGCCAGGGAACGACCTTCGGGTAGAAGGCCGCGGCGGCGGCGGTATCGGTCGTCAGCAGCTCGTGCCAGACGAATCGTCCACGGACGTCGGCGTTGCTCATGATGCATCTTCCTCTTGTTGGCGAGCGTGTTGCAGCGGTGGGGAAGGCTGCCATTCTGCCTCGCTCCGTGCGCCAGTTCCACGACCGCCGCCGCGGAGGCTGCGGGTGCGCTCGCCCCACACCAGATACAGGCCGCTGGCGATCACCACCGCCCCGCCGCACAGCACGCGTGCGCTCGGCAGCACGCCCCACACCACGCGATCGATGATGACGCCCCACAGGAGCGAGGTGTACTCCAGCGGCGCCACGACCGCCGCCGGCGCGGAGCGGAACGCCTCGGTGAGGCAATAGGAGCCGACCGCGGCGAGCGCCCCGAGCAGCAGCAGCCAGCGGTAGTGGCGCGGCTCGAGCGGCACCCAGCCCGGCAGCGCCAGCATCAGCGCCATGAGGCTCATCAGGCTGATGGTCCACACCACGACGCTCGCGGTGGTGTCGGTGCGCGTGAGCACGCGCACCGCGATGCCGTTCATGGCGTAGCCGAAGGCGGCGCCGAGCGCCGCCAGCGAGCCGAGGGAGCTGAAGCCCGAGACGCTCGGGCGCAGCATGATGAGCACGCCGATCAGCCCGGCGATGATCGCCAGCCAGCCGCGCGCGTCGGTGCGCTCCTTGAGGATCGGCACGGCGAGCGCCGTCATCATCAGCGGCGCCGACAGGAAGACCGCGTAGGTGTTGGCGAGCGAGAGCGAGCGCACCGCGTAGATGAAGCCGCCGAGCACCAGCACCTGCAGCGCGCCGCGCAGCAGGTGCATCGGGAAGCGCCGCGGCTTGAGCAGCCGCCAGCGGTTGGCCAGCGCGATCGGCGCCAGCATGAAGGGGAGCGAGGCCGTGCCGCGCAGCACCGCCACCTCGAAGGGCGGGTAGTCGGCGGCGAGGATCTTCAGCAGCGCGTCCATGCCGGAAAACGCCGCCACCGCCACGATCATCGAGATGATCGCGCGAAACCTGCCCGCGACCACCGCTTCAGCCCGCCGGGTCCGCTTCCGGCGGCTTGCCCGGTGGCACGCTGCGCGCCGGGACGGCGCTGCTCAGGTGCCGGTAGGAAGTGCCGAGCAGGCGTGCCGGCAGCGGGAAGGCGCTCATCAGCGAGACGATCAGCGAGGAGGCGTACGGGACCGACTGGATGATGAGCACGATCACCCAGGCGGCGCGGTCGGGGCCGGCGTTCTGCTGCGTGCTGCCGCGCGCCACCGCCCAGGCCGACAGCCACAGCCCGAGCATCATGAGGGTCTCCTCGCGCGCGGCGGCGAGCGCATGCCACAGACCGGCGGTGTGCCCGCCCTTGGGGGTGCGGAAGAACGGCTCGCCCTTGGTGAGCAGGCCCTTGATGGCGGCGCGCCCGATGGTGTGCGTGAGCGCCAGTCCCGCGATCGCCGCGGCGATGGTCTGGCGCAGGTTGGCGCCGACACGCACGCGGTACAGGTGCATGAGCTTGGCGAGCTTGAAGGTGAACAGCGACAGCGGTAGCACCGAGTACAGCACCAGCGGCGGATCGATCGACTGCGGCGCCCACACCATCGCGGCCGACCAGCCGAGCGCGGCCAGGTTGAAGAGCATGTTGCAGCCGTCGGCGACCCAGGGGAGCCAGCCCGCGATGAAGTGGTAGCGCTGGCCCGGGGACAGCGGCCCGCCCTCGAGGAACAGCGCCCGGGCGTGCGCCTTGAGGATCTGCATGGCGCCGTAGGCCCAGCGGAAGCGCTGTTTCTTGAAGTCGATGAAGGTATCGGGCATCAGCCCGCGGCCGTAGCTGTGCGGCACGTAGCTGGCGTCGTAGCCGCGCTCGAAGATGCGCAGGCCGAGCTCGGCGTCCTCGGTGATGCACCACTCGGCCCAGCGACAGTGCTGCAGCTGCGCACTGCGCACCATGGTCATGGTGCCGTGCTGGATGATGGCGTTGCGCTCGTTGCGCGTGATCATGCCGATGTGGAAAAACCCGCGGTACTCCGCGTAACACATGGCCTTGAAGGCGCTCTGGCCGGCGTCGCGGTAGTCCTGCGGCGCCTGCACGATGGCGATGCGCTGGTCGTGGAAGGCCGGCGTCAGGTCGCGCAGCCAGCCGGGCTCGACCACGTAGTCGCTGTCGATGACGGCGATGATCTGCGCATCGGAAGCGGTGTGCGCGAGCGCGAAGTTGAGCGCGCCGGCCTTGAAACCTGCGAGCGGCGCCACGTGGAAGAAGCGGAAGCGCGGCCCGAGCCTGGCGCAGTGCGCCTCCACCGGGCGCCACACCGCCTCGTCGCGCGTGTTGTTGTCGATCACCAGCACCTCGAAGTCCGGGTACTCCAGGCGCGCGAGCGCATCGAGCGTCTCGATGAGCATGTCGGGCGGCTCGTTGTAGGCCGGCACGTGCACCGAGACCTTCGGCGGCGTGGCGCTCGGGGCGTACTGCGGCGCGTCGAGGCGGCGGCGGTAAGCGACCCAGTGCGCCTCGGCCCACTCGTGGGCCTCGGCGAGCAGCACCATGAGCACCCCGAGCATGCCCAAGAGCAGCAGCACCCCGGAGATGACGCCCGAGACCGTCATGTACTGCTGCGTGAAGTCGTAGATCACCCATACGGCAAGGGTGGCGGCGGCGAACACCACCAGCGCGAGGAAGCTGCGCCCGCGGTAACGCAGCGTATCGCTGTTCAGGTAGAGCACCCCGAGCAGGAGCAGCGACACCGCCACCGAGATGGCCGCGAGGATGTGCCACTCGGGCACGCGCACGATGGGGGCGGTGAACTCGAACTTCGGCCGCCGCTCGACGTCGTACACGCCCCAGTAGGAGCCGACCGCCCCTTCCCCGTACGCCTTCCACGGCTGATCGAAGGCCTCCATCACGTAGTAGGTGAGCTGCTCCTTCCGCGCGCGCGCGAAGAAGCGCCGCAGGAACAGCGCCTCGTTGGACTCCGAGGCCACCGCCGACTGGTGCGTGCGCCCGCGGCTCGGCCAGCCAATCTCGGCGATCAGGATCGGCTTGTGCGGGAAGGCCTTCTGCAGGCGCTTCAGCTGCGCCAGCGAGTACTCCACCGCCTGATCGACCGGCACCCCCTCCCAGTAGGGCAGCAGGTGCACGCCGATGAAGTCGACGTGCTGCGCCAGCTCCGGGTAGACGAGCCAGGTGTTCCAGGTCTCGGCCGTGCCGACGGGCTGCTCGATGGCAGCGCGCGCGCGGTCCAATAGCCGCTCGAGCTCGGCGAGCGGCAGGTCGCCGCGCAGCAGCACCTCGTTGCCGATGAACACGCGCACCACGTTGATGTGGGTGTCGGCGAGCTGGATGGCGGTGGCCAGCTGCTGCTCGTTCTTGTCGCGGTTGCTGTCGATCCAGGCGCCGACCGCGACGTTCATGTCACGGTGCTCGGCGAGCTCGGGGATCTGCGCCAGCGTCCCCTGCACGCTGTAGCTGCGCACCGCGCGCACCTTGCCCTGCAGCAGCGCCAGGTCCGAGTCGATCTCGCTCACGCTCGGCAGGATGTTGTGCGTCGGGTCCTGGTTCATGCGGAACGGCGAGAACGCGAACCCCTGGATCACCGCCGGCCAGGGCGGCTCGCGCGAGGGGCGGTTGAGGTAGGCCCACAGCGCGAACGTCAGCAAGGCGAACACTGCCGCGATCAGCAGGCTTGAGATCCATTTCATGGGCGGGCGCGCGCTGCTGCTGCGGGGAGCGGCGCCTACCAGGTGCCGGTGTTGGGCATCGAGCGCCACGGCTCTGCGGGGGCCAGCGCGGCGCCCTTCTGCAGCAGCTCGACCGAGACGTTGTCGGGCGAGCGCACGAAGGCCATGTGCCCGTCGCGCGGCGGCCGCAGGATGGTGACGCCGTGCTGCTGCAGGCGCTGGCAGGCGGCGTAGATGTCCTCGACCTCGTAGGCGAGGTGCCCGAAGTTGCGCCCGCTGCCGTAGCTCTCCTTATCCCAGTTGTGGGTGAGCTCGACCTGCGCGCTCTCATCGCCCGGGGCGGCCAGGAACACCAGCGTGAAGCGCCCCTGCGGGTAGTCGCGGCGCGACAGCTCCTTCAGCCCGAGCGCCTCGCAGTAGAAGCGCAGCGAGGCCTCGATGTCGGTGACGCGCACCATGGTGTGCAGGTACTTCATGTCAGAACATCTCCGAGGGCCCGGGGGTCTTGATGTCCACCTTGCGCCGCGAGGGGATGAACTCCCCGGTGATCATCTCATCGTAGCTCTGGCCCGGGCCGACCATGGGGTAGACGCCGGCGTCCGGGTCGATCATCACCTCGAGGAACGCCGGGCCCTTGAAGGCGAGGAACTCCGCCACCACGCGCGGCACGTCGGCCTTCTGGTCGAGCCGCACCGCGTAGCGGAAGCCATCCGCCTGCGCCGCCTTGACGAAGTCCTTCTTGTGCAGCGAGCGGTCGCTCGCCGACAGGCGCCCCTTGAAGAACAGCTTCTGCCACTGCTTGACCATGCCGTCGCCGAAGTTGTTGAGCACCACCACCTTCACCGGCAGCTCGTAGGTGCTGGCGGTCTCGAGCTCGCCGATGTTCATGCGGATGCTCGAGTCGCCGTCGATGTCGATGACCAGCCGCTCGGGGCAGGCGAACTGCGCGCCGATCGCCGCCGGCAGCCCGAAGCCCATGGTGCCCATGCTGCCGGAGGTCAGCCACAGCCGCGGGGCGGCGAAGTCGCAGTACTGCGCGGCCCACATCTGGTGCTGGCCGACGCCGGTCGAGATGATCGCCTGCCCGCGCGTGTGGCGGTTGATCTCCTCGATCACGTAGTAGGGCTGGATCAGCGCACTGGCGCGGTCGTAGTTCATGGCGTAGCGCTGCTTGAGCTCGGCGAGCTCGGCCGCCCAGGCGCCGAAGTCGGCGCGCACCCCGTGGCTGCGGCCGTGGGCCGTGAGCGCCTCGAGCGCCGGTGCCACCAGTCCCACGTGGCTCCACTGCACGCGCTTGACCTTGTTGACCTCGGCGCGGTCGACGTCCAGGTGCGCGATGCGCTGGGCGCTCCGGGCGAACTTCTCCGGGACGCCCGCGACGCGGTCATCGAAGCGCGCCCCGACGGCGATGAGAAAGTCGCAGTCATCGACCGCGTAGTTGGCGAAGGCGGCCCCGTGCATGCCGAGCATGCGCAGCGCGTTGGGCTGCGTGGTGTCGTAGGCCCCGATGCCCATGAGCGTGGTGACCACGGGAATGCCGAAGGCGTTGGCAAAGCCGGTGAGCGCCGCGGCGGCATTGCCGTTGATGACGCCGCCGCCGGCGTAGATCAGCGGCCGGCGCGACTCGGCGAGCATGGCGAAGAAGCGCGTCGCGGCCGCGTCCTCGAGGCTCGCCTCGGTGAGCTCGCGCATGCGGCGGCGGTAGCCCGGGATCGGCAGCCCGCCGGTCCCGGCGAAGGTGCCCTCCCAGTTCTGGACGTCCTTGGGGATGTCGATGACCACCGGGCCCGGGCGCCCCGTGCGGGCGATCTCGAAGGCCGTGCGCACCGTCGCCTCGAGCTTCTGCGGGTCGGTCACGAGGAAGATGTGCTTGGCCACCGAGCCCATGAGCGAAGGCACCGGGGCCTCCTGGAAGGCATCGGTCCCGATCGCCGCCCGTGCAACCTGGCCACAAATCACGACAATCGGTATCGAATCGGCCATGCAGTCGCGCACTGGTGTAACAGTGTTCGTCGCACCCGGGCCCGAAGTGACGACGCACACCCCCACTTCACCGCTGGCGCGCGCGTAGCCGGCGGCCATGAAGGCGGCGCCCTGCTCGTTGGCGGGGACGATGAGGGGGATCTGCCGTTCGCCTGAGCGCTTGGCCGCCTCGTTGTAGAGGAAGACGGCATCGAAGGTCGGCAGGATGGCCCCGCCGGAGTAGCCGAAGATGGTGCGCACGCCCTCATCGGCGAGCACCTGCATGATCATGCCGGCGCCGGACATACGTTGACCGGCGAGCGGGTGGGCCGCCGCCGGCCGGGGCTGGATGACCGTGTCGTTCATGGCGGCGCTGGCGGGCCTCGACCCGAAATCGGCTCGAAAACTCGAAGGGATCGACGAGCCTAGCAGCTTGCCCTCATGGTGCAAACTCGAGCCGATCCTTTATTCTGGGACGCCTTCCTCACGCCTCCCCGCAGCGAACTTTCCATGCGCCACATCATCGCGATCCTGCTGCAGAACGAGGCCGGGGCCTTGACCCGCGTCGCCGGCCTCTTCTCCACCCGCGGCTACAACATTGAGTCCCTGTCGGTGGCTCCGACCGATGACGCCACGGTCTCGCGCCTGACCCTGGTGACGCGCGGCTCGGATGCGGTGATGCACCAGATCGTCAACCAGCTGCACAAGCTCGTGGACGTGGTGAGCGTCCTGGACATGACACGCGGGGAGCACCTGGAGCGCGAGCTCGTGCTGCTAAAGCTCAGGGTCGCGCCAGGCAGCACCGACGCAGTGCGCGGCCACGTCGTGCGCAGCGGCGGCCGCGTGCTCGATCCGGCCATGGAGGGGTTCATCGTCGAGCTCACCGCGAGCGAGGCCGAGGTCAACGGCTTCATCGAGGAGCTGGGGCGGCGGGCGGAGCTGCTCGAAGTGGTCCGTAGCGGCGCGCTCGGTATCAGCCGCAGCGTGCGGGCGGTCCGGGCCCGGGCGCCCGTGTCCCCGGCCTAGGCCGACTTCGCTCGATGACCGATTTTAGCGACTTATCTCCGCCGGATCTGACGACTTAACCGCAAGTTCCCCGGAGTCGACAGTGCGAAACCCTCAGGGAATGAGGACAGTCGAGCCGGTCGTGGCGCGACTCTCGAGGTCGCGGTGGGCATCGGCCGCCTGGGTGAGGGGATAGCGCTGGCCGATCACGACCTTCACCTTCCGCGTCCGTACCGCCTGGAACAGCTCGCGGGCACCGGCCTCGAGCTCGGCGCGGGTCGCGATGTAGTTAAAGAGCGTGGGCCGGGTGAGGAAGAGCGAGCCGCGCTTGGTCAGCTCCATCGGGTTGATGGCCGGTGGCGGTCCCGAGGCGTTGCCGTAGCTGATGAGGATCCCGAGCCGCCGCAGGCAGTCGAGCGAGTCCATGAAGGTGTCCTTGCCGACGCCGTCGTACACGGCCGC
>Ga0335077_10006520_pt1 | contig 14427 bp, 15 predicted proteins | sample Lox_Sample_31_FD_207151 | JGI IMG/M metagenome (GOLD analysis project Ga0335077, IMG submission 207151) | Soil microbial communities from Loxahatchee National Wildlife Refuge, Florida, United States - Lox_Sample_3.1 | ecosystem: Environmental > Terrestrial > Soil > Wetlands | place: USA...
CCAGCCCGGGCTGATGTCGTACGACCAGCTGCTGCAGGTCGGCGCGCAGGCGCTCGCCGCCGCGCCGACGCTCGTCGATGACGAGATCGCCAAGGGTCGCGCCGACGACACGGCGGCACTCTTCTACACCTCGGGCACGACGGGCAAGCCCAAGGGCGTGGTGCAGACCTACCATGCCCTCATCGATCGCTCGCGCGTTTGCGCGCGGATGGAAGGGCTGACGCCCGCCGAGGACGTGCTCGCGTACCTGCCGATGGCGTGGATCGGCCAGAACATCTTCTCCTACGCGCAGGCGCTCGTGACCGGCTACACCGTCAACTGCCCCGAGTCGCCCGCGACGGTCACCAACGACATGCGCGAGATCGGGCCGACCTACTACTTCGCCCCGCCGCGCGTGTTCGAGAATCTGCTGACGCAGGTGATGATCCGCATGGAAGACGCGAGCCGCATCAAGCGCGCGATGTTCCACTACTTCATGGACGTGGCGCGCCGGGTGGGCGGCCGCATCCTCGATGGCGCAGCGGTATCGGCGGCCGACCGGGTGCGCTACGCGCTCGGCAAGGCACTCGTCTACGGCCCGTTGCGCAACGTGCTCGGCATGAGCCGCGTGAAGGTTGCCTACACCGCCGGCGAAGCCATCGGACCCGACCTGTTCACGTTCTACCGTTCGCTCGGTATCAACCTCAAGCAGCTTTACGGGTCGACCGAAACCTCGGTGTTCGTGTGCGTGCAGCCGAACGGCCAGGTGCGGGCCGACACCGTCGGCCCGCCGGTGCCCGGAGTCGAGGTCAAGATCAAGGATTCCGGCGAGATCCTGGTGCGCAGCCCGGGCCTGCTCAAGGAGTACTACAAGAATCCGCAGGCGACCGCCGAGGTGAAGGACGCCGAAGGCTGGTACCACACGGGGGACGCGGGCTTCGTCGACAGCGATGGCCACCTGCGCATCATCGACCGTGCCAACGACGTGGGGCGGCTCGCGGACGACACCCTGTTCGCGCCCAAGTACATCGAGAACAAGCTCAAGTTCTTCCCGTTCATCAAGGAAGCGGTCGCGTTCGGCCATGGCCGGGCCCAGGCCACCGCATTCATCAACATCGATTTCGACGCGGTCGGCAACTGGGCGGAGCGGCGCGGGCTGCCCTACGCGGGCTACATCGACCTCGCGAGCAAACCTGAGGTCGCCGCATTGATCACCGAGTGCGTCGATAAGGTCAACGCCGACCTTGCCGGCGATGCGAAGCTCGCCAATTCGCAGATCCACCGCTTCCTGATCCTGCACAAGGAACTCGACCCCGACGACGACGAGCTCACGCGCACGCGCAAGGTGCGGCGGCGCTTCATCGGCGACAAGTACCGCGTGCTGGTCGATGCGCTGTACGGCGACCGCACCGAGCAATACGTCGAGACCCAGGTGAAGTTCGAAGACGGCCGCACGGGCAGCATCAGCGCGACGCTCAGGATCCGGCCCGCCAGGGTCTGTCAGCCCGTTGCGCGGGCTGCCTGAGGCCAGGGGGAGGCGGCAAACATGAAAGGGCGCATCTGGCTTGCGCTGGCCTGTCTTGTCGCCGGCATTCCGCTGGCGGCGTATGGACTTGCCGAACACGTCCCCCTGCTCGCCGTCGTCGGGCTGGCGCTCGTGTTTGCGTTCTGGTTCTTCGCCTGGCAGTGGATCGCGCGCGCGAACAAGCCGGCGACGCCCATCAAGCCGGCCGCCAACGCGGCCTGGAACATGCGCGACCAGCCGGCCGCAACCCCGGAGCGCGACGAAAGAGCCGATCGATGAGCAAGCGCGTTGCCGGCGACGTCATTCTCGCGGTGGAGGACATCTCGCTTTCCTTCGGCGGCGTGAAGGCACTGACGGGCATTTCGTTCGACGTGCGCGAGCACGAAGTGCGCGCCATCATCGGCCCGAACGGCGCCGGCAAGAGTTCGCTGCTCAACTGCATCAACGGCGTCTACTCGCCGCAGCGCGGCCGCATCACGTTCCGCGGCCGCAGTTTTGCCCAGATGAATCCGCACCGCGCGGCCGTGATGGGAATCGCGCGCACGTTCCAGAACCTCGCCCTCTTCAAGGGCATGAGCGTGCTGGACAACATCATGACGGGCCGCAACCTGCGCATGCGCACCAATCTCCTGCTGCAGGCGCTGCGCATCGGCCCCGCCGAGAAAGAGGAGCTCGCGCATCGCGAGGCGGTCGAGAAGATCATCGATTTTCTCGAGATCCAGGCGTACCGCAAGACGCCAGTCGGTCGCCTGCCTTACGGGTTGCAGAAACGGGTCGACCTCGGGCGCGCGCTGGCGATGGAACCGGCGCTGCTGCTGCTCGACGAGCCGATGGCGGGCATGAATCTCGAGGAGAAGCAGGACATGTGCCGCTTCGTGCTCGACGTCAACGACGAGTTCGGCACCACGATCGTGCTGATCGAGCACGACATGGGCGTCGTCATGGACATCTCCGACCGCGTCGTCGTGCTCGACTACGGGCGCAAGATCGGCGACGGCACGCCCGACGACGTGCGCGCCGATCCCGACGTCATCGACGCCTACCTGGGCAGCACGCACTAGGCGCGGGCATGGGCTTCTTCCTCGAGACGTTGCTCGGCGGCCTGATGACCGGCATGCTGTATTCGCTGATCGCCCTCGGGTTCGTGCTGATCTTCAAGGCCTCGGGTGTGTTCAATTTCGCGCAGGGCTCGATGGTGCTGTTCGCGGCGCTCGTGATGGCGCGCTTCGCGGAGTGGATTCCGCACTGGAGCGGCATCGCGAGCAAGCCGCTCGCGAACGTGCTCGCGTTCGGCGTCGCGCTGCTGGTCATGATCGCCGTGGCGTGGCTGATCGAACGCCTGGTCCTGGGCAAGCTCGTCAACCAGGAGGCGGTGGCGCTGCTGATGGCGACCCTCGGTGTCGCCTATTTCCTCGACGGCTTCGGCCAGGCCTTGTTCGGATCCGACATCTACAAAATCGACGTCGGCATGCCGAAGGATCCGGTGATCGTGCTCGACAAGGTGTTCGAGGGCGGCGTGCTGGTCTCGCAGGAGGACCTGATCGCGGCGGTGGTCGCGGCCGCGCTGGTCGGCCTGCTCGCGCTGTTCTTCCAGAAGACGGCGACCGGGCGCGCGTTGCGGGCGGTCGCCGACGATCACCAGGCCGCGCAGTCGATCGGCATCGCGCTCGACCGGATCTGGGTGATCGTCTGGTCGGTGGCGGGTTTCGTGGCCATGGTCGCCGGCATCATCTGGGGCTCCAAGCTCGGCGTGCAGTTCTCTCTGTCCCTGGTGGCCCTCAAGGCGCTGCCGGTGGTCATCCTCGGCGGATTGACGTCGGTCCCGGGTGCGATCGTCGGCGGGCTCATCATCGGCGTCGGGGAGAAGGTTTCCGAGGTCTACCTCGGGCCGCACCTGGGCGGCGGCATCGAAATCTGGTTCGCCTACGTGCTCGCGTTGTTGTTCCTGCTGGTGCGTCCGCAGGGACTGTTCGGCGAGCGGATCATCGATCGCGTGTGACCATGCTTTACAGGGAAAACGGCCAGTTCAAGACCAGCTACCGCAGGGACCAGCAGGTTTTTCCGATCCTGCAGGACCGGATCGGCATCGCGCTGGTCCTGGCGGTGGCATTCGTGCTCGTCCCCCTCACCGCGCCCGAGTATCTGTTCCGCGCGATCCTGATCCCGTTCCTCATCCTCTCCCTGGCAGCACTCGGACTCAACATCCTGGTGGGCTATTGCGGCCAGATTTCGCTCGGCACCGGCGCCTTCATGGCCGTCGGGGCGTATGCGGCGTACAACCTGGACGTTCGCATCGAAGGGATGCCGCTGCTGCTTTCGCTGATCGGCGGGGGTTTGTGCGCGACGGTCGTCGGCGTGATGTTCGGCATCCCGTCGTTGCGCATCAAGGGTCTTTATCTCGCCGTGGCGACCCTGGCCGCGCAGTTCTTCGTCGACTGGGCGTTCCTGCGCATCAAATGGTTCACGCACGATTCGCCGTCCGGCTCGGTCAGCGTTGCCAACCTCCAGGTGTTCGGCCTGCCGATCGACACGCCGACCCAGAAGTACCTGTTCTGCCTGTTGCTGGTGGTGATTTTCGCGGTGCTGGCGAAGAACCTCGTGCGCGGCGCGATCGGGCGCGAGTGGATGGCGATTCGCGACATGGACGTGGCGGCGAGCGTGATCGGCATCCGGCCGATGTATGCCAAGCTCACCGCGTTCGCCGTCAGCTCGTTCATCGTCGGCGTGGCCGGCGCGTTGTGGGGGTTCGTCCACCTCGGCTCCTGGGAGCCGGCGGCGTTTTCGATCGATCGTTCGTTCCAGCTGCTCTTCATGGTGATCATCGGCGGGCTGGGATCGATCATGGGCAGCTTCTTCGGGGCGGCGTTCATCGTCGTGCTGCCGATCGTGCTCGACAACATGCCCTACTGGTTCGGCGTGCCGATCGACACGGCTCTGGCCGCGCACCTTACGTTCATGATCTTCGGCGTCCTGATCGTCTTCTTCCTCGTTGTCGAGCCGCACGGACTGGCGCGCCTGTGGTCGATCGGCAAGGAGAAACTGCGCATATGGCCTTTCCCGCATTGACGCCGTACGGTCCGGCGACAACGCTCCTTGCATGCACCGCAGAGTGCACGTGTTCGACCATCGTCAGGAGGCAACCATGAAGCTCAAGTCACTCGCATTCGTCACGGCACTCGCGGCGGCGACCCTGTCGACGGGTGCGCTGGCCCAGTCCAAGGAACAGTTCTTCCCGGTGCTGGTGTATCGCACCGGGCCGTACGCCCCGAACGGCGTGCCGTTCGCGGACGGCTACGTCGACTACCTGAAGCTCGTCAACGCGCAAGGCGGCATCAACGGCGTCAAGCTGACGTTCGAGGAATGCGAGACCGGCTACGCCACCGACCGCGGCGTCGAGTGCTACGAACGGCTCAAGAGCAAAGGCAACGGCGCGACGGTGTTCCAGCCGCTTTCTACCGGCATCACGTTCGCGCTGACCGAGAAGGCGCCTGGCGACAAGATCCCGCTGATCACCGCTGGCTACGGCCGCTCGGAGTCGCAGGACGGCCTCGTCTTCAAGTGGAACTTCCCGCTGCTCGGCACCTATTGGGTGGCGGCCGACATCCTGGTGCAGCACGTGGCCAAGCGGGAGGGCGGTTTCGACAAGCTCAAGGGCAAGAAGATCGCGCTCGTGTATCACGACTCGCCCTACGGCAAGGAACCGATCCCGATGTTGACCGAGCGGTCGCGGATGCACGGCTTCGAACTCATCACCATTCCGGTGGCGCATCCTGGTGTCGAGCAAAAGGCGGCATGGCTGCAGATCCGCCAGATGCGCCCTGACTACGTGTTCCTGTGGGGATGGGGCGTGATGAATTCGACCGCGCTCAAGGAAGCCGTCGCCACGGGGTATCCGCGCGACAGGATGTACGGCGTATGGTGGGCGGGCGCCGAGCCGGACGTGAAGGACGTCGGCGAAGGCGCGAAGGGCTACAACGCGCTCGCCCTGCAGCATGGCGCAGGTATCGCCAAGGTGCACCAGGACGTGCTCAAGCTCGTCTACGACAAGGGCGTGGGCACGGGTCCGCGCGAGGAAGTGGGCCAGGTTCTCTACACTCGCGGCCTCATGTCGGCCATGCTCGGCGTCGAAGGCGTACGGCAGGCGCAGGAGCGGTTCGGCAAGGGCAAGGTGATGAACGGCGACCAGGTGCGCTGGGGCCTCGAAAACCTCGCTCTCGACCAGAAGCGGCTGGATGCGCTCGGCTTCTCCGGCGTGATGCGGCCCGTGTCCACCTCTTGCGCCGATCACATGGGCGCGGCGTTCGCGCGCATCCAGACATGGGACGGCTCGAAGTGGACCTTCTCGTCGGACTGGTACGAGGCCGACAGCCAGATCCTCAAGCCGATGGTCAAGGCCGCGGCCGCGAAATACGCCGAGGAGAAGAAGCTCGCTCCGCGCACCCCGGCCGATTGCCAGAGCTGAAACGCGCCGACGTGTCACTCCGAGCGAAGCGAGGGATCTCGTCGCATGGCAGGGTCGAGATTCGTCGTCGCTCCGTTCCTCGGAATGGCATGTCCGTGCGTCTTGACATGACGCAGCCGCGCTCCTCGACATGACAACACTTCCATGAGCGCGTCGAGTCCGCTCCTGAATGTCAACGGCATCGAGGTGATCTACAACCATGTGATCCTCGTGCTCAAGGGCGTGTCATTGCGGGTGGCCCAGGGCCAGATCGTTGCGCTTCTCGGCGGCAACGGGGCCGGGAAGACGACGACGCTGCGTGCCGTCAGCAATCTGCTCGCCGGCGAGCGCGGCGTGGTCACCAAGGGCTCGATCGAACTGCGCGGCGAGCGCATCGAGGCGCTGACGCCAGCCGAACTCGTCGCGCGCGGCGTGATCCAGGTGATGGAAGGCCGCCACTGTTTTTCGCACCTGACGATCGAGGAGAACCTGCTGACGGGCGCCTATACGCGCACGGACGGCAAGGCGGCGACGGCGGCGACGCTCGAGAAGGTCTACGGGTACTTCCCGCGCCTGAAGACACGCCGCAACGCCCAGGCCGCCTACACCTCGGGCGGCGAGCAGCAGATGTGCGCGATCGGCCGCGCCCTGATGGCCAATCCTTCCATGGTGCTGCTCGATGAACCGTCGATGGGCCTCGCGCCGCAGATCGTCGAAGAGGTTTTCGAGATCGTGCGCGACCTGAATACGCGCGAGGGCGTGACCTTCCTGCTCGCGGAACAGAACACCAACGTGGCGCTGCGCTACGCTCACTACGGCTACATCCTCGAGAGCGGCCGTGTCGTGATGGATGGGGCGGCGCGCGAACTCGCACAGAACGAGGACGTCAAGGAGTTCTACCTCGGGCTGTCCAGGGAGGGCCGGCGCAGCTTCCGCGACGCCAAGTTCTACCGGCGCCGCAAGCGCTGGCTCGCCTGAGAGCATTCATGGCCGAACACTTCGACGCGCTCGAGACGCGTCCGCTGGAACAGCGCGAAGCGGACCTGTGTGCGCGGCTGCCCGGCTTGATCGAGGCGGCGCTCGCGGCCCCTGGGTGGCGGCGTCATCTCGGCGCGATCGAGGCGCGCGCGATCGACTCGCGTTCCGCGCTCGCCCGCCTGCCGTTGCTGCGCAAGGCGGACCTGGTCGGGATGCAGCGCGCTGCGCCGCCCCTCGCCGGCCTCATCGGCTCGCTTACGCCGGTCGGGCGCCTGTTCACTTCGCCGGGTCCGATCTACGAGGCCGAGGGGCTGCACGACGATCCCTGGCGCGCGGGCCGCGCGATCTTCGCCGCGGGAGTGCGCCGCGGCGATATCGTGCTGAACACGTTCTCGTATCACCTCACACCCGGCGGGCTCATGTTCGACGCGGGGGCGCGCGCGGTGGGCTGCCACGTTATTCCCGCCGGCCCGGGCAACACGGAGCAGCAGCTCGATGTGATCGCGCATCTGAAGCCGACGGTCTATGCGGGGACACCCGACTTCCTGAAGATCCTGCTCGATGCCGCAGCGGCTGGCAGTCGCGACGTGGGCTCGCTGCGCAAAGCGTGCGTCTCCGGAGCCGCATTCCCATCCTCGCTGCAGGCCGAGATCAAGCGGCGCGGCATCGACGCGTACCAGACGTACGCCACGGCCGATCTGGGCTGTGTCGCCTACGAGTCGCCGGCGCGCGAGGGACTCGTCGTCAACGAGGACGTGCTGCTCGAGATCGTGCGCCCCGGAACGGGTGATCCAGTCGCACCGGGTGAAGTAGGCGAAGTGGTCGTCACGTCGTTCGATCACGACCATCCGTGGATTCGCCTTGCGCTCGGCGACCTGAGCGCGGTGCTGCCCGGCATCTCGCCGTGCGGACGAACCAACCTGCGCATCCGCGGCTGGATGGGCCGGGCGGATCAGACGACCAAGGTGAAAGGCATGTTCATCCGGCCGCAGCAGCTCGCGGAAGTTGCGCTCCGCCACCCGGAACTCGGGCGCCTGCGCCTCGTCGTCACACGCAGCGGCGAGGCCGACATCATGACGCTCAAGGCCGAATGCACGCGCCCATCGGAGTCCATGTCGACCGCCGTCGCCGAGACGTTGCGCTCGCTGACGAAGCTCGGCGGCGCTGTCGAACTGCTGGCTCCGGGAACATTGCCGAACGACGGCAAGGTCATCGAGGACGCGCGGCCGGTCGGATGAAAATGGCCGCGCAATCCTGCGCGGCCTTCTTTCATCACGGACGTCTCAGCGGCGTGCCGCGGCCTTGCTCGCGGAGTTCGCCTTCTTGGCGGCCACCTTGCGCGCCGCCTTGGCCGCCTGCTTGGCGGCGATGCCCGGCGGGACCACGACGGTCTTGGCGATGACATCCACCGGCGCCACCGCCTTCTCTTCCTTGATGCCCCACAGCTTCAACAGGTCCGCCTGCGTTGGCACCGTGCCTTGCGTCACGCGCTGGCGTCGGGCCGCGACCGAGTCGCGCACCACTTTTTCGACCACGTCGAGTGGCAGGCGATTGAGGTCGGAAAACTTGATGAAGCTGCGCTTGGGATCGACGCCGAGCAAAGCCTCCTTGTGCTTCACGACCACGTCCTGCTCGGCGACGTAAAGCGACATGTGCTTACGCCCGGATTCCAGAGCGAACAGCGGCCCATCCAATTCGTAAAACGCCAGCCCATAGCGCATGCTCTCGCGCACACCGCGCGCGGAGCGCCGGATCATGCTGCAAACCCTAGCCATGGCAACTCGGCGATCCGGCGGCAAATCTCGCAAGTACGCGCCCACCGTCGTCGCTGTTACCGTCACTTGAAACCCTCCGGCGTCACTGTCCCAACCCGCGATTTTAACCGAGCGCGACCCCAAGGCTGGCTCCATCTGTTCGCCCGGCAGCCGCGTTCGGCCGGAAATCCACCAGCCACTCAATGGTTTCGCTGGTTTCCTCCTCGTCTTGGGGTCCCGGCCGGGACGCGCGGCAAAAACCGCGATGCCCGACAGGGCTCTTGCTTTTTCGCACGACCGTGCTAAACTGATTAAATGAGTATTGAACTGACGAAGGCTGGTGTGACCCGCGCTGCAATCGTCGATGCGGGCATCGCCTTGGCGCAGGAATCCGGTCTGGAGAGCTTGACGATCGGCCGGGTCGCCGACCGCGCGGGGATGTCGAAGAGCGGGGTGTTTTCGCGCGTCGGCTCGCGCGAGGAACTGCAGATCGCCGTCCTGGGCGAATACGGCCGGCGCATGACCGAGCGGGCGCTGCTGCCGGCACTGCGGGCACCGCGCGGCCTGCCGCGATTGCGTGCCATCTGGAATGGCTGGCTCGACTGGGTGCGCGACGAGAAACTCGGGTCGAGCTGCCTCTTCATCAGCGGGGCGGTCGAGTACGACGATCGGCCCGGACCCGTGCGGGATGCGGTCCTGGCGGGTCTTGCGGAGTGGCGTCGGCAGCTCGCCCGCACCGTCCGTCAATCCGTCGAAGAGGGACATCTGCGCGCCGACACGGATCCTGAACAGGTCGCCTTCGAGTTGTGCTCCATGATCCTGGGCGTCCACAACGACATTCGTCTGTTCCGGGACACGCGTGCCTTTGCCCACGCGCGCGCGGCGTTCGATCGCCTGCTGGCCAACCTTGTCGTGGCCGGCTAGCGTTTTTTTTTGCGGTGATTTCGCACGATCGTGCGAGGAGGATTAGCGATGCTCGGTACATACCTGATCAGCGAAGCGGTTCTCGCGATGGTCGAAGTCGGCGCCAATCTGCTGTTGCGCGCGATCGGCGGCCCGGACCACGTTCCCCACTGCAATGAGGACTTCGTGTGGTACTGATCCTGCTAGCAAAGCTGCTGCGACCGCTGTCGACGTTCGCTCCGCGCGCGGCCGGACGAATCGCGCTGGCGCTCACCCGGCGCACGCGCCGGCGCGGCGAAGAAGGCTCGTTCGGCACGCTGGACGCCCGCTTTCGAGTGCGCGGGGGCGAAGTCGTGCTGCATCGCCTAGGCGGAAATGGCGGCCTGCGCGTGTTGCTCGTGCACGGGTGGAATGGCGCTGCCCCGGATTGGCGCGTCCTAGGTGAAGCGCTGGTCGCGGACGGGTTCTCGGTCGCCGCACTGGATCTGCCGGCACATGGGGCAAGCCGCGGCCGGGTCAGCTCTCTGCCGCGGTTCGTGCGCGGCGTGCTGGAAGCGCACCGGCGCCATGGTCCGTTCGATGTTTGGATCGCGCATTCGATGGGTGTCGCGGCGGTGCTGGCCGCACTGGCGAGCGGTGCACAGGCGAAGCGCCTGGTTCTCGTGGGAGGGTTGGTCGATCCGGCGGGTGCATTGCGCGAGTTCGCGCGCGGCTTCGGCCTGAACGCTGCCGCGACGCGCGCCTATCTCGAGGGTATCGAGCGGGAAGAGTCGATGCCTTTGACGGACGTTGACGCGCTGCGCAATGCGCGCCTCGTCCGGGCCCCCGCGCTGGTGGTGCACGACCACGACGACCGCGTGATTCCGGTCGGACACGGCCGCCGGCTTGCGGCTGCGCTCCCTGAGGCGCGGCTGCTGCAGACGAACGGACTGGGTCACCGTCGCGTTCTCACCGACGAGGCGATCGTGCGATCGGTGGTCGATTTCGCGCGCGGCTGAGCCGCGGCCGGCCCGGACGCCAGCTAGCGCGGGGCCTTCTGCAGCCGGCGCAGCATCGCTTCGCGATCGGGAAAGCGGGTGCAGTCGACCTGCCCGACCGTCGCGGCCATGAATTTCTGTGTCCCCGCATCGGCGCGAATCACGGTCTGCGCCGTGGTCAGCTGCAGTTCGTTGCCGGAGCCACGCCACTTCGCTCCGATGACGACGAAGCCGGTGTCCTGGTCGCCGCGGCCGCTGCATTGCACGCTGGCAGAATCGCCGGCTGTTTCGCCCGGCCAGGCGCGGTCATCGACTATCTGGAACCGGAGGCGCGCCTGCTTGGCATCGACCATTTCGAGCACGGAGCGGCGCAGCATCCACGTGTGCACGACTCCGCTGCAATCGACGACCCAGACCTCGAGATCGGTCGAGGTCAGGCGCGTGCGCCACGGCGGCTCGACGTGGCATCCGGGCGGCATCTGCAGCCCGTTGGCCGGCTCGCTGTAGACCGGCCGGCCGACAAAGCTGTCCTGGGCACCGGCGGCGACGGGCAACGCGGCAAGCAGCAGTGCCACGAATGCGAGCGTCGGTCGGAGGAACGGTTTCATGTGGGCAGATTAACGCGGCTTGTAGAAAACGAAGTCGGCCGAGAAATCCACCCTTAGCAGGCGATTTTGCTGTGCGGCCTCGCACTTTGCCGGCGGCATTCCGCCATTCGTGTTGACGCGCTGCACGTATTTGACACCTGTCAAGGCCCCCTCGCCGAAGGACCTGGCGGAAAGGAGCAGCCAGCGCAGGTTGGTGGGCACGGGCGCATCGTCGAAATCGACGATGGTCCCCAGCAAGCGGCTGCCGTCGACATGTTCGAACGAGAAGTTGGCGCCGTGGCGCACGATGGCCTTGCCGCTTTCGTCGATGAGGTCCGCCTCGGGCAGGCGGAACACCCAGGTGTAGCCACCCGAACCGCGCGGCTCGCACCGGAACACCTGGACGCCGTGACCCTGCAGGCGCAGCACGGGCGCAACCGTGTCCGGCACCTTGATCCGGCTGAAGAACCCCAGCGACGGCGCAGTCGGGGGACCGGGCGCGGGTATGGGCGCGGGAGGCTCACCTGGCTTGGGCGCCTGTTGAGGCGGTGCAGGCGGCGGCGCGCTCGCGCATGCGGAAAGCAGCGCGGTGGCAGCGATGACCGTCCACCGCCGCGTAGACGAAGCGAGAACGCTGCGTCGCCCGCGGATCGGGTGTGGGACGACCTGGAACGCGGCGCCGCTCATGGCTTCGCACGCCGGCGCCCGATCTCGCTCCATACGGCGCGTCTGGCGGCATCGTCGAGCTGTGCCCACTGGACGATCTCGTCGATCGTGCGCCAGCACCCTTCGCACAAGCCGCTGGCGGGATTCATGCGGCAGACCGACCTGCATGGCGAGGGCACAGGAGCGGCGAACGCGCACGGCGGGACGAGCGGAGCGGAAGAATCGGACATGGCGCGCGGTCCGGCGAGCGGCAATTGTCGCACCGGTCTCCTGGGCGACCCGTTACGAAATTCTTAGCATCGGTTGAGCCAAGATTTACGAACGGGCGGTGCGCTGTCTCCCTACAGTGGCGCGGTCGAACTCGATCGACCCAAGGAGAGCGAATGAACGAAAAAAACACCCGCCACGACATCTACGCTGCTGTCCACAAAGGCCTGCGGGCCTGTATGGCGCACGTCCTGGTGGAAGCCGGCAGGATGGACACGACGGACGCTGACGACACGGCACAAGCGCTCGGATCGATGCGCCACCTGCTCTTGTTGTGCCGCACGCACCTCGAACACGAAGACCGGTTCGTGCACGCCGCGATGGAAGCCCGTTGCCCCGGATCGGCCGCGACGACGCGCGGCGATCATGAACACCACGTGCGGTCGATCGTGCAGCTCGAGAGCGCGGCGCGTGCGGTCGAGGATTCCGCGGGCGAGGCGCGGCGCAGTGCCGCGCGCGCCCTCTACACCCTGCTGTCGCGCTTCGTCGCCGAAAACTACGAGCACATGCACGTGGAGGAAACCCGGAACAACATCGTCCTCTGGGCCGAATACACCGATGCAGAACTGATTGCGCTCAAAGGACGGCTGATCGCGGCGATCCCGCCCGAGGTGAACATGGCATTCATGCGCTGGATGGCGCCCAGTCTTTCTCCCCTCGAACGCGCCGAGCTCCTGGGCAACGCGCGGCAAGGCATGCCGGCCGCAGCGTTCGATGCGGCGCTCGCGATGATCAAGAACCACCTGAGCACGCGCGACTGGTTCAAGCTGCAGGTCGCGCTCGCGCCGCTGGCGCACGCTGCCTGATGCACGTTGCGCCGCGCTAGCTCACCTCGACCAGCTTGACGGGCCGCTTCACCTCGAAGTGAAAGCGGCCGCGCCCCGTCTTGGCGATGGCCATGAAGTTGCAGCGCTCGGCCAGGCGTCGCTGCAGCAGGATCAGGCGTGCTTCAAGGTTGTCGCCGATGTCGGGCAGGCGGATCGCCGGATCGAGGCGCAGCTCGCGATTGGAGAACTCGGTGCGGCCCGCGGCGGTGTAGTCCCGCACGAGCTTGGCGAAGATGGAACCGGCCACGCCCTTGATCAGGTAGTCGTCGTCGATGAATACGCTGTCGTTGGCGCGATAAAGACGCACGATGGCCACGCCGCCGGGCTGCGGGCGCGCAGGCGTACCCGCCGCGGGGGTCTCCTCGTTCTCGTCGTCGGCGGCCTCCTGCAGCACGGCGATCGCCATCCCGAGCTGCGTCGCCACCGCCACCAACGCGTCCTCGTCGTCGTAGGAGAAGCGCAATTCCTCCGGGCTTTCGACGTATAGAACCCCCGCGAGCCGGCCGCCGAGGATGATGGGAACCGCCAGTTGGCTCGCGGGTGCCGGCAGGCCGGGGAGCGGGATTTCGGTCTCGAGCTGCTCGGCCAGTCCGCCCGCGACGATCTGATCGCGCACCGCGCGCCCGTAGATGTACTCGGCGGTGAAATGCGAGATCCTGATCGGCGTGCGGAATGCCGCCGCCGTGCCGATCACGCCCTCTCCAAGGCCGATCTCCGAACCCACCCCGGAGGTCGAATACCCACGCGTGGCGACCGTATAGAGGCGCGGCGGACGGCCGCGTCCTGCCTCGAGCAGCAGCACTTTCGCGTAACCGATGCCCAGCTGATCGTCGAGCGCCGCGAGCGTGTCATCCAGCAGTGTGCCCAGGTCCGAATGCGTCGCCAGGCGCTCACTGATCCGCCGCACCGCAGACATCGGATTGCAGCGTGCCGGCGGCCGCGCGACTTCGGGCCCCGGCACCCGCTCGGCCTCGACGACGCGATACACGTCGGCGCCGCGCAGCAGAAACACGCCGCTCATTCCGGTGTGGGAAGCAATGCCCGCGAGCTTCGCCTTCATGCTCTCGAACAGCGGCCCGCTTTCTTCAGTGCGCAGGTAGCGCAGCTGCAGCCGGTAGCTGGCACCGGTGTCGGGATCGGCAACGTAGGCGGCGGCTTGCGGGTTGGCGCGCACGTTCTCGTATGTCTTGTTGAAGAACTGGAACGTCAACGCGACGTGCTCGCGGTCGACGTAGTGCACCTGTGAGACGTAGGTGAGGTTCGGCACGCCGTCACGCGCGCAGCTCGCGAGGAGCGACGGCACGCCGCCTTCGAAGCAGCCGCGGATCGAATCGAGCGCGACCTTCATGCTTTGAGCGGCGCACCGGCGCCGGGCCCGGGAGTTTGCAAGAAGGCCGCCGTCGCGGTGAAGACGACCTTCAGCAGCGAAGCGGGCGCGAACGCGAAGTACGCCCGCAGCGCCGCATCGTGGTAGCCGAGCGGAACGATGTGGGCGACGATCGCATCGACCCTCGAGGCCACGA
>Ga0335077_10006522_pt1 | contig 14424 bp, 12 predicted proteins | sample Lox_Sample_31_FD_207151 | JGI IMG/M metagenome (GOLD analysis project Ga0335077, IMG submission 207151) | Soil microbial communities from Loxahatchee National Wildlife Refuge, Florida, United States - Lox_Sample_3.1 | ecosystem: Environmental > Terrestrial > Soil > Wetlands | place: USA...
AAGTAAATGAGAAGGATTTTTTTCTCGTGGTTGATCCGGTTATCGAGCAGAACCAGTCGATTGAAACCAACAATTCAGAGCGTGTTTTTCTGAACTCAAAAGGATTGACATTTCGCGGCTTGATTGGCAAGGGGGTTGGGTTTTCATCTTATATTACAGATAACCAGGAAAGAGGCCCTGCTTATTTTCAGGAAAGAGTTACAGCATCAGGATACCCTGCAGTGCCCGGCGCCGGATATTATAAGCCATTTAAAGAAACAGCTTTTGATTATTTTGATGCCAGGGGGTACATCACTTTTGGTGCAGGAAAATATTTCAATTTCCAGTTTGGGTATGATAAAAATTTTATCGGTAATGGATACCGTAGCCTGATTTTAAGTGACTATAGTGCGCCTTATCTTTTTTTGAAAGTGGATACCCGCATTTGGAAGCTGAATTACGACATTATTTATATGGAACTGATCAGTCAACACCTGCCGGGCGATTATCAGTATCCTAAAAAATACGGAGTGGTACATCATCTTAGCATCAATGCTACAAAGTGGCTAAATCTCGGGATGTACGACAATGTGATGTTCAGCCGGGCAGATCATTTTGATTTTTCTTATCTGAATCCAATCATCTTCCTGGTAGCTGCACAACAGGAAAACGGGAGCCCTGATAAAACAACGGTCGGATTTGACTTCAAAGCCAATATCGGTCATGTGACACAGTTATATGGTCAGTTGCTGATCAATGAATTTGTACTGCATGAAGTGTTGCATTATTCAGATGGCTGGTGGGGTAACAAGCAGGGATTACAATTGGGAGTGAAGTATATTAATGTCTTTAATATAAAGAATCTCGATTTCCAGGGAGAGATGAACCTGATGCGTCCTTATACTTATTCTCACAATGACACGGTAGCCAATTATTCGAACTATAACCAGCCATTGGCGCATCCACTGGGCGCTAACTTTGCTGAATTCATCGGCATTCTGAGGTATCAACCAGCACCCAAATGGAATATTGAAACCAAGGTCATTTATTATAAGCAGGGATTGGATTCTGCAGGGGTCAATTTCGGAAGTAATATCTTGTTAAATTATGACACAAGGCCAAGAGACTATGGCTTTAAAATTGGTTCGGGTACACCAACTTACTGCGTGAACGCCTCTGCATTGGTTTCCTGGGAAGTCAAGGAAAATTTGTTTATTGATTTATCGGCCATGCTGAGGTATTTTTCAGTTCATGATGTGTCTCAAACCACGACCACCAATACCGGAGTCTTTACGATCGGTATCAGGGCAAATATGTTCAGGCGCCAATATGATTATTGAGAATAAACTCTGATGATTCTTCGAACCGGTGAAAGGTAGCCCAATAGAATTCCTGCCGTTGAAGTGAGTGACACAACGATGCTGAGGAGAATTACTTCAGCCGGGAACATAACTAACCCTCAAATATAAGCGAAAACACGATCATCCTGGATTTGAGCTGATCGATGGAACTGGAATAGATCAGGTTCGGATCCCGGCTATGCACGTTGAGTATGCCATTGCTGATCTTGAGCTCGGGGGACAAAATAAAAACAGGAAAAAAGAACTGGAATCCGATGCCCGCCTCGATGCTAAGATCATAAGGTTTTAATTTAACCAGGTCTTGTGCTTTGCGGGCCGTTGCATTGGATGCGAGATCGTATTGATAATTGATACCTCCCAGCATGTACACCCTGAAATTTTCTATGCGGTCGGACATGAATTTGATTTGTACCGGAAATCCAAGCAGGATTGATTCTACCTGTTTGGTTACGACAGCCGGCTGACCAGGAGGCGGATATTTGATATTATATGTAAGATTTTTATAGGCAAACATCAGCTGGGGGAATACTACCCTGAATTCAAAATGCGGACTCAATTTTAGGGTATGCATACCCGCTAGACCAACGCCGCCGGTATTTTCAGGATTGACAGAAAGGACGCTGTCGCTTTGCAGAAAGGAAGGATGCGCACTCACCTGGAAATGGGAGTTATTATAAATAAGTGCGATGCCCAAGTGATAAAATTTCGAATCATGGTCGGGAAGGTTCAGGTTATCCCTCAATTGGGCAGAGGCCTGACTCGCAACCAACAGCAGAAAAACAAATATTGACAACCGGAGGGTCTTTCCGAAGATCTTCCCCAATAAATACACTAAGCGCATAAGCATTTATAAATCAAGTAGATATCGCCCATCCGGTAGATTTTGATTCAGAAATATGGATTCACCCGAAATCTAAGCCCTTTTCCAAACAAATTAACGGCCAAAGGCCGGAATAATTGCAGAAATTTTTATTTCTAACCCTGTAATTTCTATTTTCCATTTTGAGAAAACACCTGGCTACCTGCCCGGTCTATTGAGTTGCCGGTTTGTTTCCACAGTAGATAGAACATATTCCCAGGCTAAGCGCTTTTTGAGAAGTATCGGCATATCCTGATTTTTTTAAAATTTCAAGGAAACCCGCACCTTCAGGAAAAGCTTTTACCGATTCATCCAGGTATTGATAAGCTTTCTTATTTTTTGAAAATATTTTACCAATGCCCGGAGTTATGAACCTGAAATAAAAATCGCAGAGCTTTTTGAAGCTGCTGTTTTCAGGTTTTGAAAATTCAAGAATGACGAGTTTGCCTCCCGGCTTCATCACTCTTAACATTTCTTTCAAGCCCAATTCAAGATGTTCAAAATTACGAACCCCGAAAGCAACTGTTACGGCATCGTATATATTGTCCGGAGCATTTATAGCTTCGCTGTCTCCAATTTCCAAATCAATCAGGTCATTTAATTTCATCCTGGTGATTTTTTTTCTGCCGAGATCGAGCATGCCTTCTGAAATATCAATACCGGTTATTTTTTCAGGATGAAGGCGCTTAGCCATCAGGATCGGCATATCGCCTGTGCCGGTTGCTACATCAAGAATGTTTTTGGGATTGAGGTCAGACAATTCATGGATAGCTTTTTTACGCCATCCCATATCCAGTCTTCCACTCAGCAAATGATTCAGAAAATCATAACGGAAGGCAATATGATCAAACATTTGCGCGACCTGCTGTTTTTTTGTCAACCCTGAATCTTTAAATGGAACAACAGTATCGTGTTTGTAAGCTCCCATAAGGTAGGCAAAGTTAGGTGTCCGACAGCAAATTGTTATGAAATTGGATATCTTACATCCGGTATGGTGATCAGATCATCACAGTATATTATCAGCAGCCCGGAGTATACAAAATGCCCGGAACCTGACCGGCCGGAATATGCGTTTATTGGTCGCAGTAATGTAGGAAAATCTTCATTGATCAATATGATCACCAACAGTACCAAATTAGCGAAGACCTCAGCTTCACCCGGGAAAACGCAATTGATCAATCATTTTGGTATTGAAAGTTCTCCGACGAATAAAGCGGAAATTATTCACTGGTACATTGTGGATTTGCCTGGTTATGGGTTTGCAAAAGTTTCCCAATCGCAAAGGGAGAAATGGAAAAAGATGATTGCAGATTACCTGCGCAAACGAAAAAACCTGGTTCATGTTTTTGTGTTGATCGACAGTCGTCACTCGCCGCAGCAGTTGGATCTTGATTTTGTCAATCAGTTGGGTGAATGGCAGATTCCTTTCTCTCTTGTTTTCACAAAATCAGATAAAGAAAACCAGCGGACGGTGAATACGAATGTCAAATCATTTCTGAATGCCCTGCGCGACACCTGGCAATTTCTTCCTCAGCAGATCATCACCAGTACAATAAAAAGAACGGGAAGAGAAAAAATTCTGCAATTGATTGAAGAAATGAACACGGAGTGGCTGTCAGGAGAGGGAGAATAAATAGTTAATCCGGATGAACCGGAAAGCAGGATCAGCGATCAGGCGCTTACAATGACTTTCAGAATCAGTTCACCACTTTATTCGCGCAACTGCTGCTCGCGAATGCCTCAGGTTTGGCCTTGAATGCAAAGCCCATTCCGAGTATGTAGCCCATGGCTTCTTTCAATGCGTCATTGCTTTTGAAATGCGGATTGGTGTTGATGTCTGCATGCACTTCCATATCCACATCGTATTTGTTGAACAGGTGACACAATTCATAGGCAATTTCGATGCTTTTTGCCACTTCCACCAGCATGCGTTCCTTGATGGAGAATTGTGTTTTGGTTTTTTCATTGTGAATAAACATAAAGCCTCCGTGACCTTCACGCAGAAAAACAATTACTGTGGCAAACTCCGTTTCCGAACCTTTTACCTGGGAATCCGTACCAATGCAGACTTTCAGATGGTAGCCTTTTTCGGTTTCACGCCGAATGGCGTTTTCTACGGCAAGTGCAATCGGTAATTCAATCGGGTCGCCATTAAATTTTCGCCATATCATATTTAATAGGTTTGTCGAATTTACCAAAAAATCAAATTCACTCAAAATCGCATACAGGTTATTGTTTTATTATCTTTTGTGTTTTTGATCAATACCTGGTATCCGCGACTCTTCCGGCTGTATGCAGCTCCGGATTTTCCATTCTATCACGTTCTTGTATATCCGATAGTAAAGAAGCATTGGTAGGTGGTTCGGTAAGCCGGGCTGATCGTTTCAGATTATCTGCGTCAATTAAGGCTCCACCCAGTGCATAGAAGAGCAGGTTTTTTTTGCCGACAGTAAGAGCGTGACAGTCTTCTTCAACAACCAGATAGTAAACCCCCGGGTTTATAATAATATCAATGCCCTGATCCAGCAGTTTTAGTCCCTTGTACACTGCGATAGTTTCTCCCTCTGTGTTCAGTAACCTGATTTTGAAATCCTTTTTCAACTCAATGCTGTTATTTCCTATGTTTCCGAGTAAGGTAGTTAATAACAATTCACTTCGTGAACAAATATTCAGACGAAATGCATCTTTATCACCCGGACGATTGATCATACCCTTTATCGAGAAGTTATGTCTGTAAACATTGACCGGAGATGCACTCCACCAATCATCACTGTAATCATCCTGTCGGAATCCAAAATTATTTGGCCTTCGGGTAATCACCAGCAGGTCGCTTTGTATGGAATCACTGCTTATTCCGCTCTGGCCTGTATACCAGGTCGTGCAATTTTTATAATAATTGATGCCCATGATCGGCGCCCATCCCGTTTCTGAATTACCCAGGCCGCTGTTGTATTCCGTGATTTTCCTACCCTTATCATCATATAGGCTTTGGTGTTGTAAACCCAGTGTGTGTCCAATTTCGTGAGAAGCGCAGGCAGCAATATATTTTGGATTGTAACCCAGGGTCTCAGTAAATACCCAGGCGGGCGTATCATCGCCCCACGAAAAAGATCCTGTAAATGAAAGGCCTCCCGTGGGCCTGTTAAGCCAACTGGCGGAAGGAGTGAATATGATTCTTACTCTCTGCGATATCGGGGCCTTGTAATACACAGACGAGTCAGTGGTGACAGATAAATTAAAAATGCGGTAGTCGTCAGCAATGCGGTTATAGATTTCTGTAATATCCTTTTCCGTCAAGCCAGCAGGACTTGCCTCAATGGGGCCATTTTCATTCCAGATGGTGCCTTCGACATAACGCCCGTTGAAATCCAGATAAATGGTGGCTTTTGCCGGAGGGCAGCTGTTGAGCAGGGGAATTTGCTCACGGGAATCAATAGACGATATCAATGCTGCTAAAATAAACAGCAGGCGACGGATGATTTTTATGGTACGGACAGGGTTCAACATTTTTTTTGATTTTCATAGGTACGGATTAGGTATTGGGTGTAGGGGCTATTGTTGATTTATTCGGTTAGCACTAAGCGTTGTTCGGTTTTAATAAAATAATATTTCTGATTTTTCCGACACAATACCAGGGCATCATTACTCGATGAACTAAGTATATGCGCTGTGTATGTGGTTATGCCGTTTTGCCGGCGGATTCGCGAAACCGTGAATAATGCATCCGGGAAACCGGTTAACCTGATATTGATTGTTTCGGCAAATGGATTCGGTTTGATACAGGAAATAATTGTTCCATGAAATGAATAGGCATTTTCCAGTGATAATGATATTTCGGGTGGACCTGCAAACAATGCATCCAATGCAGATTCATTGCAGGCGGATGATGAAGGCAACTGCTGAAATAATGAAACTGACTGAACGAATGGGGAAGAACCTGCTGGCGCCGGTTGCTGGGAGTTTGCACCAGCAACAAGGAAGATGAGGGATGCCAGGCATCCTGCAATTTTCCGGTATTTCATTGGATATTCTTTATCGTTGCCCGACCCAGAGCAAAATCAACAAAATCCGGCAGGCTGATCGGCATGGCAACAGGTATAAAACGGAAGGAGAGCCGGCAATATTGCACTAAAACTGCCCTGTTGAAAGCAATACCAGCGAGCAGGCCTCCATAGGCTGGATGCCCCTGGTTTTTAACAGGTCATACAGTTCAGGGTTTTCTGCTCCGGGATTAAAAATAACCCGTTTGGGATGCAGGGAAAAAATATAATCATAATATTCTTTCTGATTTACGGGGTTAAGATAAATGGTAACGGTATGTATGTCGGGATAAAGCTTTTTTTCCGTATCAATATCCACATCGGCCACTTTTACTTTCTTTTTTCCGATACCGATAACGGGATACCCTTTCTCGCGAAGACGGTTCAGGGCCAGATAACTATAACGGGTATGGTTATCCGATGCCCCGAGAACTAGTGTTTTCTTTTCCGGATGATTCATAAACGAAACTCAAAGGTACGACGGATCGATTAGAGATTAAGACATGTCGTTAATGGTGGCATGACACAAAAATGGCAAGATGAATTTCATAGTCAGCAATTGGGAGTAGGGTATCAGAACGGTTCGCCATGTGTCTTCGTTATGAGCCAGGAAACAAATTTAGGGAAAGGCTTGACAGACCTGATAAGAAAATTAGAAAGAAATTCGCTGCCGAAGAACCGCTGAATAAAGCGGCCTGTTTGCAATCGTTTATTGAACTGCCTGTTCCACCTGTCAGTATAGTATTGCTCCATTTCATGCCTTTCTATCTTGTTTTGAAGGAACTGACGGATACACTCAAATGCAATTTTACTTCCATGCAGGGCCATGCTCATGCCATTGCCGCAAAGCGGAGTGATCATTCCAGCCGAATCGCCGATGAGCAATACATGATCCTGCACCTGGTTTTTCTTTGCAAAACTGATTTGTGAAATAGTGACCGGCTGATCAAATAAAAAATAAGCGGTCGAAAAAATTTGTTTGAGATAGGGATTTCGCTGGAGAATATTTTTTTCCATATCGGCAATAGAATTATTATTCGATTGCAGATTTTGAGCTGTGGTGAGATAGCAAAGACAGTATTTCCCTTCTTCGATCCGCGAAATACCACAATATCCTTCACTGAAATTGTGCAGTGCGATCAGGTCGTCCGGAAAGTTTATTCCGATATGATATTTAACCGCAATGAAATTATTCAGCTTATTGTTTTTCTGTCTTACAAATGGCCGCTTCCATTTTACATCAAGATTGCTTCTTTTTCCGAAAGTTCCGCAGGCAACCACCGATTCGCAGGCGAAAGTGGGAGTATGAATGATGAATTTCCGGTTCTCGAATTCAATATGATTTACTTTCGTTTCTTCGAATAACCTGACACCTGCAGACCTCGCCAGATCTGCCAGCGCGGCATCCAGCTTGAATCGGCTTATCCCGAATCCACCCAGCGGAAGATCGTGTTCTAATGCATTTCCATCAGGTGCAGAAACCATCAGACGCTTAATGATAGGAAGATTCCAGTCGCTCAGGGGCACACCCATTTCTTCCAGAAAATTCCAGCTTTCCAGGCTGATGTATTCGCCACATACTTTATGGAAAGGATATTTTTCTTTTTCGAAAACAATCACACGATAACCTGCTTTTGCGAGCTGAATTGAAAGCGATAATCCTGCCAATCCACCGCCAATGATCGCACCATGGTATTTTTTCATTTCAGCAGATGCGGTATCCGTCTGATAGGCTGGCTTTTCTTTTGCTATCGTAAAGCTGTCCGGCATCAATTTTGAGATGAATTAATTTATTCGTTTGTGGAATGATCTTTTTTAAATACAATCAGCCAGCGAAATGCCCATTTCCATTGCAGCGAGTAAGCAGCCAATCCGGCCGATTGCAATAGTTGCTCCCAATCTTTTCTTGTGAAACCTCTCAGCACAGACAGTGGGGCATCATTTTTTACCAGGTAGGATTTTGAAAACAATCGGGTCAGTATCCTGATCGAATAATAAGCAAGGGCATGGCGATGGAGATCATTTATGAAAAAACCCAATCCCGAGTTGGATTCCATCCATTGCAACATACTAATTAATTCTTCATTGTTGAAATGATGGCAGAAAAGAGAAGTGAAAATAATATCCGGTTTTTCCTCAAAAAAATATTTACGGTAATCAGAAGTGGTGAAAAAAAACCCCCGGTCGGGCAATTTTTTCTTAGCGAAGGTGATACAGTCAGGGTTGATATCTATTCCCATGCATTTTGTGAAAATATTTCTTTTGCTGCAATAGCTCCGGATGGCCAGCAGGTTATCTCCGCCGCCGCAACCAATTTCACAAATACTGATTTCTTTTTTTCCATTTATGAATTTTTTAATCCCCTCAATGGTGATATGATGCCCGCCGAGATAAGTGTTAATGACATTGAGTTCAGCCATATTGCGTTGAATATCGTTGAATGGTATATCAGCGAGATCCAGTAATTCCGGTTTATCTGAACGTTCTGAAAAATTCATAAATGAGATACAAGGTAAAGGAAACAACAATAAAGAAGCAGGGCTGCACACAATGTGCGGGAAGTTTTAACATCTTGAATTTCAAATATGTTTCATGATAGCCGGTCTGCTTCCTTCACTACAATGTAGCGACAAATGTTTCCATTGTCAATCCGGGACCGAAAGCAGCGCCGAATACGGTATTTGCATTAGGGTGGGCATGATCGTTAAAAATCTTTTTCAATACAAACAAAATAGTGGAGGAGGACATGTTTCCATATTGCCTGAGCACTTCGAAGCTTGCATCCAGGTGTCCGTTTGTAAAATGAAGGCTCTTATGAATGGCTTCAAGGATTTTTTTACCGCCCGGGTGAATGCACCAATAACCAATGTCATCGGTTGTCAGGTTGTGCTTATTCAACGCCCTGCTGACCAGCATTTCAAAATCTTCTTCAATCAAATCGGGAATATAATTGCTTAGGGTCATGCTGAAACCTGTGGAGGATAATTCCCAGACCATATCTTTTTTCCCCTTAGGCAAAATCTCGGAGTAAAAATCGCTGAGGTGGATTCCTTTTGCTGCATGATTGTCTGAAGTAATCAGCGCAGCAGCAGATCCGTCTGCGAACAATAAGCTGGATGCAATATTATCCATAGTAGCTTCTCTTTGAAAATGCAGCGTACAGAGCTCTGTACAAACCATGAGTACCCGTGCATTTTTTTCAACCTTGCAGAGAGCATCTGCAAGTTTCATGGCATGAATGGCTGCATAACAGCCCATAAAGTTGATGGAAGTCCGAAAAATATTTTTTGGGAGATCCAGGAGTTCCATAATTTCCAAATCAAGCCCCGGAGCGCTCATGCCCGTACAGCTCACAGTAATAAGGTGTGTAATCTCCTGCGGATGAATTTTATTGGAGAGGCATTGTCGAATGGCATCTATTGACAAAGGGGCTGCAAATTTATTGTACCAGAGCATTCTTTGTTCAAGCGAGGGAAAGGGTTCCAGGCTCTCTGAATGTGGATAGAATTTCCATTCATTTAGCGGACGGCTATAATCTGAAATGATTGAATACCGGCTTTGGATGCCGCTTTGATGATATAAATATTTTAATTTCCGTTTGTCTGTTTCATTAAAACAGTAAATACGATTCATGAATTCAAGAATCTTTTCCTGTTCATGTCTGAATGAAGGAACTGCAGTGCCTATGGATATGATTTTGCTCAAGACGGAATGGTTAAGTTGCAAACGATTCGGGAAGAATTCTGAAGGCTCATTGCATTAACAACACGATAATAAAGGCGATATTCGTACAGCAGGAGGCGAGCGCATTCATCCTCATGGTGTTTTCAAAGTTAGCCATTTTATTATCTTTCCACACTTTCGCAGCCCATATAAAAAAATATACGAGAACGGGGAGCATGCAGGTTGCCAGGGCAAAAAACTCTTTTATTTCGAGGGATGAGAAGAAATAATATGCTAATACGGCAAACGCAATGCCATAGACGACCAATGCAAAAATAAATGTGCCTCTGTAGCCAAGCAGCCAGCTGATGGTATGCACTCCGTCTTTCAGATCTGCATCATGCTGGTAGATCTGGGTCAACGGATAAAAACCTCCCAGCAATAAGGAACTCGCAATCATTGCTGCAACGGGTACATGTACTGTTTTGTTTGCATGGCTGCCATGATATACAAGAAAAAAAGTTACTGCACCCTGAAAAAAGATTACGGTTAAATAGCCGGCAATAGCATATTTTTTCAACCTGATTCCGCGATAGCTGTACGCTCTCGATGCTAATATATAGGCGAGTATTCCTGCCACAAAATATAGGCTGATGAAAAAACTGAGCAGAACAGCAAGAGAATCCATCACAATTGTGATATAAAAAAGTTGTTTTGTTGGCACTGAAGGGCTTTTCAATCCACCAATGCTCGTTTCATCCCGGTCCATATAACTATTGTATCCATTGCTTGCCGGATAAACGAGGAGATGTAATATGATGAATACAAGTATGGCTCTTGGCCAGTTTATGAATATGACCTGGCTCAGCGCGAACCAATATACAGGCATGAGAAAAAAAGAAAAATGAAATCTTAGTAATTGTATTGTGGAGCGCAACAGCATAGATTGGGAAAATAAAGATAAGCCCGGGAAGAATATTCATCTTCCAACCTCTTCATCCTTCTTTCAATGACTGATTTTATACGAGCATTCTTAGCGGTTCTTCCAGCAGGCTTTTCAGCGTTTGCATAAAAGCTGCTCCTGTTGCGCCATCTACTACGCGATGGTCGCAGCTTAGTGTCAGCTTCATAATATTGCCAGGCACTACTGCTCCGTTTTTTACCACGGGCACTTGTTGAATGGCACCTACCGCGAGGATGCAAGCATCAGGAGGATTGATGATGGCTGTAAAGTCATCAATTCCAAACATGCCGAGATTGGAGATCGTGAACGTGCTGCCTTCCCAATCGCTGGGCTGTAATTTTTTGTTTTTTGCTTTCTGAGCAAAATCTTTTACTTCAACTGCGATTTGTGACAATGATTTCGTATCTGCAAAACGAACGACCGGAACGAGCAGGCCATCTTCCACGGCAACGGCTACGCCGATATTAACGTGATGGTTGATTCGGATTTTGTCGCCAAGCCAGCTGCTGTTTACCCCGGGATGTTGTTTCAGTGCAACAGCAACAGCTTTGAGCACGAGATCATTAAAGGAAATTTTAACAGGCGCTACTTCATTTAGTTTTGCCCTGCTATCAACCGCTTTATCCATATCGATGCTCATCGTAAGATAAAAATGAGGGGCAGTGAATTTACTTTCGGCGAGACGTTTAGCGATTGTTTTGCGCATTTGCGAAACGGGCACTTCGTCGAAACTGACCTGGCCAACAGGTGCGGCCGGAACGAAAGCAGGTTTGGCGGCCTGTGTCTGTTGAGCGGAGGAAACAGAGGCAGCAGGAACAAAGCTGTCAATATCTTTTTTAATAATTCTGCCCCCGTCTCCTGAGCCATGAACTTTGGAGATATCAATCCCTTTTTCAGCAGCGATTTTTTTTGCGAGAGGAGATGCTTTTATTCTTCCATCACCATTTAGTGAATCTGATGTTGCAACGGGTGCAGTGGCAGCGGCCTGTTCTTTGGGTTGTTCTTTAGTCGGGGCAGCAGGAGCAGGGCCTCCTTTTGTTTTAGATGCTGCCACAATTTTCTGGACATCTACTTTTTTTTCATCTCCAATGATGGCCAACAAATCATTCACCGCTATTTTCTCTCCTTTTTGAGCTCCGGTATACAAAAGTTTTCCTTCTTTATAACTTTCGAGTTCCATAGTGGCTTTATCAGTTTCAATATCAGCAAGGATATCTCCTTTTTTAACCATATCACCGGTTTTCTTGTGCCAGTCTGCGATTACTCCTTCCGTCATGGTATCACTTAGCCTTGGCATCAGGATGACTTCCGGCATCGTAGAAAGATCAAGTGAGGAAGTTTGTGCTTCGCTTGCTGCAGGTGTGTGTGCTGATTGCTGCGCCTGAGCAGTGGGTGTGGGTGCAGCTGCTGTAGCCGGCTTACCGGATTTAACTAAAGAAGAAATGTCTTCTCCCGGTGAACCAATAATAGCGAGCAGGTCATTAACCTGGATTTTGCCACCTTTGTCTGTGCCGGTATATAATAAAGTACCGTCTTTATAGCTTTCAAGATCCATAGTAGCCTTATCCGTTTCAACTTCGGCCAGCAGGTCGCCTTTTTTAATGGGATCACCAATTTTTTTATGCCAGGCGGCGATAACTCCCTCTGTCATCGTATCACTGAGACGTGGCATCAAAATAACTTCAGCCATAGTATACCGGTAATTTGATTTGTAAACGAAGCCCGAAATTAATGCAAAAAGGGGAATTTAAAATCTACCTGGAAATGCGATGAGTCGACCACTTCAATCTGGGAGTCGTCGACTTGCCAGATCGGGTCGGCCACTTCAACTCTATGAGTCGTCGACTTGCCAGATAGAGTCGACCACTTCAACTCCATGAGTCGTCGACTTGCCAGATAGAGTCGACTACTTCAACTCCATGAGTCGTCGACTTGCCAGATAGAGTCGACCACTTCAACGCCATGAGTCGTCGACTTGTCAGATAGAGTCGACCACTTCAACTCCATGAGTCGTCGACTTGCCAGATAGAGTCGACCACTTCAACTCCATGAGTCGTCGACTTGCCAGATAGAGTCGACCACTTCAGCTCCATGAGTCGTCGACTTGCCAGATCGGGTCGACCACTTCAACTCTATGAGTCGTCGACTTGCCAGATAGAGTCGACCACTTCAACTCCATGAGTCGTCGACTTGTCAGATAGAGTCGACCACTTCAACTCCATGAGTCGTCGACTTGCCAGATAGAGTCGACCACTTCAACTCCATGAGTCGTCGACTTGTCAGATAGAGTCGACCACTTCAACTCCATGAGTCGTCGACTTGCCAGATAGAGTCGACCACTTCGATCTCGAGTCGTCGACTTCATAAATCAAGTCGACGACTCGCGTCGGTTTCCTTTACCGCCTTAATAACTGACTATGCCCTTGCCGGCGACATGATTTCTTTTACATTACCAGTACGTTTCAATACTCCCCAGTTTTGCAGTTCGCCTTTTATCGCCCGTCTGAATGTTTTGAATAATACAAACCACATCAGCCAGCGCCAAACCAGGCGTTGAGGAATGAGCCAGATCAGCTTGGATATTTTTTCTTTTTCAAAACTGAAGGCCAGCACAGCGACAGCAGCATCAACCAGCATGAATATGAGATAATACCAGCCGATCTTTGAAGCATTACCTGTTGCCAGCCCGATGATCATGAAAAAATCTGCCAATGGGATCACAGAGGGAATGATATATTGAAAGATGAGAATATTGGGCATCGCGATCCATCCAAGAGATTTGTATTTCCAGTTAAACAACACATCACGGTTCTTCCAGAAAGTCTGCATAACACCAAAACTCCAGCGGAATCTTTGCTTGAAAAACATCTTTAGTGTTTCCGGAGCTTCAGTCATCGCAATCGCTTTCGGTTCATTCTCGATAACATAATTGCATCGAAGAATTCTTATGGTAAGGTCGCAATCTTCAGCAAGCGTATCGATTGTGAAACCACCAGCTTCATTTATGGCTTTTTTGAGAAAAATACCGATTGCACCAGGTACAACAGTAATGGCGTTGACATAAGCAAAGGCTTTGCGATCAAAATTCTGGCTGCTGATGTATTCAATGGCCTGCCATTTGGTAAGCAGGTTTACCTGGTTTCCTACTTTTACATTGCCTGCCACAGCACCGATTTCATTTCTTTTTTCACCCGAGGGCAAAAAGAAATGCATCATCAAACGGGAAACCGCGTCGGGAAGAAGCTTGGTATCGGCATCAATACAAACCACGTACTCTGCTTCTGATTGCTCTATAGCGAAATTTAGAGCAGAAGCCTTGCCACCATTGGGTTTTGTAAACACGCGTACCCGGGGATTCTGCGCAAACGCAGTATTCACTTTTGTATACGTATCGTCCCTGCTCCCATCATCAACAAAAATAATTTCAAACCTCGGATAATCTGCTCTCAGCAAATTGTGGATGGAACTGACTGCATTTACTTCTTCATTGTAAGCAGGAACGATAATACTTACCAGCGGTGGAGTAATGTCCGAACCTGACTGGAAAAAAGGATTTAA
>Ga0335077_10006523_pt1 | contig 14423 bp, 16 predicted proteins | sample Lox_Sample_31_FD_207151 | JGI IMG/M metagenome (GOLD analysis project Ga0335077, IMG submission 207151) | Soil microbial communities from Loxahatchee National Wildlife Refuge, Florida, United States - Lox_Sample_3.1 | ecosystem: Environmental > Terrestrial > Soil > Wetlands | place: USA...
GGCTGACGAGCTCGAGGACGTCGCCCTGGCGTTCGCCGGCGAATTGGGCGACGACGACGTGGCGGACGTGGCCGGCCCGGAACTGGACGACGACGAGGCGGTGCTCTGGGATGCCGTGCCCGAGGCGGCGCCCGTGCTCGAGGTCGAGCTCGACGATCCCCCGCACGCGGTCAGCAGCAGGACCAGCGAGCCAATCCCGGTAGCTACCGCCCACCGGCTCTTGCGCATAAAATCTCTCTCTCCTTGCCGGACGACCCGGTGTTGCCGGGTCACTACGTGATCTGCCTGGCGCCTCACGTGCCGAAAGTGATGTCGCTCTTGGACAGCTTGATCACGTGCCACTTGCCGTCGATGCCGTTGCCCTTGGTGCTCAGCGCCCCGGCGCCCTTGAGCGTGTACAGGGGGTAGCCGTTGTAGGTGATGGCCTTGGTGCCGTCGGCCATGGCGACCGTGCCGAGCGTGCCGGGCAGAATATCGGCCGGCCCGACCTGGGGCACGCCGGTCACCGCGGGCCAGAGCGACGCGCAGGAGCCGGTGCAGGTCGGCGACCCGTTCTTGGTGTCGCCGCCGTAGGTGTACACAACCAGGCCGTTGGCCTCGGCGAGTACCCAGCCGAGATTGGAGCGCTCCACGATCAGGACCTGGGTCCCGGGTGCGGGCGAGGTCAGCCCACTCGAGGGCCGAGGGCCGGCCGCCGGGGTCGACGAGTTACCCGACGCCGACGACGACGATCCCCCGCACGCGGTCAGCAGCAGTACCAGCGAGCTGAGCCCCGCAGCAGCTACCGCCCACCCGCTCTTACGCATAGCGTCCCTCCATTCAAATGTCCCATGGGTTTTGACCCGTTCCCGATACGCCGGAAAGGTACCAGACCTCCGAGCCGGCAGGTGGCTACTTAGCCCCTACTTAGCCATCCGGCCACACAGCCAAGCCAGCGACATCGGGTACCGGTACTCGATGCCCCCGTGTCCGGCGTCAAAGAGCTCGAAATGTACCAGTTCATCGGCGATACCGACGTCCCGGAGCGCAGCGCGGAACGCTTCGGCGCCGAGGTCCAGGTGATATTCATCCCTGGTCCCGGCGTCGATCCAGATCCCCCGCAGCCCGCGCAGGGCCACCGCGTGCTCCGGCACCAGCCGGACCGGGTCCCAGTCCAGCCATCGTTGCCAGACGTCGGGCCGCAGTACCCCGGTCACCGGATCGAACGGCAGGTCCACCGTACCGTCCGGCTGCGCGGAGAAGCAGGCCGACACGCCGAGTACCTCCAGCAGGGACATGTCCTCTTCCTTGGTAAAAGCCACTCGCGAGGAGAAGTCCTCCCACCAGCGCCAGATGTCGCCGTCGTAACGGCGGAGGTACCGGACGGCGGCGGAGAACGCGGGCAGGTAGCTGTACTCGTACAGCGTGTCGCCTGCGTGAGTGGCCAGCGCCCCGAACAGGTCGGGCCGGAGCATCGGCGTGATCATGGCCCCGAAGCCGCCGCTCGACTTGCCCATGATGGCCCGGTGCGCGGCACCGGGAAGTGTCCGGTAGCGCGCGTCCACCCAGGGCACGATCTCGTCGCACAGGTAGGAGTGATAGCGGCCGGTGCCCGGCGAGTCCACGAACTGGCTGCCGCCGTACCTGCTCCACGCGTCGACGTAGACCACGACGGCGGGCGGAGCCTGGCCCGCGGCGAACACAGCGTCGGCTGCTTCGGGGAAGGGCAGCCGGTAGGGCGACCGGTTCCGCCACATGGCCACGTTCCCGGTGTAGCCCTGGATCACGTACACGGCCGGGTACCGGCGCTCGGTCTGGTCGTCGTAGCCCGGCGGCAGGTACACCAGCAGCGGCCGCTCGTGCGGGTCACCGAGCGGGTTGCCGCGCAGCAGCTCGCTGCTGATGACGTGCGTGTCGATACGGCCGGCGAGATCGGCGGACCAGGGCAGCACGGTGCTCACTCCTCTGCCAAAGGGGGTCCGGGGGAATGAGTCCCCCGGAAAGAGGCGGGTTCCCTAGCCTATGAGGTGGCCGAGGATGGCGGCGGTGACCGGACCCGGCGTCTGGTAGGGGGCCAGGTGAGAGGTGCCGCGGATGACCGTCAGCCGGCTTCCGGCGATGCCGAGGGCGGTCCGCCCGCCCTGCCAGGGCGGCGCGGCCGGATCCTCCGCGCCGGCCAGGATCAGCGTCGGCGCCTTGATCGCGCCAAGCGCGGGAGCCAAGGGGTCCAAATCCAGGTCGGCAATGGCGTCCGCGCAGCCAGCGTAGCCCCGGGGGTCGGTGCCGAGCAGCATGTCCACGACCGCCGACACGGCCGCGGGCTGGTGCGCGATGAAATCCGGGGTGAACCAGCGCGGCGGGATCATGTCGCTGATCGCGGCCATCCCGGCCGAGCGCACCAGCGCCGCCCGGTCCAGCCATGCCTGCCGGGACGGCATCGGGGTGATCGCCGTGCAGCAGACGACGAGGGAGGAGATCCGCTCCGGCGCATTGGCGGCCAGCCAGAGCCCGATCATGCCGCCGATGGAGATCCCGCAGTAAGCGGCGGTGGTGACGCCGTGATCGCGCATGAGGCCCAGCACGTCGGTGCCGAGTTCGGCGATCGAGTAGGGTCCCGGCGGAGCGGCCGAACGGGCACCGGGTTCGCCGTGCCCTCTCAGCTCGAACCGCAATAGCCGGAAATGCTCGCGCAGCACGGGAACCTGCGCCGCCCAGATGGCCCTGGTGGTCCCTATAGAGTTGGCGAGCATGAGGACCGGCGCGCCGTCCGGGCCGTCCAGCGAGGCCGCCAGGCGCGGTTCAGACATCGAGCTCACACATCGAAGAAGACCGTCTCGCGCTCGCCCTGCAGCCAGATATCGAACCGCAGCTCGCCTTCGGGCTCCGGCACGGCGATGAGCGTGGCCCGCCGGGCCGGCTCGGTGATGGAGCACAGAACCGGGTCGGCGGCGTTGGCGGTCTGCTCGTCGGGGAAGTACATCCGGGTCACCACCCGGTCGAGCAGGCCTCGCGCGAACACGGACACGTCCAGGTGCGGTGCCTCGATGCTGCCGTCCGGGGTGGGCAGCGGGCCGGGCTTGAGCGTGACGATGCGGTACGACCCATCCGGGGCGGTCGGGCAGCGGCCGAAGCCGCGGAACCCGTGATAGCCGCGGGGAGTGGCGCCGCGCGGGTCGTCCGGGTGGGCGAACCGCCCGTCCGGCCCGGCCTGCCAGGTCTCGACCAGCCCGTCGGGAATGACGTTCCCGGCGCCGTCGTACATCCGGCCGACGATCGTGATGGCGCCGGGGGTGCCGTCGGCCACCAGGTACGGGCCATCGGGCCACGGCAGCCGCATCGCGAAGTAGGGGCCTACGGTCTGCGAAGGAGTTATCCCGGGCACGTGTCGCTCCTCGTTCACTCGAACACGGTCGCGGTCCGGCCGCGCAGCACGATGTCCCAGGTGTAGCCCAGCGCCCACTCGGGCTGGGTCAGGTCGATGTCGAAGCCCGCGATCATCCGCTGCCGGGCCTTCTCGTCGGGCACCGAGTTGAAGATGGGGTCCAGGGGCAGCAGCGGGTCGCCCGGGAAGTACATCTGGGTCACGAGCCGCTGGGTGAAGGCCCGGCCGAACAGCGAGAAGTGGATGTGCGCGGGGCGCCAGGCGTTGTAGTGGTTCCCCCACGGGTAGGCGCCCGGCTGGATGGTGACGAACCGGTACCGGCCGGTCGAGTCGGTGATGCAGCGCCCGATCCCGTCGAAGTTCGGGTCGAGCGGTGCCGGGTGGTGCTCGCGGGAGTGCCGGTACCGCCCGGCCGCGTTGGTCTGCCAGATCTCGATCAGCGTGTCGGGCACCGGCCGCCCGTCCGAGTCGAGCACCCGCCCGGCCACGATGATCCGCTGTCCCTGCGGCTCGCCGTCGTGCTGAGTGGTCAGGTCGGCATCGGTGGGGGTGATCAGGTCGTCGCCGAGCAGCGGCCCGGTCACCTCGGTGAGCCGGTGCGGCAGCAGCACCAGCGGGCGTTTGGGGTGACGCAGCGCGGTCGAGCGGTAGCCAGCGAAGTCCAGCGGCGGATGCACTCCAGACGGGCGCTCGTAGGCGGGCAGGGCGAGCTCGCTGGCGCCGGTGAAGGCGGTCGTCGAAACCTCAGCGGTCATCGGTGGTGCTCCGAGGGTGGATTTGGGGGACGAAGCTCTGCTGGGCTTGGGGGACAAAGCTCTGCTGGATTTGGGGGACAGAGCCCTGGAGATTACGCAGGGCGTCGAGCTCGGCCGGGGTGGGCCCGGCGATGATCTCCGGGTCCGCGGCCACGGCCAGGTCCCAGCCGGTCCGTTCCTTGGCGGCCGCCGCGGAGACGCCGGGGAACAGCCCGGTCAGGGTGAACTCGAGCGTCGCCGGATCGGGCTCGAGCACGCCCAGGTCCGTAATGATCTTCTTCGGCCCGGCCCCGGTGAGCCCGAGCCGCTCGCGGTCGCCCGGTCCGGACCCGTAGCCGACCGAGGTGACGAAGTCGACCCGCTCCACGAACGACCGATGGCTCTGCCGGACGACGACGATCACCTCACGGCACGAGGCGGCGATCTCCGGTGCGCCGCCCGCGCCGGGCAGGCGTACCCGGGGGTTCTCGTAGTCTCCGCCGATCACCGTGGTGTTGATGTTGCCGAACTTGTCGATCTGGGCGGCGCCGAGGAATCCGACGTCGATGCGCCCCGGCTGCAGCCAGTAGTTGAAGATCTCGGGCACGCTGACCACGGCGTCGGCGGTCTCGGCCAGGATGCCGTCGCCGATCGACAGCGGCAGCTCGGCGGGCTTGGCGCCGATCGTGCCGGACTCGTAGACCAGGATCAGCCCCGGCGCGTGCGTGGCCCGGGCCAGGTTCGCGGCGGCGCTGGGCAGCCCGATCCCGACGAAGCAGGTCATGCCGTCTCGCAGGGCGCGCGAGGCGGCTACGGTCATCATCTCATCGGCGGTGTAGGCCAGCTCACTCACCGCAGCTGGATTCAGGTCGCTCATGACTGCCCCGCGGGTACGGTGTTCAATTGGCCTGGGCCTCCGGCCACGGCGTACACGTGCTCGTCCAGCCAGTTGCTGAACTCGTCGCGATCGCGGCTGATCGCATCCCAGGCTACGTAGTAGTCGTTGTCCCGGACCGAGTAGCCGAGTGCGTAGGACGGGTGCGCCCCGCCCGGCACGTGCGCCACGTAGCTCACCGTCCAGCTGGGCAGGACCACCGCTCCGGGCCGGGGGTCCAGACGGCCCACGATCTCTTCGACGGTGACCACCGACCGCTGCGCGGCCAGCACCGCCTCCTTCTGCACGCCCGCGATCCCCCAGAATTGCACATTTCCCGACCGGTCCGCGCGCTGGGCGTGGATCACGGCCACGTCGGGCCGGATGGCGGCCACCGCGGTCAGCGTCTCGCCGGTGAACGGGCAGGTGATCGGCTGGATCGTAGGTGCCGCGCCGTGGTCGCCGTTGAGTGATTCCAGGCCGGTGCCGTTGTATCCGCGCAGCACCGCGAACGGCAGGCCGGACGCGCCTGCCACGTACCGGTTCGCCATCCCGGCGTGGCTGTGCTCCTCGATTTCCAGAGCGGTGGGCCAGGCGTGCTCCACTGCGTCCCGGAACCGGTGCAGCGAGCCGACCCCCGGGTTCCCGCCCCAGGAGAAGATCAGCTTGCGTGCACAGCCAGCCCCGATGAGCTGGTCATAGATCAGGTCCGGCGTCATTCTGATCAGGGTCAGGCCGCGGCGCCGTTGCCTGATCACCTCGTGTCCGGCGGCGAACGGGATCAGGTGCGTGAAACCCTCCATGGCCACGGCGTCCCCGTCGTGAATCGCCCGCTGCACGGCTTCGGCGAGTGAGACGATATCCGCCATTTCGCTCCAAGTTCTGTTCGCTTAGCAAAACGATACAGCCTTAGCGCTCGCCATGAGGACAGACGTTCGCCTGTCGGACGGCTGGCTGTGGCCCCGAGCCAACTCCGCAGCTAGCGAGCCTATGCCGGGTAACAAATAACCTCAGCTGGGGGCGCGGGACCTCAGTCGGGGTCGGTGGCCTGCGCGTATTCGGAGAACGCACGCTGGGCTACCGCGAAGGCCCGGTTGCCGACCGGGACGCCCGCGTACAGGGCGACCTGGAGCAGGACCTCCTGGATCTGCTCCGCGCTCAGGCCGTTGCGCAACGCGCCCTTGACGTGCATGGCCAGTTCGTTTTCGTGCTGCAGGGCGGCCAGGACGGCCACCGTGACGATGCTGCGCTCGGCTCGCGCCAGACCGGGCCGGGACCAGATCTCTCCCCAGGCGTACCGGGTAATGAGGTCCTGGAATGGCGCGGTGAACGGGGTGGTGGCCGCCACCGCCCGGTCGACGTGCTCGTCCCCGAGTACCGCCCGCCGGACCGCCATCCCCTGCCGGGCGCGCTCGGCATCATCCATGGTCATTTCCCCCAGCCAGCGTGGCATCCAGCGCTTCGTGAACTTGCAGGGCGGCAGTGACGAACGCGTCGGCGGCGCCGAGATAGCCGGCTGGCTCGAGCGCCGACTCGATCTGCTCCGGCGTGATGCCGGCCGAGGCCAGCCGTCCCTCGAGCTTGGGCACGGCCAGCAGGACGTCGCGCAGCGGCAGGCCCGCGCTCACCGCCCGCTGGCCCGCCTCGGCCACCAAGTCGTGCGCCTTGGCCCCGCCGAGCACGCCGGCCAGCAGCGACGTGACGTGCTCGGCGAGCGGCAGGTCCTTGGTCGCGGCCAGGTTGGCCGCCATACGCGCGGTGTCGACGGTGAGGCCGGACAGGAGATCGGCCGCCCAGCTGGCCGCCGATCCGGTCAGCCGCAGCAGCGCGGTCAGCGGCTCCCATTCGGCGTGCCACGCCCCGGCGGCGCGCTGAAGCTCCTGTTCGGCGCAGGCGACCAGGGTGGCCAGCAGGCCCGGCGCCTGCCTGGTGCAGCCGAGGATGGCGATCGCCGCGACCGGATTGTGCTTGTGCGGCATTGCGGAGGAGCCGCCGCGGCGCGGAGACGAGCCGTCCCGAGGGGCCGGGTCGCCGCCTCCCTCGCTGACCTCACCGATCTCGGACTGGGCGAGCAGCGTGACATCCCGGGCGATCTTGCCCAGCGCCGCTGTAACCCGGGACAGGGCGGCGGCCAGGTCGATGATCCGCAGCCGTTCGGTGTGCCAGGGCAGCACGGGCCGGGCCAGGCCCAGTTCCTCGGCCAGCAGCGCCACCACCCGCGGGCCGTCGTCGCCGAGCGGCGCGAGGGTGCCCGCCGCGCCACCGAACTGCACCGCCAGCCGTTGCGAGCTGACCGCGGCCAGGCCCGCCCGCGCCTCGTCCAGGCTGGTCAGCCAGCCCGCCGCGAGCAGGCCGAAGGTGACCGGAACAGCCTGCTGGAGCAACGTCCGGCCGATCATGATCGTGGACCGGTGCACGTCAGCCAGCCCGGCCGCCGCGGCGGCGGCCTGGGCCATGTCGGCCAGCACGCCGCTGGCGGCTCGCTTGGCCAGCAGCATCGCGGCCGTGTCCACGATGTCCTGGCTGGTCGCGCCGCGGTGCACGGCCCCCGCCGCGGTCGGCGGAACCCGCTGGGCCAGGGCCCGGGCCAAGGCGGGAACTGGATTGCCGGTCAGCGCCGCGAGCTCGCCGAGCTCGCCGACGTCGAAGTTGCCGGCCTGGGCCACTTCGGTGACCGCGGCGCCCGAGCCCGCGGGCGCAAGCCCGGCCCGCTCGAGCGCCCGGGCGAGTCCGGCCTCGGCATCCAGCATCGCCTGCAGCCACGCGGTGTCGCTGGTATCGGCGCCGCCCCGGGCGAAGACCCCCCCGAACAGCCCCCGCGCGCTCGGTTCCTCATGGTCGACCATGTCCGGAATCAGGGCTCCTTTCTCGGGGGGACTCCATCCCCCGGCCCCCTGGCTGTTACCCGGCTCACCACGATAGACCCCCGGCCGGAAATCGTGGGGCAGCTTGATGCGGGGCTCGGGGAGGGACACCACGGCCCGTTCGGAAAAATGAAAAGCGGGAGGTGAGGCGGCGTATTGCGTGCTTACGGCGGCCTGCACGATGATCTATGGTCTGATCATGACCGATGATCGCGTTCCGCAGCGCCGTAACCTTGTCACCGAGATCCCCGGACCCGCTTCGCGCCAGCTGCTGGCCAGGCGTGAGCGTTCGGTGGCCCGGGGGGTCGGCACCATGCTGCCGGTGTTCGTCGCGGACGCCGGCGGCGGCGTCATCGTGGACGCCGACGGCAATTCGCTCATCGACTTCGGCGCCGGGATCGCGGTGGTCTCGGTCGGCAACGCCGCCCCGCGGGTGTCCGCGCGGGTGGCCGAGCAGGCGGCCCGGTTCACGCATACCTGCTTCATGGTGACCCCGTACGAGGGCTACGTCGAGGTGTGCGAGGAACTGGCCCGTCGCACGCCGGGGGCGCACGAGAAGCGGTCCGCGCTGTTCAACTCCGGCGCGGAGGCGGTCGAGAACGCGGTGAAGATCGCCCGGCACGCCACCCGGCGCCAGGCCGTCATCGCCTTCGACCACGGCTACCACGGGCGCACCAACCTGACCATGGCGCTCACCGCGAAGAACATGCCGTACAAGGACAAGTTCGGGCCGTTCGCGGGTGAGATCTACCGGGTGCCGATGGCCTACCCGCTACGCTGGCCGGGCGGTCCGGAAGCCTGTAAGGCGAACGCCCTGAACATCGTCAAGTCGCTGATCCACACCCAGGTCGGCGAGGACAACGTGGCCGCGGTGATCATCGAGCCGATCCAGGGCGAGGGCGGGTTCGTGGTGCCGCCGGACGGGTTCCTGCCCGGGCTGGCCGACTTCTGCCGCGAGCACAGGATCGTGTTCATCGCCGACGAGGTCCAGACCGGGTTCTGCCGGACCGGCGACTGGTTCGCCTGCGAGCACGAGGGCGTGGTGCCTGACCTGATCACCACGGCCAAGGGCATCGCCGGCGGGCTGCCGCTGGGTGGGGTGACCGGCCGGGCCGACATCATGGACTCGGTGCACGTGGGGGGCCTCGGCGGGACCTACGGCGGTAACCCCGTGGCCTGCGCGGCGGCGCTCGGCGCGATCGAGACCATGGCCGCCGAGGACCTGGCCGGGCGGGCCGGACGAATCGGCGAGGTCATGCTGCCGCGGCTGCACAAGCTGGCCGAGACCTACCCGGTGATCGCGGACGTGCGCGGCCGCGGCGCGATGCTGGCCATCGAGATGACCAGGCCGGGCACCCTGAACCCGGATCCGGCCACCACCTCGGCCGTGGCCAGGGCCTGCCATCAAGCCGGCCTGGTGACGCTGACCTGCGGTACGTTCGGCAACGTGATCCGGTTCCTGCCACCGCTGGTGATCGGAGAGGACCTGCTCGACGAGGGCCTGTCCATCCTCGAGGACGCCTTCGCCTCCGTCTGTGGGTGACGACCCGGGAGGACCGCTTCAGCCGCCTGGTCATGACGGGAGAGCCGGCCGGGGCCGATCAGGATTGACCGGATGCCGGTGGCCCGCCGAGCATGCTGCGGTAAACGGCGATCAGCGCCGCCTTCTGATCCTCGCTGAGACGCTCGTCACCACGGATCGCCTCCTCAGTGGGCAGGGCGGCCGGCTTGGAGCCGGCCGGCTCCCCATCCTTTCCGCTGCCCGCTATCGCCTCGATCAGGCCAGCCTCAGCGAGCAGAGTCTCGGCCGACAGGTTGAGCGCGTCGGAGATCGCCTTGAGCACTCGCACCGATGGCTCGTGCAGCCCACGCTCGATCTGGCTGAGGTAAGCGTTGGATAGCCTGGTCAGCCCGGCGAGCTGGCGGAGCGACATGTCGGCCCGGATTCGCTGCTCCCGGATGAAGGCACCGAGCGCTTCTCGCTGAGCTTCCCACAGGTCCGTCACGATCCGCCTCCTTCAGCGCGAACGACGAAACGCGGCGGCACCGGGAAGCGGCACTTCCCAACGCCGTCGCGTTCCAGACCTGCCGCGGCGTCGTGTTCGCGCGTCTGGATCTTACTTCGTGGCGATGGCCTTCGGCCCTGCCCGGCCAGGAAGCATCGGGCTGGCTGTCTTGATCAGCTCGTCGGCGAACTGACGCTGGTTGGCGAGCAGGTGCTCGGCGAAGCGGTAGCCGTCGGTCACAACTTCGTGGGCCGTCGGCAGCCGGTCGGCGAACGGCACATGGACGGTGGGCATCGTGGGGATGACGTACTCCACGGCGTCGACCACGGGCTTGAGTGCCTCCAGCGCGATGTCCTCGCCCTTGCGGATGGTCGACAGGAACTCTTCCTCGAGCTCCTGCCTGATGGTGGTGGCCATTATCCCGCCTCCTTATCAATTCCAACGTTAACTATACCAAGCAACGATTGGGATATCAAGCGGGATGCCCGGCGCCCACAGCCGTGCGGTGCGGAGCCCGGCGTCGCGGGCGTGACGGGGAACGGCACGGGCCATGTTCCTCCATTCTCACGATTCTCACAGGGCCTGAAGGAAGATGGCCTCCAGGTCGGCCTGGCTCAGCGGGACGGGGTTGCCTTTCATGCTGCTCGAGACGAGCGCTTTGGCGGCTATTTCGGCGGCTCGCCGCGGTTCGAGGCCGAAGGTGGCCAGGCCGGGCACGCGGAGCAGAGTCAGGGTCTCGCGAATCCAGGCCAGGCCGTCCTCGATCGATGCGGCCTGATGCCCGGTCAGCAGCCGGGCCGCCTCGGCGTACCGGTCCAGCACGGCGGACGGCCCGGGGTCCCGGACCCCGCCGGACCGCACCGTCCGCACGTTCGCCTCGATGACCGGGGCCAGAAGCGCGGCGCACGCCATCCCGTGCGGCACGTCCGCGGCCCCGCCGATGACTCCGGCCAGGCCGTGGACGGCGCCGAGCTTGGCGTTGGCCAGCGCCATCCCGCCTAGCAGGCTGCACATGGCCATGTCGGCCCGCGCCGTGCGGTCAGTGCCATCGGCGTAGGCGGTCCGCAGGCCCGTGCCGGCGCGGCGCAGCCCTTCGCGGGCCAGCCCGTCGGTCAGCGGAGTGGCCTGGACCGACACGAACGGCTCCAGGCACTGGGTGAGCGCGTCCAGGCCGCTCGCCGCGGTGACCGAGGGCGGGCACGAGACGGTGAGCAGCGGGTCGACCAGCGCGAGCCGCGGAATCATCAGCGGGCTGCGCAAGCTGGCCTTGACCTTGTGCGACGGGACGGCGAGCACCGCGTTGGCGGTCACCTCCGCCCCGGTGCCCGCGGTGGTGGGCACCGCGACGCAGGGTACGGCGGGCCGGGTTATCTCCCGGCCGGACCCGACCACCTCCAGGTAGTCCAGCGGGTCACCGCCGTTGCCCAGCAGCATGGCCACGGCCTTGCCGGTATCGATGACGCTGCCGCCGCCGATCGCGGCGATCACGTCGGCGCCGTGCAGGCGCGCGGCCGCGACCGCGGCCCGGGCCAGCTCCACCGTCGGCTCGGTGTCGACCGGGAACACCGCGGCCGTCGGCCCCAGGCCGGCCAGCAGCCCGGCGTGACGGGACGGGTCCGCGCCCGTGACCACCAGCACCCGCGAGCCCAAAGAGGCCAGTGCTCCCGGCAGCTCCTGCACCCGCCCAGGACCGGCCACGATGCGCCCGGCGGTGGCGAACTCGAAGCGCGGTACCGTCATGACGGGGTGCTCACCCAGCCCGCGGTCTCCGCGGGGAACACCGGGGAGAACCGGGTCGATTGCCGCGGTTCGGCCATCATCTCGGCGACCGTGTCCCGCCAGATCGCGTAGTGCGACGTCAGCTTGTGCGCCGCCGACGCGTCGTCGTCGCGGTAGACCTCGACCAGCACCACGTGCTCCGGGTCGGCCTGATCCCGCAGCACGTCGAAGCGCAGCACCCCGGGCTCGCCCAGCGACGCCCGCGCGTTGACGAGCGTCGCGGCCAGGAACTCCTCGGCCCGCCCGGGCCGGATCCGGACATGAACATGAACAACCAGCATGAGCCCATCCTGCTACGGTCATCAGCGTGATGGCGATCGACTTCGAAGAACGAGACCTCGAGGCCAGCGTGCCCGATCTGGGCGCTGGCGGAGCCTGGGCCCGGGTGCGCTTGCGCTGGCGGCGCGATCCGCTCACTGGGGCCAGCGCGCGGATCCTCAGCGGGGAGAAGCTTCAGCCCACGCGCCGGCCCGACCTGACAGAACTCACGGCGAAGCCCGCGTTCTGCCCGTTCGACGCGGAGTACCTGGAGAAGGCCACCTTCCCGTTCCCCGCCGAGCTCACGGCCGAGGGACGCATCCGCATCGGCCGTTCCGTGGTCGTGCCGAACATCGTGGCGTACGCGACCCATAGCGCGGTCGGCATCTACGACCCGGGGCGGCACTTCCTCGACCTGGACGAGATGACGCCGCAATTGCTAGGCGACGCCCTGACCGGCATGGTCCGCCACGCCCGGGCCGTGCGGCAGATCGACCCGCAATCACTGTGGAGTTCGGTCAACGCCAACCACCTTCCGCCTTCGGGCTCCTCGCTGGTGCATCCCCACCTGCAGTCCGCGCACGACGCGCACGGCCTGACCGGCCAGCGCCTGCTGGTCGAGCGATCCCGGGCCTGGAAGGAACGGCACGGGCCGTACTGGGCGGCGCTGGTCGACCAGGAGGCCGACGGGCCCCGGTGGGTGGGTCAGATCGGCCGGGTTGCCTGGCTGACCCCCTTCGCGCCGACCGGTTTCCACGAGGTTTGGGGGGTGGTCGCGGACGCGGCGGACGTAACCGAATTGACCGATGAGGACTGCCGGTCGCTAGGGCAGGGACTGTCCCAGGTCCTGGCGGCCTACCAGGCCTGGAACCTGGTCTCGTTCAACTTCGGCATGGTCGGTGGCGGCCCGCACGCGCACGAAGACGGGCACCAGGTCGTGCTCAAGGTGCTGAGCCGGTCCAACCCCGAGTCCGTCTACCGCAGCGACGCCACCTACTTCGAGCGCATCTGGGGCGAGGCCCTGATCGACGTGAGCCCGGAGGAAGTGGCCAAGGGCGTTCGGGCCAGATTCTGATCGCAGCACATGTATCCCAGGTCGGGGGCCCAGCGTACGGCGTTCACGCAGACCGCTCCCTCGGGCACCTGCCAGGCCGAGTACGGGCACCTGGTGCCGGTCCGTGAGCACCCGGGCGCGCCCGTCCGCGGTCATGTCGCCGGCTGTCATGCGTGCTCCTTCATCATCGGTAGCCTGGCTGTGTGGACTATCGAACTCTAGGAAACAGTGGCTGCGCGGTGTCGAGCCTGTGCCTGGGAACGATGACGTTCGGCGTCGAGACCGGTGAGGCCGTCGCGCACCAGCAACTCGACCGATTCATTGAAGCCGGCGGCACGCTGGTCGACACGGCCGACGTGTACGGTGACAGGAGATCGGAAGAGATCATCGGCCGCTGGTTCGCCAGCCGCCCGGCCGACGTCACCGAGCCGGTGGTGCTGGCCACCAAGGGCCGCTTCGGCTCCTCGCCTTATGACCGCCCGAACGGAGCCGGGCTGTCCGCCCGCCACCTGACCCGCGCGCTGGACGCCTCGCTGCGGCGACTGGGCCGTGACGCGGTGGACCTGTACCAGGTCCACGCCTTCGACGCGCTGACGCCGCTGGAAGAGACGCTGCGGACGCTGGACCGGTTCGTCCAGGCGGGCAAAATCCGCTACTACGGGCTGTCCAACTTCACCGGCTGGCAGCTGACCAAGGCGGTTCACCTGGCCCGGGCGCTGAACGTGGCCGGGCCGGTGACCCTCCAGCCGCAGTACAGCCTGCTGGCGCGGGAGATCGAGTGGGAGATCGTGCCCGCCGTGCTCGACGCGGGGATGGGCCTGCTGCCCTGGAGCCCGCTCGGCGGCGGCTGGCTGTCCGGCAAGTACCGGCGTGACCAGCGGCCGGCCGGCGCGACCCGCCTCGGCGAGGACCCCAACCGCGGGATGGAGGCTTACGACCGGCGCGGCACCGAACGGACCTGGCAGGCCATCGATGCCGTCCAGAAGATCGCCGAGGACCGCGGCGTGTCCATGGCCGAGGTCGCGCTGGCCTGGGTGAATGACCGGCCCGCAGTCAGCTCCACAATCCTGGGCGCTCGGACGCTGGACCAGCTCGAGGCCAACCTCCTCTCGGCCGATCTGCACCTGACCGCGGCTGAGACCGCCGCGCTCGACGCCGCTAGCGATCCGCATCCGGTCGACTACCCCTACGGTGAGCTGGGCGTGGACCAGCGGTCCCGGAGCCTGAACCCCGGGCAGTAACCGCTTCCGCCGGTGGTGGTGGTGGTGGTGCTGGCGCGTCCCGTGATGCTCACGAACCACGGGACTATCCACCAGGTCGAAATCGATGTGCAGCTTGATCCGGCCGACCTTGACCCAGTGCGGGCCCGCGTACTGCTTGGACCGGTCGCCCGACGGCCACAGCGAAGGCGGCAGGTATCCGGGTGCGCTCACGTTCTTCCGGTTGTCCCACAGCGCGATCCAGACACACTGCGGCTTGGCGAGGCGGTGGCC
>Ga0335077_10006524_pt1 | contig 14423 bp, 6 predicted proteins | sample Lox_Sample_31_FD_207151 | JGI IMG/M metagenome (GOLD analysis project Ga0335077, IMG submission 207151) | Soil microbial communities from Loxahatchee National Wildlife Refuge, Florida, United States - Lox_Sample_3.1 | ecosystem: Environmental > Terrestrial > Soil > Wetlands | place: USA: Florida...
GCGCGGCGAAGTAGAGGATCGAGGGCAGCAGGACCGGATCTCCGCGAACGTCTGCGCGCCGCAGCCAAAGCGGCGTGCCGAGCAGAACGAGCGTGAGCGAGGAAGTGACTCCGAGACACAGCAACAAGAGAAGCGAACTCTGCGAGTACAGCGCCTTCGACACGGCCTGATCGACCGGTCCCGCCGACCACGGCATCGCGAGCTGGAAGAAGAACGGATTGCTGTCGCGCGCCGGCTTCACGATGAACGGATACGCGGCGAGGAATGCGCTCCGGTCGGAAGCTCGCGCGTATTCCGAGAACGGGGTCTCGAGCTGCACACCCGGCCGATACAGGTAAGCCCAGCCGTGGCTCTCGACATAGCGATCGAGCCGGCTCAAACGGTCGCCCTCGATCGGCTCGTTCGAGAAGAGCAGGAAGCCCCATACCTGCAGCGATGGATTCCGAAAGTCGCTCGTGGGAGACAAGACGACGACTTGCGACTCGGGATGCGCGGCGCCGCTGCGCTCGAGCGCGTCGAGCACGGTCGTGAACAGGCGCAGGGTCTCGCGCGGTGGCCAGAATTGCCAGCGCCGGATCGAGGCGATGCCTCCGGGGGTCAGCTTCGCAAGCAGGTCGCTCATCGCCTCGCTCGTGTAGAGGAAATTCTCGGACAGGCTGTACGCGCCCTGCGCCGAGGCAGTCCACGTGTCGATCGCGTGCATCACGATGACGTCGAAGCTTCGAGAGGAGGAGCGCAGGACGTGACGCGCCTCTCCGACCTCGACCGATACGCGCGGGTCCTCGAAGATCTTGAAGTTCGCCAGCCGATCGTCCTGCAGTGACCAGCGCAAGATGGTCGGATTGATGTCCACCGCCAGCACGGAGGCCGCGCCTTCCTGCAGCGCCATCCTGAGCTGCGGGCCGGCTCCGACACCGAGGATCGCGACGTCGGGTGATCGTCGCACGAGCTGATACTCGGGCACCGGGTTCGTCGAGATGTCTTCGAGGACGTCCGTGGAGGCATCGCCGTCGATCACGTAGCGGCTGGCGCGTACGGCATCCACCCGGGCCAGCTGATTCCACTCGGACCGCATGATCCGGCGGCCGACCTGAGGCAGCGCGATGTAGGGGTCGAAGATCGCTGGGAGCGATGCTCCGAGCGCGAGCCCGAGCCCGACCAATGCAATCGCTGCATGGGCTCCGCGACCACTCTTCTTGGCTCCGCTGACGACGACGAGCGCTGCAATCAGAGCCGCGCACCCGGCAGCGATGAACGCACGGATTGGACCCACGACGATCATGAGACCCACGGACGCGGCACAACCGACCGCCGCGCCCGTCAGATCTGCAGCGTACATCCGGCCGAATTCGCTTCGATGCCTGGTGAAGATCAATGTGAGCGCCATGCCGCCACAGAAGTTGAGCGCAACGAGGACGAGGGCGATCAGGGTGAGGTACGAGTACGCGTCGCGACCCTCCACCTTGCCGAAGGAGAGGTTGGGCGCCGGCCCGAGCCACGCGTAGCAACCGAGCACGACGAGCGGCAGAACCGCGAGCGCGACGAGCCAGCTTGCGAGCTCGGAGTCACGCCAGTCGGACCGTCGCGACGCGTAAACCCAGGCGCCCGCCGCCCCAAGCCCGAGCTGCGCCAGCGAGACCACGAAGAAGACGAAGTGATAGAAGAACCGATAGGCGATGAGACGCGTCGCGGTGACCTGCGCGTCGAGCAACGCCAGGCTGACGAGGAAGGCGACCGCGATCGACCGTGCAACCCCGCCCATACGGCCAGCAAGCGCGTCCGGTCTTCTCGCGGGCGGCTCCTCTGCAGCCTCTCGGCCTGAAACGGTCTGGCGCAGTTCGTGAGCGCGGACGGGCTCGAACCGTCGACCGGAGGATTAAGAGTCCTCTGCTCTACCAACTGAGCTACGCGCCCGGGCGCATGATAGCGGGGATTTCGCCGCTGGCGACCGGCGTTGCTAGACTCGGCCGCGCATGCAAAACCGCCGCGGCGCGAGCCGTCTCCGAAGCCATTTCCACGTCCTTTTCCTCACCGCCGCGCCGCTGGTCGCGCTGGGCTGCGCGACCGCGCTCGTGCCCGGGCTGCCGAAGGAGGAGGCCCCGCTCAAGATCACGGGCGAGGCGCTGGACCAGACCGACCACCTGTACCTGTGGCCCGATCGGCTCGACAAGCGCGTGCTCGTCGGCGCGCTCGACGCGCTCGAGCAGCGCTTCGACCGCGTGCGCTTCGACGTCGACGACGACGGCAAGGCGGGCGTGCTCGAGGTGAACGGCGCGCGGGTGCGCGTGCCGCTGCAGGAGAAGTTCGACCCGGCCGAGTACCGCGAGATCCTCGCGCGCGCGCTCGCGTTCACGAAAGAGCACCTGGACGAGGAGATCGATCCCGACGACGACCTCGAGCACATCGCGCTGCGCGGCGCGCTCGGCGCGCTCGACCGCTACACCACGGTGTTCTCCGGCCGCGGCAGCGAGGACTTCAAGATCCGCTTCGAAGGCCGGCTGTCGGGCATCGGCGCGCGGCTGTCGCGCCGCGACGGCGACCTGATCGCGGTGCGCGTGTTCCCGGGCAGCCCGGCGGCGAAGAGCGGGCTCAAGGACGGCGACGCCATCCTCACGATCGACGGCGACCCCACGCGCCCGCTCTCGGTCGAGGAAGCCGTCGATCGCATCCGCGGCCGCGCCGACACGGTCGTGGCGCTCGGCGTCGAGCGCGGCGACCCGAACGCGAGCGCCAAGGACAAGGCCGGCGACGACAAGAAGCAGCGCCTCGACGTCACGATCACGCGCGGCGAGGTGCAGATTCCGAGCGTCGAGTCGCGCAAGGTGCCCGGCGTCGGGAAGGTCGGCTACGCGCAGGTCTACCAGGTGAGCCGCGACACCGCGTCCGAGTTCAAGGACCGCGTCGCCGAGCTCGGCCCGCTCGACGGTCTGGTCATCGACATGCGCGAGAACACCGGCGGCAGCATGATCGCCGCCGCTCAGCTCGCGGATTTGTTCCTCGACTCGCAGCTCATCGTGAAGACGGTGATGCGGCCCGATCTGCCGCAGCCGCCGAACTCGAGCATCTACGCGACGCGGCCCGTCTTGTACCACTACCCGATCGTGATCCTCGTCGATCCCATGACGGCGTCGGCGGCGGAGATCATCTCGGGCGCACTGCAGGCGCGCGGCAACGTCACGCTCATGGGCCAGAAGACCTTCGGCAAGGGCCTCGTGCAGCAGGTCATGCCGCTGCCCGACGACAACCTGCTGAAGCTGACGATCGCCGAGTATCTGCTCTCGGGCGACCGCGCGATCAACGAGAAGGGCATTCCGCCCGACGTGCCGCTGTACCCCGTCTCGAAGGCGTCGCTCGCGCCGCTGGCCGACGTTCCCGCGGGCGCGATTCCGTACCTGCGCGGCACGGGCGAGGACGACACGTTCCCGCTCGACGCCGCCGCCACGTTCCTGCGCGAGCCGCACGACCAGGCGCTCGTCGACGTGCGCAAGAAGGCGTACGCGGGGATCGTACCCGACCTGTTGAAGCTCGGCGTCGCCTACTCGTCGCAGCGCGGCGCGACGGACGCGGCGCTGCCGAAGCCGCTCGTCATCCAGGCGGAGTCGGCGTCGCTGCGCTCGGGCGAGACGGGCAAGGTGCAGCTGTCGATCACGAACCCGAACGACTTCGACATTCCGGACGCGTGGCTCGCGCTGTCCGCGCCCGCCGACTATCTCGACAACCAGCTCGCGGGCCTCGGAGTCTTGAAGGCCGGCGAGACGCGCCACGGCGAGTTCGAGCTCACGCCGCCCGACGGCATCTCGGTCGCCCACCATCCCGTCGACGTGCTCGCCGCGAGCGGCGACCGCCCGCTCGGCAAGCAGCGCATCGTGATCGAGGTGGCGTCGAAGCCCGCGGACCTCGAGATCGAGGTGCAGCGCATCTCGGTCGACTCCGCGCGCGTGAAGCTGACCAACAAGAGCGCGCACAAGGCCACGCAGCTCACCGTGGCGGTGCCCGGCGCGACGCGCTCGCTCGACGAGCTGGCGCCCGGCGCGAGCCAGGACCTGGACCTGCCGCTGCCCGCGCAGCCGAAGACGATCGCGATCGCGCAGCTCGGGCCGTGGGCGCAGCGGCGCGTCGACGTGCCGATTCCCGCCGAGCACGCCACCTACACGCTGCCGGAAGTGGTGCTCGACGAGCGCACCGCCGACATCGCGCTGCACGCGCGCGCGGGCAACGGACTCCGCGACGGCTGGATCGCGCTCGACGGCCAGAAGAAGGCGCTGACCTCGTTCGACGGCAAGAACGAGGGCGAGATCGACGTGCCCGTCGCGTCGGGCGAGCACGATCTGGTCGCGAAGATCGAGACTTCGGACGGCGTGGCCATCTTCGACCTGCGCCATCTGACCCGCGAGGGAGTCACGACCAGCTCAAAGTAGGCTGAGCTGCCTCGGCTGATCGGCGACTTCGTCGAAGCAGGTGCCCAGCTGCGCGAGGATCGCGTCGGCGATCGGCCGCAGCACCTTGTCGACGTAGTGCGCGCGGTCGACGTCCGCGGGCAGCTCGCCCTCGGGCTCCACGGGCTCGGGCCCGCGCTTCGTCTGCACGTACCACACGACGCGCCCCACGCCGGGACCCGCGCGCCGCGCAGCCTCGACGTGCGGCGGCGTCGCCGCGGTGTAGTTCTCGACCGCGCCCTTGCGCAGGCCTTTGCGGATGACGAGCTCGCGGTCGAGCTTGCCGGCGAGGAGCTCGGCGACGACCTCGCGCACGAACGGCTCCACGGGCTCGTCGCGAAACAGCCGCATGAGCATGCCGCGCTGCAGGCGGCGCGCGAGCTCGGGCCAGTCGCGCCGCACGGCCTCGAGCCCCACCACGTGCAGCGCGCCGTCGACGAGCCCCGCGTAGCGCTTCTTGCTGCCCTGCGTGCCGCCGCGCAGGCTGGGCTGGAAGAAGCGCGCGAAGATGTACTCGAGCTCGAGCTCGAGCCGCGGCTCGACGCGCCACTCGGCGCGGATCGCGGCCGACAGCTCGTCTTGCACGCGCACGCGCAAACGCTCGGCCGCTGCATGCGCCGCCTCGGGCGCGAGCGCCGGCTCGACCTGCACGAACACCGAGTCGGTGTCGCCGTACAGCACGCGCGCGCCGGCAGACTCGAACGCGCGCCGCGTGCGCTCGAGCATCAGCCGGCCGAAGCCGGTCACGGCGTTCGCGACCTCGGGCGAGAAGAAGCGGCCCGAGGTCGCGCCGAGCACGCCGATCATCGCGTTCATCATGATCTTGATGGCGAGGTCGGCGTGGCGGTCGCCGCGGCGCTTCGCGGCCTCGCGGCTCAGCGCGAAGCGCTCGAGCACTTCCGGCAGGATCGCTTCGCTGCGGGAGAAGCGGGAGCCGTTCGGCGCGACGATCGGCACGGGGTCCGCGCTCGCCGTCGCGAGCGCGAGCGGATCCAGGTTGAACGTGCGCATCAGACTCGGGTACAGGCTCTTGAAGTCGAACACGGCCACGTTGCGGAACACGCCGGGCGACGACTCCATCACGGCGCCGCCCGACACGGGCGCGCTCGCGTTGCCCGAGCGGTCGACCGACGGCGCGACGCGCCCGCGCCGGCGCAGCTCGGGCAGATACAACAGGTCGAACGAGGCGATGCTCGCGCCCACACGGTCGAGCTGCATCCCGCACAACAGGCTCCGCTCGATCGCCAGCTCGAGCAGCGACTCCTTCGCGATGATCTCCTGCACGAGCACGGCGTCTTCGCGGTTGTACGCGGCGAAGGCGGGCAGGTCCTCGCGGTAGAGCCGCAGGATCTCGTCGACGCGCGCGCGGCCCGACGCCGCGATGCGCTTGCCGCGGCCCAGCAGGCTGCGCGCCGCGGTGTCGAGCGAGAAGTCCTCGAGCGGAATGAACGCGTCGCGCGCGAGCCCCTGCGCGTCGAGCACGATGCGGCCCGGGATCTCGGCGCGACGCTGGCGCGTGAACGAAGCGTCCTGCGCGATCGACACGGGGCCCGGCACGCGCCCGAGCTCGAGCGGCACGCCGAGCGACTTCGCGCGCGCGACCAGCACGTCGAAGTCGAAGTCGACGACGGCCCAGCCGGTGAGCACGTCGGGGTCGAGCTCGCGCACGCGCCGCGCGAACGTGCGCAGGAGCGTCGCCTCGTCGGCGTGAGTCGTTGCGCCGGCGACGGGCTGGGACGCGACGACGTGCACTTCGTCCGCTCCGGCGCCGTAGAGCGCGAACGACAGCACGCGGCTCGCGTCGGGCCACGTCTCCAGGTCGAGCGACAGCACCTGGAGCTGCGGGTGCGCGGAGCCGGGCGCGAGGATCGGATCGCGGAAGGTCAGCAGGCCGTTGGCGTCGGTCTCCGCCTCGCCGTCGATCTCCACCGCCGCGCGCAGGCCGCGGTCGATCAGGAACCGGTACGGAAAGCGGATGTCGGCCTCGAGCGCGCGGCCGCCGCCCGCTTCGATCTTCTCGCGCAGGCGCGGCACCGCGGGCGGCACGGGCGCGATCACGCGCGAGACCGGCGCGCCCGCCATGTCGACGAGCTGGCTCGGCTCGATCTCCACGTCGCGCTCGCCGGCGAGCAGCTGCACGCCCCGCTCGTCCGCGAAGAAGTAGGGGCGGAAGCGCGTGTCCTCCACGAGGAACGGCTCCCCCGACGCGAGCCGCCCGAACAGCTGCACCACCGCGCGGCCGCCGCGCAGGCGGTAGGTCGGGTGCACGATGAAGCCGGCGCGGCCCATCTCAGTCCGGCGCGCCGAAGCCGCCGCCGCCCGGCGTCGCGATGCGCACGCGCTCGCCGGCGGCGACCGCGAACGAGGCCTTGCCGCCGACGTCGCGGCCCGCGTGCGTGTTCTCGCCGCGCGCAGCAGCGCCGCCGCCCGCCAGCCCGAACGGTGCGCGAGTGCGGCGCTCGGACAGGATCGACACCTGCATCGGCTCGAGGAACTCGAGCTCGCGCACGAGCCCGTCGCCGCCGCGGAACCGGCCCGCCCCGCCCGAGCCGGCGCGCAGCGCGAACTCGACCACGCGCACGGGGAAGCGGCTCTCGAGCACCTCGGGGTCGGTGATGCGCGTGTTCGTCATGTGCGTGTGCACCCCCGACGCGCCAGCGAAGCCGGGCCCCGCGCCCGCGCCGCCGCCGATCGTCTCGTAGTAGCCGAACGACTCGTTTCCGAACGTCAGGTTGTTCATCGTGCCCTGGCACGCCGCCAGCTTGCCCAGCGCGCCCAGCAGCACGTCGACCACGCGCTGGCTCGTCTCGACGTTGCCGCCGCATACCGCACGCTCGGGATCGGGGTCGAGCACCGAGCCCCGCGGGACGCGCAGCTCGACGGGCCGCAGGCAGCCGGCGTTCAGCGGGATTTCCTCGCCCACGAGCGCGCGGAGCACGTAGATCACCGCCGCGACCGTGACGGCGCGCGGCGCGTTCAGGTTCCCGTCGACCTGCGCGCCGGTGCCCGCGAAGTCGATCACCATCCGCCGGCCGCTCACGCGCAGGCTGACACAGATCGGTGTTCCGTCGTCGAGCGCGTCGGCGAACGAGTGCTCGCCGTCCGGCAGCTTCTCGATCTCGTCCGCGACCTTCGCCGCGGCGTTGTCCTGCACATGGCCCATGTATGCGAGCACGGTTTCGAGGCCCTGGGCTTCGACCATTTCGCGAAGCAGCCGCGCGCCGGCGCGGTTCGCGGCGATCGCGGCTTCCAGGTCGGCCACGTTCTCGCGCGGGTTCCGCGCCGGAAAGCGCGCGGAGCCGAGCGCGCGCAGCACGAGCGCCTCGTCGAGCCGGCCCGCGCGCACCACGCGCAGCGCGCGCAGCACGACGCCTTCCTCCTCGAGCGTGTGCGAGAACGGCGGCATGGAGCCCGGCGTGATGCCGCCCACGTCGGCGTGGTGCCCGCGGCTCGCGGTGAAGAAGCGCAGCTCGCCCGAAGCGTCGTGCACGGGCGTCACCACGGTGACGTCGGGCAGGTGCGAGCCGCCCGCCGACGGATCGTTCGTGACGAACACGTCGCCCGGCTCGGGGCGCGGGTGCGCGCGCAGCACGGCTGCCACCGACTCGCCCATCGCGCCCAGGTGCACGGGAATGTGCGGCGCATTGGCGACGAGCCCGGCGGCGCGGTCGAACACCGCGCACGAGAAGTCGAGGCGCTCGCGGATGTTCGTGGAGATGGACGTGCGCCGCAGCACCGTGCCCATCTGCTCGGCGATCGACATGAACAGGTTGTTCATGATCTCGAGCTGCACCGGGTCGACCTGGCGCGGACCGGGCGCGCGCGCCGCGAGACCCGCGCGGTCGGTGAGCACGATGCGACCCCGCGCGTCGATCTCGAGCTCGAAGCCGGGGTCGACGACGAGCGTGCTCGTCGCTTCGAGCACCAGCGCCGGGCCGGCGAGCCGCGTGCCCGGCGGGAGGCGTTCGCGCTCGAACACGGGCACGTCGTCGCGGAAAGCGCCGTCGCAGAACAGGCGCGCGCGCCGGCGCGGCCGAGCCGGGCCGGCCGCGGTCGCAGGCAGCGGGGCCTCCGACACCGCGCGGTGTCGGCCCAGCACCTCCACGCGCGCCACCGTGGCCTCGACGGGGTGCTCGGGCCGCGCGTAGCCGAAGGCGCGCTCGTGCTCGCGGTCGAACCGCTCGCGGAGCGGCGCCTCGCCTTCGAGCGGCAGGGTGAGCGACGTCTCGGTGCCCACGTGGCGCAAGTCGAGCCGGCGCACGGCGTCGATGCGCTCGGGCTCGAAGCCGTCCTCGGCGAGCGCCGCGCGGCCGCGCGCCTCGAGCTCCGCGAACGCCTTGGCGAGCTCGCGCTCGAGCCCGGGCGCGAGCCGCGGCCGGCCGACGTCGGCCTCGCCGTGCCACGCCACGTCGGCGAGCCCCATGCCGTACGCCGACAGCACGCCCGCGAGCGGGTGCACGAGCACGCGGCGGATGCCGAGCCGCCGCGCGAGCGCGCACGCGTGCTGGCCGCCCGCGCCGCCGAACACCACGAGCGCGTACTCGCGCACGTCGTAGCCGCGCGCGACCGAGACCTGGCGGATCGCCTCTGCCATGTTCGCGTTCGCGATCTCGAGGAAGCCCGCGGCCACCTCGGGCCACTCGCGCGGTGTGCCGGCCGCGCCGAGCTCCGACACCAGTCGGTGTAGTGCCGTCAGCACGCGCTCGAGCTGCAGCGGGAACGGGAAGCGATCGCCCACGAGCCGGCCGAGCGCCAGGTTCACGTCGGTCACGGTCAGCTCTTCCGCGCTCGGGTCGCCGTAGCAGAGCGGCCCGGGCCGCGCGCCCGCGCTCTCCGGACCGACCTTGAAGCGGTAGCCGTCGAAGCCGCACAGCGAGCCGCCCCCCGCCGCCACGGTGTGCACCGCGAGCATGGGCGCGAAGATGCGCACGCCCGCGGTCTCGCTCTCGTACACGCGCTCGAACTCGACCGAGCCGTCGGGCCGGGTCGCCACGCGGCACACGTCGGTCGACGTGCCGCCCATGTCGAAGCCGATCGCGCGAGGCGCATCGAGCTGCGCGGCTACGCTGGCGCACGCGACCACGCCGCCCGCGGGCCCCGAGAGCACGGCGTGCGGGCCGCGGAAACGGTCCGCATCCGCCAGCCCGCCGCTCGACTGCATGATGCGCAAGGTGCTGCCGGGCAGCTCGCGCCGCAGCTCGGCCACGTACTCGCGCAGCAGCGGCGTCAGGTACGCGTCGACGCACGCCGTGTCGCCGCGCGCGAGGAGCCCCATCTCGGGCGCGACCTCGTGCGACAGCGCCACGTGCGCGAAGCCGGCCTCGCGCGCGAGCTCGCCGATCTCGCGCTCGAGCTCGCCGCCGCGGTACGCGTGCAGCACCACCACGGCCAGGCTCTCGAGCCCGGAGCGCCGCAGCGCCGCGAGCTCGGCGCGCAGCCGCTTCGGCTCGGGCCGCGCCAGGACCCCGCTGTGGGCGTCCGCGCGCGCGTCGACCTCGAGCACTTCGCGGTACAGGAGCTCGGGCTTCACGATGCAGAGGTCGAAGAGCTTCGGCCGCGCCTGCGTGCCGATCGCGAGCAGGTCGCGAAAGCCGCGCGTGATCGCGAGCGCGAACGGCGCGCCTTTGCGCTCCAGCAGCGCGTTCGTGGCCAAGGTCGTGCCCATGCGCACGTCGCAGGGCGGAACGGGCGCACCGCGCCGCAGGCCGAGCAGCGCGCGAATCGCGTCGAGCGGCGCGCGGTCCGACGACAACAGCTTCGCGACGCGCAGCTGGCCGGTCGCGGGATCGCGCGCGATGCAGTCGGTGAACGTGCCCCCGCGGTCGATCCAGAACTCGAAGCGCGCGGGGCTCGTCATGTCACGCCGCTACTCGCACATCTCGAGGGTGCTCGCGCAGCACTCGCGCACCTTGGGGTCGCTCTCCTTCGAGCACGTGGGCTGCATCTGCGGCAGCATCGACTCGTCGCAGTTCATCTCGAGCGACTGCCACGCCGCGCAGCGCACGCCGGGATCGGGGTCCGCCGTGGCGCCGACCAGACCCATCGACGCGACGCAGCCGTCCGCATCGGCGAGCTGGCCGGCGATCTTGGCGCGCACGCGCGGGTCGGCGTCGGAGCTCAGCGACGACATCAAGCTGACGAGCGCCGGCCCCTCGGGCTCGATCTCGCCCGCCGCTTCGATGCGCATGTCGGGGTTGCTGGAGCGCAGTTCCTCGAGCGCGTCGGCCTGCGAGCGCGCCTTCTCCTCGCGGCGCGCCGCGGCCTCGGCCTTCTGCTTCTCGCTGGGGCGCTTGTCGCGCATGGCGCGCAGGCGGTCGCGCAGCGCGTCGGTGATGTGCGGCTTGTGCGACGCCGCCACCGTGGCCGGCACCTCGCCCACTTCCAGCTTCGCGAGCGCATGGCGCGATTGCTCCTTGTCGAAGCTCCACTGCGCGCGGTACGCGAGGTCCTTCAGCAAGGTCGGAATCACCTGGTCCATGGGCACGTCGTCCACCGCCAGAGTGACCGGCTGCGAGTCCAGGTCGCCCGACAGCTCGAAGCCCGCCTGCCGCGCGAGCTTCTCGATCACGAGACCGCGAGGCGCTTCCTGACACGCGATGGTGACGCGCCCGTCGCGCACCTCCACGCGCACCTCGCCCTGCGCCATGGCCGACTCCGGCTTCTCCACGACTGAGGGCGGCGGCTTCGGCTTGCTGCGCTCCTCTCGGCCGCAAGCCGTGAAGACCAGAAACATCGCCATGACTCCGAGGACTCGAGCTCTCACCGTCACCCCTTGTGATCGCGTGGGCGCGCTACCCACGCTCCTTCCCCGATCGGAGCAAACGCCGTCGTGTGTCAGAATCCCGCGGCACGCTCCGCCAACCTTCGCCCCGAGGATCGCACCCGAAAATGACTTTGCCATCCGTCGCCCGCGCCGTGCTCGCCGCCGCCCTGCTTGCCGCCTGGCCCGCCGGGGCCGAGAGCCCGCCCGCAGCCGATCCGACGCCTGCGGCGGACATTCCGAGCAGCGTGGAGAACGGGGTGGTCAAGGTCTTCTCGACGACGCGCTATCCGGATCCATTCAAGCCTTGGACGAAGGCGTCGCCGCAAGAGATCACGGGCTCGGGCGTGGTGATCGACGGCAAGCGCATCCTGACGAACGCCCACGTGGTGAGCTACGCGAGCCAGGTACAGATCCAGGCGAACCAGGCCGGCGACAAGCTCCCGGCGACGGTAGAGGCGATCGCGCCCGGCATCGACCTGGCGCTGCTCAAGCTCGACGACGAGTCGTTCTTCAAGAGCCACCCGCCGGTGCCGCGCGCCAAGGCACTGCCCGACATCAAGGACGCCGTGCTCGCGTACGGCTATCCGACCGGCGGCAGCTCGCTGTCGGTCACGAAGGGCATCATCTCGCGCATCGAGTACGTGCCCTACAGCGTGTCGACGTCGGGCCTGCGCATCCAGATCGACGCTGCGCTGAATCCCGGCAACAGCGGCGGCCCCGCGATCGCGAACGACAAGATCGTCGGGCTCGCGTTCAGCCACCTGGGCGGTGACACGCAGAACATCGGCTACATCATCCCGAACGAGGAGATCGACCTGTTCCTCGCCGACATCGCCGACGGCCACTACGACGGCAAGTACGGCATGTACGACGAGCTGCAGACGCTCGAGAACCCGGCGCTGCGCGCCTACCTGAAGCTCGACAAGTCCGTGGCGGGCATCGTGGTGCACCGGCCGTACAAGACCGAGTCCTCGTACCCGCTCCGGGAGTGGGACGTCATCACGAAGATCGGCGACACGGCCGTGGACGACCAGGGCATGGTGAAGCTCGGCACGACATTGCGCGTGAACTTCCGCTACCTGATCGCGAAGACGGTGAAGGACGGCAAGGTCCCGCTCACCGTGATTCGCGAGGGGAAGTCAGTCGCCGTGTCGCTTCCGGTCAGCACCTCGCGGGCGCTGCTCATCCACAACTTGAACGGCGACTACCCGTCGTACTTCATCTACGGCCCGCTCGTGTTCTCGCGCGCGTCGCAGGAGTTCCTGATGTTCATGGACCACAGCCCGCAGCTCGTGAAGGGCTTCGCGTTCATCCAGAGCCCGCTCGTCACCGAAGCCGGCAACGCGCCCGACGACCAGCTGCAGGACCTGGTCATCGTCTCGTCGCCCTTCTTCCCGCACAAGCTCGCGACGGGCTACGGCAACCCTTCCGCGGGCGTGGTGGACGCGGTGAACGGGACCAAAGTCAGGAGTCTCGAGCAGATGGTCGCCCTCCTCCGCGATCTGAAAGACGAGTTCGTCGTCTTCAAGTTCAGCCACCGCAACGGCGAGTCACTCGTCTTCAAGCGCAGCGAGATCGTCGCCGCGACGGACGAGATCCTGTCGGACAACGGCGTGCGCGCACAGGCGTCGCCGGAGCTCATGGCGATCTGGCAGGGGAAGAACTAGGCGCCCGTCGCCTCATCCGCTCGAGGTGCCCGTCCCGCCAAGCGCGCCCGGAGGGACTCGAACCCCCAACCCTCTGATCCGAAGTCAGATGCTCTATCCATTGAGCTACGGGCGCGTGCGGAGGGCCTGAAGCTACAACCCGAGCTTTCCTAGCGCCGCTCGCGCGATCGGCTCGCCCCACTCCTGCACGAAGTGACCCGCTTCGGGCACCACGAGCGGCTCGGGGCAGTTGCGGATCTCGGCGCGCAGCGCGTTCATGACGGGCGGGCCGAGCACCGGGTCGGCGGCGCCGATCGCCATGAAGCTGCGGCCGGTCCAGCGCTCGCGCAGGAACGCGCGCGCGCTGCGGCCGTCGGCGACGCCCTCCATCGCGGGCGCGATCGGCACGAGCTGCGGGAAGCGGCGCACGCCGGCCTTGTACGTCGCGTCGGGAAACGGCGCGTCGTAGGCGGCGGCTTCGGCGTCGGTCAGCACCGAGGTGGCGCGCTTCATCAGGGCGCCGACCGCGAAGTCGGGCTGCGAAGCGACGAACTCCTTCCACGCGGCGAAGCCCGGCGAGAGCGGCTCGCCGACGCCGATCGCCGTGTTCATCACGAGGAGACGCGTCACCGCGGGCTCGTCCTTCGGCAGGGTCAGGCCGAGCAGGCCGCCCCAGTCCTGCACCACGAGGCACACGTTCGAGAGCGCGAGGCGTTCGAACAGCGCCACGAGCGAGCGCCGGTGAAACGCGAACGTGTAGCTCTCGTCGCGCACGGGCTTGTCGGAGCGCCCGAAGCCGAACCAGTCGGGTGCCACCACGCGGTGTCCCGCCGCCGTGAACACGGGCAGCATCTTCCGGTACAGGTATGCCCAGCTCGGCTCGCCGTGCAGGCACAGGAACACCGCGCGCGCGTCGCGCGGGCCTTCGTCCACGTAGTGCATGCGCAGGCCCTCGAAGCCGCGCAGGTCGTCCAAATACCGGGGCGCGTACTTCCAGCCGGGCAGGCCGGCGAAGCGCTCGTCGGGCGTGCGCGCGACGGCGCCGAACTTCGGATGCTCGAACGTGCTCATGGGCGGCTCTCGGGCTCCTGTCAAGGGTATGCTGTGGTCTGCGATGCGCGCGAGCAGGGCGGCGTGACGGGGATCCTCGGGGGCGCGCTCGACGCTTCGCTGCGGCGCGCCAGGCAGACCCTCCGGCCCTCCCTGCGGCCGCGCCGCACCAACGTGTGCTGCTGCGGGCTGTCGAAGACGGGCACGCATTCGCTCGCGGGCATCTTCGAAGGCTACCGCAGCGCGCACCATCCCGACGGCGAGCTGCGGCTCGGGCTCGCCAGCGCGTTCCTGCGCGGCGAGCTCGACGCTGCGCCGGCGCGCCGGACTCTGCGCCGGCGCGACCGCGCGCTGTGGCTCGAGATGGAGTCGTCGAGCCTCGCGGGGATCCTGATCGAGCCACTCGCGCGCGCGTGCCCCGACAAGAAGTTCGTCTTGACCGTGCGCGACCCGCTCGGCTGGTGTGACTCGTGGCTCGACCACAACCTGAACCTCCCGCCCGAGCCCGGCTCGCCGTGGGCGGCGCTC
>Ga0335077_10006525_pt1 | contig 14422 bp, 15 predicted proteins | sample Lox_Sample_31_FD_207151 | JGI IMG/M metagenome (GOLD analysis project Ga0335077, IMG submission 207151) | Soil microbial communities from Loxahatchee National Wildlife Refuge, Florida, United States - Lox_Sample_3.1 | ecosystem: Environmental > Terrestrial > Soil > Wetlands | place: USA...
GAAGCGGTCGGCGTTCTCGACCGTCTCGAGCTGGCTGCGGACGATCTCCGCGCCCTGCTCGGCGTCGACGCCGACGATCCTCCCGTCGCGGACCGTGAGCTCGAGACCGACGATGACCTGGCCGCCAAGGCTGAGCGGCAGCGACGAGCGGATCGTCCCGTCCGCGCGCCGCGGATCCGGCGTGGTGAAGATCTCCTCGGTCGGCATGTTGGCGACGTAGTCGACCCCGCCCGCGGTCTCGAAGCCGGCACTCATCCAGCGCGCGCTCGGGAACAGGCCGACCGTGAGGTCGGTCCCGGGGCCGCGATAGCGCAGCGCGTCCGGACGCAGCTCCGTCAACACCGCCCCGCGGGCGTGCAGCCGGGCGAGGTGGTCCCGCCACGCCTGGACGGGGTCGGGCTCGTCGAGCCGCATGCAGACGGCGATGTCGTTCCAGAGCCTCTCGACGTCCGGCTCGCCGTAGATCTGGCGCGCCCAGCCCTCCGTCGGGGCGCCGATCCCGCACCAGTTGACAGAGTTCTCCCGGTGCTGGCGGTGGCGGATCTCCGCGACCTCGAGCATGACCGAACGGCCGAGGCGCTCGCCGTCGAGCGCCGCCGCCGCCTCCGGGTCGGGCTCGCCGGTGGTCGCAAGGAGCGCCTGACCGCTCATCGACCCGACGAACGCCTTCAGCCACTCCGGCGAGTACGTGAGCGCCTCGTCCGGGCCAACCTCGATCATCGCGCGCTGGATGAAGCCCCGCATGTCGCTGTAGACGACGTTCACGTAGGAGGCGCCCGCCCGGTAGGCCTGGCGCGCCAACGCCCGCGTGACCGGAGCGTGCTCGACGAGCGAATGCACGAACACCTCCTGGCCGGACTGCACGTTCGCGCCGACGCGGACCGCGATCTCGGCGTACGCCTCGAGCTGTTCCTCCGTCATGTGAGCTGCCACTCCTCGTTGCGGATGAGAGGGACGGCGGCGCCGTCCACGAGCAGGGCGTCCACCTCGAGCTCGGGGCCGCCGACCATGAAGTCCGTGTGCACGGCCGAGATGTTGAGGCCCTCCCCCGGATCGCCGTCGAACGCATCGGGGATCCCGAAGCCGTACGCGATGTGACACGTCGCGTTCTCGTCGAAGAGCGTGTCGTAGAACAGCGTCCCGGAGCGGCCGACGCGGGAGTCGCCGGTGACGAGTGAGAGCTCGCCGAGCCTGCGCGCGCCATCGTCCGTCTCGAGGGCGCCGCGCACGACATCGCCGCCCTGCTCGGCCTCGACGCTCACGATGCGACCGCCCTCGAGCGTGAGCTCGAGCCCGCGGACGATCTGCCCTGCGAGCACGAGCGGCAGCGTCGAGCGGATCGTCCCGTCGGCGCGACGCGGGTCGGGCGAGGTGAAGACCTCCTCCGAGGGCATGTTCGCGACGTACTCGACCCCGCCTGCCGTGCGGAAGCCGACGCTCACCCACCGCGCGTCCTGAAGGAGCCCGACCGTGAGGTCGGTGCCCGGGCCGCGATAGCGAAGCGCGTCCGGACGCAGCTCGTTCAGCGCCGCGGCGCGGGCGTCGAGCCGCGCGACGTGCTGGCGCCACGCGGCGACGGGATCCTTCTCGTCGAGCCGCATACAGAACTCGATCTTCTCCCAGAGCCGTTCGAGATCCGGCTCGCCGAACACCTGCTGCGCCCAGCCGGGCCCGGGAGACGCGACGACCGTCCACTGCACGGACCGCTCGATGGCGAGCTTGCGGGCGATCTCGTTCGCCTCGATCTGGTGCGCTCGTCCGACGCGCTCGCCGTCGAGGTCGGCGAGCAGCTCGGGCTCCGGATCGCCGGTCGTCGCGATCAGCGCGTTGCCCTCCGCCCCTCGGATGAAGTCCTTCCCCCACTCTGGCGTGTACGTGAGCGCCTCGTCGGGGCCGAGCTCGATCATCGCGTGGCGCAGGTGCTGGTCGTTGTAGATGACGTTCACGTAGGACGCGCCCGCGCGGTACGACTCTCCGGCAATCGCGCGCACGAGCGGCGCATGCTCGATCGCGTGTGCGAGGACGAAGACCTCCTGGCCGGGCTGCACGTTGGCGCCGACGCGGACGATGACCTCGGCGTAACGGCCGAGCCGGCGGTCCGTCAAGCGAGCTGCCAATCCTCGCTGCGGATGAGCGGCACCGCGGTGCCGTCCGGAAGCAGCGCGTCCACCTCGAGCTCGGGGCCCCCGACCATGAAGTCGACATGGATGTTCGCCGCGTTCAGGCGCTCGTCCGGCTCGCCCTCGCAGACGAACGGGAAGCCGGTGCCGTAGGCGATGTGGCACGTCGCGTTCTCGTCGTACAGGGTGTCGTAGAAGAGCGTCTCCGACCGGCCGACTCGCGACTCGCCGGTGACGAGCGCGAGCTCTCCGAGCCGGTCGGCGTTCTCGACGAGCGCGAGCTGGCCGCGGACGACGTCCGCCCCGGTCTCCGCCTCGACCCGGACGATGCGCCCGCCCTCGAGCGTCAGCTCGAGCCCCCGGACGATCTGCCCGGCGAGCGCGAGCGGCAGCGTCGAGCGGATCGTCCCGTCGGCGCGCTGAGCGTCGGGTGAGGTGAAGATCTCCTCCGTGGGCATGTTCGCGACGTAGCGGATGCCCGCCGCGGTCTCCGACGCGCCGGAGATCCAGCGCGCGCTCGGGAGCAGACCGACCGTGAGATCGGTTCCCGGACCGCGGTAGCGGACGGCGTCCGCCCCCAGCGCGTTCAGCGCCTCCGTGCGGTCGGAGAGCCGCTGGAGATGCTCGCGCCAGGCCTCCGTCGGATCGGGCTCGTCGAGCCGCATGCAGTACGCGACCTTCGCCCAGAGCCGTTCGACGTCGGGCTCGCCGAAGACCTGCCGGGCCCACCCTTCGGAGGGAGCGCCGACGCCGCACCAGTTGACCGAGTTCTCGGCCAGCTGCCGCATCCGGATCTGCGCGATCTCGATCGGCACGGCGCGCCCGACGCGGTCGCCGTCGAGGTCGGCGAGCAGGTCGGGGTTCGGGTCGCCCGTCGTCGCGATCAGCGCGTTGCCGTCGAGCCCCTCGACGAACGTCTTCAGCCACTGCGGCGAGTACGTGAGCGCCTCGTCGGGGCCGAGCTCGATCATCGCCCGGTGCAGGAACTCGTCCCTGTAGTGGACGTTGACGTAGGACGCGCCGGCGCGGTACGCCTGGCGGGTGAGGGCGCGCGCGAGCTCCGCGTGCTCGACGAAGGTGAAGAGAAAGACCTCCTGGCCCGGCTGGACATTCGCGCCGAGCCGGACGACGAGCCCGGCGTACCGCTCGAGGCGTTCGTCCACGACCCTGATCCTATGCAGCGGAAGGACTCGCGGCGTCGAGGAAGCGCGTGAGGTCCCAAGCGGCGCTCCTCCTCACCTCGACGGCGGCCATCGCTACGCCGCGCTCGCGGCCGGGGCGTCGTCGCGCGGCAGGCGGCGGGAGAGGATCTGCGAGACCCCGTCGTCGCCCATCGTGACGCCGTAGAGGATGTCGGCCGCCTCCATCGTGAGCTTCTGGTGGGTGATGACGACGAACTGCGCCCGGTCGGAGTAGCGGCGGAGGAGCTCGACGAAGCGGCCAATGTTCGTGTCGTCGAGCGCGGCCTCGACCTCGTCGAGCAGGTAGAACGGGCACGGGCGGGCGAGGAAGAGCGCGAAGAGGAAGGCGATCGCGCCGAGCGCCTTCTCGCCGCCGGACAGGAGCGAGAGCCGCTGCACGCGCTTGCCCGCAGGACGAAGCTCCACCTCGACGCCGGGCTCCTCGCCCTCGTCCTCCGGCTCGGTCAGCCGCAGGCGGCCTTCGCCGCCGGGAAAGAGCGTCGCGGAGACCTCGTGGAAGTTGCGCTGCACGGCGTCGAACGTCTCCGCGAAGCGCCGCTCGACCGTCTCGGCGAGCTCCGCACTGAGGTTCTCGAGCTCTGCGAGGCTCGCCTCGAGATCGGCGCGCTGGGTCGCGAGCTCCTCGAGACGCTCCTTCTCCGCGTCGTACTCCTCCTGCGCGAGCGGGTTCACCCGGCCGAGCGTCTCGCGTCGCCGCTCGAGCCGCTCGACCGCCGCCGCGAGCGCGTCGCGGTCGTCGCCCTCGGCGGGCCCGTCCGCGCCGGGCGCCGGCGGCTCCGCCGTCGGCGCTTCCAGTCTCGCCTGGTCCCGGCGGCGGCGCGCCTCGCCGGCCTCGGCCTCGAGCCGCGCCGCCTCGATCTCGACTGCGGACGCCGCCTCCGCGGCGCCGGACACCTCTTGCCGCAGCTCGACCTCGGCTGCGCCCAGCCGGCGGAGCTCGCCGCCGAGCTCGGCCGTGCGGGCCGCTCCCGCCTCGACCTGGTCGCGCAGGGGAGCCTCGAAGCGCGCGGCCGCGGCGGCTCCGGCAAGGAGGGCCGAGTCGAGCCGCTCGGCGGCTGCCGCCACCTGCGCGAGCTCGTGCGGCCGGGCGTGGCGACGGCCCGCCCGGACGGCAGCCTCGACGCGCGCGGCGTCGGCGTCGCGAGCGCGGGCTCGCTCCTCCTCGGCCCGGCGGGCAGCGGCGTCGGCGGCCGCGACGAGCTCCGGCGCTTCGGCGCGCAGGGAGCCGACCTCACCCCGCCAAGTTGCAATTTGCAGCTTGGCGGAGTCGCCGCCGAGCCGGACGAGCTCCCGCTCGGCGGTCGCTGCGCTCTCCGCCGCGGCCGCGAGCTCCCGGCGCAGCGAGGCTTCGCGCTCGCCTGCTGAGCGCAGCGCGGCGCCCAGCTCGCCGGCACGCTCGGCCCCCGCCTCGCCCCGCTCGCGCAGCGGCGCCTCGATGCGCTCGACCGCGCCGTCCACGCCGCCGAGAGCCTGCTCGAGCCGCCGCGCCGAGCCGAGGAGCGCGGCGAGCGTGGCGGGGTCCGCCCGGCGCAGCCTCAGGCGCGGGGCGACCGCGGCGAACGCCTGCTCGGCGGCGGCGGAGCGCTCCTCGGCCTCCGCCGCCTTCCGCTCGGCGAAGCGGGCCTGCTCCGCCAGCGCCTGCGCCTCGCTCGCGAGCCGCCGCCGGCGAGCGTCGAGCTCGAGCAGGACGGTCTCTGCGGTCTCGCCTGCATACCAGAGCTCGCCGCGCTGCGGGTCGTAGCCGAAGCCGTCGGCGGTGACGGCGGGCACGGACGACGCGAGCAGCTCGTCGCGCTCGACGACCGGCAGCTCGGCGACGAGCTCGCGCGGCTCCCGTCCGGCGACGACGACGAGGGAGCCGAGCCCGAGCTCGGCGGCACGCTCGAGCAGCGCCAGGGCTGCGCGCGCGTCGGAGGCGAGGACCGCGGCGGCCCGCGGCCCGAGCGCCGCCGCGACGGCGCGCTCGCTTCCCTCCTCCACCTCGAGCTCGCCGAGGACGAGCCGCTCCCCCTGCTCTGCGAGCGCCCGAGCCGCCGGCGGGATCCCTTCGCGCTCGGCGAGCGACCGCTCGAGCGCCTCGAGCCGCTCGGCGGTAGTGCGCGCGCGCTCGGCGAGGGTGTCGCGCTCGTACGCCGCCTCGCGCGAAGCGCTGCGCGCCCTGAGCGCCTGCTGCTCGAGCTCGCGCGGACTGGGGCCGCTGCTCAAGGCGTCCTCCTCCGCCTCGGCGAGCTCGGCGCCCAGTCGCGCGGCCAGCCTCTCGGCGGCCTCGCGCTGCACGGTGAGCGCCGCCGCCCGCGATCTCAGCTCATAGGAGACGGAGAGCGCTCCCCCGCGCTCTTCCGCCGCGCCCGTCAGCTCCGACTCGATGCGCCGCCGTTCGGCGAGCAGGTCGCTCAGGCGCTCCTCGAGCCCGGACCGAGCCGAGCGCTCGGCCGCGAGCAGCCGCACGAGGGCCTGCCGGGCCCGCTCGGCCGTCGCCTCGCGCTCGACGGCGGCGGCGCTCGCCGCCTCGGCCGCGGCCGCAGCCGCCCGCTCGAGTCCCGCTAGCTCGGCGGCCGGGTCGCCGCTCTCAGCCGCGGCGGCCGCATGCCGCACTGCGATCTGCTCGCGCAGCGTCACCGCCGACTCGCGCCGCAGATCGAGTCGCTCGGCGGCGCTCCGCAGCCTGTAGAGGGCCTGCACGGCCCGTTCCCGCTCGCCGGCGGCGTCGGCGAGCTCCTCCTCGGCCCGGTTTCGCTCGGCGAGGACGGAGTCGAGACGCTCGTCGGCATCGGCCCGGACGGCCGCCGCCGCCCGGCGCCGGGTCTCGACCTCGAGCAGCCGCTCCTCGAGGTCCGCGAGGTCGAGCTCCGCGATCCGCGCCCGCAGCCGCGCGATCTCGAGCGCGAGCTTCTTGGCGCGCTCGGCCGCGGTCGCCTGCAGCGCGAGCGGACGCAGCCGCTTCCGCACCTCCTGCTCGAGGTCGCGCGCCCGCTCGACCTGGACGGCGACCCGTGCGAGCTTGAGCTCGGCCCGGTGGCGCCGCGCCTTGAAGCGGCCGAGGCCCGCCGCCTCCTCGACGAGGGCGCGCCGCTCGTGCGGCTTCGAGCCGAGGATCGCCTCGACCTTCCCCTGGCTGATGATCGAGTGCATCCCCTGGCCGAGCCCGAGGTCGGCGAGGAGCTCGACGAGGTCGATCCGCCGCACCGGCGTGCGGTTGACGAGGTACTGGCCCTCGCCGCCGCGATGCAGCCGGCGCGAGATCGAGAGCTCGGCGAAGTCGACGGCGACGGTGCCGTCGGCGTTGTCGAACAGGAGCTCGACCTCGCAGAACTCCGCCGGCGTGCGCCCTTCGCCGCCGGCGAAGAGCACGTCGTCGGGCTTCTCGGCCCGGAGCTCGCTCGGGCTGAGGGACCCGGCCGCCCAGCGGATCGCGTCGGAGACGTTCGACTTGCCCGAGCCGTTCGGGCCGACGATCACGCCGACGCCCGGCTCGAGGCGCACCTCGACCGTGTCCGGGAAGGACTTGAAGCCACGCAGCTTGACGGCGCGCAGGTGCACCGCCGCTGACCCTAACGCCGGGTACGGACGCTACTGCTGCTCGTCGTCGCCCTGGCGGGCGAGCGGCGCGTCGGCGTCGACGGGCTCGTCCTCGAAGAGCTCGAAGATGCCGCGCGGAGCAGCGTCGCGCTCCTCTGCGGTGAGCTCGCGGATGCGCAGCTCGGAGTTGGTGGGCCGCCGTTCGGCCATGAGGCGGGCAGGATGCCAGAAACTACGGCTCGGTCGCTGTGCCGAGCCGCTCGAGCGCCTCGCGCGCCGCTTCCTGCTCGGCCGCCTTCTTCGTCTTGCCCTCCCCCCGGCCGAACTGCTCGCCGTCGATCAGGGCGGCGCACGTGAAGTGGCGGTCGTGCGGCGGGCCCTCGGCCGAGATCTCGCGATACGCGACGTGGCGCCCGCTCCGCGCGAGCACCTCCTGCAGCTCCGTCTTGTGGTCGACGTGCGTCGTGAGGGCGTACTCGATCCGGCCGGAGAACGCGTCGACGACGTCCTCCTCGATCGCTGCGAAGCCGTACTCGAGGAAGAGTGCCCCGAGCGCGGCTTCGAGCAGCGCCGCGAGGACGTTCCGGTTGCGCGCTAGCCGCTGGAGCTCGTCCGACGGCAGCTCGGGCGCGCGCTCGGCCAGCCGGCTGCCGAGATCGAGCTCGCGCGCCACCTCGGCGCAGCTCGCGCGCGACACGACGTGCGAGCGAACCTTCGCGAGGCGTCCCTCCGAGAAGTCGGGATGCCGCGCGTAGAGGGTGTGCGCGACGGCGAGCTCGAGGACGCTGTCGCCGAGGAACTCGAGGCGCTCGTAGGAGGCGATCCGGTCGTTCGCCCACGAGGAATGAGTGAAGACCGTCTCCGCCGCCTCGTGGGGCAGCGAGTCGATCAGCCGGACGAGGCCCTGTCCGCCGGCTATTGGTGCGTCGTGACGTAGTCGACGGCCTGGCCCACGGTCTGGATCTTCTGCGCGTCTTCGTCCGAGATCTTGATCCCGAACTGATCCTCCAGCTCCATGATCAGCTCGACGAGGTCGAGCGAGTCCGCATCGAGATCCTCTTGGAAGGACGCCTCCTCGGTGATGTCCGCCTCGTCGATCCCGAGTTGCTCCGTGAGCACTTCCTTGACCCGCTCGTAGACTTCCTCGCGCGACGCTGCCATGTCACCTCGTTTTTGATCGGGGGCCTGGAGAGCGCGCCCGATCATACAGCCTGCGCCTGCTGTGCAAGCCGTCCCACGACATCGTGCTCGACGCCGCGGGCGGCGAGGCGGATCGCGTTCCCGATCGCGGTCGACGACGAGTTGCCGTGGGCGATGACCGCGAGCCCGCGCAGGCCGAGCAGGTACGCGCCGCCGTACGTGTCGGGATCGAGCCGCGCGCGCAGCCGGTGCGCGGCCGGGCGGATGAGGAGGCCGCCGAGCTTGCCACGGGGAGTGGCGGCGATCTCGGAGCGCAGCGAATCGAGGAGCGTGCGGATCGTTCCCTCGACGGCCTTCAGCGCGACGTTCCCGGTGAAGCCGTCGGTGACGACGACGTCGGCCGCGCCTTCGAGGAGGTCGCGCCCCTCGGTGTTGCCGGCGAACCGGAGATCAAGTGCCGAGGCGAGCAGCGCGTGGGTCTCGAGCGCGAGCTGGTTCCCCTTCTCGCGCTCCTCGCCGATCGAGAGCAGGCGGACCTCGGGCTCCGTGACGCCGAGGATCTCGCGCGCGAACACGGTGCCCATGAGCGCGAACTGCAGCAGGTGCTCGGGCCGCGCATCGGCGTTCGCGCCGGCGTCGATCAGGACGGAAGGACCGCGCCGGGACGGGATGGGCACGGCGATCGCCGGCCGCCGTACGCCCGGCAGCCGCCGCAGCAGGACGAGCCCGGCCGCGAGCATCGCGCCGGTGTTGCCGGGAGAGACGACCGCATCCGCCTCCCCGTCCGCGACCGCCTTGACGGCACGGACGAGCGAGCTGTCGCTCTTCGCGCGAAACGCATCGGCCGGCTTCTCGTCCATCCCGACGACCTGCGTCGTCGCCACGAGCTCGAGGCCGCCCGTGTCGAGGTCGGCCGAGCCGAAGACGACCGGGACGATCTCGCTCGTCGCCGCCTCGCGCGCACCGTCGACGACCGCCTCCGGCCCGCGGTCGCTGCCCATCGCGTCGACCGCCACCCGGATCATGGCGAGAGCTTACGGAGCCTGGACGCGGAGCGGCTCGACCTCGCGGCCCTTGTACGTGCCGCAGGTCGGGCAGACGCGATGCGGGCGCTTCGGCTGGCCGCACGTCGGGCAGACGTTGACCTTCGGTGCCTGGATCGCATGCGTCGCGCGCCGCTTGTCGCGACGGGACTTCGAGGTCTTCCGCTTCGGGACGGCCATACCGGCGGCCCACTATAGCCTGCGCCTGTGGACACGACCGAGATCCTCGAGCGCTTCGACGAGCAGATGCGGCGCACGGCCGCGCCCGAAGGCCTCTACCTCGGCGACGGCTGGAGCGCCGTCCTCTGGTGGCCGGGCGAGGGCGACGTCGAGGGCCTCGTCGCGCGCATGCGCGACGTGCCGGGACACGTGGAGTGGAAGTACTACTCCCACGACGAGCCGGCCGACCTGCCCGAGCGGCTCGTCGCCGCCGGCCTCGTGCCGGAGGACGAGGAGACGGTGCTCGTCGCCGAGGCGGCGTCGATCCCCCCTCCGCCTCCGGACGTCGAGCTGCGCGAGGAGAACGACGTCTTCTCCGAGCTCGCGGAGCGCGTCTTCGGCCGCGGACAGGAGGGCGGCTTTCCCGAGAACGCGGTCAGCGTGGTCGCCTACGTCGACGGGCAACCCGTCTCGGGCGGGCGCGTCGACCTCGATCCCGGCGTGGAGTTCGCGGGCCTCTTCGGCGGCGTGACGCTGCCCGGGCACCGCGGACGCGGCCTGTACCGGGCGACCGTCGCGAGGCGCGCCGAGCTGGCGCGCGCGGCCGGCTACCGCTGGCTCTACGTCGACGCGCTGCCGACGAGCCGGCCGATCCTCGAGCGGCTGGGCTTCGTTCCGCTCACGACCACGACGCCGTTCACGTTTCCCGGCGCAGCTCGCTGAGCTTCTCCCACCGCGGGTCGGCGACCTCTTCAGCGTGCTCGTGCGTCTCAGTGTTGAGATCCTTCCCGCAGACCGGGCAGAGGCCGGCGCAGCCTGGCCGGCAGAGGATCTGGTCGGGCAGCGCGAGCGCGATCGCGTCCCGCGCCCAGGCGGAGAGGTCGAGCCGGTCGTCGTCGAGGTACTCGCTGGCGAGCTCGTCGCTGTCCGGCTTCGTCGCCTCGTACTCCCGCAGCCGCAGTGAGAGCGGCAGCTCGGCGTCGACGAGGCAGCGGAAGCACGGGCCGTGCAGCACGACGTCGAAGGCGAGCTCGAGCACGGTGCCGCTCGACGCGCGCGTCACCGTCAGCTCGGCCGGAGTCGGCGCCGGAAGCGGCTCGTACGCCTGCCCGCCGAGGACGAGCGGCTCGAGCTCGATCTCGACCCGCTCACGCGCCTGGTCGCCGCTCCGCAGCCGGAGCGCGCGGAGGTCGAACGTGGTCATCCCGCCACCGTAGCGGCACGTCAGCCGCTGAAGCGGACGCTGCGGATCATGCGGCGGAAGGCGGCCTCGCCCGCGGCGAGACGCGGACCGCAGATGACGGCGGCGACCGTGAGCGCCGTGTTCTCGGCCCCCGGGGGCTCGATGCTCGCAGCGCGAAACTCGCGGCGCACCCCTGCCGGGCACGTGACGGCCGCGTCGCGCTTGCGCCCGTACGCGGGCGACGCCAGGTACGCGGGCCGGCCGTCGACCCGGGCATTCCAGATCTCCTTCACACCGGGGAAGACGCCCTCGAGCGCAAGGTCCACGCTCATGCCGTCCGCTCCGAGCCGCTCCGCCGGAGGCCAGGAGGCTCCGACACCCGTGACCGGCTTGCTGCACTTCGGCCAGGGCTGCGCGGTGGTCAGGAGCGCGATCGGGTCCACCGTTGCGCCCGTCCAGCACCAGTTGTCGCGGGCCCAGGCAGCAGGGTGGCGGAGCGAGAAGCCGTGGTGGGGGAAGCTCGCCTTCACGAACACACCCGACGGGCGGGACGCTGCCGCGACCTCCGTGCCGAGCCCGGCGAGAGTCACGACAGCCGCCGCGAGGACGAGCCGGCACCGTCTCACATCACGAAGTCTGCTGGCGTGCCGACGCGGCGTCAACGCCGGCGGGCGCCGCCGGCTTCGCGTGCGGGTGGCGTGCCAGAACGAGCATTCCGACCGAGGCGAGGATGACCGCGCCCGCGGCGAGCTCGCGCCCGCCGATCCGCTCGCCGTCGAACAGCCAGCCGAGCAGCACTGCGACGGCCGGGTTGACGTATGCGTACGTCGAGACGAGGACGCTCGGCGCGCCGCTGCGGAGCAGCCAGCCGTAGGCCGTGAACGCGACGATCGACCCGAACACGATCAGGTAGCCGAACGCACCGGCCGAGGCGAGCGAGATCGCGCCCGGATGCACGCGCTCGACCTCGCCGCTCGCCGCGCCCGCGACGGCGAGGAACGCGCCGGCGCAGAGCATCTGCATCGCGGCCGAGAGGAACGGCGCCTGCGGCAGCGGCGCGACCCGCGCGTACGCCGAGCCGCCGGCCCACGCGAGCGCGGCGACGAGGATCACGCCCGCGCCGATCGGGTCGATGTGCGCGCTCGGGCCGACGAGGATCGCGACGGCGAAGAGCCCGGCCGCGATCCCCGCGACCGCCCCGAACGAGAGCCGCACGCCGAAGACCGTGCGGTCGATGAGCGCGGTGAAGAGCGGGACGCTCGCGATGAGAAGGGCGGTCAGTCCCGAGGCGACCCGCTGCTCGGCCCACGCGACGCCGCCCGTGTCGACGAAGAGGAGCAGACCTCCGACGACGGCGGCCGCGCCCCACTCCCGCCGGCCCGGCCGGGCCGCCGCGAGGTCGCCACGGCGCCACGACCACGTGTACAGCAGCCCGCCGGCGACCGCGAAGCGGACGGCGAGCATGAGAAACGGCGGCAGCGAGCGGTCGGCGAGCGCGATCGCGAGGTACGTCGACCCCCAGACGACGTAGACGATCAGCAGCGCGGTGGCGACCTTCGCCCTCATTGCCCCAGCATGCCGGTGCCGACACGATCAGCACAAGTGGAGCTATCGTTCATATCGATCATGAACGCTAATCAATGGACCGGAGTCGACTTGCGGCATCTCGCCGCGCTCGAGGCCGTCGCGCGCACCCGTTCCTTCGGCCGCGCAGCGCGCGACCTCGGCTACACGCAGTCAGCCGTGAGCCAGCAGATCGCGCAGCTCGAGCAGATCGTCGGCCAGCGGCTCTTCGACCGTCCCGGCGGCCCGCGGCGGGTCGAGCTGACGGAGGCGGGCGAGCTGCTGCTCGGCCATGCGGAGGCGATCGTCGCGCGGCTCGACGCGGCCCGCGCCGACATGGCCGCCCTGGCCGAGGGCGCCGCGGGGACGCTGCGCCTCGGCATCTACCAGAGCGTCGGCGCGCGCCTCCTCCCCGCGCTCGTCCGCCGCTTCCGCGCCGAATGGCCTCGCGTCGGCGTGCGCGTGCGCGAGGAGAACGACGCCGCCGACCTGCTCCGCCTGGTCGAGCACGGCGAGCTCGACCTCACCTTCGCCGACCTGCCGCTTCGGGAGGGCCCGTTCGAGTGGACGGAGCTGCTCCAGGATCCATACGTCCTGCTCGTGTCGGCGCGCTCGGAGCTCGCGCGGCTCGAGGCGGCCCCGCCGCTCCGCGAGCTCGCGAAGCTGCCGCTCATCGGCCGCCGCAGCACGCCCGAGCCCGAGCGTCACCTCGCCGGGCGCGTTCCCGGCCTCGACGTCGTCTTCCGCACGGACGACAACGGGACGCTGCAGGCGCTCGTCGCCGAAGGTCTCGGCTCGGCGATCGAGCCGCGGCTCGTCGTCGAGCCGCGCAACCGCGAGATCGCCGCGCTGCCGTTCGGGTCGAGGATCCCGCCGCGGACGATCGTCCTCGCCTGGCACCGCGACCGCTACCGGTCGCGCGCGGCCGAGGCGTTCGTCGAGCTGGCCCGGGAAATCGCGACGACGAGCTAGAACGCGTCGGCGCTGTCGCCGTTCGCGCCGAGCCCGGCGACGACCGCTTCCTGCGACCGCTCGTGCAGCCGCTCGCGGCCCCGCCGGACGGCGGTGAGGAAGCGCTCGAGGTTCACCTCGAGGGAGGCGAGCTGGTTGTCGGCCCAGTCCTCCATCTCGAGCTTCATCTCACGCGCCTTCCTGTGCGCGTCCTCGACGAGGTCTTCGGCCTGCCGCTCGGCGATCTTCACGATCTCCGTCTGCGACGCCTCGCGCACCGCCTGCTCCCGCGCCTCGGCGAGGAGCCGGTCGACCTCGCGCTTCGCCTCGGCCAGCATCTCCTGCCGCTCCTTGACGATCCAGCGAGCCTGCTTGATCTCCTCGGGGATCGTCGCGCGCATCTGGTCGAGGATGTCGTAGATCTCCTCGCGGTCGATCCGCACCTGGTCGGTGAGCGGGACGGCCTTCGCGTTGTGGACGAGGTCGTCGAGCTTGTCGATCAGAACGAGTACGTCCATTGGCTCCGCAGTGTAGCCCGCTCGGCGGTCGGCGCAATCGGGAACGAGGTCAGAAACGGGCTGCGACCCAGTCGTAGATCTCGCCCAGCCGCCCGACGGCGATCGACAGGTGGCCGTCCTCGTCGCTGATGTGCGCCTCGACGCCCGGAATCCGCTCGGCGAGCCAGCGGCCGTGCGCAACCGGGACCATCATGTCCTGCACGCCCTGCCAGAGGAGCGACGGGACGCGGATCTCGTCGAGCTCGAAGCCCCACGGGTGCGCGAAAGCGAGGTCGTCGTCGCGCCAGCCTGCGACGCCGTTCGCGATCGCGCGATCGAACCTCTCCTTCGCGTGCACGGCGCGCGCGCCGGTGAGCACGGCCGCGTCGACCGGCGGGAGGAGGCTCGCCATCACGTCCTTGATCTGCTCCGGAGTCGCCTGGCTGAACTCCGCCGCGTCCCGCTCGAGGTACGGCACGAGCGCGTCCGGGCCCCGCAGCGCGGCGCTGAACTCCTCGACGTTCTGCTCGCCCATGCCCGCCATCCAGTCGAGCCCGTCCGCCGGATACGGCGTCGGTGAGGCGATCGCGACGGCAGCGACGCACCGCTCCGAGCGCGCGCCGCAGGCGAAGGAGTGCGGGCAGCCGCCGGAGGCTCCGAGCGAGACGTACCGCTCGACGCCGAGCTCGGCGACCGCGTCGTCGATGTCGGCGACGACGTCGACGACCGCGCGGCCCGGCTTCGGCGTGGAGCCGCCGTAGCCGGCGCGGTCGTAGCTCAGGATCCGCAAGCCACGCTCGCGCGCGAGCTCGAGGTCGGGCGCGTAGCCGAGGCCGCTTCCCGGCGTTCCGTGGTGCTCGACGACGACGTTGCCGGAGGGATCTCCCTCCTCGTAGACGTGGAGCGTGCGGCCGTCGGGGAGCGTGATGTCGAGCTCGGTCATTCGCCTGGCCTCTCCGGCGTCCCGGGACGCCCGTCGGGGAACATCGCCTCGAGCCGCCGCGCAACCGGCTCGGGCACGAGGTCCGAGACGTTCCCGCCGAAG
>Ga0335077_10006526_pt1 | contig 14422 bp, 10 predicted proteins | sample Lox_Sample_31_FD_207151 | JGI IMG/M metagenome (GOLD analysis project Ga0335077, IMG submission 207151) | Soil microbial communities from Loxahatchee National Wildlife Refuge, Florida, United States - Lox_Sample_3.1 | ecosystem: Environmental > Terrestrial > Soil > Wetlands | place: USA...
GTCTACACGGGCGATCTTCTTTTCAGCGGCTGGTATCCAGTATGCTTCGACGAAAAAGCCACCATCTCCGGCTGGCGCGAAACGCTCAAGAAATTTGCCGCTTTCGACAAAGACACTCTGTTCGTCCCTGGCCACGGCCAGCTTTGCGGTCAGGAAGGCATCGCGTCCATCCGCGAGGTGTTTGACGACATTGCCGGGCAGGCCGAAAAACTGTTCAAAGCTGGTGTCCCCGCCGAAGAAGCTCAGCACCGCTACGTGGTCCCCGACAAGTTCAAGAACTTCCCCATTTTTGCCTGGGGCTTCACCATCGGGCCGGCCATCACGAAGCTTTATGCGGAATGGCAGCACAAGTAGGCGGGCAGACGCTTAACATTATTGCTCGAAAAAAATCGCCGGCCTACCTTGTAGTGAGTAAGCCGGCGATTTCGTTTTTTCATGGACGCCTAGAGTTGGTTGGTGTCGTCCTCTAGAAATCGAAGCGCAGCGCCAACTGTCCCGTGCGATTGCCGCCCAGTCCTTGCGGCAATGTGCTGGTCAACACGCCGAAAGTGCTCTGGTTGCTGATGTTCAACGCGGGCGGCGCGAAGTTCGGGTGGTTGAGCACATTGGTAAAAGTAGCCTCGAACCGCAGGCGAAAACGCTCCGTCAGGGAAACCTGCTTGGCGAGACCCGCATTTACGTTGATTTCTCCCGGGCCCTGCAATATCCCCAAGCCGCAAGTGCCAAACCGGCCAGCGTTATTCGGCGGAACGGCAAAGGAATTGAAGTTATAGTAGTTCAGCACTGTTCGATTGGCAGGGACTGGATTGCCCGTGCAATCGGGCCGCGCGATGGCCCCGCCCAAATAGCGCAGGTTGTTCAGGTCAGTGTTCGACTGATCGGAGGCTGGGTTCATCGTAGGCGTGAGCCATTGGCCGGTCTGTAGCTGCGTTACTGAGCTGAGGCTCCATCCCCCAAACGCACCGTTCAGGATGTTGCCGCCGCCCGACCAGTGCCGTCCGGAGCCGTAGGGCAGTTGGTACGTTCCGGTGAATAGGAAGCGCTGCCGCGGCGTTCCCACCACATTTCCGCGGTCGTAGCGGAGATTGAAGCGGTTCGCAATCTCAATGGCGTAAGGCTCTTCGCCAGCGAACACCGTCGGTGCATCGCTGCCTTGGGCGTTACTGATATTTTTCGCCCAGGTATAGCTTCCCAGAAAGGTCAATCCGTACGAGGTCCGATGCCGAACTTCGGCTATTCCAGCCTCGTAGTTTGCGTTTCCGATGCTGTTCGCATACATCAACATGCCGAACTGCTGATAGGGAGAGCGCGGATCGGCCCAAGCCGGAATGCCGTTTGGTTCCCCGGGCGCAAGAGTGGCGGCATACGGTGTGGTGCTCGGACGAATCTGGTTCAGGTCTACGGTGATCGGCAGATGCCACGTGCCTTGGCCCACGTAGCTGAGTCGCACGGTGGTGTTTGCGGTCAATTGCCGCTCCACCGTCAGGTTCCATTGCGCCGAAGTGGCGTCCTTGAGATTGATGTTGTTTCCTTCCTCGAAAGACCCGCCGCCCAGCGCCACCAGTCCGGGAATAGAGGTCTGCGGGAACTGGAACGCCGGAACGCCATTGGTCACAGAATTGGTGAAGCTGAGCAGGTCGGAAAGACCGACACCGGCATTATTGAAAGACAGCGGGCCAAGAGTCGTCATAGTGAAGAGCCCAAATCCCGAGCGAATCACGGTCTTGTCATTGTTGAATGGCCGGTAGGCAATACTCACGCGCGGGTCAAAGTCGTGCAGTGGCGTGTGCCGCAAACCTTGCGGCAGGCCCGCTTTGCTCGCCGAGGTCACCGGCGTGCAAGGAATCGAAGTGAGTTTGTTCTGGAGCGGACAGCCATTGTACGACTCCAAAACTGCCGTGTAGACGCTGCTGAGGAGGGGACTGGCTGCCGCTACCGGGAAGAATTTGTCAGGCAACACGATGCTGTTGAGTTTGGGGTCAAAACTGGCCAGGTCGCCTAAAGTTTCTTTGAACGCGGGGAGAAATTCCCAACGCAAACCGAAGTTGACTGTCAGGTGGTTATTGACCTGCCATTCGTCCTGGCCGTACAGGCCCCAGTGCCAACTGTACGCGTTGGCCTGCGGGCTGGTGATCGCAAAGTAAGACTGCGCCGGCAAACCGAGCAGAAAATCGCCGAAAGAGGAGCCTGTGAGAGTGCCGGTGAACTGGAACGAACCATAATCATCGGATGGCGCGTAGTACAACGGAGCGTTGTAGAGCACCCGGCGGACGTCCGCGCCAAAGCGCAGCGCGTGCTGGCGCACGCGGCGAGAGACATTGTCGGTGAATTGGTAGGTTCGCGAAATGGTGGTTCCCACACGGCCTTGCCCTATCGAGGTAATGGTGCCATCACCGAACGCAAACGTTGGAAAGGCCTGCCCCGTAGGATGCATGGCCAGGTTTACGCCATTGTTCAGGACCAGGCCAAGCTGCGAAAGCGCTTGCGCTCCTTGAATCGGGAACGTTTCATTCTCGTTGAAAGCCGTGAGTCCGAAGCGGAATTCGTTGATCAGGCTTGGAGTGATGACATAGTTGTAGGAGACCACCAGGCTGCGGTTTTGCTCGTGAGCCTTGTCATTTGGCAGAAAAACGCTGGCGGGCGAGATGATCGTGTCGTTGTTGTACTCGTTGACAAAAACATTCTTCCAGCTATAGCGCGCGTAAAGCTGGTGCGCAGGCGAGAGCATATGATCGACGCGAAGGTCCCAGCCGTTGGAGTTGGAGGGGATGGGCGCCAGTGTCTGATAGTTAAAGCCATTTCCATTCGCGTTTGGGAGTGGATAGTAGTTATTCAGCAGTGCCTGCGCTGCTGGATTGATGCAGTCCTTGGAATTACTGCACGGATTGCCCGGGCCACCCGGGATCGTGTTGTTCGGATAGGGCGTACCGGTGAACGGATCCATCGCTGCTCCCACCAAGCCGGTCAAATTCCCTGCTCTTTGCGCGGCAGTCGGAACTAGCAACAGCTCGGGCGAGGATGTCGTCTTGCGATTACCTTCGTAGTCGAAAAAAAAGAACGTCTTGTCTCTGCCGTTGTAGAGCTTTGGAAGGATCACCGGCCCGCCCAAACTGCCTCCAAAGGTGTTGAATTGCTTTGGCGCTTTGGTGGGAAAGTTGTAGATGGTGGCGTCCATGGCGTCGCTCTGAAAGTACTCGAACCCGCTCCCGTGGAACTGGTTGCCGCCACTCTTGGTTGTGAACGTTACATCGCCGATCTGCGCAAACTCCGCGTTGTTGTTGAACGCCGTGACGCTCATTTCCTGAATTCCTTCCATCGACGGATACGCATCCTTCAACGCTCCATTTGCGCGTACGTTCGCCGTCGAGATGCCGTCCACGGAAAAACCCGTCTGTGCCGCAGTCGAGCCGCCTACGCTGACATTTCCCTGGCTGTCTGACGTGACATTGGGGTTTGTAGCCAAAGCTGAAAGAGGACTGCTGGTGACCGCCCGGGAATTGATCGGCAGCGCGGTGATCTCCGCACCGCTTTCGATGCTGGAGAGAGTAGCGTTCTCCGTGTTGATGACCGGCCCGGCGTCTCCGCCCACTTCGATGGTTTGCGCTGTGGAAGCCAGCTTCAACACCACGTCGAAGCGCAGCGTCTGTCGCGCATCCAACTGTGACGCTGTAACCTTGTACTCCGCAAAACCAACGGCCGCTACTAGCAATTCGTAGTGCCCTGGCTTCAAATTGACAAAGTGAAATGCCCCGTCTTCATCTGCCGTCGCCATGTGTTGTGTGTGTTCGTCGATGTTGGTGAGCGTGACCTGAGCTCCGGGAACAACTCCCATCCCCGGATCTTTCACCACTCCGATGATGTCGCCAAATGTGGATTGTGCTGCGCTACGGCCTGACGAACACAGCACTGCCATCAACAAAAGAACCACTCGGTATCTGTTCATTGGAATTGGCTCCTTGCTTTCCCCCAGTGTTGCTCCGCCTGGTGCAAGGAAGGTAAGAGAGGAGGCGTAAGAAAACCGTTAGCGTTTCGCTGAGAAATTCAAAGGACTTGCATCGGTTTTTTGAATCGAACTTGGCAAGCCTTACCCAGGCAAGCCTGCCGAATCGAAATTTCAGATTCATGAAGATAAAGTTTCTTCTGCTTCGTTAGGCGTTATGATTCTGGGTTGCCTTCCGGCCATTTAACGATGCATTGGCACAAAGATGACACCAATTTACGCCGTTGAATTCCTGGTCTCGCTGCTAATCGCCGCTGCGATCATCGCCATACTGGCGAAGTGCCTGCAAATTCCCTATACCGTCTCCCTGGTCCTTGGCGGATTGCTTCTCGGTGCCGTTCGGCTTCCATTGTTGTCGCCGCTTCAGCCCGGGCATCGTCCGGATTGGCTTACGCCCGATGTGATCCTCATCTTGTTTCTTCCTGCGCTCATCTTCGAAGGCAGCGTCAAGTTGGATTTGCGCGAGTTGCTCCGCAATTTTGTGCCGCTGCTGCTCCTGGCCAATGCTGGTGTGCTCCTTGCAGCGATGGCAACGGGTTATCTCGTCCACTGGCTAATTGGACTCCCGCTGCTCACTGCCCTGCTCTTCGGCTCCATTGTCTCTGCGACCGATCCTATTTCTGTGCTGGCGATCTTTAAGGATCTGCACGTCGACACTCGCTTGTCCGTCATTCTGGAGGGTGAAAGCCTTCTCAACGATGGAACAGCCGTCGTTCTCTTCCAAATACTTGTCGGCGCCGTGGTTGAAGATCAACTAAGCGTCCCCAAGGGAGTCGGCTTGTATTTCCTTGCCGTTGCTGGCGGTGCAGTTCTTGGCTCGGCACTGGGGTATCTAGCCAGTCGCGTTACAGAGACTCTCGATGACCCTCAAATCGAGATCACTCTGACAACCATTCTGGCCTACGGCAGCTACCTGCTCGCATACCGCTTGCACCTTTCGGGTGTCATCGCCACCGCATCCGCCGGCCTCGTGCTCGGAAACTTGGGCGCAAAAAGAGGGATGAGCGTTCGCACGCAAATCGCGATGCATTCGTTCTGGGAATACATTTCGTTCGTCATGAATTCCCTCGTTTTTCTCTTCATCGGCCTTGAAATCCACTTGCCCAGTCTCCTAGGAAATTGGGCAACCGTGCTCCTGGCCATTGGAGCCGTGCTTCTGGGCCGCATCCTGTCGGTCTATCTGCTTGTCCCCGTGAGCGATCGCATCGCTACGAAAATTCCGCTTCGCTGGCAGCACGTGATTGTATGGGGTGGGCTACGTGGAGCTCTGGCGCTCGCTCTGGCTCTCAGCTTGAGCAGCGCGTTTCCTTATCGCGAGCAGATCCTGAATCTGACCTTTGGAGTTGTGATTTTTTCCATCCTCGTGCAGGGACTTACCCTTAAGCCCCTGCTACGAGTCCTGCGCTTGGCAAATAGCCATCCCCGGTCTCCGGCTTGATCGGTCGATATTTCGATCGATACTGCCAAGTCCAGGTCAGAATTTGACGAGAATGGCGAGGTTGATGCGGTTCTCGATTTTCTTCAGATCGGGAGTCCACAAACCAATCGCCCCGCAGCCGCCAATGGGCGCAACAGTGCCATCGCTGCAAACGAGCGCGCCGGGTGCGCCGAACGTATTTCCGAGCGGAGGAGTGACTCCACCGGGGCCCGACCAGTACGGCACATTCGCCGCCCGGTGATCGAATTCCCAGCGGAACGTGATGTACTGGCTGGGCATCCAATCGAACGTCCCGGACGCATCCCAAGCCTTAAAAGGATCGCCGGGATTCTCGGTGAAGTACGGAGTACCGGAAGCGGCCGTAGCGCCATTGATGGGAGGCAAGAGCACCAGGTAGCGCCCTGGGTTGTTGATTCTTCCTCCGCCCAGCGTGAGGCCGTATGTGTCCCGATCAAACCACAGCCGGTTGTAGAACATAAAGCCAAGGAAACTCTGTTTCGGATGCCCATTCCTTGTGCCGATGCAGCTCACGCCGCCGCCATGCTCGCATCCGATGTCGCCCGTAAGCGAGAAAGCAGCCTTGCTGAGAAGTCGCTCCTGGTTTTCGTAATACTTGATCTGGATGCTGTCGTCGCTGTGATAGCGCACCCGCCCCGGAACCCCAAACGCTTCCTCCCCGAGGGTATACTGATTGCCGAGCACAGAGAACCACCCGTTTGGCCGCCACAAGATTTGCATGCCGAAGCCGGGCCGCGCGTTGAACCGCCCATAGGATTGCCAGCCGTTCGTAAACCACGGCTCAATCTTCAAATGCTCGGTAGGGAAGATCTGCACGCGAACACCGTTGAAAAACCACGGAGTGTTCGACGAAACATAAGATGGCTGATACGCCCAATTGTCGAAGTTGTAGTAACTGAAGAGGCCCACATAGGACATGAAGATCCCGGCATCGAGGTTGATCCCGTGTAGCGCATTGAAGTGGTAGCCGCCGTAGGCTTCTGAAACGTAGCGGTACGCACCATCGAGGTTCCACTGGCCGCGCGACGGGCTGGCGTCGTTTCGGGGCGTGGTCTGCGAATACATACCGAACTGCGTCATGAGACGGGCTCGGACGTTGTCATAATGAAAGTCGCCACCGACTCCGATTTGCGTAACCTGCACTTCCCCATGCCGAAATACCTCGCTCGATCCGCTGATCGTATCGTCCTTCGGATGATTGAAGCTGTAGTTGTAGTCCACGTCGGCGCGAATCTCCGGTGTGAAGAACTTCGTGTCTAGCGGGATTTCTTTGGTTCGCGCGTTGCCGTTTAGCCAGGTAAAATCCGCAAACGCAAACGGCTCGGCCTTGGCTGGCTTGCCACCGGCGGCCTGCTCTTGCTTCGTGGACAGCGCGGCGAGCGGATGCCCCGTTGCAACGTTCTCGGACACATTCGTCAAATTGGCCGCCCCTGCGCTTGTCCCTTCTACCTCAGCACTAGCCGGGCTCGCCATCGTAATCGCCACAGCTGTGTTCAGTGGAACGGGCTGAGTTGCGCCCGACGCCGCAGGCCGCGCTGCAACAGCCTCGGCAGGCGCTGCAGTTCCCGGATTGCTCCTTGCTTCGAGTTCCGCGACGCGCTTCTCGAGTTGCTCGACGCGGTCGAGCAGCCAGCGCTCCCGTTCGGTCAGCGGCGCTGGCGCTTCGACCTTGCTCTCCGCAGGCTTCGCAGCCGTCTTTACGGCTTCTGGCTTTGCTGCAGCGGATTTTACGGAAGAATTAGGCGTATCGGATTTCGCCGCCACATTCGCGTTATCCTTTTCGTCCCCAAGCAGGCAGGTTGGCATCACGGCGGAGACAAAGAACGCCCCCATCGCGAACCAAATGAATTTTGATTTCTGTGCACGCGCGCGCATATACCCTCCTGAGCCTTTGCTACAAGCAGTAAATCCTTTTGAGTAATCCGAATTCTGTACCTTTAGAAGATCTTGTCTGTGACTACGGTGACGTTCCCAGTGCGGCTGGTCACCCACGCTCCGCTATCGCGGTGACCAGAATTCCATTTTGCTGCGGTCCATCGCACCAGCATCGCCAGCGCTACGATCGCAAACCTTCCATACTGCGTCAGAGCAAGCATGCGTGCTCCCTCCGAAGAATCGCGGCAACGGTTTTGTTGGTAGTGATATGGCGTTCCCGGCAGGTGCGGAACGCCTTCTGCGTTGCCTTGGAATGCTAGCGCAGACCGCGTAAGAAATTCATAAGTGCCATATAAGTTTGAGGTTAGTGAGTCCCTTCAGTGACCGCTGGTGAATCTTGTCGTGCTTGCGGATTAGGAACCCGGAGCGCGTCTCGAAATCTCCATAGCAACCTGACGCATTTCTTCCTGGATGTAGCCATTCGTGGCGAGAATCACTGGGCCGCCGAGTTGGTACGGCTTCCCCTCAAAATCGCTGACCTTCCCGCCCGCCTCTTCGATCAGCAGAACCCCTGCGGCAGTGTCCCACTTATTGAGGCCAAATTCCCAAAACCCATCGAACCGCCCGCAAGCGACGCACGCAAGATCGAGCGCGGCGGAGCCGTCCCGGCGGACTCCGTGGGAGCGCTGCGTGAATTCGCCGTAATACTGAAGATTAGGGCTGAGTTTGCGGTTGCGCACGGGGAAACCGGTGCACAGCAAACTGGTGGAAAGCGTGGCGTTTTTGGACACCGAGATGTTCTTGCCGTTGAACGTGGCGCCCTGGCCGCGGGCCGCGGCAAATAGTTCGTTGTAAAAAGGATTGAAAACCACAGCGGCAAGCAGCGTGTCTCGCTGTGCGAGCGCGATGGAAACACAAAAGCACGGGTAGCCGTGGGCAAAGTTGGTCGTGCCGTCGAGCGGATCAACGTGCCAGCGAAATTCAGAAGTGGTTTCCTGACCTGTGCCTTCTTCGGCAGCAATGGCATGGCCCGGAAATTCTTGATTGAGGCGCGACACAATGAGCTGCTCGGATCGCTTGTCGGCCTGCGTAACGAGATCGACTTCGTCGCCCTTATAGCGGATGTCCAGCGGCCTGGAAAACTCCTCCATGAGAATTTTGCCGGCTTCTTGCGCTATCGCAACTGCAGCTTGCAGGTAGTTTGGGCCCATCGATAGTTGTCCTGCCAAAGCGTAGCAGACGTGATGGGGAGAGGTCGACCGCCCCCACGGTGAGCTGAGCGCACAGAGAGGCCGTCTACAAAGGGTGAATCAGCAACAAGGGCCAACGCTTCAGCCCGGTTTGACGACTTGCAGCCGACGAGAGCTTGTGCCGAGTGCTCTGGTGCGAGCAGCCGATGCTAGGACGCGGCATGGAAAGAGGACGCGAGGCGAAGCTGGCGCAGCATGGAGCGCTTCTTTTCCTGATGAGCTTGCATGCGCTTGAGGATGTCGGCGAGAACGCGGACGGTGGCGACAGCGTAAGGCCCTTTGTTCAACATCACGCATTCGGCGCGCTCACCCATGGCGGCGTCGGTGATTTCCGAGCGAGACGGCATTCCCTTCTTAGCTAGAGTCTCGAGTACCTGCGTGGCCCAAATCACGGGAACGTGCGCGGCTTCACAGAACCACAAGATTTCTTCCTGCACTTCCGCAAGGCGTTGATAGCCGCATTCCACCGCAAGATCGCCGCGTGCAATCATGAGGCCGAACGAGCGCGCGCGCATGGCCGCAAGAATGAGTTTGGGAAGACTGTCGAAGGCCTTGCGCGTTTCAATTTTGAGGATTAGGCCGAGGTGTTGGCCGCCGAGCGAGGTCAAATGATCGAGGAGCTGGCGCACATCAGAGTCAGTGCGGACGAACGAATAGCCGACTAGATCGGCGTGCTGGACGATGAATTTCAGCGCTTCAAAGTCTTCCGCGGTGAGTGGCGGAATGTCGATGCGAGTTTCGGGGAGATTGATGCCTTTTTCCGCGGCGAGCTTCTCGCCTTCGGGACGCGCTTGCGTGATCTCAACGGAAACCGAGTCACCATTCACGGCGCGAATGATGCCGCCGATTTTTCCATCATCGAACCAGACCGGCTCGCTTGGTTTGGCGTGTTCGAGAATTTGCGGCAAAGAGACACCAATTTGCGCAGGGGCCAAAAGCTGGCCGCTTTTGTCGTAGACCGCGGGGCGTCCGATTTCCCCCGACCGGGTCAAAACGAGAGTGTCGCCTTCCTTGAGAAGCAAGATCTGCGGAAGCGGCGGCAGCTTGCCGAGCCGGGCCGTTCCTCTTTGTAGTGCGAGTTTCTTGCCGGATTTTGCGTGTGTGAAACGGGTGAACTCGAGGTCCGGAACAAAGTAGATGGTCTGGCGAGCCTCCGCCCAACAACTGCGATTGCGAACATGGGTGATACGCAAGTTGCGTTGGGCTTTGCGAGCATCCCGCAGGCGGAGCTTGTCGCCAACGCGAAGGCTTTTTAGAAAACCGGCAGGAAGCGGGAGGCAGGCGGTCGTCGGACCCGGGGCGGGCTCGGGTGCATCTTCGGGTGTGAGCCAGAGGCGGGACGGGACGACCACGCGGCCATAGATGTCGCGCTGGGGGCGGCATTTGATGACCGCCGGACCTGGCTCGATGGGACCGGTCCGAAGTTTGGGGCCGGCGACATCCATGAGGATGCGGCAATTGCGTCCGGTTTCTTCGCGGGCTCTTTGAAGGTTGCAAATTATCCCAAGCCAGACTTCTGGATTGTCGTGAGCGCAGTTGATGCGCATGCAGTCCATGCCATTGCGAACAAGATCCCGGACCAAGTCGTAGTCGGTGGCGGCGTCGGTGTCCATCGTAACCATGATGCGGACTTTTCTGCCGGGAGGCGGTGGACCGAGCAGCGCATCCGTGTTGGCTTCGAGAAGCTGCGCGCCTTCGCCGATTTCAACAGCGGGCTCGGCAGGGGAAGGCAAGCGACTGTCGGAGCCGAGCAAAACGCTCAGCACTCGATGAACGGTCTGGACAGCATTGAGGACGTGGCTTTCGGTGCGGCCAAGGGATGAAAGCCCGAGCATAGCCAGCTCGGCCTGGAGCTTTCGGACGTCGCGGCGACGCAAGGCCAGGTAGTGGGCTAGATTTCTTGCGCTGCGGCGATGGGCTTCGTGGAGGGCCAGGGGGCGCTTGAGGAGTGAACTCTCTAGCTCAACCATTTCTGAGCAGAGGGAGGCGAGGTCGTCGGAAAGTCGCTGGAGCAGGGATTTATCCAGGTCTCTCATGGGGGTGAAACCAATCCAGGATACGCAGGCGGGAACGATGAACAGTCTACACCTATTTTATTACAGTTTGATGAACACGATGAGGTGGAGAGCGCTAGAGGCGCTGCGGGCGCTGTGATAGGCGTCACAGAAACGGTGGCGTAGAATTTAACTTAGCAAGCAACACGCGGGAGGCCTGCCGTGATTATCGCATCGCAACTCAAGCCGGGAATGGCGCTTCGGCTGGACGGGAAAATCTACAAAGTGCTGGAGGTGGAGTTCAAAGCGGGAGCAGGCCAGTTAGGCGGAGTGGTAAAGACGAAGCTGCGAAACGTCGCTTCAGGCCACATTTTAGAGCCGCACATCCGTCCGGCGGATCGCGTGGAAGACCTGGAACTCGAGCGCCGCACCATGGAGTTCCTGTACCGCGATGCGGATAACTGCACGTTCATGAATCCGGAGACCTTCGAGCAGGTGGAAGTTCCGCGTGCCAATTTGGGGCCGGCGGAAAGGTTCTTGCGGGAAGGGATAAAAGTGCCGGTGGAGTTTTTTGAAGGGAACGCAGTCAGCATGGATTCCCCGCCCGTCGTGGAAGCGCGAGTGGCGGACACGGCCCCCGCGGTGCACTCCCAGCAGGACAATACCTGGAAAGAAGCCAAGCTGGACACCGGCGTGACGATTCAGGTGCCCCTGTTTGTGGAGCGAGGAGAAATCGTGCGCGTCGAAGTGGAAACGTTGCGGTATTTGGAGCGCGTGCGGTTGGAAAGAAAACGCGGCGCTTGATACTAACTGAATAAGGAATTTCTGTCAGCCTTGTTTTGAGGAAAGTTCTTCGAGGCTCGGGTAAGAGTGGGCATCAACGAAAGTCTGTTCGGGAGGTTGCGAGCCCGCATTCAACGCTTTTACGAGCATTTCCAGCGCGGTGTCTAGGGTGACGGAGGTAACGACTGCGGCGCGCAACAGTTTTTGATCGACGAGAGGTCTGATCTGACTCGGAATTCCGATCCCGGCGCAAGGCACGGCCAGCCATTTCGAGCGTTCGGGCTCATTCGTATTTGTCTGAAAGGCTTTTTTCGCGCCAAGAATGAAGTCTGCGTTTTGAGAAAAGATCAGCTGCGTATCCTGGGGTCGCACGGTGGACAAACTCAACCAGGAACAGACGACCTTATAGGCGCTGTCCGCGGTCCATGGGATCTTTAGCGATTTCACATCAACATTTGCTGGCTTTGTGCTTTCCACGCCCTCTGTCCGCTTTGAAGCCAGATGGTTTGCTGCCGGACCCCGAAGATAAAGCACCGAGCCCCCTTGTGGCAGCATTGCCGCCATCTGGCGCGCTTGAATCCGGCCGACCTCCACATGGTCTTGCGAAACCATGAAGACAGGCGTCTTTGTCTTTTTGCGCAGCCCGGCTATGTAATCCACCTGCGCATTGCTCACGACCCATCCAATACCGGCGGCAACGGCGGCTTCGGCAACGCGGGGCAAACCCGTCGCGCTGACGGGCTCGAGAAGAATACCGTCTAGCCGCTTGGGCGAAGCCGCATGCACCAACTCGAGCAATTGCTGGCTTTGGAGAATGGGGTCATTTTGCGCGTTCAATACCTGGAGATCGACCCCAAGGCGATTTGCAGCCGCTTTTGCGGCGGATTCTTGCTCACGCAAGTAGATGTTGTCGCCCGGGAGCGACAGCGCAATTTTCGGTTTGCTCACGACGGTTCCCAAGCTTCCGAAATGAGTCGGGTCGAGATTACGCCTTATTGTCCGTGGTTGCAGATGGTTGTGCGTACTTCTTCGGGACGATGACTCCTGCCGGTTAATAGACGATTGGTTTCACGAGGTGTGGGGCCATGCGCCTCCATTACTCCCTAATAAAATTCTTACGAAGCCTTTGCGACTTTCTGGCGTCTTGGTTTGTACCTTTATACTGCCGGCACGAGTGGGCTTCCATCCCTCCCGCGCGAGGAGGCGAAATGTCTCTGAGAGTATTCCTGGCCATTTGCATCCTGGGGTGCGACTTCATGTTGTATGTGCTCTTTCAATGGTTGTACGGCGAAAAGCACCGCAAGCATAGCCGTAAATCGTCCGCAAAAGACACTGCCTCGGGAATGCAAGAAAGCGGGCCCCACCTTGTGAAGCCTGAAAAGAACGAAATGGAAGCAGGAGAGAAAACCAGGATGGCCCTCGCCGGAAATGCGACCCTTCACGCCCCGGCGGCGTGAAGTCCCAACGGAATAAACTGAGGAGAAGTCCTCTTAGTGAGAAGTGCGGGCGAAGTATCCCGTCTTCACGCGGATCGTCACGCCTGCCTGTTCAACTATTTTGCGGCCAGTTCGGTGGACTTGATCTCGATGCAGATTTTGGGCGGATTGAGCAAGGTGTTGTGAATCAGGCAGTGATGGACGGATTGCTCGATTCCTTCGACGTCCCCGGGGCTCAGTTCGCATGGAACTTCCAGAGAAATGCAGAAGTTGTCAAGGCGAGCGGGATCCTTGGCTTTCTCGGCCGTGACATGAACGATGGTGCCCTCGGGAGCGAGCCGGTGTTTTTTCAAATATTGCGCGGCGTAGAAACCGGCGCAGGAGCCGAGGGAAGCAAGAAGCAATTCGGGCGGGGTCATCCCTTCATCAAAGCCGCCATTCTCCGAGGGTTGGTCGCTCACGATGGAATGTTGGCGCGCCTTAATTTCAAACTGAACGGCCCCGAGATGCTCCACTTGGATTTCCATGATGTCCTCCGTCAAACAAACGCCGACTCGCTTGACGATCTTTACCGTTTTTAATAATGGCTGAAGCGAGCAGGGCAATCAGTGATTCGAGTCACACGCAACTGTCCGTCACGGGATACCTGGGTTCTATGGTATTGACGGTTGAAAGCTATTGCGACGCGGTGAGATATGTCTTGCGGTGACGGACCTGATAGTTGCCAGTCGTCACTTTGACTTCGATGGCGCGATAGGTGTTGGCGGGACCGCGAGGATTGGGGTAGTAGGCCAGGCGATATTGGGTGCGCAGCTCGCGGTCGATGCGATCGAAGATGGCCGTGAGTTCCTGCGCCGTATCGGGATAAAACATGGCGCCGCCGGTGGTGTCGGTCATGGTGGCCAGAGCGTGCTCGCCCGCGGTGTTGCGGCCGCTTTCGGTTTTCACGGGGCGGATGACGATGGTGTAGAGCAGCGTGTTGGTGCGCACTGCTTCTCTGCGGGCAGCGTCGAAATCAGAGCTGCTGGTGGTCTCACCCGCATCAGTAACGAGGATGATGACACGGCGGCGATCCTCGCCGCGGCGCGCGAGCGCCCGGGAGCCAAGTAGAACTGCGTCGTAAATTGAGGTGCCTTCCCCGTCCGGAATTTTTCGTACCGCTTCCTGGAGAGCTGGAACATTGTCGGAGAAAGCGGCCAACTGCGTGATGTCCTGCGAAATCGAGAAGACGGAAAGACGGTCGCCGGGCCGGATCACTTGACGGATGAAATGCGCTGCAGCTTCGCGCTCAAAACCGATTTCTTTGTGAGCGCTGGCGCTGGCGTCGATCATCAGAGCGAGGTCGAGCGGCTGCGATGTTTCCGGCTCGAAGATGTCGATTTTCTGCTCAACGCCTTCGTCAAAAAGCTGGAAGGCCTCACGAGGAAGATCGGAAGCAGGACGATTGTGCTCGTCGAGCACGCTGACAAGGACGGTGACGAGATTCACGTTGACGCGAATGCGATCGCGCTGCGCGGCAGGACCCTGGGGCTCTTCTTTTGCCGCAGGAGGAGTCGGCTGAACAATCTTGCCAGCCTCCCCGACGGGTCCTGAATTGGCTGCGGAAGAAGTGGAATCCGAATTCGAGC
>Ga0335077_10006529_pt1 | contig 14413 bp, 13 predicted proteins | sample Lox_Sample_31_FD_207151 | JGI IMG/M metagenome (GOLD analysis project Ga0335077, IMG submission 207151) | Soil microbial communities from Loxahatchee National Wildlife Refuge, Florida, United States - Lox_Sample_3.1 | ecosystem: Environmental > Terrestrial > Soil > Wetlands | place: USA...
GACATCTGGCGCACCGCCTCGGGCAGCTTCAGCTCATCCATGGTGAGCGCCTGGGAGGGGATGGCACGGAACACGGCCCCGACGCCGTTTAATTGGCGCATGATGTTGACGCGGAAGCGGCCGCGGCCGGGCAGCGTGTAGGCGAAGTCGGCGCCGTCCTTGGCCTCGAAGCGCTCGAGCGCCTTCTTGGGCATGATCTCGTACAGCGACTCCTTGACGAACTCGGCCGCCAGCCTCTCCGGCTTGAGCGGCGAGATGTCTCCGTACAGGCGGATGCGCGGCGGGTCGCCGGCGAGGAAGTGCAGGTCCGAGCCGCGCTTCTCCAGCACCTCGGTGAGATATGTGTCGATCTGCGGCACGGGCGTCAGGCGGCGTTGTTGCCGGCCGCGGCGGGCGCGGCGCCACCCATGTCCAGCTTCGGCAGCATGCTGGTGTCGGTGACGAACTTGTGGAAGGCGCGCTTGTCGGTGGCGTAGTTGTAGGCGTCGTCGGGGTCGACGCTGCGCTGGTTGATGGCGGTCAGCAGCGCCTGGTCGAGCAGCTGCATGCCCACGTCGCGTCCCATCTGCAGCTGGGTCGGAATCTGGTGCGTCTGCTCGGTCTGGATGAGCTTGGCGATCGCCTTGGTCATCATCAGCACCTCGCACACCGCGCGCCGTCCGTGCCCGTCGGGGGTCTTCACCAGCACCTGCGTCACGACCGCCAGCAGGCTCTGCGCCAGGAAGCTCTTGGTCTGCTCGCGCTCCTCCACCGGCAGCGCATCGATGATGCGGTCGATGGTCTTGACGGCGCTGGTGGTGTGCAGCGTACCGAGCACCAGGTGCCCGGTCTCAGCCGCCGTCATGGCCATGGAGATGGTCTCGGCGTCGCGCAATTCGCCCACCAGGATCACGTCCGGGTCCTCGCGCATCGCCGCGCGCACGCCTTCGGCGAAGCTCGGGATGTGGGTGCCGAGCTCGCGCTGGATCACCTGGCTCATCTTGCTCGGGTGCACGAACTCGATCGGGTCCTCGAGGCTGATGATGTTGAGGCGCCGGGTCGAATTCAGGTGGTCGATCATGGCCGCCAGCGTGGTCGACTTGCCGGTGCCGGTGGAGCCGGTAACCAGCACCATGCCCTGGTGGAAGTCGCACAGCTTGGTGACGATCGGCGGCAGCGCCAGCTTCTCCAGCGTCGGCGTGCTCGAGGGGATGGAGCGGAAGGTGGCGCCGATGCCGGTCTCCTTGCGGTACACGTTAACGCGGAAGCGGCCGCCCTCGGAGGACACGTAGGAGAAGTCCAGGTCGAGCCCCTTGTTGAACTGCTCCTGCTGCGAGCGGGTCAGGATCTCGGTGATGTAGGTCTCGAGCTCCGCATCGCGCAGGTCGCGGAACTTGATCGGCATCAGGTCCCCGTACAGGCGCAGCATCGGCGGCACGCCGACGGCCAGGTGCACGTCCGAGCAGCCCTGCTGGGTCCCGAGCTTCAAAAACGCGTCGATGCGCGCCAAGTGCTTGCTCCTGAAGGAGTTTTACCGACCGATGTTTAGCCCGAGGAGGGCTTAGAGATCAACAACTTGTGGCCGGAAATTTGACGTAACGCACGAAGTTTCGCAAGGCGGGCCCCCGGCGGCCCCCTGCGCAGTGCGCGGTCCGGTCAGGCTACAGAAAGCCCTCGAGCGCGACGCGCAGCTCGTCCATGCTCTGGAAGCGCTTGTTCTTGTCGACCGCCATGGCGCGCAACACGAGGTCGGAGAGGCCCGGCGGCAGGTTGGGGTTGGCCTCCTGCGGGACGCGGGCCTTGCCCTGCACGTGCTGGTACATGACGGACATGTGATCGCCGCGCGAGTAGGGCGGCACGCCCGTCACGATCTCGTAAAGGATGACGCCGAGGGCGTAGATGTCGGCGCGCTGGTCGACCTTCTTGCCCAGGATCTGCTCGGGCGCCATGTATTTCGGCGAGCCGATGACGTAGCCGGTCTTGGTGAGCTGGGTATCGCCCTCGCGCTGGGCGGCGGCGACGCCGAAGTCGACGATCTTCAGCAGCCCTTCCTGATTGATGAGCACGTTGGCGGGCTTGAGATCGCGGTGCACGATGCCCTGCTGATGCGCGACCGTCATGCCGGTGCAGATGTCGATGCCGAACTGCAGCGCGCGCTTGAGTTCCAGGGGCTTCTCGTTGACCACCTCGCTGCCGAGGGTATGCGAGGGGAAGTACTCCATCGAGATGGCGTAGTTGCCTTGGATGTAGAGAAAGTCGTAGATGCGGATGACGTTCTTGTGCGTGATCTTGCGCGAGTAGCGCAGCTCGTGCACGAAGCGCTTCATCACCTCTTCGTCTTCCGAGACGTTGGGGTTGAGGAACTTCAGGATCAGCCGCTCGTCGACGACCGTGTCTTCCATCAGCAGCACCGTGCCGAAGGCGCCGCGGCCGATGCGGTCGATGTACTTGTAGCGTCCCTCGAGCACATCTCCGGGCTTGAGCGTGGAGATGTCCAGGCGCGCCGCGCTCTGCGCCTGGCGCGCCGCCTGCTGCACCGCCTGCTCGGAGATCACCTGCGTCTTCATCGCTTCCGGCGGTGGCGTGACGCCGCTGCGTGCCGCGCGGGTGCCGGGGCCGGAGGCCGCCGCCGTGGTGGCGCCCGGCAGCGCCGCAGCCCCCGAGGAGAGCTGCGAGATGCCGGCGATGCGGTTGTCGAGCTCCGAGACCGCCGCCGCCGCCATGCGCGAGATGGTCTGGTCGGGGGAGCCGATCTGCGCCTGCAGTTCGCCGCGCACCTGCTCGGCACGCGCCTCGTCGGCGAGCTTGGAGAGCGCCTGGATCGCCTCGATGCGGATCTCGCGCTCCGGGCGCGCCATGAGCGGCAGCAGCGTGTCCACCAGCTTGCTGTCGCCGAGCTTGCCGAGCGCCCGCACCACGATCGGCGCGGCCTTGCCGTTGGCCTGCGTGCTGAGCATCTCCATCAGGCGCGGCACGGCGCGCTTGCTGCCGATCTCGGCGAGCGCATCCACGGCGCGCTCGCTCACCCACCAGTCGGTGTCGCGGGTCGCCTGGATGAGCGAGTCGACCGCACGCTCGTCCTTGGTCTGGTTGAGGATCTCGATCGCGGCGCGGCGGATGTCCTCGTCCTTGTCGCGCACCAGCTGCAGCACGGCATCGATCACCTTCGGGCCGCCGATCTTGCCGAGCGCGTCGGCGGCGCGGCTGCGCACCCACCAGTCGCTGTCCTTGAGCGAGGCGAGCAGGTACTTCACCGAGCTCGCGTTGCCGACCTCGTTGAGCACCTCGACCGCCGCCCGGCGCGCATTCTCATTCTCATCCTTGAGGATCTCGATGAGGTAACGCATGGTGTCGGGGTGGTTGGCCTTGATGACCACGTCGATGGCGCGGTTGAGGACGTCGATTTCCGGGTCGCGCAGCAGCGGAGCGACGCGCTCGATGTCGATCGGGCCGTCCATGCGCTGCAGCGCGGCCAGCGCGGCGCCGCGGATCAGCTTGTTGGGATCCTTAAGCAGCCCCGTCAGGGCGGTCTGCACCTCGGGGGTGTTGAAGCGCGCCAGGGTGTTGATGATGTGGACGCGCGCAATCGGGTCCTTGCCCTGCAGCCGCCCGATGAGCTCGCCGATCGAGGACTTGTCGGCGATGTCGGCGATGACGCGGAACAGCGCCGCCTTCTCGTTCGGTTCCTGGGCGTAGGCCGCGTTCAGCAGTTCGCGTACGTTGAAGCGCGACTTCTGCGCCGCGATCACATCGAGCACCGCCGGCTTGGAGACGCCGGCGGTGGACAGCGCCTCCAGCAGCGCCGTGTGCGGGTAGTTCTTGCTGTTGGTGAGTGCCCAGGAGATCCCGGAGATGACGCGCGGGCTGCCCTCGATCAGGCCGCGCACGAACTGCGGAAAGGTCTTCGGGCTGACCACCGAGGAGAGCACTTCGACGAAGGCGAGGGTGGCGGCCTTATCCGCCTCGGGGAGCGCGCCGAGGATCGGCTCGATCGCGCCGGGGCCGACATCCTTCAGCCGCGCGATGGCTTTCTGCCGCTCCGGGCTGGAGGGATCAGTGGCCGAGCGGATCTCGGTAACGAGCCGGTCAGCCCGCAGGTTCGTGAAAAAGCTCATGCAGCCTGTAAGTCTGAGGAAGCTTCCTGCACGTCTCCACCACCGCCCCTGCCTGACAGGGGCGCACACCAGGGGCGCGGAACTCGCCGGTGCCGGCGCCGCTGTCGCAGCCGACCGGTAAAGCAGGAAGCGCTCAGCCTCCGGACAGCTGAGATTATGCCACAGCCGCCCTACGGCCCCCGCAGTGCGTCACGCTTCTGCCATCCGGCGCATAACCACTACAATCCTCCGTCCCGGCAGCTCGCCCCTCTCCCCACATGATTGCGGAAAGCACAGTCAACGCCGTGCGCGCGGCCCTCGAGGGTTATCCAGACCCGTATCTCGGCGAGACGCTCGGGGCGGCGCAGGCCATCCGTGAAGTACGTCCGCTCGGTCAGGGTGTTGGCGCACGGATCGCGCTCGGGTTCCCGGTCGGCGGCTATCAGCCTGAGCTTGCTGCGGCGCTCGCGGCGCACCTCGCCGCGCAGGGCGTCGCGGTGCCGCTGACGCTCGATCTGGAGGCCAACATCCGCGCGCACGCGGTGCAGCGCAGCCTCAAGCCGCTCGGGGAGATCAGCAACGTCGTGGCCGTGGCCTCTGGCAAGGGCGGGGTCGGAAAGTCCACGGTAGCGGTCAATCTGGCCCTGGCCTGGGCGGCCCAGGGGGCACGGGTCGGCATTCTCGACGCGGACATTTATGGCCCGAGCCAGCCCCTGATGCTCGGCCTGGCCGGTCAGCGGCCGAGCTCCCCGGATGGCAAGCGCCTTAAGCCTCTCCTAAGCCATGGCGTCAGCGCGATGTCCATCGGCTTCCTGGTCGATGAGCAGCAACCGATGGTCTGGCGCGGCCCCATGGTGACGCAGGCCCTGACGCAGCTGCTTTCCGAGACGCAATGGGGGAAGCTCGACTACCTGGTGGTCGATATGCCCCCGGGCACGGGGGACATCCAGCTCACGCTGGCACAGCGGGTACCAGTTGCCGGGGCGGTCATCGTGACGACTCCGCAAGATATCGCGCTAGCTGATGCCCGCAAGGGACTGAAGATGTTTGAAAAGGTGTCCGTGCCCGTGCTCGGCATCGTCGAGAACATGAGCGTGTACGTGTGCTCGAACTGCGGTCACACCGAGCACATATTCGGCGCCGGGGGCGGAGCCCGCATGGCCGAGCAGTACGGCGTGCGGCTGCTCGGTGAGTTGCCGCTCGATGCGCACATCCGCGAGGAGGCCGACGGGGGTCGGCCGACGGTCGTGGCTGCACCCGACTCACCCCGCGCCCGCCCGTACTTCGAGATGGCGCGCCGCACGGCAGGTGCACTCGCGGTGCGGGCCCGCGATCGCAGCAGCCTCTTCCCCAAGATCGTCGTCGAAGACAGCTAGCGCACATTTCTGCACGGACGCGCGCTCGCACGCTCTAGGCGGCTGCGCTACTCTGCGCCACTTTTCAGCTTGGCAGTGCGCGCGCGGCACGGCAGGCACACGGGGGATGAGGGATGAGCATCAAGTCCGACAACTGGATCCGGCGCATGGCGCGCGAGCACAAGATGATCGAGCCGTTCGCCTCCGAGCAGGTGCGGAGTGTCAACGGACAGAAGATCGTCTCCTACGGGACCTCGAGCTACGGCTATGACGTGCGTTGCGCGAGTGAGTTCAAGATCTTCACCAACATCAACTCGACCATCGTTGATCCGAAGAACTTCGATGAAAAGAGCTTTGTGGATTTCGCCGGCGATGTCTGCATCATTCCGCCGAATTCCTTTGCCCTCGCGCGCACCGTGGAGTATTTCCGCATTCCGCGTAACGTACTCGTCGTAACACTAGGCAAGAGCTCGCTCGCCCGTTGCGGTGTGATTGTGAACGTAACGCCCCTGGAGCCCGAGTGGGAAGGCCACGTGACGCTCGAGTTTTCCAACACCACCCCGCTGCCGGCGAAGATCTACGCCAACGAGGGCGTGGCGCAGATGCTGTTCTTTGAGTCGGACGAGGTCTGCTCGACGTCCTACAAGGACCGTGGTGGGAAGTACATGGGGCAGATCGGCGTCACGCTGCCGAAGACCTGAGCGACCCAGCCCGCACTACTCGCGCGTAAGGCTCTGGATCTGCATGGTCCACTGCACGTCCTTGTCCTTGGTCTGCTCGACCTTCATCGGCACGTAGCCCTTATCGGGCGCACACCAGAAGCGGGTCACCCGCGGTGAGTAGGCCTTCTGCGCGCGGTACACAATGGTCCTGACCGAGCCGAGAGCGGTATCGAGGGTGGCCTCACCCTCGCGCGTGTAGTTGTATTCGCGCACGCCGTTCTTGTCGATCAGGCTCAGCTTGTGGGGCGTGCGCCCGGCGATGAGTTCCACCATCAGCTCCAGCTGTATGGAGGCATCGTCCTGCACCTCGGGCGTGAGCGGCAGGTCCACGCGTGTCTGTTCATAGACGCCGGTGACGCGCTGGCTCTGCCAGTCGTATTTGAGATCGATGGTGCGCTTACTGGAGCTCGTGCCATCGTCAGCCTTGTAGCTGAGCGGCCGCACGCCCTCGGGCGTGACGTTGACGATGCTCACCTGGCGCGGGCGCTCCGAGAAAGCACGCCCGATGCCGCGCGGATCGCTCTTGGAGCTGTAGGTCCAGGTATCGTCCGTGCGCTCGAGCTTCAGGCTGGAGTTGGCCACGGTGAGACCCTTCCAGATCCAGTTGTAGGAAGCGGTAAAGGGCCGCAGCTCATCGGCGCGCGCACCGGACGCGACCAGCAGCAGCAAGCCCGCGGCCAGCAGGGCGGCCGTGCTCCGGCGCGCCTCAGAGGGCACGGAAGTCCTCCACGATGGGTGCCTCGAGGCGGGTGTCATCAAGCCACACGCGCCCATCGTGCCACTTGAGGCGCCGTTGCGCGAACCAGCCAAGCACGCGCGGATAGATCACGTGCTCGGTCGTGAGCACGCGGGCCGCGAGCGTGGCCTCCGTGTCGGCGGTGCGCACCGGCACCTTCGACTGCAGCACGACCGGGCCGGCGTCGAGTTCGGGCGTGACAAAGTGCACGCTGGCGCCGTGCTCGCGCTCGCCGGCTGCGAGTGCGCGCCGGTGCGTGTGCAGGCCGCGGTAGGCGGGCAGCAGCGAGGGATGGATGTTGAGCATGCGCCCGAGATAACGCGCGACGAACTCGCCCGAGAGGATGCGCATGAAGCCGGCGAGGGCGATCGCATCGGGGCGGCAGCCATCGATCGCGGCGCCGAGCCGCGCCTCGAAAGCCGGCGTCGTCTCGCCGCCGGCCCGCGCCACGGTGGCGGTGGCTGCGCCGAAGTCACGCGCGGCGGCAAGCCCTGCGGCCTCGGCGCGGTCGGCGATGACGGCCGCGACCTCAGCGTTGATCTCCCCGGCGAGGCAGGCGCGCGCGATGGCGCTCATGTTGCTGCCGCGCCCGGAGATGAGGATCGCGATGCGCAGCGGCGCGGGCGCGCTCATTCTTCGATGACGACGCCGCCGGTGCCGGCGCGCACCTCGCCGATCAGCTGCGCCTGCTCGCCGTGCTCCCTGAGCAGCGCGAGCGCTGCCGGCGCCTGCGCGGCCGGGACGATGGCGACCATGCCGATCCCGCAGTTGAACGTGCGGTACATCTCGGCCGCGTCGACCCGTGCGATGTGCTGCAGCCAGTCGAACACCGGATCGCGCGGCCAGGCGCGCCGCTGCAGCCGCGCCTCGAGCCCCGCCGGCAGCGCGCGCGGGATGTTGTCGGTCAGGCCACCACCGGTGATGTGCGCCAGCCCGTGCACCGGCAAGGCCCGCAGCAGCGCCAGTAGCGGCTTCACGTAGATGCGCGTCGGAGCGAGCAATCGCTCGAAGAGGGGGCGCCCGTCGAGCTGGGTGGCCGGCGTCGCATCGGCCGTGGCGATGAGCTTGCGGATGAGCGAGTAGCCGTTCGAATGCGGCCCGGAGGAGGAGAGGCCCACGATCGCATCCCCATCGCTCACCCGGCTGCCGTCGATGATGGCGTCCTTCTCCACCACGCCCACGCAGAAGCCGGCCAGATCGTAGTCCTCGCCGTGGTACATGCCCGGCATCTCGGCGGTCTCGCCGCCGACCAGGGCGGCGCCGGCCTGCACGCAGCCCTCGACGATGCCGCGCACCACGGCCTCGGCGACCGCCACGCGCAGCTTGCCGGTGGCGTAGTAGTCGAGGAAGAACAGCGGCTCCGCGCCCTGCACCACGACGTCGTTGGCGCACATGGCGACCAGGTCGATGCCGATGGTGTCGTGGCGCGCGGTGTCGATGGCGAGGCGCAGCTTGGTGCCGACGCCGTCGGTGCCGGAGACCAGCACCGGATGCCGATAACCGGCCGGCAGCTCGACGAGCGCACCGAACCCGCCGATGCCGGTCAGTACCTCGGGTCGCTGTGCGCGGCGCACGAGCGGCTTGATGCGCTCGACCAGTTCGTCACCCGCGTCGATGTCGACGCCGGCATCGCGGTACGTGATGCTGTGGCTCTCGCTCATGTCGGAACGCAGCCCCCGCGGCTGCCGTAGGGTGGGGGTGCGTATGCTATTGTACCCGCCGCTCCGCGCTGTTGCGTGCCCGACACAAACAATGAGGCGACCGGTTTCCAAGTCACCCACGGCATGGCGGCGGGTGCGTTTGCCGCTGCTCAGCTTCACCGCTGTGGCGTGCCTGCTGGCACTGGGCGCGTTCGCCCGCCCGGTGCGCGTGTACGAGGTCGACATCGCCGAGCGCTCGGGCGCCGCCCTGCAGGAAGCGATGCGCCAGGCTCTGGTGCGCGCCACCGGCCGGCGCGAGGCGGCCGATGATCCGGCGCTGGGCGCTATCGTCACCAACGCCTCACGCTACGTGCAGAGCTACACCACCGGTCCGCGCGGGGAGTCGCAGGTGGTGTTCGACGCGGCGGCCGTGCAGCAGGCCATCAGCGCGGCGGGCCGCAGCGTCTGGGATGCCGACCGGCCGTTCACATTGATCGTGCTCGATCCACCGCGCAATCGCGCGCAGGCGGAGGCCGCGCGCGCCGAGCTCGAGCGTGCCGCGGCCGCGCGCGGCCTGCCGGTGAGCCTGATCCCGATGGCGCTCGCCGACAGCGCCGGCAAGCCCCTCGCCCCCGAGGCGCTGCTGGAATCGGCGCAGCGCTACGGCGCGGATGCGCTGCTCGTGGGCCGCGGTGAAGGGGCCGCCGATGCGCCGCTGCAGTGGACGCTGTACGCGCGCGCGGCCAGCGAGAGCTGGAGCGGCCCGCTCGCCGCCGGCATCGACCACACGGTCGATCAGCTGGTGCCGCCGGCCGGCGCCTCGCAACTGGCCGAGAGCGATGCGCGGGTCGAGATCGACAACGTGCGCAGCCTGACGGACTACGCCATGGTAACGCGCCTGCTGCAGGCCACCCCCGGCGTGCGTCGTGCGAGCCTCGTCGGCGCCGACCCGGCGCGTGTGCAGTTTCTGGTGACCGTGCGCGGCGGCGCCGCCGGGCTCGAGCAGGCGCTCACCGGACAGACGCACCTGACGCACTCCGGCAGCGCGGACGGGCGCACGCTCCTTCACTACCAGCCCTGAGGCGCATGATGGCGGCCCGCGCACTCAGCCTGCGTCACCTGCCCAACCTCATCTGCCTCGCGCGCATCGCGCTCATCTGGCCGACGGTGGTGGCGCTGCGCGCCGGGCAGTATCCGGTGGCACTCGCGCTCTTCATCGTCGCCGCCGTCTCCGACGGCCTCGACGGTTATCTTGCCAAGCGCTTCCGCTGGACCTCGGACCTGGGCCGCTTCCTTGATCCGCTCGCCGACAAGCTGCTGCTGATGGTGCTGTTCGTGCAGTGCGCCTGGCTCGCGCTCGTGCCCTGGTGGCTCAGCGCCGCGGTCGTGGCGCGCGACGTGATGATCGGCGTGGGCGCGCTCATCTTCCGCGCCTGGTTCGGCCCGCTGCACGGTCGGCCGACGGCCATCAGCAAGTTCAACACCGGCGCGCAGCTGCTCTACCTGGCGCTGGTGCTGCTCGCCCTGAGCATCGGGGTGCCGCCGCGCGAGATGCTCGAGGCGGCCGCACTCATCGTGCTGGCCACCACGGTGCTCTCGGGCCTGCATTACCTGCGCAGTTTCGCGCTGCGGGCCTGGTCGCGCCCGGCGCCGACGTAGACTGCGGCCCATGCAGCAGATCCCACTCGGCCTGCGGCTGGCGGACCGCGCGCTGTTCGCCAGCTTCCTGCCGGCGCGCAACGCGGAAGCCCTCAGCCACGCCCAGCGCGTGGCCGCCGGCGAGAGTGGCGGCCTCACCTGGCTGTGCGGGCCGCCCGCGGCCGGCAAGAGCCACCTGCTGCAGGCGATCGCCAGCGCCGCGAGCCAGCGCTCGCCCGCCGGCTACCTGCCGCTGCGCGAGTGCGCCACGCTCGGCGTCGGCGTGCTCGAGGGCCTGCCGCAGCTGGCCTGCCTGTGCGTGGACGACGTCGATGCGGTCGTGGGGCGGGGGGCCTGGGAGCGCGCGCTGTTTGCGCTGCTGCGCGAGCTCGAGGACGGTGGCGGCCGCCTGGTGCTCGCCGCGCAGGCGCCGCCGGTGCTGCAGCCGTGGGTGCTCGCGGACCTCGGCTCGCGCTGCGCCGCCGGTGCGGTGCTGCAGCTGCGCGCCCTCGATGAGGCCGAGCAGCAGGCGGCCCTGAAGCTGCGTGCGCGACTGCGCGGCTTCGAGCTGCCCGATGAGACGCTGCAATGGCTGCAGCGGCGTCTGCCGCGCGACATGCGCACGCTGTACGCGCTGCTCGATACCCTGGATCAGGCCGCGCTCGCCGCGCAGCGCCGCCTGACGATCCCCTTCATCCGCGAGGTGCTAAGCGCGGCGCGCCGCGAGTGACCGCAGCTGCACGGCGAGGGTTGCCACGCGCCGCCCGAGCGCCTGCGCCAACGTCTTCTCGTCCTCGCTCAGCGCTGCATGGGTGGCGCCACCACTGACGTGCGAGGCCCCGTAGGGACTGCCGCCGCGCAGCGTCTCGTTCAGGGCGCGCTCGCTGTAGGGCAGCCCGACCAGATACATGCCGTGGTGCAGCAGCGGCAGCATCATGGAGACGAGCGTGGTCTCCTGCCCGCCGTGCATGGTCTGCGTGGAGGTAAAGACGCCGGCGGGTTTGCCGACGAGCGCCCCGGTAAGCCACAGGCTCGCGGTGCCGTCGAGGAAGTGCTTCAGGGGCGCTGCCATGTTGCCAAAACGCGTGGGGCTGCCGAGGATCAGCGCATCGGTCTCCTTCAAATCCTCGATGCGTGCGTACGGCGCGCCGGCAGCGGGCACCGCCTGGGGCACCGCCTCGCTCGCTGCGGTGACCGCCGGTACCGTGCGCAGCCGCGCCTGCGCGCTGGACACGGTCTCGACGCCCCGGCACACCTGTCGTGCCAGCTCCGCCGTGGCGCCACCGCGGGAGTAATAGAGCACCAGTACCTCTGCCATGCCCGATTCGCCCTCGCCGGGCAACGGCCGCGTACGCTGCGACGGTTTTTGTGCCCGTGGCTACGTTGCCACAAAACAGATGTGCCATCATCTGCCCCGTTCCACCGGATGGATCTACACTACGTACGCGTCACCCGGCGCGCTCACAGCCCGAATATGCACTGCAAGAAATGCCTCGTGGGCGGTCGCGTCCAGGGAGTCTTTTATCGCGCCACCGCGGCGCGTCGCGCGCAGGAACTGCACCTGCAGGGCTACGCGCGCAACCTGCCCGACGGGCGCGTCGAGGTGCTCGCCTGCGGCGAGGAGCCGGCGGTCAGCGCCTTCGTCAGCTGGCTGTGGATCGGCTCCTCCGCCTCCCAGGTCACCTCGGTCGAAGTGAGCGATGTCAGCGCGGCCGCGGCGCACGGCATGCGCGGCTTCAGCACCGGCTAGGTTCCCGATGCCCCCACGCCTCACCCTCTCTGCGCTGCTGAGCGTCCTGCTGCTCGCCGCCAGCGGCGCGCTCGCAGTGCGCGCCCAGCCCGCCGCGCCCGAGGCCGCCGCCGCGCCGGCGCCCGAGAGCCCGCCGCCGGCACCGCCGCCGGCCGCAGAGCCGAGCCAGCCGCCCGCCGAGGTGCCGCCGGCCGTGCCCGTGCCGGAGACCGGCACACAGCCCGAGACGCTGCCTTTCGAGCCCGCCGCGGCGCCGGCAATGCCGGCACCCCGGCGCTTCCTCACGCCCAACTCGCATCAGGCGTGGGTGGCCGCTGCCAACCCGCTGGCGGTGGAGGCGGGTCTTGAGATCCTGCGCAAGGGCGGCAAGGCGCTCGATGCGGCGGTGGCGGTGCAGGCAATGCTCGGCCTGGTCGAGCCGCAGAGCTCCGGCGTCGGCGGCGGCGCCTTCCTGCTCTACTACGACGTCGCCAGCGGCCAGGTGAGCGCCATCGACGGGCGCGAGCGCGCCCCGCTCGGTGCAAGCCCCGAGATGTTTCTCGATGCGGGCAAGCCGATGTCGTACGTGGAGGCGGTACGCAGCGGGCGCTCGACCGGGGTGCCCGGTGTAATCGGGATGCTCTACACCGCGCACCAACGCGGCGGGGTGCTGCGCTGGAAGGAGCTGTTCGTGCCGGCGATCCGCGCGGCCTCGCAGGGCTTCAAGGTCCCGGGGCGCCTCGCCCTGTTCCTCGGCGAGGGTTCGCCCTTCCCGCCCACCACCGAGATCCGCAACCTGTTCGCGCGTCCCGACGGGGAGATCCTGCAGGAAGGCGACGTGTTCCGTAACCTGGAGTACGCCAAGACCCTCGAGCGCATCGCGCAGGAGGGGCCGCGCGCGCTCTACGAAGGTACGATCGCCCAGGAGATCGTGCGCGTCACGCACCTCGAGCCGCTGCCCGGGACCATGACCGCCAAGGACCTCGCCGGCTATCGCACCAGCTGGGTCGAGCCGCTGTGCCGCCCGTACCGGGTGTTCACGGTGTGCGTCCCACCGCCGCCCTCAAGCGGAGTGGCGCTGCTGCAGATGCTCGAGATCCTCGATCACACCGACATCGCCGCGCGCAACCCGAACGACCCGCAGGCGTGGTTCCTGTTCGCGCAGGCGAGCCGCCTCATGTACGCAGACCGGGACCGCTACGTGGCCGACCCGCGCTTCGTGGCCGTACCGGTGGAGCGCATGCTCAACCCCGGCTACATCAAGCTGCGCGAGCAGCTGATCGGCACGCGCGCCGGTCCGGCGCCGCCGCCGGGGGAGCTCGTGCACCCGAGCGGACGCGACAACACGCGCGAGGCCGCCGGCACCAGCCACTTCGTGGTGGTGGATGCGGATGGCAACGTGGTGTCGATGACCACCACCGTCGAGTCGATCTTCGGCTCCGGACGTACGGTGGGCGGCTTCGTGCTGAACAACCAGCTGACCGACTTCGCCTTCGACCCGAACGATGAGGGCCGCCCGGTGGCCAACGCGGTGCGCGGCGGCAAGCGGCCGCGCTCCTCGATGGCGCCCGTCATCGTGCTCGACCAGGCCAATCACTTCGTGGCCGCGCTCGGCTCCCCGGGCGGCAACGCCATCCTCGACTACAACGCCAAGACGCTGGTGGCACTGCTCGCCTGGAGGCTCTCGCTCAAGCAGGCGATCGAGCTGCCGAACCTGATCGCACGTGGCGACGGCTACACCGGGGAGCTCACCCGCTTCACGCCGCAACTGCTGACGGGCCTGCGCGAGCGCGGTATCGAGCTTAAGTCCGGGCACGCGGAGAACTCGGGCCTGCACGCCATCCTGCGCCACGCCGACGGTACCTACGAGGGTGCCGCGGACTCGCGCCGCGAGGGCGTGGCGCGCATGCTGCCGCCGCCGCAGAAGGCCAAGCGCGCCGCCGGCAGCTAGCCGCAGGTCCTCAGCGCGCGCCGGTGGGGCTCTTGGGGAATCCCAGGTCGTCCGCCCCCGACCAGTGCGTCCAGCGCCCGATCACCAGGTCCGGATAGTCGCGCCGCCCGACACTGCCGTTGTAGCGCGCCAGCGCGCGCCGCACGTCGTTGTGCTCGTAGCTCATGTAGAAGCGGAGGATCGCGCAGCCCATGCGGATGTTGGGAGCCACGTGCACCAGCTCATAGCGCTGCAGGCCGAGCCGCTGCGGCCAGAACGGCATCACCTGCATCAGGCCCACCGCGCCGGCGGTCGAGACCGCCCAGCGGTCGAAGCGGCTCTCGACGTCGATGAGCGCCATCACCAGTCCCGGCGGCAGGCGCGCCTCGCCGTAGCGGTGCGTTTCGCAGTACACCTGCTTCAGGATGTCGAGGCGCTCGTCCTTCTGCTTCACCAGCGCGCGCAGCCGCGGCTCCATGAGCGTGTACCACACGGCCGAGTCGTACTGGTCGGTGAAGCACTGCGCCTGCGCGATGGCCCTGGCGATGACGCCCCTGAGCTCAGGATCGGTCTGACCGTCGGCGCGCGCG
>Ga0335077_10006531_pt1 | contig 14412 bp, 10 predicted proteins | sample Lox_Sample_31_FD_207151 | JGI IMG/M metagenome (GOLD analysis project Ga0335077, IMG submission 207151) | Soil microbial communities from Loxahatchee National Wildlife Refuge, Florida, United States - Lox_Sample_3.1 | ecosystem: Environmental > Terrestrial > Soil > Wetlands | place: USA...
ATCGCCTCCGGCAGCCCATGCCTCACCGGCACGGAGCGCGGCAGCGTTCCGGCGGGGCCGCGGGCCCATTATCAACCATAAGGTGGCCGCGGTCAGTTGCGGCCGTTGCGGGCCGGCCCGGGCTGGGGTTTTGCTGCGCCGTGGCGCGGCAGTCGGGCCCGGGCCCTAAAAGCTCTTGCCGATCCCGACGTATATGGCGTGCGGCATGGACGTGACCGCGGTCGGTGTGCAGCTCGAGCTCGATCGCGGTCGCCTCCGGCCGCCACGTATGTTGGCGCCGTCCCGCGTCCCGCTTCAGCTTCGTGCCGGCCTCCACAGGTGCACCACCAGGGCGAGCTCAGAACTGCCAGGCCAGCCCGCCATAAAAGCCCTGCCGCGGTCCGTACTGCGAAGCGAACACACCAACGCCCGAGCCGCTGCGGATCTGGTAGATCTTGTCGAACAGGTTGATTACATCGAACCGCGCACTCAGCACGCTCGAGCCGGACAGGCGGAAGTCGTGGCTCAGGCCGAGATTGACCTGCGTGTAGCTCGGAGTGTGATCGCCGTTCGGAATCGTCGTGCCGTCGGGCAAGGTCAGATCCTGGCGCAGGCCAGTTCCGAAGAGGAAATCGGCGCTGAAACGTGTCCCCTGCCACAGATACGACACACCACCCGATGCCGCCACGCGTCCCTCGTGGTCGAGGTGGATGTAGTTGTTGGCAACGTACTGCAAATCCGCCGGGTCGAAGTTGAATTGGGCCGACTCCCATTCCTTGCCATGAGCGGCCTGAAACGAGAGATTGCCGTAGACGGAAAAATTGTTCACTGAGTAGTTGCCGGTGAACTCCACACCGCCGATGAGGCCGTAGCGATAGTTGAACGGCGTGAGGATGATCGGCGCGCCGAACTGTCCTTCGTCGATCAGATGCTGGCTCTGCTCGTAGTAGCTGTCGATGCCGAGGGTGAGAGTGTTGTCGAGCAGCTTCTGCTGAATGCCTAGGTCGTAGTAGTTTTGGCGCGCGGCTATCGGCGGGTCGTTCAAGCTGACCGCCGGCTGTGCCGTGGTACCCGTGAATTTGTCCAGCGATTCAGTGGCGATCAGCTCGAACGGCGGAGTGGTGAAATAGCGCGAATAGCCGCCGTGCACTGTCGTGCCCGAGGCGTTACGCCATACGAAGTTGATGCGGGGGCTGAGCTGGCTGCCGCTGGAATAAGCGCTGTAGTGGTCGAAGCGCAGTCCGTAATTGATCGTCAGGGGCGTCGCTACCTGCCACTCGTCCTGAACATAGGCGCTCTCGATCTGCTGGACCGCGGTCGAGTTGTCGGGGATGGTGAGCGGGGTAGTGCTGGTCTGCACGCCGTTCACATCCACGGGCAGGACCTGCGAGGTGGTGTCACTCGTGGCGCTGTCGTGCTGGAAATAAAATCCCGCGCGCACCGTGTGAGCCGCGTTCAACTTGTACGAGGCGTCGCTCTGCAAGGCGAGCGCGGTGTCGTCCTTGAACGCATACTGCGCGATGCCGTTGTAGAGCAGGTCCCCGAGCAGGTCCGGCTCGAAGTTCAGGCTCGTATAGCGCGCGGAGACGGAAGTGACCACGCTGAAGGGGCCTTCCGAGTGCTGCCAGCTGAAGATCCCGTACTCGGCCAGCTCGTGCTGAGTCTCGTTCAGACAGTCGCTGAGAAACATCGAAGTGGTCGGGCCCTGGGTTCCCAGGCAATTGCTGCGATACGTCGCACTAAGGTCGGTCGGCACGTCGGCAACCAGCGGGGGCACGAACGTGGACGGCTGCTCACCGCGCACATTCGGGATCTGGTAGTGGTTATCGTACATTCCGAGGATCAGCGAGAGGCGATTGCTCGGATCCAGGATCTGCTCGAAATAGCCGAACAGGTGACCCTGGCTGGTGTGATCGTGCAGCGGGTCGGCGCTGCCATCGGGCGAATCGATGCCGACATCACTTTCCTTGTAATCGCCGGTGAGGTAGTAGCTGAAGCTGCCGCCGCTGCCACCATACTCGAACGCCGGCTGGATGGTGCCGAAGCTGCCGCCATAGACCGATACGTAGCCCCCCGGCTGCAGCAGGCCGCTCGGGGTGGACACGTCGATGATCCCTGCGGTGCGCAGGCCGTACTCCGCCGGCAGTGCGCCGGTGATGAGGCTCACTGAGGAGATCAGCCGTGGACTCAAGGTCTGGCTGAAGACGCTGATGCCCTCCGGCAGGATCACGCCGTTGAAGCGGTATTGCAGGTCGTTGTGGTCACCGCGCACGTGGATCTGCCCGAATGAGTCCTGCACCACGTCCGGCATCTGCAGCAGGACCTGGTTGAGCTGCTGGTTCTCGCCACCGGGGGCTGCGGCGATGGCCTGGCTGTCGATGGTGTAGGTCGATGCGCCGGTCTGCGTCTGGATCTCGGAACGAGCCTCATTGAGGCGCTTCGCCGTGACGACGACAGTCGCCAGAGAGCCGCCTGTGCCCGCAGAGGCATCGGCGGGAGCTGCCGCGGTCGCCTCGGCGGCATCGGTGCGACCCGTGGGTGAGGCCGAGGCGTCCGTATCGGCAGCCTGGCTGAGCCGCGGCGCGGATGCCGCGGCCAGAAACATCAAACCGGCAGCCACGGCACGCGTGGCGGCGCGCGATCGCAAAGAGAGCATAAACGACTCCACAGGAACTGAAATGACAGGCGGCGCCCCCTCGTGCAGGAGCCGCTTCCATGGGGATCAGGAGCTCAGTTCAGACTTGCGGAGGACCGCGGCTGCGCGGGGTCGGAGGCGCGGTGCAGGCGATCGCGTAGCACGGAGCGGGAGTAACCAGAACCGCGGCAGGAGAGGTAGCGACCTGGCCGCCATCGGCTGCCATCGGATTGGCGATCTGCGCGAACGCCTCACAGGTCGGACAGATCGCCGCGTCGAGCCCCAGCGACTGCGCGCGCAGCACCGTGCCGGTAGCACGGTCGCCGTGGGTCAAATGCCCGAGCTCGTGCAGCACGGCGCCGTGCTGGACCACTACCAGCAACAACGCCAAAACCCAGGAAAGCGACGCTCTACGCATAGTTGACAATAATCGGCCGCACGGCCGGGGCGGAGTCTAACGCGCCACATAATCCGTTTACCAGCAGCAAACGCTGCGGCCTGCGACCAAAGTCGCAAACTGCGAACCAGCGCGCGGCTCCCCCAACTCGGCAGGCAGGTTCGGCAACTGGCTCGACCGGTGTGTCCGGGAACGATCGCGAACCTCAGCTGCGCGCAGCGCCGGTCAGCGCGCCGGCAGCATCGATGATGCCGTGGCGCTCGAGCCAGCCGCGCGCGTCCTGGGCGTCATGCTCGAACCAGGCGGCGGTGCTGCCGAGCCGGAAGCTGTAGCCCCAGGCGTCCATGTCGGCGAACAGCCGCTCGCGCCTCACCCCCGGCAGCAAACCGGCGAGCAGCACCTGCAGGTAGCACACCGCGCACTCCTCGGGGTCGTCGCCACCGGCGTCGCGATCGAGGCCGGCGCGCCGCTCCGGCGTCATGCACACGTAATGACTCGCCTCGTGCAGCAGCGAATGCACCGGTGTATCGAGGCGCGCGTAGAGGCGAGCGCCGTGCAGGCCCGCCTCGCTCTCACCCCAGTAGGAGCCGGGGATGCGCGCGCCGACCGCGACCAGCGTCAGCTGCAGGCCGTAACGCTGCAGCAGCAGCGCGAGCGCGGTGCGGTCGATGCCGCTCAACAACAGCACCGGCACTGCAGCAGTATCCGGCATGGCGTCGGCCTTCAGCCCCGCGCGCGCCGCGCGCCCTAAAGGCTCGACAGCTGCCGCACGAGTCGGTCGGCGAGATCGCGCGCCATGTCCTCGCGCAGGATCGCCTCCTCGTGGCCCTTGGCGAGCAACAGCGTCTCCTGGAAGCTGTAGCTGCGTGTCGCGGTCAGCTCCTGCGCCGCCAGCAGCTCCTTGCCGCCGGCACTCACCGAGAAAGCGACCGTGTAGGTCACTTCATACTGATTCGGCTGGTTGAGCGCCGATACCGAGCTCACACGACGCACCACGTTGTCCTTGAGGATGCTCACCACGGCGGATGCCTTGCTCTTGTCCTGCGCGAGCTGCGCGCCATTCGACAGCAGTGCGTGCCGCAGGCTCTGGATGAAATCGCTCTGCCCGTCGGGCGCCTCGACGTAGGGATTCTTCACCACCGCCGGCAACGAGGCGTGGCCCTGCAGATGGAAGCCGCAGCCGCCGAGGAGCGAGGTGGTCGCGAGCAGCGCAAGCCACCGCAACATCAAACTACCACGTTGACGAGCTTGCCCGGCACGACGATCACGCGGCGCACCGCCTTGCCGGCGATGAAGCGCTGCACGTGCTGGTCCGCGAGCGCCGCCGCGCGCACCGCGGCCTCGTCGGCCTGCACCGCAACGTTGATGTGCGCGCGCAGCTTGCCGTTAACCTGCACGACCATGCTGTGCGTCTCCTGCGCGAGCGCTGCCGCATCGGGGCGCGGCCAGGGCTCGTCGATCAGCGCGCTGCTGAAACCGAGCGCCTGCCAGAGCGCATGACAGACGTGCGGGGTGATGGGCGAGAGGATCAGCACCGCGAGGCTCAGCGCCTCCTGGCGCACCGCCCGGCCCTGCGCACTGGCATCAGCGAAGCGCTGAATCGAGTTGAGCAGCTCCATGACCGCGGCAATCGCGGTGTTGAAGTTACGCCGCCGCCCGATGTCATCGGTGGCCTTGGCGAGTGTCTGGTGCGCGGCACGGCGCAACTCGCGCTGCGCGGCGCTGAGTGCGGCCGGCTCGAGCGCCGCCACGGTACCCGCAGCCACGTGCTCGTAGACCGCGTTCCACAGGCGCCGGATGAAGCGTGAGGCGCCCTGCACGCCCTCGTCGGACCATTCGAGCGTCTGCTCGGGGGGCGAGGCGAACATGATGAAGAGCCGCGCGGTGTCGGCGCCGAAGCGCGCCACCAGCCCTTCCGGGTCGACGCCGTTGCCCACCGACTTCGACATCTTCCCCAGGCCCTCGTGGACGAGCGGCACGGTACCGAGCTCGTCGGTCACGGCCTCATACAGCGCGGCGCCGTCGGCCGCGCGGCGCACCTCGACGTCCACCGGGTTGAAGTAGCGCTTGCGTCCGTCGGCGGGCTGGTAGGAATAGATGTGATTGAGCACCATGCCCTGGGTGAAGAGGTTGCTGAAAGGCTCGCCGAAATCGAGCATGCCGAGATCGCGCATCACCTTGGTCCAGAAGCGCGAGTACAACAGGTGCAGGATTGCGTGCTCGATGCCGCCGATGTACTGATCCACGGGCAGCCAGTAGTGCACGCGCGCATCCACCATCGTCGCGGCAGCGTCCGGGCACGCATAGCGCATGAAGTACCACGAGGAATCGACGAAGGTGTCCATGGTGTCGGTCTCGCGCCGTGCCGGCTGGCCGCATTCGGGACAGGTGCACTCATAGAACTGCGGTGACTTCGCCAGTGGATTGCCGCTGCCGTCGGGCACCAGGTCCTCCGGCAGCAGCACCGGCAGCTGCGCTTCGGGTACCGGTACGGCACCGCAGGCGCCGCAGTGAATGATCGGGATCGGACAGCCCCAGTAGCGCTGGCGGGAGATGCCCCAGTCGCGCAGACGATACTGCACGCGCTTGCGGCCGAGGCCCTTCCTCTCCAGTGCCGCGGCGATGGCGTCGACGGCCTCACGGTACTCGAGTCCGGAGAACTCCCCGGAGTTCACGGTGATGCCGTACTCGGCGTAGGCGGGCACCCACGGCGCGCGCACCGCCTCATAGGCACCGCGCGCGGAGCGCACCACCGTGGTCACCGGCAGAGCGTTCTGCAGCGCAAACTCGAAATCGCGCTCGTCGTGCGCCGGCACGCCCATGACCGCGCCCTCGCCGTAGGCCATGAGAACGTAGTTGGCGACCCAGATGGCGAGCGGCTGTCCGCTAAACGGGTGCAGTACGTGCAGCCCCGTGGGCAGGCCCTTCTTCTGCTGCGTTGCGAGCTCCGCCTCATTGACGCTGCCGTGACGACACTCCTCGATGAACGCAGCGAGCGCCGCGTCGTGGCGCGCGGCGGCGAGCGCCACCGGATGCTCGGCGGCGATCGCGAGAAAAGTGGCGCCGAACAGCGTATCCGCGCGGGTGGTGAACACCTTGAGCGCGCCGTTCGCGCCCACCAGGCGGACGGTGTCCGGGGCATAGGGAAAGGCGATCTCGCAACCTTCGCTGCGACCGATCCAGTTGGCCTGCATCACGCGCACGCGCTCGGGCCAGCCGCTCAGCGCATCGAGTGCCTCAAGCAGCTCGTCCGCATAACGCGTGATCGCCAGGTAATACATGGGGATCTCGCGTTTCTGCACTGGCGCCCCGGTGCGCCAGCCGCGGCCGTCGATGACCTGCTCGTTGGCGAGCACCGTCTGATCGACCGGATCCCAGTTGACGACTCCGGTCTTACGGTAGGCGAGACCCTTTGCCAGCATGCGCAGGAACAGCCACTGGTTCCAGCGGTAGTAGCCCGGGTCGCAGGTCGCGATCTCGCGCCGCCAGTCGATGGCGAAGCCGAGCGACCTGATCTGCGCGCGCATGTGCGAGATGTTCTGGCGCGTCCAGCGCGCCGGCGGCACGCCGTTGCTGATGGCGGCGTTCTCGGCCGGCAGCCCGAACGCGTCCCACCCCATGGGCTGCAGGACGTTGTATCCCTGCATGCGCAGGTAGCGGGCCAGCACGTCACCGATGGTGTAGTTGCGCACGTGCCCCATGTGCAGCCGCCCGGACGGGTACGGCAGCATCGACAGGCAATAGAATTTCGGCCGCGAGGGGTCCTCGCCCACCTCGAAGGCACGTCGCTGGTCCCAGTACTGCTGCGCGGCGCGCTCCACCGCCGCGGGATCGTAGCTTTCTTGCATCGTTCTTTAGGGCAGGCGCAGCGGCACGAAGATCTGGGCGTCCTCCCGTTGAATCAGCAGCGCCACGTTCTTGCCCGCGGAGCGGGCCGCATCCTGCAGCTCCTTCACCGAGTGCACGCGCTTGCCGTTGATGCCGAGGATAATGTCTCCCGGCTCGATCTCCGCCGCCTGCGCGGGCCCCGAGACCTCCTCCACCAGCAGACTCCCCTGCGTGCCCGCCTGCTCCTTCTCGCGCGGCTCGAGTGGCCGCACCGTGAGCCCGAGCGCACTCGCCTGATCGCCCGCGTGCTCGCGCGGCGTGCCGCCGCCCCTCGCCAGCGTGGGCTGCTGCTCGCGCAGCTCCGCGACTTTGACGGTTACGGCCTGCTCCTTGCCGTTGCGCCACAGCGCGAGATTTGCGTCCGAGCCGGGCTTCATCGCGGCGATGGTGCTCGAGAGCTCGCCATAGCGCTCGATCGGACGCCCGCCCACGGCGAGGATGACGTCACCCGGGGCGACACCGGCGTGCGCCGCCGGCCCGTCCTTCTCCACCGAGGAGACCAGTGCGCCGCGCGGCCGGTCGAGTCCGAACGACTCCGCTAATTGCGCGTTGACATCCTGGATGGTGACACCGATGCGGCCGCGCACGACGCGACCGGTGCGGATGAGCTGCTCCTCGACGTTGCGCGCCACGTCGATCGGAATGGCGAACGACACGCCCATGAAGACGCCGTTGCGACTGAAGATCTGCGAGTTGATGCCGATCACCTCACCGGCCATGTTGAAGAGCGGACCGCCCGAGTTGCCGGGGTTCACCGGCACGTCGGTCTGGATGAACGGCACGTAGTTCTCGCCCGGCACCGAGCGCGCGATGGCGCTGATGATGCCTGCGGTCGCACTGTTCTCGAAGCCGAACGGCGAGCCGATGGCGAGCACCCACTGTCCCGGCTTGATGCGTGCCGGATCGCCGAGCTTGACGATCGGCAGGTTGCTGCCGTTGATCTTGATCACCGCCACGTCGGTGCGCTCGTCGGCGCCGATCACCTTGGCAGGAAATTCGCGCCGGTCGGTGAGCCGCACGGTGACCTCTTCGGCGTGGGCCACGACGTGCGTGTTGGTGAGGATGTAGCCGTCGGAGTTGACGATGAAGCCTGAGCCAGCGCCGCGCACCGGGGGCTGATGCCCGCGCTCGCCCTGCTCGGGCCCGGGGATGCCGAAACGGCGGAAGAAGTCGTAGAACGGGTCGTTGGGCGAGAGACCGGGGATCCCGCTGCTCGGCTGGGCTTTCTCGACCACTTCGACGTTGACGACCGCGGGCCCGTAACGATCGACGAGCTGCGTGAAGTCGGGCAGTCCGTAGCGCGGCAGCGCGACGTTGGGCGCGCCAGGCGCGGGCGCGGCAATGTCTTGCTCGGGCGGCGTGCTCGGCTGTGGCGCGAGCGGTTGTGCGGCGGCGCCCTGTGGGCCCGCGGCCGAGCCCGCCGGGGCGGACTGCGCCGACAGCTCCCGTGAGCATGCCGCGATGACGACCGCGATACCGAGGACCGCGATCGCCCGCTGCAGCGGCGCGGGACTCCAACCGAACTTGGCATTCATGGTGATACTTCCAGCATCAGTCGATCGAGGCCCGCCATCCCGGGGGGCGTCGACCCCTATCATTCCGCACCCACACTCCATATGCCAGCGCCAGCGTCGCAAGACTCACCACGAGCCAGTTTCCAACACGAGCGTAGGGCGTCAGGCCGCCGTAGGGGACAATCCTTGAGACCAGTGCCACAGGCTTAAATTCCGGGGCCCGGGCGATGACTTCGCCGTGCGGCCCGATGAGCGCGGATATGCCGTCATTGGCGGCGCGCACCATGTAGCGGCCGGCTTCGAGCGCGCGCATGCGGGCGATCTGGAAGTGCTGATGCCGTGCGCTCGAGTGGCCGAACCAGGCATCGTTGGTCACGTTCACCAGGGCGTCGGCACGCGGCAACACCGTGAGCATGGAGCTGCCGTAGGCGTCCTCGTAGCACACGGTAGTGCCGAGCTGCAGGTGCGCCGCGGCGAGCGGCGGCTGCCTGGCTGCCCCCGGAGTGAAGTCCGAATACGGCAGGCTCATCAGCCGCAGCCACGAGCGCACGAACTGCGGCACCGGAAAGAACTCGGCAAACGGAACGAGGTGATGCTTGTCGTACCAGCTCGCCTTGCTGTCATCGAGCGCCAGCACCGAGTTGTAGTAGCGCGTCGCGCCCGGGTCGTGCGGATCGGCGTCCGCACGCAGCACGCCGATCACCAGCGCCGAGCCCTGAGCGCGTGCTTCGCGGTACAGGTGACTGATGTAGGGAATCAGATCGTTGGCGGTGTCGGCGGGTGCGGACTCGGGCCAGACGATCAGGTCGGTGCCAAGTACCTTCTCCGTCAGGGATTGGTAGAGGTTGAGCGTGGTATCGCGGTTTTTCTCGAGCCACTTCTCGTCCTGCGGGATCGCCCCCTGCACCACCGCGACCGAGACGGCAGGCCCGGACGGCTGCGTCCACGAGTGGCGGTAGAGCGCAGCGCCCGCTGCCCAGGGAACGATCAGTGTCACCGCGGCTACCACGCGCTCGCGGGCACCGCCGCAGACCAGTGCCGTCAGCGCCCCGGCGCAGAGCAGCAGCAGCGCACTGACGCCGTACACTCCGGCGAGCGGCGCAAATCCCGCCAGCCACGTGTCGGTCTGCGAATAGCCGAGCGACAGCCACGAGAACCCCGACAGGAACCAGCCGCGCCACCACTCGACGAGCAGCCACGCCGCCGGCAGCGCCACGAGCCAGCGCGCGACGCCGCGCCGCGGCAGCCAGCGTGCCACGGCGTAGCCGAGACCGGCGTGGTAGAGAGCCATGATGCCGACCAGGCCGAGCATGAGCGAGAACGCGAGCCACAGCGGCGCTCCGCCGAAGCCGTGGATGCTGATATAGAGCCAGTAGGTTCCGGCGGCGAAGGTCGCGAACGTGAACCAGAAGCCGAGGCGCGCCGCCTCGCGCGGCGTCGCATCCTGCCACAGCCACATGAGCGTTGCGGGCGCGAGCACGGCCAGCGGCCACAGGTCGAGCGGCGCGAACGAGGTAGCGAGCAGCGCGCCGGCCAGCAGCGCCAGCAGCAGCCGCAGCAGCGCCGAGTCGGGCCGTGCCAGGACGTAGCGCTCTGGCGCCGCGGCCGCGACGGCGGTGGTGACTGCGGAGCGCATGCAGCTAGGCGGCGCCGCTTGCGGGGCGCTCTTCCGGGGGCGGTACGTCACGCGGCGCCACCAGACGCAGCGCATCGACACGGCGGCGATCGGCACGCAGCACGCGGAATTCGAAGCCGTCGAGGGTGACGGTCTCACCGCGCCGCGGCAGCCGCCCGAGCTGCTTCATCAGCAGCCCGGCGATGGTGTCGACCCCCTCGCCCTCGGGAAAGCGCGTGCCGAAGTACTCGTTGAACTCGTCGATGCGGGTCACACCACGCACGGTGAACTGCGCCGGCGCCTCGCGGCGGATGTTCTGATCGTCCTCGACGTCGAACTCGTCGTCGATCTCGCCGACGATCAGCTCGATCACGTCCTCGATGGTGCACAGCCCCGACACGCCGCCGTACTCATCGACCACGATCGCCATGTGGTTGCGGCTGCGACGGAACTCCTTGAGGAGCACGTTGAGACGCTTCGACTCGGGGACGAACACCGCCGGGCGCATGTACTCGCGGATATCGAAGCGCTCGCGCTTGTCGGTGCTCGTGCGTCGCAGCAGATCCTTGGCGAGGAGGATCCCGACGATGTTGTCGCGGTCCTCGTCCATGACCGGGAAGCGCGAGTGACCCGACTCCACCACCACCGGCAGGATGCGCGCCGCGGGCTCCTCGCGGCGCACGAACACCATCTGCGCGCGTGGCACCATGATGTCGCGCACCTGCAGATCGCCGACCTCGAGCACGCCCTCGAGCATGGTGAGCGCATCGCTATCGACGATGCCGCGCTCGGCGGCTTCGCGCAGTATCGCCAGCAGGTCCTTGCGGTCCTGCGGCTCCGACAGACCATGGGTGAGGCGTTTCAGCCAGCGTCCGGTGGTGTTGAGATCCTTGGCCATTGCGCCTCAGCTGAGATAGGGATTGGCGAAACCGAGACGGCGCAACACCGCCACCTCGCGGCGCTCCATGCGGAGCGCGTCGGCGGCGCGCTCGTGGTCGTAGCCGACCAGGTGCAGTGCGCCATGTACCACGAGGTGCGCCCAGTGCGCGCGCAGTGTCTTGCGCTGCGCGCGCGCCTCCGCGCGCAGCACGCGCGGGCAGATCACCAGCTCCCCGAGCGGCGGCGCGCGCGAGGCCGGCACCGCGGCGGCAGCAAACGACAGCACGTTGGTCGGCCGGTCGCGCCCGCGGAAGCGCGCATTGAGGCGCGCACTCTCGGCGATGCCGACCGTGCATACACCGAGCTCGCGCCCGCCGGCGCTCCGCCCGAGCGCAGCGCTCGCCCAGGAGCTGAGCTCGCGACGCGTCGGCGACCAGCCGCGCACGCGCCGCCGCAGCTCGAGACGCACGCCAGGATGCGGCGCCGTGTACCGCCTGTGGCCCGCGCGACGGGTGCGCACCCGACGCAGCGCTGCGCCACGGCGCCTCACGAGGGGCCCCCGCGCGACTCGTACGCCTGCACGATGCGCTGCACCAGCGGATGGCGCACCACGTCGTGGGCGTCGAAGAAAGTGAACGCCACGCCGTCGACTGCACGCAGCACGTCGACCACGTGCGACAGGCCCGACGGCTTGCCAGGGGGCAGGTCGGTCTGCGTGACGTCGCCCGTCACTACCGCCTTGGAGCCAAAGCCGATGCGCGTCAGGAACATCTTCATCTGCTCGATCGTGGTGTTCTGCGCCTCGTCGAGGATGATGAAGGAATCGTTCAGCGAACGGCCGCGCATGAAGGCGAGCGGCGCCACTTCGATGACGTTGCGCTCGATGAAGCGCGCCACGCGATCGAAGCCCATCATCTCGTAGAGCGCGTCGTACATCGGCCGCAGGTACGGGTCGACCTTCTGCGTCAGGTCCCCGGGCAGGAACCCGAGCCGCTCGCCGGCCTCCACCGCCGGGCGCACCAGGATCAGCCTCCGGACGCGATCGGCCTGCAGCGCCTCGACGGCGCAGGCCACCGCCAGGTACGTCTTGCCGGTGCCGGCCGGGCCGATGCCGAAGGTGAGATCGCGCGTGCGGATGTGCTCGAGATAGTCGCGCTGGTGCGCGCCGCGCGCGCGGATGCCACCGCGCGGCACGCGCACGCCGTGCTCGCGTGCGTCTTCATCCGCCGGCGGTCCCGACTCGCGCTCCCGCAGCGCCAGGTGCACGCGCTCGGGCGTGATTTCCTCGCTCTGCGTCAGCGTGAACAGCTCCCGCAGCAGGTCTTCGGCATCGACGGCCTGCGCGCCGCTCACACGGAAGGTATCGCCGCGCCGGTGGATGCGCACGTCGAGACGCGTCTCGAGCAGCCGCAGGTTCTCATCGAGCGGCCCGCACAGGTTGGCGAGCCGTGCATTGTCCGAGGGACCGAGCGCGAATTCCCGCCGCGGTTCGGGCGCTGAGACGGCCACGGGTGCTCAGCCGCCGGCCGCGGCGAGGGTCGCGGTGCGCAACATCACGGGCTCCTCGAGGTGCGCGCTGGCGAGGCGGCCGCGCAGGCTGTGCGGGCGAGCCGCCGTGACCACGACGTCGACGAAGCGACCAAGGAGGGAGGCGGGACCCGCGAAGTTCACCCAGCGGTTGTTGGCGGTGCGGCCGGCCAGCTCGCGCGCATTCTTCTTCGCCGCCCGCTCGACCAGCACCCGCTGCACCGTGCCGACCATGCGCTCGCTGATGGTGCGCGCCTGGCCGTCGAGCTGCGCCTGCAGCCGCGTGAGACGCTCGTGCTTGACGGCGGGCTCGACCTCGTCGGGGAGCGACGCCGCGGGCGTGCCGGGGCGGCGGCTGTAGATGAAGCTGAAGGACTGGTCGAAACCCACCTCGCGCACCAGCGCGAGCGTCGCGGCGAAATCGCGCTCGCTCTCGCCCGGAAAGCCGACGATGAAATCCGAGGAGATCGAGATGTCGGGCCGCACCGCACGCAGCCGCCGCACTTTGTCCTTGAACTCGAGCGCCGTGTAGCCGCGCTTCATGAGCGCGAGCACCCGGTCCGAGCCGCTCTGCACCGCCAGGTGCAGATGACTGGCGAGGCTCGGCACATTCGCGAACGCCTCGATCAGGCTGTCGTTGAACTCGAGCGGGTGGGAAGTGGTAAAGCGGATGCGCTCGACGCCCGCGATGCGCGCCACGTGATGAATGAGCGTGGCAAGATCGACCCGTGCCCCGTCGGCCATGGCGCCGCGATACGCATTGACGTTCTGCCCGAGGAGCGTGATCTCGCCCACACCCTGTCCGGCAAGCTGGCGCACCTCTTTGAGCACCGATCCGAAGGAGCGGCTCACCTCCTCGCCGCGCGTGTACGGCACGATGCAGAAGCTGCAGTACTTGCTGCAGCCTTCCATGATCGACACGTACGCGCGCGCGCCTTCCGCTCGCGGCGCGGGCAGACGGTCGAATTTCTCGATTTCGGGAAAGCTCACGTCGACGACGGAGCGCGCGCCGCGCCGCAGCGCGCCGAGCATCTGCGGCAGGCGGTGCAGGGTCTGCGGTCCGAACACCAAGTCGACGAACGGCGCGCGTTCGATGACGCCAAAGCCCTCCTGGCTGGCGACGCAGCCGCCGACACCGATGACGACCCCGGCCCGGCGCGCCTTGAGCGAGCGCCACTCGCCGAGGAGGGAGAACACTTTCTCCTGCGCCTTCTCGCGCACCGAGCAGGTGTTCATGATGAGCACGTCCGCCTCGCGTGGGTCGTTCGTGGCTTCGAGTCCGGCGCCAGCGCGCAGTACGTCCGCCATGCGGGCGGAGTCGTACTCGTTCATCTGGCAGCCGAAGGTCTTGATGAAGTAGCGGCCGGGCATAAACGGGCGAGGGCGAAATTCTACCCCAGGGAGGTTGCCGGGTTCGTTACAAGACCACGCGCCGAGAGTCCAACGACGCGCACGGAGCGTATAAAGTCCATCTGTGCCAGTGACTTACGCGCGACTGGTACCCTCACCATAACGGTTGTGGCGCCTGCGTCATCGTGTTCGGCGTGGGTGTGGGCTAGCGCTCCTGATGCACGCATGCGGCCCGCGCATCGCACGGGGGGCGCCGCCTCGGGCAGAGCCCTCAGCGTCAATCAAAACGGGATGTCATCGTCGAACTCCTCGCTCCGTGAGGCGCCGCTGCTGCCCGATTCCTCGGCATACGAGGGCGCCCCACCCCCGCCGCTGCGGCCGCCGGCCTCTGCGCCCGCGGTGCCTGGGGCGCCGCCCGCGCCGCCCGCGCCGCCCGTGCCGCCGCGTCCGCCGAGCATCTGCAGGTCGTTGCCGACGATCTCGGTGGAGTAGCGCTCGTTCCCTTGCTTGTCCTGCCACTTGCGGGTGCGGAGGCTTCCCTCGATGTAGACCTGCGAGCCCTTGCGCAGGTACTCCCCCGCGACCTCCGCCAGCCGCCCGAAGAGGGCCACTCGGTGCCATTCGGTGC
>Ga0335077_10006532_pt1 | contig 14411 bp, 14 predicted proteins | sample Lox_Sample_31_FD_207151 | JGI IMG/M metagenome (GOLD analysis project Ga0335077, IMG submission 207151) | Soil microbial communities from Loxahatchee National Wildlife Refuge, Florida, United States - Lox_Sample_3.1 | ecosystem: Environmental > Terrestrial > Soil > Wetlands | place: USA...
CGCGGTACGGGAAGGCCGCAGCGAACGATGAGCCGCTTGCGCCCCGTAGCGCCATCGGAAATGATCCGATCGTGCCGCGGCCGGAATGGCCGGCAGCAAGGCGAGTGAAGCGACAACGCGGAGCGCTATCCGCCGCCGGCATTTTCGGCCCTGGACCATCGCCGTTCCGTCCATTGCGGCACGCCTCGCTCTCCCCGATCAGGGGGCTCCAGACCCGAGGTGTCGAGCGGCTCTCGGGCATGGATGCTCGATGGTCCCGGCTCCTGCCCTTCGTGTGAACGCACCGCGTCTCGGGTCCGCCGTCCATCGGGTCAGGGCGGAGACCCTGGCGGTCCTCGGCGTGTCGAGTGCGGCGCTGGTCATTCGCGTGATCACTTTGCTGCTGACGGTCGACACGGAGGGAGACGGTCCGTCGCGCGCCATGCAGGCGTACGCGTGGTCCAGGCACCCGCAGGTCATCATGAGCAGCGCCGGTTGGCTCCCTGGCGCCTCGTGCTGGGCGGGAATCGCTTCGCTGCTCGTTCCCGATCCGCTGATCGGGCCCCGTCTCATGAACCTCCTGCTCGGGACGCTGACCGTGCCCGTGTTCTACGGGCTCATCCGGCGGCTCTACGGCGTGCCCGCGGCGCTGATCGGCAGCATGACGCTGGCGGCCATGCCACTGCACGTCGGCCTGAGCGTCAGCTCGCTGAGCGAGCCGAGCTTTCTCTTCTTCATCTTGGCTGCTCTGGCGTGTCTCGCGGCAGCGGTCGGAGAACGAGGCGTGCGCATCCCCCGGCTCGGTCTCTTCTTGCTCTCCTTCGTCGCGGCGGAAATGACGCGGTACGAAGTCTGGCCCCTCATCCCGCTGGTGCTGCTGTATCTATATTGGCGGACCCGGAGCGCATCGACGCTCGTGTTCTGCGCGGCGATCCTCCTCCTCTTTCCGATCGAGTGGTCGATCTCCAGCTATGTGCACTTCGGCCAGGCTTTCTATGGTCTCCAGCTCGGGATGCATCCAGTGGACATCAGTGGTCCGGTCAGCGTGTGGACCGCCTTCAAGAAATTGGGCCGGCTCACCACGAGCCACCTCGGGTGGCTGCTTTCCGTGACGGTCGTCTGGGGGCTGATCACGGAGCTCTCCCGCGCGATCCGCGGCAGGGTCGACGCGCAGCGGACCGCGTACGTCATCCTCGTGGCAGTCGTCTGGATCCTGATCGTCGCGGGGGCGCGATCCACTGGTCCGGCGCTGTACGGAAGAAACTTGCTGAGCGGATTCGTTCTTGCCCTTCCGCTGGCGATCCTGCCGTTTTTGTCTCCGTGGGGACGTGCCCGCCATCGCATGGCGATCGTCGTGGCGATCGGCGCCTTGGCCAGCATCGGCTCCGTCACCCTCGCCTACGTGATGCACCATCCAAACGTCTGGGTGACACGGACGCGGCCGGCGCAGATCGTGGAGCTGGCGCGCTGGCTGCGCGAGAGCCCTTATCGCGGCGCGGCGGTCCTCGCGACGAGGATGAAGTGGGCGTCGACGTACCTGCCGCTCTACGCGCCGGAGTTGAGCGGGCGCTACGTCATCGTGTCGGAGTGGGTCGAAGACAGCGCGCTGCGCCGGTTCATCGCCGAGCGGAAACCCGCCCTGTTGATCACCACGGCCGAAGACGCGCAGTATCGTACGCGCATCGAGGACGTCCTCCGACATCCGATTCCAGCCGAGCGACGGGTCTACTCGGCGGGGACAGTCGAGGTCTACGATCTTTCGAACTGATGCAGCGAACCTGTCGCGGGAGGCAGGCATGCGAGTGAGCGTCTTCGGGCTCGGCTACGTCGGCTCCGTCACGGCCACGTGCTTGGCCGCCATGGGGCACGAGGTGATCGGGGTCGACAGCAACGCCGCACGAGTCGAGATGGTCAACACCGGGCACTCTCCGGTCACCGAGCCCCAGCTCGCCGAGATTCTCTCGGAGATTGCCCGCACCGGACAGCTTCGCGCGACCGTCTCCGCCGCGACGGCGGCGACCGGCTCCGATGTCGCGTTTGTCTGCGTGGGAACGCCCAGCCAGGCCGATGGCCAGCCCGATCTCGGCGCGCTCCGTCGAGTCGTCGAAGACATCGGGGCCGCGCTGCGCGGTCGGCGGCGGCCTTTCCGCCTGGTCATCCGCAGCACGGTGCTTCCCGGCACGACCGAGCACGTCGTCCTTCCTGTCCTCCGCTCGGCGGCGGGACCGGCGGCAGCCCAGATGAATCTGGCGGTCAACCCGGAGTTCATGCGCGAGGGGTCCGGCGTCCAGGATTTCCGTCAACCGCCGTACACGCTCGTGGGCAGTGACGATCAGGCGACGGTCGAGACCCTGGCCGAGCTCTACGGACAGATCGACGCACCGTTCGTGGCCACGACGGTCCGCTCGGCGGAGATGGTCAAGTACGTCTCCAACGCCTTCCATGCGCTCAAGGTCTGCTTCGCCAACGAGATCGGGGACATCTCATCTGCCCTGGGGGCGGACCAGCACGAGGTCATGCGCATCTTCGCCATGGACCGGAAGCTCAACATCTCGCCGGCCTATCTCCGCCCCGGCTGGGCCTTCGGAGGCTCGTGCTTGCCGAAGGACGTGCGTGGACTCGTCCACGCGGCTCGAACCGCCGACGTGGCCGCGCCGCTGCTCTCGGCCATTCTCCCGTCGAACGAAGCCCAGATCGGGCGCGTCACCGAGACGGTTCTCCGGACCGGCAAGCGCCGGGTCGGTGTCCTGGGACTGTCCTTCAAACCTGGGACCGACGACCTCAGGGAAAGCCCCCTCGTGCTCCTGGTCGAAACGCTGGTCGGCAAGGGCCGTGACGTCAAGATCTTCGACCGGGCCGTTTGGGCGGCACGACTCGTGGGCGCCAACCGGCGATACCTCGAGCAGAGGGTTCCACACTTCTCGATGCTCCTCTGCGACGACGTCGAGGCGCTCCTGGCCCACGCCGACGTGCTCATCATCGGCAACGCCGGCGACGACGCCAGGACCGTCCTCTCCCGCATCCGGTCCGACCAGATCGTCGTCGACCTCACGCGCGGCGTGGCGAGCCGATCGGCCTCCCTGGAGGGGTGATTTCCGCTCCGGTTGCGACGCCGCTTTCACGCCTGGTGGGGGTCCGGTGTTCCCAGGGCATGAGACACGATGTGGAAGAAGGGGCGCTGGTGCTGGCCGACATCTCGGGATTCACGGAGTTCGTGACCGCCACGGAGATCGAGCACGGGCCACCGCTCATCGCGCTCTTGCTGGAGGCGGTGATCGGCGAGATCTCGCCACCCCTCGAGATCCAGGAGGTCGAAGGTGACGCGGTGTTCGCCCTCGGCGCCGACCGCGCTCTCGGCGGCGCGCGCCGGGGCGTGCTCGATGCGCTCGAGCGCGCTTTCGGGGCGTTCCGACAGCGGCGGCAGGAGCTGGCCGCGGACGAGAGCTGCGGCTGCGCTGCGTGCCGGAGCGTGGGATCGCTCGATCTCAAGATCGTGGTGCACCATGGATGGTTCCTGCGCCAAGAAGTCGGCGGCCGGAGCCAGGTCGCGGGCGCCGACGTGATCCTCGCGCACCGGCTTCTCAAGAACGACGTGGCTGACCGCGCGTATCTGCTCCTGACGGAGCGCGCTCTCCAGTGGGTGGACGTGGATCCGGCGCAAGCGGGCCTCAGCGTCCACGTCGAGCGCTACGAGCACCTCGGCGACGTGCGCTGTTTCGTCAAGGCGCTGGGCGACTTGGAGCCGAACTGCGTGGCGCGAGCCGCGTGACCGCTGAGGCATCGGGTGTCTGGCGGCGTCGACTCTAGCCGGCCGGCCGCACAGGCGCCCCGCCGCCACTCGCCCGGTTTCCCGTGCGTCGCTCGAGGCAAACCGAGACACTATCGCCCGCCCGGGACCGTTGCCCGGGTGCGGCATTCGGGCTACGCTCCATGACATGACTCAGCTGATTCCGCATCCCCTCGAACCCCTCGACGCTGACGAGATGCGTCGGACTGCCGCCATCCTGCGCGCCGACGGAAAGCTGCCCGAGAGCGTGAAGGTGATCGCCTTCACGCTCCGCGAGCCCACGCGCGAGGACCTGCGCGCTTTCGATGCCGGGCGGGTACTCGAGCGCGAGGTGTTCGCCATCCTCCTCGACGGCACGAACAGCGAGACGGAAGAGGTGGTGGTTTCCCTCTCCGCGGGGCGCGTCGTGTCGTCGCGACGCTCGAGCGGCGTGCAGCCGCCGATCGTCTTTGGCGAGCTGCGCGAGGCCGAGCGCGCCGTACACGAGGATCCCCGCTGGCAGGCGGCCATGCGCCGGCGCGGCATCACCGACTTCAGCCTCTGCATGGTCGACCTCTGGTCGGCCGGCAACTTCGGCACGGATGCGCCCGGTCAGCGCTTGAGCCGCGCGCTCACCTGGGTGCGCGCGCACCCGGCCGACAACGGCTACGCGCACCCGGTGGACGGCGTGATCACCATCGTCGACCTGAACAGCATGAAGGTCGTCGCGGTGGAGGATCACCGTCTGGTGCCGGTGCCCGCGGGGGACGGCAACTACACGGCCACCGCGGTGGGGACGCTGCGCGCGGATGTGAGGCCACTCGAGATCCGCCAGCCGGCCGGCCCGAGCTTCACGGTGGACGGCCACGAGGTGCGCTGGCAGAAGTGGCGCTTCCGCATCGGGTTCAGCTACCGCGAGGGGCTCATCCTGCATACCATCGGCTACGAGGACGGCGGCCGAGAGCGACCCGTCCTCCACCGGGCCGCGCTGTCCGACATGGTCGTGCCCTACGGCGATCCGCGCCCCGGATACTTCCATCGCAATGCGTTCGACGCCGGCGAGTACGGCATCGGGATCAGCGCCAACTCGCTGGCCCTCGGCTGCGACTGTCTGGGTGAGATCCGTTACTTCGACGCGGTGGTCGCCGACATCCGCGGGGAACCAGAGACGATCAAGAACGCGGTGTGCCTGCACGAGGAGGACGCGGGCATCCTCTGGAAGCACACCGACTGGCGGCTCGAAACGGTCGAGGTCCGCCGCTCGCGTCGGCTCGTCGTTTCGTTCATCGCGACCGTGGGTAACTACGAGTACGGCTTCTACTGGCACTTCTACCAGGACGGCTCACTCGAGCTGGTCGTCAAGATGACCGGGGTCATCTCGAATGGCGCCCTCGACGGCGACACCGTGCCCCCCTGGGGGGAGGTGGTGGCGCCGGGCGTCTATGGGCCCATCCACCAGCACTTCTTCAACGTGCGTCTGGACGCGACCGTGGACGGCCCGCGGAATTCCGTGCACGAGGTGGACACCGTTGCGGACCCCCCCGGCCCCGAGAACCCACACCACAACGCCTTCCGCACGCGGTCGACCGTGCTCGCCCGTGAATCACTCGCTCAGCGGATGGTCGAGCCGCGCGCGGCGCGCTTCTGGCGCATCGTCAACCCATCGTCGCGGAACCGGCTCGGAGGCCTTGCCGGGTATCGCCTGATGCCGGGCGAGAACGTGGCGCCGTTTGCCGCACCGGACGCCAGCGTGTCACGCCGCGCCGGCTTCATGACGAAGCACCTCTGGGTGACGCGGTACGATCCCGTGGAGCGCTATGCGGCCGGCGACTATCCGAACCAGCATCCCGGCGGCGCGGGGCTCCCTGCCTATACCGCCGCCGACCGCCCGATCGAGGACACCGAGCTCGTCGTGTGGTACACCTTCGGCGCGCACCACGTCGTGCGGCCCGAGGACTGGCCCGTGATGCCCACCGTCTCGCTCGGCTTCATGCTGAAGCCCGACGGCTTCTTCGACCGGAGTCCGGCCCTCGACGTTCCTCGGTCGCCCGCTCATCAGGCGGCCGGGGACGCCCCGCGCTGTCACTGACGCTCTTTACTGCTTCTTTGCCGCGGCGCCTTCCTTGGCCGCGTGGTAGCCGGCCTTGACGGCGTCGGCCTCCGTCATGAACTTGCCCTCCTTGGTCTTGCCGTACCAGCGGTCTCCCTCGCTGTGATAGACGCCGGACTTCGTGTTCACCCACACCATGCCCTTGACCGGAGGCACGCGCGCCTCGGTCTGGCTGGACTTCGCGGCGCTCTGCTTGGGGGCCGTGGATGGGGCCGCCGCGGACGGCGCGGCAGCAGGAGGTGCTGCGGCAGCCGCTGAGCCGACCGTTACCATGGGCGTGACCTTGTCCACGGTCTTTGCCGGGACTCCCGCCTTGGCAAGGTCCTTGACCGTCGAGTACGGCCGGCCGGCGATGATCTTCTTCGCGGTCGCCGGTCCGATACCCGGGAGCGCTTCGAGATCCGCCTCGGAGGCCGTGTTGAGATCGACCTTCGCGGTCGGCGCCGACTTGTCAGCGGCGCCGCTCTTCGTCGTCTGACTGAAACTTGGGAGGGGCGTAAAGATCAGGGCGCTGCCGAAGAGGATCGCGCTGCAGAGTGTGATGACACGCGTCATGGCCGTCTCCTTTCGTTGATGTGGCCGTCGCTCCCGGAACGCGACACCGCGCCAGACCGATCGGCGAGTCGAGGCGTCGCCGGTGAGATCGTTCATGGTGCGCGGCGTGTCGCTGGCAGGATCATAGCGCATGGCTCCCAGGCCGACCAAACACCACCGGGTGCGGCGGAAGCGGCTTGACATGCCGATCCGGCACCGATAGATAGGGGGCAAGATCTGACGACTACCGGCAACGGAGGCGCACCATGGCCAAGGGTACGCTGATCGCGGCGATGAAAATCGGACGGGCCGCCGCCGACGAGTTCCACGACTGGTACGATACGGAGCATCTCCCGGAGCGGCAGCGCGTCCCGGGGTTCCTGCTGTGTCAGCGCTGGATCGGGGTGGACGATCCGAAGGTCTCGGTCGCGACCTACGACCTCGAGAGCCACGCCGTGCTGCTGAGCCCGGCGTATCTGGCGATCGGCGGTGAGAATCTGTCGCCGTGGTCGAAGCGCATCACCGCCCAGGTCGACCGCCTGATGCGCTTCGAGGGCGATCAGATCCTGCCGGGCGATCAGCTCCCGCCGCGCGACGCGGGCGGGCTCCTGCTGAACGCCATGAACATCGCGCCGGAATTCGAGGCCGAGTTCAACGAGTGGTACGACAAGGAGCACATCCCGGCGCTCGGCGCGGTGCCGGGCGTGCTCTGCGCGCGGCGCTTTCGGGGCAGCGGCAACCGCAAGTACGTGGCTCTCTATCACCTCGCGTCGCCGGCGGTGCAGGAATCGGCCGAGTGGAAGCAGGCGCGGCAGAGCGACTGGACGAGTCGGCTCCAGCCGCATTTCCGCGACCACCTGCGCCTCGTCTGCCGTCGCCACGCGCGGTAGCTCGAGGACGGACCGATCATGCTCGAGCGCTTCAAGGTTCCCGAGAAGGACCAGGTCTTCGTCTCGGAAGCCGCGCTGCGACGGACGGTGACCGAGATCTTCGAGAAGCTCGGCCTGAGCCACGACGACGCCGCCGAGGGCGCGGACGTGCTGACGGCGACGGACCTTCGCGGTGTCGAGACGCACGGCGTGTCGAACATGTTGCGCATCTACGTTCGCGACTACCAGGCGCGAAAGCTCAATCCCGCGCCCGGATGGCGGGTCCTGCGCGAGTCGCCCGGCACGGCCGTGATCGACGCCGAGAAACGGCTCGGCATCATGATCGGGCCCCGGGCCATGCGGCTGGCGATCGAGAAGGCGCGCAAGGTCGGCGTGGGGACGGTGATCGTCCAGAACAGCGGTCACTTCGGCGCGATCGGGCACCACGCGGTGCTCGCGGCGCAGCAGGACATGGTGGGCGTGTGCTTCACCGCGGCCGGACTGTCGGTCGTCCCCACGTTCGCGGCGAAACCACTGTTCGGGACGAACCCGATCGCGATCGCCGCGCCGGCCAGACGCGAGGCGCCGCTCCTGTTCGATGCCGCGACCTCGGCGATCGCCGGCAACAAGATCCGTCTGGCCATGCGCGTGGGCTCGCCGCTCCTCGCGGGCTGGGTCACGGACACCGACGGCACGCCGATCATGGAAGAAAAGCCCGTGTTCAATCGCGATGAGATCTACCAGCTGCCGCTCGGCGGGACGCGCGAGCAGGGTTCGCACAAGGGCTACGGCTTCGCGCTCATGGCCGAGGTCCTGGCCACGGTGCTGTCCGGCGCATTACCCACGATGCTCTCGGCCGGCAGCGGGTCGAAGACCCAGTTCGCCGCCTACGATATCCAGGCGTTCACCGACCTCGAGCGGTTCAAGGACACGATGGACGACATGCTGAGGACGCTCAGAACCGCGCCGACCGCGCCGGGTCAGGAGCGTGTGCTCTATCCCGGCCTGCTCGAGGCCGAGGAAGTCGAGGAGCGCCAAGCCCATGGCATCCCATTGCACCGGGAAGTGATCGACTGGTTCGCCGAGTGTACGCGCGAGCTGAAGCTGGCTCCGCTGGAGGCGCGTGGCCGTGCCGCGCGTCACTTACCGTAGCAGCTCTTCACCGCCAGTTCCTGGCCCGCGCTGACCGCCCGGAACTTCGTCCAGAACGCGTCGTCGACCTTCTTCCACACGGTCGGCGTCTTGGGGTTGCGGTAGCGGCCGAGCTGGCCGGGCCCGCCGTTGTAGGCGGAGTACGTCGCTCGGGCCAGGTTTCCGCCGGGTTGCTTGTCTTCTCGCTTCCGGACGGCGAACCGTGAGAGGTAGTAGAGGAGGATCTCGCTTCCGGCGCTGCTGTTGTACACGATGTCGCCGGACAGTCCGTTGAGGTCGTACAGCCCGCGCCAGGTGTTGCGGTTCACCTGCATCAGCCCCACGTCTCCTGTCGCCGACGCCAGCGGCGTCATCTTGTCGCCTTTCCGCACGAACTGTCGCCAGCAGCTCTCCTGCCAGGCGGCGGCAAAGACGATCTGGTGATACAGGGGCTGGTACGGCGGGGCGAGCTGCGTCTTGGCCAGCGCGGCCGTGCCGGCATTGGTGAGCAACTGGCGCACCTCGGTCAGATAGCCCGACAGCTGCGCGCCCTCCGGCACCAGCTGGTTCAGCTTCTCGAAATCCTGGTCGGCCGCGTACGCCGGCGGGAGGAACAGTGACCGCCACGGGGCCGGCCCGGGCCGATCTCCGGACGGCACCGGGCCCCGCAGTCCCAGCTCTACGCCGGGCGCCAGGCGCGGCGGGGGCGGCGGCGCTCCGGAGAAGCCCAGCAGCGTGCGCAGCGCGCCATCCACGTCCAGCGTGTAGGCGAGCGGGTCCGCGGTCTTCATCCCGAGCAACGTGCTCGCGCTTCGCAGCGCATCCGGCGTGATTTTGAAGAGACCGAGCCCCTGGACCGCTCCGCCCAGCGAGGCCACTCCGTCCATCGCCGAGATGAAGCCCGTGTACTGCCCCGCGATCTGCGGCGGCACTTCCGACACCGCCTGCTTCAGGACGGGCCCGAGGCGTCCCCACGTGTCGAGAAACAGTTGGGGTACGGGGTCCGAGACTCCGGAGGAGAGCGTCTGGACGAGCTGGTAGCGCGAGTCGAGGAACAGATCGCCCAGTTGCTCGCGTCGGGCCTCCGGGAACTGGGGTCCCAGCGTCTTGACCACGTTCGTCAGGAATGAATCCCACTGACGCCAGTCCGCTCCCGCCCCGAGGGGCAGGCCGAGCTGGGCGACCAGTGGACTGTCCGGCCTCGCCGACGCCTGCTGCGCCCCGAGGCTTCCGGACAGCAGAAGGATCACGAGGCCGACGCCCCAGGTCCTGCTCATGCGATCCAGAATAGAGACCCGACGCACGGTGTCGCTCCCTGTGAGTGGACCGAGTGTAGCGCGCGATGAGGTGGAGCGGCAACAGCGCCCTTCCCGATGAACGTCGCTCCGGCCGGGCGTACACTGCGGGGATGGCCCTCCCCGTCGTCCTCGTCACGGGATTGTCCGGTCTGATCGGGACCGCGCTCCGGCAACACCTCGGCACCGGTGTCTGCGACCTGCGCGGCCTCAGCCGCCGCGGCGTGCCGGAGGCCACGTCGTATCGGGCCGACATCGCCGACCTCGACGCGCTCGCCCCTCTGTTCGTTGGAGTCGACGTCGTCCTGCATCTGGCCGCTGCGGTCGGCTCTCCTCCCTTCGAGACGGTGCTCCGCGATAACATCGTCGGCACGTACAATGTCTTCGAGGCCGCGCGACGGGCCGGCGTCTCGCGCGTGATCTTCGCCTCGAGCGGCGCGGTGGTCAGCGGTTACGAGCAGGAGCCGGGCTTCGCGGCGCTCGTGGCCGGGCGCTACGCCGAGCTGGCGTCGATCCCCGTCCTCACGCACGAATCTCCGCTCCACCCGAGCGGCCTCTACGGGGCGAGCAAGGTCTGGGGCGAGGCGCTCGGTCGTCACTACGCCGACGCCCACGGCCTCTCCGTCATCTGCGTTCGCATCGGCCGGGTGAACCGCGAGGACCGGCCCGGATCGCCGCGCGAGTTCGCCGTGTGGTGCAGTCAGCGGGACATCGCGCGGTTCCTCGAGCGCTGCATCACGGCGCCGCCGACCGTCCGATTCGACACGTTCTTCGTGACGTCGAGCAATCGCTGGGGCTACCGCGACCTCGCCCACGCCCGTGACGTCCTCGGCTGGGAGCCGATCGACCGGGCCGAGGACTACCGGTAGCAGGGCGTCGGGTCAGGCCACGACGAAGCGCGAGTACACGAAGAGGACGATGAGCGCTCCGATGAGCGCCATGATGAAGCCCGCCGGATGACCCTCGCGGTACATCCCCGTCATCCGGCCGATGAGGCCTCCCAGCCACGCGCCCACCAGGCCCAGGATCATGGTGAGGATGAGACCCATGCGCTGGCCGCCCGGCATCACCGCGCGAGCCAGCAACCCGATGATCAGCCCGAAGATGGCGTGCCCGATCATGTGGATCATGGAAACCTCCTTCATCCTGATTGGGTGACGGCGAAGAGCACCACGCCGATCGTAACCGGCAGCAGGCCGATCGTAACCGATGTGGCCCTCCCGGAACACCCCGCTCGACCCCTGTCTGGATGCTCGTGGCCCTTGTCAGCGCACGGTATCTCCCCTAGGCTTGGAGCGCCGAGGTGGCGGGAAGGGAGTGTTCCGATCCGACCCCGCCCGGAACGATCCATTCACCGGAGGAGCCGATGACGCTGTTCCCAGGATTCACCATGCCCGACGAGCTGCGCCGCCTCGCCGAGCAGATCCGCAGGTTCGTGCGCGAGGAGATCATTCCGCTCGAGCAGCGGCTCGATCCGGACGCGCCGGGGATTCCCGACGAGGACTTCGAGCGCCTCGCGAGCAAGACGAAGGCCGCCGGGCTCTGGGCGCTCGGCGCGCCGGAGGAGTACGGCGGGGGCGGTCTCGACACGTTCAGCATGTGCGTCGTCCTCGAGGAGATGTCGCAGCACCGCATGGGGCTCTACAGTCCTGGATGCGGAGTCTTCGGGCGCTACCCGCCGCCCGCCATCTGGGCCGGCAGCAAGGAGCAGATCGCGAAGTATGCGGTGCCGACGATCCGCGAGGGGTGGCGGACCTTCTTCGCCATCACCGAGCCGTCCGGCGGCTCGGACCCGGCGGGCGCCATCCAGACACGAGCCGAGCGGCGCGGCGACCGCTGGGTGCTCAACGGGCGCAAGGTCTTCATCTCCAACGCCCACAACGGGCGCTGGGGCATCGTCTTCGCGCGGACCGACAAGGCCAAGGGTCGCGCCGGCATCTCCTGCTTCATTCTCGATCAGGGCACCCCAGGGTTCACGGCCCGGAACATCCGCACGATCCGCACGTCATCCATTCCCAACGACGTGGTATTCGAGGACTGCGAGATTCCCGGCGAGAACTTGATCGGGCAGGAGGGCCAGGGGCTCGATCTCGCCTTCGACCTGCTCGTCAAGCAGCGCTTCCCCTACTCGGCGTGCAATCTCGGCATCGCCGTCGCCGCGCACCGCCTGGCGGTGGCTCACGCCAAGCAGCGCTCGACGTTCGGCGTGCCGCTCAGCCAGCGCCAGGCGATCCAGTGGATGCTGGCCGATGCCGAGGTCGAGCTCCGGGCGACCCGCTGGCTCATCTGGGAGGGCGCGTGGAAGGCCGACCGCGGCGAGGACGCCCGTGTCGAGGCCTCCATCGCCAAGCTCTACTCGAGCGAGGTCCTGGGCCGTGTGATCGATGCGGCCGTGCAGATTCATGGCGGGTACGGCGTGTCGAAGGAGTTTCCGCTGGAGCGATGGTATCGCGAGGCCCGCGTGCGGCGCATCGGCGAAGGCCCCTCGGAGGTGCACCGGATGGTGATCGCCCGTTCCCTCTTCCGTTGAGCGCCGCGGACAAGACGCCGATGCTGCCGCTCCTGGGGATCAAGGTCGTCGAGCTGGGGCAGAACCTCGCCGGACCGCATGCCGCCGAGGTCCTCGCGCACCTCGGGGCCGACGTCATCAAGATCGAGCGCCCGGAAGGCGACGACGCGCGGCGGTGGGGTCCGCCATTCTGGAAGGGCGTCTCGCCGGGCTTCCTGGCGGTGAACGCCAACAAGCGTTCCGTGACCGTCGATCTCAAGGACGCGCAGGCCACGCGCCAGCTCGTGGAGCTGATCGGCGAGGCCGACGTCCTCATCCAGAACCTGCGCCCGGGTTCACTCGATGCCCTGGGTCTCGGCTCCGATGCGCTCACCACGCGTTACCCGCGGCTGATCTACTGCTCCGTGTGGGCGTTCGGCCCGAGTGGCCCGCTGGCGCTCAAGCCGGGCTACGAGCCGATCCTCCAGGCGTTTTCCGGACTGATGATGATGAGTGAGCACAACGTCGACTTCCCAGGGAGGCCCACGCGCCCATGAAGCTCCTCTACGAGGTGAAGGACCGGATCGCGCGCATCACGATCAACCGGCCCGAGGCGATGAACGCCATGGACCCCGACGTGTACGCCGAGCTCTCGAAGGCGTGGCTCGACGTGCGCGACAACCCCGACGTCTGGGTGGCCATCATCACGGGCGCGGGCGAGAAGGCGTTCACGGCCGGCGCGGATCTGAAGACCATGATCCCGCGGACGCGACGGCGCGCGGACTTCTTCCTCACCCAGAACAACATGATCCTGAATCGCGGGCTGGAGGTGTGGAAGCCGGTGATCGCGGCCGTCAACGGCTACTGCCTGGCCGGCGGCATGACGCTCTTGTTCGCGACTGACATCCGCATCGCCGCCGAGCATGCGGTCTTCGAGATCTCGGAGGTCAAGCGCGGCATCCTGCCGGGTAACGGCGGGACGCAGCGCGCGCTGAGACAGCTCCCGTACGCGATCGCCATGGAGCTCCTGCTCCTGGGGCGCCGCTTGACCGCGGCCGAGGCGCTCGCCTACGGCCTCATCAACCGGGTCGTGCCCATGAAGGATCTCCTCGGGACCGCCGAGCAGTACGCCGCCCGGCTCTGCGAGAACGGGCCCCTCGCCCTCCGCGCGGTGAAGGAGCTGGCCATCAGGAGCCAGAGCGTGCCGCTCGAGCACGGGTTGCGTCTCGAAGAGTCGTTCCAGGAGTTCCTCCGGACCACCGAGGATGCCAGGGAAGGTCCGCGCGCGTTTGCCGAGAAGCGCAAGCCGGCCTACAAGGCGGAGTGAGGGAGGGGAGCCACCACGATGATCCGACCCTCGCGCTCATCGCTCTTCGTCCCCGGCCACCGCCAGCCCTGGATCGAGAAGGCCGCCGGCTACGGCGCCGACACGCTCATCCTCGACCTGGAGGACTCGGTGCCAGATCAGGAGAAGGTGGCGGCCCGCGCCATCGTCAAGGCCGGCGTGAAGATGCTGAAGTCGAAAGGACAGGCGGCCAGCGTCCGGATCAACGGGTTCGCGACCGGGTTGACGCTCGGCGACCTCGAAGGAATCCTCTGCCCCGAGCTCGAGAGCGTCTCGCTGCCGAAGGTGGAGACGATCGCCGACATGAACGAGCTTGACGCGCTGCTGACGCATCTGGAACGGCGCGCCGGGATTCCCGTCGGCCAGGTCGAGACGCCGCTCGGCTGCGAGACGTCCAAGGCGATGCGCAACGTCTACGAGATCGCGACCTCCTGCCGGCGCGTGAAGCACGTCTCGCTGGCGGCCGGTCCCGGCGGCGATGCGGCGCGGGCGATCGGCTATCAGTGGACGAAGGAGGGGTCGGAGACGCTCTTTCTGCGGTCCAAGGTGATACTCGATGCGCGCGCCGCCGGCATTCTCTACCCGACCATCAGCTCCTGGTGGAACATCAAGGACCTCGAAGGTCTGGAGCGCGACGCCCGATGGAACCGTCAGCTCGGCTACCGCGGCCAGACCGTCATGCACCCCACGCACGTGCCGATCGTGAACCGCGTGTTCACGCCGTCCACGGAGGAGATCGAGTTCTACAAGGGACTGATCGAGGCCATGCGGGAGGCCGAGAAGAAGGGAATCGCCGCGGTGACCTACAAGGGTGACATGGTGGACGAGGCCATGGTGAAGACGGCGCGCGAGATGCTCGCGTTCGCCGGGTCCATCGGGCTTTCCGTCTGAGCC
>Ga0335077_10006534_pt1 | contig 14405 bp, 8 predicted proteins | sample Lox_Sample_31_FD_207151 | JGI IMG/M metagenome (GOLD analysis project Ga0335077, IMG submission 207151) | Soil microbial communities from Loxahatchee National Wildlife Refuge, Florida, United States - Lox_Sample_3.1 | ecosystem: Environmental > Terrestrial > Soil > Wetlands | place: USA: Florida...
ATCGCCCGCGTCAAGCTGGTGGATCTGAATACCGCAAATCTCGAGTCCGCCGTCCGCACCGTGATGGGTACGGCGCGCAATATGGGACTCGAGGTGGAGGGCTGAGGGTATGCCGCGAAAAGCCGGAAAAAATATCGTCAATGCGCGCAAGAAAGTGGAAGCGCGGCCGTACAAGCTGGGAGAGGGCGCGGAAACGCTGAAGAAGGCGCATTTTGCCAAGTTCGACGAGACGGTTGAGCTGGTGATCAATCTTGGCGTCGATCCCAAGCACTCCGATCAGATGGTGCGCGGAACGGTGGTATTGCCGCACGGTCTGGGCAAGTCCAAGCGCGTGCTGGTGCTGGCCAGCGGCGAAAAACTTCGCGAGGCCCAGGAAGCGGGCGCCGACTTCTTCGGCGGCGACGACATGGTGCAGAAGATCCAGGAGGGTTGGACCGATTTTGAAGCGGTCATCGCCACTCCCGACATGATGCGCTCCGCAGGACGGCTCGGGAAGGTGCTGGGCCCTCGCGGCCTGATGCCGAACCCCAAGACCGGCACGGTGACTTTTGAGGTAGCCAACGCCGTGAAGGAGATCAAGGCGGGCAAGGTGGAATTTCGCGTGGACAAGACCGGGATTATTCACTCGCCGATCGGGAAGATGAGCTTCGACGGGCCCAAACTTGCCGAGAATGCGCAGGCTCTGCTGGGCGCGGTGGTGAAGGCCAAGCCCGCAGCCGCCAAGGGGCGCTACGTGAAGAAGATCACTTTGACTTCCACGATGGGACCGGGAATCCAGATCGATCTGGCCGAGGCGGAATCGGCCATGGCCACGGCGGCTTGACGGGGAGATCGCCATGAAGAAGCGCAGCGAGAAAAACGAAGAAGTCCAAAAGTTGACGAGCGACCTGGGGAAAGTCTCCACCGTGATTCTCACCACGTTTCAAGGGATCACCGTCGCTCAGGACACGCAACTTCGCCGGGCGGTACAGAGCGCGGGTGGAAAATACCAGGTGGTCAAGAATACGCTGGCGGAAAAGGCCAGCGCGGGAACGGCGGCCGAAGGCCTGCTCAAAGGGCTCTCGGGAACGAATTCGATCGCTTACAGCACCGATCCGGTGTCCCTGGCCAAGGTCCTTACGAAAGTCGCCAAGGACGTGCCGGCCTTTAAGTTCAAGGCGGGAGTGGTAGAGGGGCGCGTCTTATCCATCGCCGAAATTCAGCAATTGGCGCTGCTTCCGTCCAAGGAAGAGCTGATTGGGAAGATCATGTTTTTGTTGCAATCACCGGCGCGGCGTAGCGCGACCGCCCTCGCTGGCATCAATCGGAATCTGGCCGTGGTAGTGCAGGAAGCGGTCAAGGCAGAAAAGTTCGCTCACTAACGAGGAGGAGAACCAGAAATGGCTAGCAAGGTGGAATCAATCCTGGAAGAGATCAAGGGGCTCACTCTGTTGGAGGCCGCCGAATTGGTCAAAAAGATGGAGGAGACTTTCGGCGTCTCCGCGGCAGCCGCTGCGCCGGTGATGATGGCTGGCGGAGGCGGCGCGGCCGGGGCGGCCCCCGCTGAGGAAAAAACTGAATTCGCCGTTGTGCTCACCGACGTCGGCGCCAACAAGATCAACGTCATTAAGGCTGTCCGCGAAGTGACCAGCCTCGGCTTGAAGGAAGCCAAGGATCTGGTGGACGGCGCGCCCAAGCCCATCAAGGAAGGCGTGAGCAAGGAAGAGGCCGCCACGATCAAGAAGAAGTTTGAAGACGCTGGCGCCAAAGTCGAAGTGAAGTAGCTGAAAATCAGCGGTCCGCGGGCGGCAGCGCGCCGGTTGGTGCGCAAAGGAATTCGTACGAAGCTGAACTGTCGGGAATTTGAACTTCAACTGTGTCCAATCCGGACCGCAGGCGGAGCTGTCTCTGCGGCGCGTCCCGGCCTGACTCTTTTGGGTATCGCGAGGTAAATAGAATGGAAAATGGAAATCATCGCAACGGGAATCATGCGGTTCGGGAACGCGAGCGGCTGGACTTTTCCAAGATCAAGAGCTCCATTCAGATCCCGAACCTGATCGAAGTGCAGCGCCTTTCTTATCAGCGCTTCCTACAGATGGACTTGCTTCCGTCGGAGCGCGAAGACACCGGCCTGCAATCGGTGTTTACTTCGGTATTCCCCATCCAGGATTTCCGCGGGCTCTCGCAGCTCGATTTCGTCGACTACGCCATCGGAAACTGGGAATGCAAGTGCGGTAATCTCAAGGGGCTGCACCATCTCCGCGCCACCTGCCGCAATTGCGGCGCTTCAGTGGTCACCAATCCCTATCAGACCGGCGACGTGATCTGCGCGAAGTGCGGAACCTTCAACAAGAATACGCCGACCTTCTGCAACAAGTGCGGCGATCCGGTGGCCATGCAACTCAAGTACGACGTCAACGAGTGCCAGGAGCGCGGGATGACTTATGCCGCGCCGCTCAAGGTCACCATCCGTCTGACCATTTACGACAAGGACCCGGACACCGGCGCAAAGAACGTGCGCGATATCAAGGAGCAGGAGGTCTTCTTCGGCGATATCCCGCTGATGACCGATAACGGCACGTTCATCATCAACGGGACCGAGCGCGTGATCGTCAGCCAGTTGCACCGCTCGCCGGGCGTATTTTACGAGACGGCCAACAACCGCTCCTACTTCCTGGGCAAGATCATTCCCTACCGCGGCTCCTGGGTGGAGTTCGAATACGACACCAAGAACGTGCTCTACGTGCGCATCGACCGCAAGCGCAAGTTCCTGGGCTCCATCTTCCTGCGCGCGCTGGGCATGAAGTCGAATGAAGAGATCCTGCGCACCTTCTTCCAGGTGGAGCGCATCGTCTTGCGCGACGGCGAGCATTACTGGAACCTCTCCGAAGGCCTGGTCGATCGCAAGCTCACGCACGAGATCAGGGCGCCGCGATCGGAGGAAGTGCTGGTCGCGGCCCATCGCCGCATCACCGAGCCGCTCTACAAAGAGCTGGTGAAATCGAAAGTCGCCCAGGTGCATGTTTCGCTTGCCGACCTGGAAGGCGCGTTCACCGTCGCCGACCTGGTCAATCGCCAGACCGGCGAAGTGCTGCTCGAAGCCAACAAGCCGCTCACGCCGGAAGTCTGGGCGGCCTTGCCGGAAGCGGGCATTACCGGGGTGGATGTTTTCTTCCCCGACCGCGACGATACCGGCGTGGTCATTTCGCGCACGCTCGATAAGGACGCCATCCGCTCCTCGCGCGAAGCGCTCATCGAAATCTATCGCAAGCTGCGCCCCGGCGATCCGCCCACGCTCGAAACGGCCACGGCGCTTTTCAACGGCATGTTCTTCGATCCGCGCAAGTACGACTTCAGCAAAGTCGGCCGGCTGAAGTTCAATATCAAGCTCGGTCTGGAAACGCCGCTGGAAACCCGCACGCTCGATTCCACCGATTTCGTGGCCGCCATCCGCTACCTGCTCAAGCTGCGCAAGAACATCGGCACCGTGGACGACATCGATCACCTCGGCAATCGCCGCGTTCGCGCGGTCGGCGAGCTCCTGGAAAATCAGTTCCGCATCGGCCTGGTGCGCATGGAGCGCGCCATCAAGGAAAAGATGTCCGTTTACCAGGAGATGTCCACGGCCATGCCGCACGACCTGGTGAACGCGAAACCGGTTATGGCCGCGATCCGCGAATTCTTCGGCAGTTCGCAGCTTTCGCAATTCATGGATCAGACCAATCCGCTCAGCGAGATCACGCACAAACGCCGCTTGTCCGCCTTGGGCCCCGGCGGCCTTTCGCGCGAACGTGCCGGGTTCGAAGTGCGCGACGTCCATCCCACGCACTACGGCCGCATCTGCCCCATCGAGACGCCGGAAGGTCCGAACATCGGGCTGATCAGCTCGCTCTCTTGTTACGCGCGCATCAACGAATTCGGATTCATCGAGTCGCCCTATCGCAAAGTGAAGGGCGGCCGGGTGATCGATTTCACCCAAGTGGTCAATGCCGGCGACAGCGAATTCAAGGCCGGCGAGATCGTGGAACGCGACAAAGTGGATGCGGTGAATGAGGAACTCAAGCGCCGCCGCGTAACCGCGGAGCCCTACTGCTTCTACCTGTCGGCTTGGGAGGAAGACCGCTACGTGGTCGCTCAGGCCAACGTTCCTCTGGACGAGCGCGGCAAGATCACCACCGAACTGGTCAATTGCCGCCAGGCCGGCAACTTCGTGCTCAAGCAGCGCGAAGAGGTGGACTACATCGACGTATCGCCGAAACAGCTCGTGTCCGTTGCTGCGAGCTTGATCCCGTTCCTCGAAAATGACGACGCCAACCGCGCCTTGATGGGTTCCAACATGCAGCGCCAGGCCGTGCCTTTGATTCGCGGCGAAGCGCCGCTGGTGGGCACGGGCATGGAGCGCGTCACGGCCCGCGATTCGGGCGCCGTGGTCATCTGCCGCCGTGAAGGAATCGTCGATCAGGTGGACTCCGAACGCATCATCGTGCGCGTGGAGTCCGACCATTCCGGCGTGCTGAGCCGCGAAGTCGGGGCGGACATCTACTCGCTCATCAAGTTCAAGCGCTCCAACCAGAATACGTGCATCAACCAGAAGCCGCTGGTGCGGGTCGGCGACCGCGTGGGCCAGGGACAAGTCCTCGCGGACGGCCCCTGTACGGATCGAGGCGAGCTTGCGCTGGGCCGCAACGTGCTCGTCGCCTTCCTGCCCTGGCGCGGGTACAACTTCGAGGACGCCATCCTGGTCAGCGAGAAGCTGGTCAAAGAGGACTACTACACTTCGATTCACATCGAGGAGTTCGAAATCGAAGCGCGCGACACCAAGCTCGGTCCCGAGGAGATCACGCGCGACATCCCCAATATCAGCGAAACGTTCCTGCGCAACCTCGATGAAAGCGGCGTGATTCGGATCGGCGCGACCGTCCGGCCGGGCGACATCCTGGTCGGCAAGGTCACGCCCAAGGGCGAAACGACGCTTACCCCCGAGGAAAAGTTGCTGCGCGCGATCTTCGGCGAAAAGGCCGGAGACGTTCGCGACGCCTCACTCTATTGCCCGCCCGGCATCGAAGGCACCGTGGTGGACGTCAAGATCTTCTGCCGCAAGGGAGCGGAAAAAGACGAACGGCACAAGGCCATCGAAGCCCAGCAGGTATTTCGGCTGGAGCGAAACCTCGCCGATGAGATTCGTATTCTCACCGACGAACGGCTCAAGCGCCTGACGGCTCTCTTAAACGATCAGAAGCTCGTAGCCGACCTGCACGACGAAAAGACCAACAAGCGGCTGCTCACCAAGGGCACCGCGCTCACGCGGGACATCATCGAGAAGATCTCCACGCGCAACCTGAAGCGGCTCCGTCTTGCCGACAAAGACCCGCTGCTCATCGAGAAGATCGATGAAATCGAGGAGATGACTTCGCGTCAGATCGACGTCCTGCGCAAGATCACCGACGAGCGCAAGGAAAAACTGAAGAAAGGCGATGAACTTCCGCCCGGCGTCATCAAGCTGGTGAAGGTTTATATCGCCATGAAGCGCAAGCTCTCCGTCGGCGACAAGATGGCCGGCCGCCACGGCAATAAGGGCGTTATCGCGCGGATCGTTCCCGAAGAAGACATGCCCTATTTGCCCGACGGCACTCCCGTCGAGATCGTGCTCAATCCCCTCGGCGTTCCTTCGCGTATGAACGTCGGGCAGATTCTCGAAACTCACCTGGGCTGGGCGGCCAAGGAGCTCGGCCGCAGCATCGCCCGCATGTTCAACCAGGGCACTCGCGCGGAGGCTGCCCGCCGCTGGTTCCGTGAAGTCTTCGGCGACACGGCCATCTGGCGTTCGCTCTCCGCGATGGAAGACGAACACCTGCTGGAACTCGCGGAGACGTTCCGCGACGGCATCTCCATGGCCACGCCGGTTTTTGACGGCGCGCGCGAATCCGAGATTCGCCACCTTCTGGAAGTCGCCGGACTTCCGGAATCAGGCAAGCTGCCCCTGTTCGACGGAATGACCGGGGAGGCTTTCGCGCAGGAGATCACCGTCGGCTACATCTACATGCTGAAGCTCTCGCACCTGGTCGACGACAAGATTCACGCTCGCTCCATCGGTCCTTATTCGCTCATCACGCAGCAGCCGCTCGGCGGCAAGGCCCAGTTCGGCGGACAGCGCTTCGGAGAAATGGAAGTGTGGGCGCTGGAAGCCTATGGGGCCGCGCACATCCTGCAAGAGTTGCTCACGGCCAAGTCCGATGACGTGTATGGCCGCGCGAAGATCTACGAAGCGATCGTCAAGGGCGAGCCGGGCATTGAACCCGGCGTGCCCGAATCGTTCAACGTCCTGGTGCGCGAATTACAGTCGCTATGTCTGGACGTGGAATTGATGAAGCGGCAGAAGCCGCAAACGGAAGCGGCGGCGGCGGATTAGCCGGCGCTTCCCACGAGATCGGAAACGAGTTCCACTTTCCCGGGCGACCGGGAGCGCCGCGGCAAATCCGCGGCAGGGAGGAAGGAAACCTTGTATCGTAGCAGCCCTTATGACCGTGCCAGCTTGATCGCGGATTTCGACTCCATTCGCATCAGTCTTGCGAGTCCGGAAAAGATCCGTTCCTGGTCCCATGGCGAAGTCACCAAGCCGGAGACCATCAACTACCGCACCTTCAAGCCCGAGCGCGACGGCCTGTTCTGCGCCAAGATCTTCGGCCCCGTCACGGATTGGGAATGTCTGTGCGGAAAATACAAGCGGATGAAGCATCGCGGCGTCATCTGCGATAAGTGCGGCGTCGAAGTCACGCTCAGCAAAGTACGCCGCGAGCGGCTGGGCCATATCGAATTGGCTTCGCCCTGTTCGCACGTGTGGTTCTTCAAAGGCCTGCCTTCGCGCATCGGCTACCTGCTGGATATCTCCATGCGCGATCTCGAGCGCATTCTCTATTTCGAAGCTTTTGTGGTGGTCGAGCCGGGCGAAGTGCCGGGTATCAAGGAACGCGAGCTCCTGCCGGAAGAAAAATTCCGCGAGCTGCAAACCGAGTATGCCGGGCAGTTCCGAGCCGCCATGGGCGCCGAAGCTATCAAGGAGCTCCTGCGCCACGTCGACGTCGATAAGCTCGGCGACGAACTGCGCGAAAGGATGAAGTCCGACCCCAGCCTGCAGAAGCGCATCAAGTACGCCAAGCGGCTGCGGGTGGTGGACGCTTTCCGCAAGAGCGGCAATAAGCCCGAGTGGATGATCCTGGACGTGATTCCGGTGCTTCCTCCCGAGCTGCGGCCCCTTGTGCCGCTCGATGGCGGGCGCTTTGCCACCTCCGATCTCAACGATCTCTACCGCCGCGTCATCAATCGCAATAACCGGCTCAAGAAGCTGATGGAACTGCACGCGCCCGACGTCATCGTGCGCAACGAAAAGCGCATGCTTCAGGAAGCCGTCGACGCGCTATTCGATAACGGGCGTCGCGGACGCGTCCTGCGCGGCACCAACAACCGCCCGCTGAAATCGCTGTCCGACACGCTCAAGGGCAAGCAGGGGCGCTTTCGCCAGAACCTTCTCGGCAAGCGCGTGGACTACTCCGGGCGCTCCGTCATCGTCGTCGGTCCCGAGTTGCGGCTGAATCAATGCGGCCTGCCGAAAAAGATGGCCCTCGAGCTCTTCAAGCCCTTCATCTATCACAAGCTTGAAGCCGCCGGCCATTGCACCACGATCAAGCAGGCCAAGGAGATGGTCGAGCAGCAGGAGTCCATCGTCTGGGACATCCTGGAAGAGGTGATTCGCGAACATCCCGTGCTCCTGAATCGCGCCCCCACGCTGCACCGCTTGGGCATTCAGGCCTTCGAGCCCACGCTGGTGGAAGGCAAGGCGATCCGCATCCATCCGCTGGTTTGCACCGCTTTCAACGCCGATTTCGACGGCGACCAGATGGCCGTGCACATTCCGCTCTCTCCCGAGGCGCAGATTGAGGCCGCGGTTTTGATGCTCTCGTCCCGCAACATTCTTTCGCCGGCCAATGGCTTGCCGCTGGCCGTGCCCACTCAGGACATGGTCCTGGGCATCTACTACCTGACCAAGGCCAAGCCGGGCGCGAAGGGCGAAGGCCGGGCTTTTGGCTCGGTGGAAGAGGTAATCCTTGCGCTCGAAGCGGGCGAAGTCGAACTGCTTACTCCCGTCCGACTGCGGTATACCGGCGAGATGATCGACCTCACCCACGCTTACGACGATCAGGACGTGACCCACACGGAATCGGTCAATCTGAAGCGCCAGTTCATCTCCACAACGGCAGGGCGCGTGATTTTCAACGACAACCTGCCTGCGGAGATGCCCTTCATCAATGGCTTGTTGAAGAAGAAGGGTATCCAGCAACTGGTTTATTACTGCTATCTGCGCTTCGGCCTCGAGCGCACGGTTCAGGCGCTCGATCACCTCAAGGAGTTGGGCTTCCTGTACGCCACACGCTCGGGCATCTCCATCGGAATCGAGGACATGCTCATCCCGGGCGACAAGGCTCCGCTCGTGGAAGCCACCGAGCGCGAAATCGTCAAGGTGCAGCAGCAGTACCTGGACGGCGCCATCACCAATGGCGAGCGCTACAACAAGGTCATCGCCATCTGGAGCGACGTCACCGAAAAAGTCGCCGAGCAGATGTTCAAGGCGCTCGAGCAGCAGGATAAAGAGGGCGTCATCAACCCCATCTACGTCATGGCCGATTCCGGCGCTCGCGGATCGAAGCAGCAGATCCGCCAGCTCTCCGGCATGCGCGGCCTGATGGCCAAGCCCTCCGGCGAGGTCATCGAAACGCCGATCACCTCCAACTTCCGCGAAGGGCTCACCGTGCTGCAATACTTCATCTCCACGCACGGTGCGCGCAAGGGCCTGGCCGATACCGCGCTGAAGACGGCCGACTCCGGTTACCTCACGCGCCGCCTGGTGGACGTCGCGCAGGACGTGATCATCAACGAGATCGATTGCGGCACCGCCGACGGCATCTACGTCGAGCCCATCCTCGAGGCGGGCATCGAAGTGGAGCCTTTGCGCGACCGCGTGGTGGGCCGCGTTTCGCTCGAAAGAATCAAGGACTACGAAGGCAACGCCATCCTGGAGATCAACCAGGAGATCACCGAAGAGCTCGCCAACGCCATTCAGTCGGCGGGCATCGAGCGGGTCAAGATTCGCTCCGTGCTCACCTGTGAATCCCGCCGCGGTGTCTGCGCGCGCTGTTACGGCCGCAACCTGGCCAGCGGCCGCATGGTCGAGCTGGGCGAAGCCGTGGGAGTCATCGCCGCGCAATCGATCGGCGAGCCCGGCACGCAGCTCACCATGCGCACCTTCCACATCGGCGGCACGGCCACTCGCGTCGCCGAGCAGTCCAAAGTGGAGGCCCGCAGCGCCGGGTTTGTCCGCTTCCTGGACCTCAAAGCCGTTCATGGCCGCAACGACGCGCTCATCGCCATGAACCGTTCCGGCTTGATCGCTCTGGTGGACGAGAAGGGACGCGAAAAAGAACGCCACCATGTTGTTTATGGCGCTCGCCTGCGCGTCGAGGAAAATCAATCCGTCAATGTCGGCCAGATCCTTGCCGAGTGGGATCCGTTCACGTTCTCGATTCTCACCGAAGTCGGCGGGACCATCGAGTTCAAGGACCTGCAGCCCGGCATCACCATTGAAGAACAAGTCGACGAAGTCACGGGTCTGGCTCAGCTCGTGGTCACCCTTCCGCCGGGCGATGAAAAGCACCAGCCCACCATTCAAGTGCGCGATAGCTCCGGGCGCAGCCGCAAGAAATACCTCATGCCCTCGCGCGCGCACCTGATGGTTTCCGATGGGGACGAGGTCCAGCCCGGAGACGTGCTGGCCAAGATTCCTCGGGAAACCACCAAGACGAAAGACATCACCGGAGGTCTGCCGCGCGTCGTCGAGCTCTTCGAAACTCGCAAGCCCAAGGATCCCGCCGTCATCAGCGAAATCGATGGGGTGGTCAAGTACGGCGAGATCAGCAAGGGCATGCGCAAGATTTACGTCGAGAGCGAAGACAACAAGACCCAGAAGGAATACTCGATCGCCCGCGGCGTGCACATCAACGTTCAGGAAGGCGAGCACGTGCATGCCGGCGAGCCTCTCATCGACGGGCCGCTCAATCCGCACGATCTTCTGGCGGTCCTCGGCGAAAAGTACACGCAGGCTTACCTGGTGAACTCGATCCAGGAGGTCTATCGCCTGCAGGGCGTGAACATCAACGACAAGCACATCGAAACGATCGTCCGCCAGATGATGCGCTGGGTGAAGGTTGAGGACGTCGGCGACACGAAGTTCCTCCTCGACGAGCAGGTGGATAAGTTCCGCTTCCGCGAGGAGAACGACCGCGTGATCAACGAGGGTGGCCGTCCCGCCACGGGCCGTCCGCTCTTGCTGGGCATCACCAAGGCTTCGCTCTCCACCGACTCCTTCATCTCCGCCGCGAGTTTCCAGGAGACCACGCGCGTCCTCACCGAGGCGGCCGTCGCCGGCAAGGTCGATTACCTGCGCGGGCTCAAGGAAAACGTGATCATGGGCCGGCTGATCCCTGCGGGTACCGGTCTCGAGCGTTATCGCAATATCGAACTTCTGGTCGAGGTGCCTCCTCCGCAGCCGCCGGAAGCCGAAGTCGTGGCTCCCGAGCTCACTCCGGAGGAAGCCGCCGCGCTGGACTTCCTGCGCAAGGACGCGGACGCCATCGCGGAAGGCTAGTGTTCGATTGTTGCCCACCTTCGGCGTTCCGGGAGACCTTCCCGGAACGCCGATTCTTTTTTCCCGTGCCAATTCTGCGGCATCAACCCGAACCCGAATATACGCCTTGCCCTGCGATCAGCTTGATTATTAAATAACTACAACGTGCGGAAAGAGTTGCGCCCGTACCGCGGCCCATCATAGACTCTGGTCTCGCGTCTCTTATTCCCTCAGGGGACAACTGTAAGGGGCATGCCTACGAGCTTCAGACAACGCTCTGCGCCCGATGGCGATTCCGGCGCCTCGCCGGATTCGTCGAGCATTCCCCCAGATCACCCAGCGATTCGAGAAGGCCGGCTCTGGCTGCTTGCGCTTGTTGCGTTTCTGTCTTTGGCGGGCTTAGCGCTGGTCTACGGGCGGCTGGTTGGCTCGCTGACCTGGAAGCTCGACGCTCTTGCGAGCGTCCTGGCTCTGCTGGTGGGCTTGTCCACCGGATATGCCATTTTCACCTGGCTCGAAAGGGCGCGGCTGCGCGCGTTGACGCGAAGTCTCTCTTTGACGGCCGGGGATCCTTCCGCTACCCAGGTCGAGAAGCTCGTCAGTGAACGGCGGCAGATCGAAACGCGCTTGCACCGTGAACAGGAGTTCGCGCGGCGTCTGGTGGAGAGTTTTCCCGATCTGGTGCTCGCTCTGGACCGCGACGGCCACTGTACGTTTGTCAGCCACCGTTCCGCGGAACTGCTGGGGTTTTCTTCCGAACAGCTCACCGGCTCAGCGCTGAGCGAACGCGTCGAGCCTCACAGCTGGAAAGAGCTGCAAGGCTTTTTGGATTCCATCATGTCGGGCCGATGCGCCAACGGCAGCACCGAGTTTTTGGCGCGGCGCCAGGACGGCGAGATTCGGCTGTTCCGCGCCACCGCCAGCCCGCTGATGAACGCCTCGGGCGAAATCGACGGCGTGATCGCCTCCGCGCGCGACATCACCGATTCCAAGCGTATGGAACAGCAACTAATTCAAAATGAAAGACTTGCAGCCATGGGGCAGATGATCGCCGGAGTCGCGCATGAGCTGAATAATCCGCTCACTGCCGTCCTCGGTGTCACGGAACTGCTTCGCGATTCAACGCCTGAGGAATCCGCGAGGAAGCAGCTCGACATTGCTCACCGCCAGGCCCGCCGTGCCGCCCAGATTGTGCAAAGTCTTCTGGCGTTTTCGCGCCCGCCCCAGCCGCGCAAGATTTGCCTGAATCTGAGCGAACTCATCCAGCGCAGCCTACAGCTGCACGAACATTCTTTGCGAACCAATCGCATTACTGTCGATTTTTCTGCCGCGCCAGACCTTCCTGTCGTCCTGGGCGATACCAGCCAGCTCACTCAGGTCTTTCTCAATCTGATCGTCAATGCCGAGCAGGCCATTCGCGAAGCGCGGGATCACGGACAGCTGCGCATCCGCGTCGGCCGGGCTGGCGACCACGTGCTGGCCATTTTCGAGGACGATGGCGCGGGAATTCCCCGCGAAATATTGCCGCGAATCTTCGATCCCTTTTTCACCACCAAACGTCCGGGCCGCGGCACTGGTTTGGGCCTGAGTATCTGCCTGGCCATTCTTCGTGAACACAATGGCGAAATCGAAGCTCAGCCCCTCCCTGAAGGCGGCTCCCGATTTACGATCTCGCTGCCCGTTGCGCGCGGAACGGCGATGTTCCTGGCCGAACCTGCGGACCAAAGCGTAGCCTCCTCCCCCGGCCAAGTTTCCAAGGAGGCCGCTTCTCATTCGGTCCTCGTCGTTGACGACGAAGAGAGCATCCGTGAAATGATTCGCGAAGGCCTTTCCGCCCGAGGTTTTCAGGTAGAGACGGCCGCCACAGTAGAAGAAGCGCTCTCTCTGACGGGGCGCCTCACGTTTGATGCCGTGCTGTGCGATCTGAACTTGCGTGCCGCAAATGGCGCGGGCGGTTCCGGGATGGAGGTCTACGCGGCGCTGACGAGCGCTCTCCCCGATTCCAAGGATCGGCCTGTCTTCTTTTTTATGAGCGGAGAATTGGCGGCCCCGGCGTTCGCCGAGCAATTGAGTCAATCCGGCGCGAAGATGCTGCAAAAGCCCTTCCGCATTTCGGAACTAATTGCCACTCTCAGTGAGGCGCTCGAAAAGCGCTTCCCGGGCCATTCGCAGCTTTCTCACGTTCGCTAAGACCTGCTTCGCGCGGGAATCCCTTCACTTCTTTGCCGGTTTGTTTGGCGCCGGCTTCGCACCCGTGTCATTGGCGTTTGCGGGGCCATCGACGCCAAAGGTCCACACGTAAATACTCTGGCCCTCGGAGGGCGTCGCCTCGATGATGCCGTATTCGCCAGCTTCCAGAGGCTGATCCAGCGTGTAACGGTAAAGCCCTCGCGCCGCGTCCCATTTGAGCAACGAAATTTCCTGGTCCTTAAATTTCTGCTGCCCGGCGATGTCGGTGCTGACGACTTCCAGTTCGCGTTTGCCGTCTTTGATTTGCGCGCGGATAAGCTTCACGTTCGGATCGCGCTGGTCCGCGGTGCGGAAATAGAACTCCAATTCGCCGCTGCGCAGTCTTAGCTTGGCCTGTTTTCCCGGAATTTCCATGTCCTGGCGGGCCGAAATCAAGGGCATGCCTGTGACGATTCGTTCAAAGGCCCGTCCTTTCTCCAGGCGGAGACTGGCCTCCTCCTGCTTCAGAGAGGCAACGCTCTTTTCATCGACGGCATAGAATCCGGCAGCGTCCGGAAGAAAGATGTTCGGGTGCACCTCGAAGCTTGTATCCACATCCAGACCTTCGAAGCGCGCGGCATTTTCGGTTTTCGCGATCTGCTCGTCCAGCTGCTTTTGCTGTGTCTGTCGTTCCCCTTTTGCTTTTTCCGTAGCGTCCCAATCCACCATGGTCGCCGGGATCTCCTCCCATGCGGACCGTTCCAGGCTGTAATAGCGCACCCGGTCGCCGTCGCGATGATATTCGCGCACGATCTGGAAGGAGCCGTCTGTGAGAACCAGTTTGTCGCCCTTGGGAAGCGGGACAGCGATTTCCGGATTTTCCGCGTCGGCGGACTTAGCTTGTTGTGAATCTCGCTGCGTGGCGCCCTGCTGTGCAGAGGCTTTTTGCAGGGACGCCGGGCGCCGCGCATCCGCATTGCGGGCGGAAAATACGACCAGAAATGCCAATCCCAGAAACGAAGCAGTCAATCGAGAGATGGCCGGGCGATAGATGGCCGGGCGAGAGATTGGCGGGGGGACCTTTTCGTGGCAGTGTCTTTCTCGAACCGGCATGGCAGTACCAGACTTATGGCTCAGAATACCCCCGCTCGGGCGTTATCGCAATTGGCACGGCGCGTTTCAGAAGGATATCGGTTGCGCAGCAGAATCTTGCGGAGAGAGGCGTCGTTGGTCCGATGGGGAGAGGCTTTAGTGCTCGCAGCGGCCGCAAACCATCGTCAGAACCATCAGGTCTGAGATCGTATAAAACCACTTTTGCGCTGTTGTGCCTGCCGCTTCGGCAGCCGCTTCCGCGGCTTGCCCCAGGTGCTTGATGCGGGTGACATTGCGCAGATGCTCCACGCAGATGCCCGTAAGCCCTGAGACTTCTTCTTCTGTGAAGATCTTCTGGCTCGATCGGATCGTCAGTGCGCTCATGTCCCACCCCCTGGTCATCACGTACAATGACCTGAATCCTACGGTTTCATCTCTTTAACAGCAATAGTCCTTCCGTTCCATTACAGATTCATTGGTACCGCGTTAA
>Ga0335077_10006535_pt1 | contig 14402 bp, 9 predicted proteins | sample Lox_Sample_31_FD_207151 | JGI IMG/M metagenome (GOLD analysis project Ga0335077, IMG submission 207151) | Soil microbial communities from Loxahatchee National Wildlife Refuge, Florida, United States - Lox_Sample_3.1 | ecosystem: Environmental > Terrestrial > Soil > Wetlands | place: USA: Florida...
TTCCAAGTAGAAGTTCACCGTTAGCAGGCGGGTTTGAATGATCTCAAGGGCGTGCTGGCGACGGGCAGACAAGTCAGCTCCCAACAGCCGGGTCACTGACTTGGTGACCTGATAGATCACCGGATAGGTGGCCACGCGCCTGATGAACCCCCAGGACTCCAAATCGTTCAACTGCGCGTGGACTCTGGTCTCCGAATGCCTGACCCCAAGTTCCTGCGCCTGTTCGGGGGTGAAATAGCCGCCGAGCCAGGTCACAGTCTTCAGGAAGCGCTGCGACCTGTCGTCGAGGATTCCAACGCGGTCGCGAAAACGAAAAATGTTCACAGATTCACCTCAATCGGAAGATTTGGAGTGGATTCTGCGAAGTGGAAGGAACCCGGTTTTGCAATCCCGCAGCTTTGGGCGCCAAATAGTGTGGCTATGACACGTGGGTAGTGATGAGATCCTGGCTTCGTGTAATTAGACGCTGGACACAAGCGAAAGGTTTCCGATAGCCGGGCGTTGTCGTGGTGGTGGAGCACACGACCGGATATTTGACGATTAGCCAGACTAAGCCCAGGGGCTCCAGCATATTCGGCTGTCTGCGTACCCCATTTCTCGTCACGCAATCCGCAATGACTTCGTTTGCTGGACCGCAAAGTACCCGCCCAGAGCGCTAAGCGTCCCCAAGAACTCGCGCAAGACATGATGTGGGGAGACCAACCGAATCTTTAACCGTTCCACAATAGGAATCCCGGTCTGGGAAAAATTTGGGAGTGGTTCTGAACAGCGGGTGCTTGCCCTGGGGAGCGTGGGTGGGCGGTGTGGAGGAGGCGTGGGTGAGGTGGGCAGGGCGTGTCAGTTCTGGATCAGGCTACTGCCACTTCGTACTCGGTAGGTCGAAACAGGTTCTCTATAATACCAATCGGCATGAATTCGGCGACATTCGCCGCCCCAAGGTCAACAAGCGCAAAAATCTGTGCCGAGCTCAAAATCCGAAGCGTTTGCGACCAGTCTCAGAGCCGTCTTTTGGTTCGCCAGGGCCTCCTCTTAATATATGTAAACACGGGTCGCTGAAGATAGTTGCTCTGGGGCAGAAAAATTCGGCGTCTGCCATCGAGTCGGCCGGCTTGGTGCTCGTAATTGGGTCTAGGCTATGTTCCTCCCTATACGAACCAATGGCCATCGAGGTCGCGAAAATGGTCGCCCGCCGCTAGCCAAACCTCAGATTCGGCAGTCCGTCTGCGCCCCTTGCGCCGCCGACTCGCTGACGAGTACACCCTCCCCCTTAACGAATCCAGTGTCAAACTGCGGAAGACAAGTGCAGCGAGGGTGGGAGATTACCAACAGGGGACAAGGCTTCCTGCAAGTGACTTGTCTGACGGTTCGGGTTTGTGATTCAATGGCGATGGCAAAGGAGTTTGCCTCCCTTTCGCATCGGGATAAAACGCCACTCGTCGAGTGGCTGATAACTCCTCCCAATCAGCGCGCAAGAGGTGCGTCGCGTGAGTGTGTGTGTGGGGGGAGGAGAGTTAAGTTGTAGCCGGACGAAAGGCGCTGCTTTTCGTGCCGGTCTTGCCCATTTCATTTTATCTTCCGATTGCACCGAACCAAGCCTCCCTACAATTTCCGGAGAAAACGCCACAATGTACTCTCTTGAATCCGTGAAGCGGATAGTAGTCTGGGCTTGCGGACTGGGGAACGGAGTCTTCACTCCATGAGGGAAACGCTAACGTTCAACTTTATCCAGATCCTTTTCGTGCTGGTCTTCGCGCCGTTATATTCGGGTGTGCTGTCTCGATTGAAAGAAATGATCCAGAGCAAGCGGGGGCCAAGTATTTTCCAGCCGTATCGCGACTTGTGGAAGCTGTTCCATAAGGATGAAATCGTCTCCGAGGAAACCACCTGGATCTTTCGGACAACTCCGTACCTCGTCTTTATCACTCCGATCTTCGTTACTGTCCTCATTCCTGTTTTGACGGACTATCCGCTGGCTTTTGCCTTTATGGGAGACATGCTAGCGGGCGGTTTTTTCCTTGGGCTAGGCGGGTTCTTCGCGGCGCTCGCGGCTGTGGATACGGGAAATCCGTACGGTCCGATGGGCGCAAGCAGAACGCGGATGGTTGGATTTCTGGCTGAGCCAGTATTCATGATCGTGTTTTTCACCGTCTCCTTCGTTGCACAGTCCACGATTCCGTATATCGTTCAGCAAAAGTGGGTGGCCAACGCTGCGGCATTCTTTTCTCCTGCGCATGTGTTGCTGCTGGTGGCCTTCTTGATGCTCATTCTCGCGGAAGGAGGCCGGATTCCCGTGGACAATCCATCCGGCCACTTTGAGCTGGCCATGATTGACGAATCGAAGGGGCTGGAATTCTCGGGGCGGGGTGCAGCGCTGATGAAGTGGGGCGGGCAGATGAAGTTCCTGGTCCTGGCTTGCATATTCCTCAACGTTCTCCTGGCACCCTGGGGGCTTGCGCATGGACGGGAACTCAGCGCTGTCCTTATGGCGATCCCCTTCATTCTTCTCAAGATTCTGTGTCTGGCGGTCTTGTTGGTTGTGATTGAGTCGTCGTTGTCTAAGCTGCGGCTTTTCCGGATTAGCGAATTTCTCGGAGCCGCCTTCATCGCGTCGGTGAGCGCGATGATCGTCAGTATTTTTGTCGGTTCTTAGCGTCGGGAGCCTTATGCACGCGATTTCCATGTCTGCTGCGGATGCGTTGAACACCCTGAGCGCCGGGCTCATTTTGATCTGCGCTTTTGCGATGGTGGGAACGCGGCAGGTGCAGGGAGTGGTGCGGTTCTTCGTGATCCAATCGCTTTTGTTGTCCGCTTCATCGTTTCTTCTAGCTTCAAGTGAGCGTTCGTATCACTTATGGGCGCTCGGCGCAATCACTGTAGTGGCGAAGGTGATCGTGATTCCCTGGGTGTTGCGCAGGACACTGGCCCGCGATCTGTACGTGCGGCGGGAGATCGCCCAAGTCGTGAATATTCCGACATCTCTGCTGCTAGCGCTGGCGCTAGCCATCGCAGCTGAATTAATTGTGGGACCTGCAAGCAAAATAAGCGGAGATCCGGTGATTGCCGTGAATCTACCAATCGGGCTCGCCTGCGTTTTGATCGGCGCGTATTCGCTGATGGCACGGCGGGAAGCGATCCCGCAGTTGATCGGGATTCTGGCCATGGAGAACGGGGCCTTTCTTGCGGGAATCGCGATCGCTGCCGAGCTTCCCTTGATTGCGGAGTTGGCGGTGGCCGTGGATGTGGTGTTGATTGCGGTCATCGTCGGGATTTTGACGGTAGGCATCAAGAAAACCATGGGAACCACGGAAGCGGCCGGACTGAGCGAACTGAAGGAGGAGCCGACGTCATGGCGTTAATCGCGATCGTTTTGGTTCCATTGGTTGCCGCGGGTTTGTGCTGGGTGCCTCCGCTGAGACGTGTGGCGTGGCACATTACTATCATCCTTCAAGGTGCCGAATTTCTTCTGTCGTTATGGATCTGCCGGATCGTAATCGTCGAAGGTCGGGCGGTCGGCTTGTCCCACTGGTTTGAAGCGGATGGACTTGGTGCGCTGGTCCTTGTCGTTGTGAGTTTCGTCTGCTGCATCGCCGCGATTTACTCCGCCGGTTATATGAAACACGACGCGGAACAGCGTCAAAGGTTGTGGTGGTATTATACGAACTACAATCTCTTCGTTTTTGCCCTTGTCGTTGTTCCGGCCCTGGCCGATCCGAATCTGGTGTGGGTTGGGGTTGAGCTGGTTACGTTGTTCTCCGTGTTGCTCGTCGGTTTCGAGAACACGGCCGGGTCGCTCGAAGCCGCGTGGAAGTTCTCAGTCTTGACAATCATGGGAGCGCCTATCGCCCTGCTTGGGTTTCTCGTATTGTTTTGGGCCTACCGGTCCGGCGCGGGAGCAGGTCACGAAACTTGGGAGAGTCTGCGTCTGGCGGCTCCGCTGATGTCGCCCGTGCTGCTGCGGTTATCGTTCGTGCTGGTGTTCATGGGGTTTGGAGCCAAGGCGGGGCTGGCGCCTATGCACACCTGGCTCCCGGACGCTCACAGTCAGGCGCCTACTCCTGTATGCGCTGTATTGTCGGGAGTCAAGACAACGGTCCCCCTTTATGTCGTCCTGCGGTTTCTGGGGATCGTGCTTGCTTCGCCGGAGGCTCGGATGGGTCAATGGATGATCGTCATCGGTCTGATCTCGGTGGCGATTGCTGCGTTCCTGCTGCTGCAAGTTCGAGACTACAAGAGGATGTTCGCTTATTCCACGGTGGAACATATGGGAATCATTCTGACCGCGGCGGGGCTGGCGACGCGGGCCTCGGATTTCGGGGCCGTTTTCCAATTGTTGAATCATTCCATTACGAAGTCGTTGTGCTTTTATGTGGCCGGCTTGGTGCTATTGGCACTGAACACCAGGGAGATCAAGTCGGTAAGCGGGCTGATTCGAATTTCGCCTTTTGCGGGCGGGATGCTGGTGCTGTGCTCGCTGGCTATCGCCGGAGCGCCGCCCTTTCCCATCTTCTTGAGCGAGTTTTCCATCCTTGGGTCAGGAATCCGTGCAGGACATCCCGTGGCAGTAGCCATTCTGGCGGTACTCATCGTTATCGCGTTTATTGGAATCATGATGCACGTGAATCGGATGGTGTTTGGTGTTCCCGAAACGGGACCGACGAGCACACACGTGCAGCTGCCTCTGACATGCCGTATTGGGGTCGTGGTGGCGGTTGTGCCGGTTGTGGTGCTGGGTGTGTATATTCCCGGACCTCTGCATTCCTTGTTGGCGCTGGCCGCGCAGCAACTCGGAGGTCATTGAGATGTCCATAAGTGCTCCAGTCGTTTCTGCGGCGGAACGGGTTGACGAAAGGAAATTGGTGGAGGGAATCCAGGAGCGGTTTGGTCCCGGAGTTTCGATTTCGCGTGGGGAGGGAGGGATTTCAATTTCGATTGCTCTGCATGAGGCGGGGCTGCTTCCGGAACTCTCGAAATGTCTGTTCTGGGAAATGGGATGTTCGTGGGGCGGATTCGTGGCCGAGGAGCATGAATCGCATTGGCGGCTATCGTATGTGTTCCTGGCCAGCAGGCTCGGCTGGATCGAAGTGCTGCTGCACGTGCCCTCGGGTGCGCATCGTATTCCCAGCATCAGTTCGGGAGTCCACGCGGCGGATTGGCATGAGCGTGAAGTGGAGGATCTCTTCGGTCTTTCTTTTGAAGGACATCCGCGTCTGGGTGATTTCATTCTCCACGATCAAGTCTGGCCCGAGGGCGTCGCCCCGCATCGAAAGCCGCACCGGAAAACAATGGACGTGCAGCAAACGCACCTGCGCCACCGGCCGAATCCGGACTGGCGGCCTCTGCTCGTTGTGCAGGACCCAGGCGCCTTCGCGATGCCGGTAGGCCCCGTCTATGAAGGGGGAATTGGGGAGTCGCTCCACTTCCTGCTGGAGACGGTGGGCGAGGATGTGGTGCGCGCGATACCCCGACTGTTCTACAACTTTCGCGCCGTGGAAAAGATTGCCGAAGGCCGGAGCGTTCCGGAAGGCTTGCTGCTCGCGGAGCGATTTGCGGCAACATCTGCCTTTGCGCATTCGATGGGATTTGCGAGCGCGATTGAGAGATTGCGCAACGTAGAGGTTCCGGAGCGTGCAAAGAGACTGCGTGTTGTGTTGGCGGAACTCGAGCGGCTACGGCACCACACTGCGACGATTACGGACATCTGCGGATCCACGGCGCTTGCTGTGGCCGCTTCACAAGCATCCATCGTCGAGGAGGAACTTCTGCGGGCTTCCTGTGCTTTCTCAGGGCACAGATATTTGTTCGGGCTAAACAAAGTGGGAGGGCTGTCGCGAGATTTCGGGGCTATGGCACTTGGCCGGTTACAACGATCCGTGAACGAGGCTGCGGAACGCCTGCATGTACTCGAAGATCGTCTCTACTTTACGAGCAGCTTTCTCGATCGGCTCGAGGATGCAGGGGTGGTGATTCCCGAGAAAGCCAGGGACCTGAATCTCTTGGGTCCGGTCGGTCGCGCGTCGGGCCAGGGTCATGACTTGAGGCAGGAGTGTGCGTACAACGAATACGAAACGTACGAGTTCGAAGTACCACGGGAGAGTGAGGGGGACGGCTATGCTCGCCTTCGTGTACTGTTTCAAGAAGCGTACCAGTCTGCACGAATGATCACGCAGGCCATCGATCGTTTGGAAGCGGGTCCGGTGTTGGTGCCTGAGGACAGAGGCTCGTCGGGAGTGGGAATGGGTTGGGTAGAAGCGCCGAACGGGGCAGCCCTGCATTGGGTGCGGCTCGACAATTCCGGGCGAATCGAGCGCTATCATGCGATGACACCGTCGTTCAACAATTGGCTCGGATTTCACGTAGCCGTTGAGGAGTTTGCCTTTCAGGATTTCCCGATTATTTTGGCGACATTCGGTCTTTCCGCGACCGAATGTGACCGATAGGAGTCGGAGAGTGCGATGAGCTTCTGGTTTTGGCACGGGTTGAAAAACGGAATTCGAACAACTCAATATCCTGTCATGCCGGACTTGACGGTTGGAGTAACGCCGGGACGTCCAGTGAAAACCCTGTTTGCAAATTCGCAGGAGGCGGAGCGTGCGTCCGGGATATGCCCCACGGGGGCGATTGTGTCGCATGGCAACGAATCCGCGGTTCTTCTTGGGAATTGTGTCCACTGCCAGCGGTGCCGGACCAGTCTTCCGCAAGCGATGGATTGGCGGGAGGACTACGAATGGACGATTGGGGGATCGGATCAAAAGGAGTTTGAAGCGTTGCCTGGGGCCTATGTTCGCTCGACGCACATCATGGTAGTCGACGCTGGCGACTGTGGAGCGTGTTTGCGTGAAGTGAAGCAGCTGAACAATCCGTTTTACAACATGCACCGACTGGGGCTGTTCCTGACGGCGACTCCGCGTGCGGCGGATGTGCTTCTCGTGGTCGGTCCCGTAAGCGAAAACATGCGGGGACCGCTGCTGAAGACATACGAAGCGATGCCTACACCGAAGAAGGTAATTGCCGTCGGAGCGTGTGCCATTTCGGGAGGGGTCTTCGGCCACACCTTTATGTCCGCCGGGGGTGTCGGATCTGTGCTGCCCGTCGACCTGAAAGTTCCAGGAGATCCCCCTCCTCCCCTCGCCATTCTTCACGGCCTCCTCGTGGCGACGGGCAGAAAGTCTCCTTCTCGAGAGGAATCGGTTGCGACAGTGGGGGCTTCCGCGTGAGTGCCCAAGAATGGAGCAGTGGTGCGTTGGTTTTGTTTTTCATCCTTGCTCTGCTGGGACTTGTGTTGTGCAAGTTGCTCGGCGGCCATTCCTCGGCGCGAGCGCTTGCGATCCTGAGCAGCGCGTGTTCCCTCCTGATGATGTTGAGTGGCGGCGCGATCTTGGTCGGCGGACATGCCGTCGAGATTCCGCTCTGGAACATTGCGGGCATGGGAGCACTCGGCTTGCGCCTCGACATGCTCTCTGCAATTTTCCTATTCACTGCAGGATTGGTGTACTTGCCGGTTTCGCTGTTCGCGGGAAACCTGGCGCGGCGACGCCTCTATGGGGACTATCCGATTCGAAACTACGGGATGTTGCATTTCGCGCTGATGATCTCGGTTGTGGTGCTGATCAGTGCGGACGGCGCCCTGACGTTTCTTATCGCGTGGGAATGCATGTCGATTCTCTGTTATCTGCTGGTGAACTACGAGCAAAGCCACAGGAGCGACACGCGCGCCGCGTATATCCTTCTGGCCATGGGAGAAGCAGGCTTTTTGGCGGTAGTGGTCGCATTTTTAATCCTGGGAAGAGGGGCGGCCGATTGGTCGTTTGCCGGTTTGGCTGCGGCAGCCGCGCAACTTTCCAATAAATCGGCGTGGGCCGTCTTTCTTCTGGGATTTTTTGGGTTTGGAGTTAAGGCGGGATTGGTTCCGGTGAATTTCTGGCTGCCTCGGAGTTACACGGCTGCCCCGCCAATCTTTGTTCCTGTTCTAGCCGGAGTAACGCTGAATCTGGGTTTCTACGGAATTCTGCGATTAAATGTGCAGCTTGCTCCGCCTCATGACCCCGCGATGGGCATGCTCGCGCTTGTGGTCGGAAGTGTGAGCGCATTGGTGGGCATTCTCTATGCCACGACGGACAACGACATGAAAACGATGTTGGCGCACAGTTCCATCGAGAATGCCGGAATCATCGTTACGGGAATAGGGGCAGCGATGGTTTTCAGCGCTTCGAGAGATCTCGTGCCCGCCGCGATTGCGTTGGTCGCAGCGCTCTATCACATGGTGAATCATTCCGTGTACAAGACTTTGCTGTTTCAGGGAACCGGCGAGATCGAGGCCACCACCGGCACGCGAGAGATGGATCGTCTCGGGGGCTTAGTTCGCGTTCTGCCGGTCGTGTCCGTAATTTTTCTAGTGGGCTGTCTTTCAATTGCAGCCGTTCCTCCTTTCAATGGATTCGTGAGCGAATGGCTGACACTGCAATCCTTGTTGCGCAGCGCGGTGCTGGCGTCTCCTGGCGTACGGATTCTCTTCGCGCTGTGTGGGGCGGCGCTCGCGCTGACGGCTGCGCTGGCAGTGACGTGTTTCGTGAAAGTGTACGCAATGAGTTTTTTAGGTATCCGCCGAGGCAACTGGCACGGGCACGCTCGCGAGCGAGCGCATCCTCCGCGCGCCGCGATGGGCTATCTTGCGGTGGCGTGCCTGCTGCTGGGAGTGCTCCCGACCTATGTGGTCCCCGTGTTGAACCGGGCGGTTCAGCCTCTCACAGGGGCGAGCGCCGCGGAGGCTCTTGTGCCGCCATTCTTCACGGCAACAGCCGAAAATCGGCAATTACCGCCTGCGTTTCTTGAGGACTTCCATAATCTCGGAGCGCAAAGCGGCCGAAGCTGGATCCCGGGCCGCGGGTTGGTGCTTCTGGTGCGTGGGTCGGAACAAAATCCAGTCGTTTTTGCGGCTTCACCAGCGTACAGCCTTGTGGCTTTGGTGATCTTTCTGGTCGTCGCCTGGGTGGTTGTGAGCCGGGCCACGAGAAAGCGCACGCTTGCTAGAAAAGAATTGTGGGCCGGGGGGATTCCGAAGCTGTTGCCGGAAATGAGTTACACCGCAACGGGATTTTCCAATCCTGTACGAGTCGTCTTTCAAGCCATCTTCCGGCCCAACATCGTCGAAGACACCCGGGAAACGGTTGCGGTGCACTTCCGAACCGCGATTCACCGGCGGCGGGAAGAAACCCATCTGGTGGACCGCTTGCTTTTCCATCCCGTGGGCGACGCCATCAATTGGACCGCGAGATTCTTGGCCGGCATGCACCACGGACGATTGAATGCCTATGTGGCCTACAGCGTGGGCTTCCTGCTCGTCCTGCTACTGCTCTTCCGCCTGTCCTAGGGGATTGAATGCTGCGCCGCGCGCCCATGGTTTCCTTGCATTATTTCGCGCGGCAATGTTGATCGGAGAGGACGCGGCTCTCCTCACACAGGGCGTTTTGACTCGGGCTTCTCCATTGGGATTAGTCTTGGATGGGAAGATACGAAGTAATGTGAAAGTCGCTAGGCCATGTGACAACTCCGTATGCATCGCCCCAAATGCCGTCAAAGATACGTCCGTTATCGATGGCCACCCAATGCCAGTTTGAGGAGCGAGTCGAATGTACTTGGGCTATGGCGAGCTTAGGGAGATTTCTCGCATCTTTGATGGGAAGGCAACGGTGCGGGCAAAGAAAGCCATACTGATCGAGGACGCGAGCCAACTCGCGGGTAGTGGTGTGACGCGTGTGACCCACGCGCTGAGTGACTTCTTCCACGGGCCTTCCGGTGATCACGGCAACGGCAACTTGGCCGGAAGTGCGTTTTGCAGGGTCTTGTCGATACCATTGGCGCATTTCCGGCACTCGCAGGTCCAATTATGTACTGAGTTAGATAGACTTGTCCGGAATGAGAGACGCCGACGGTCCGGGTGTCGGTTGACTTCTCCGGTGAGCCGGATAGTATGGTCGAGGAAGGCCAAGGAGTTCGGCCTCAACTGCTGTCTCACCCACCGGCCGGGACAGATGATGACTCCTGACAAGGATTCTTGCCTCGGAGTCATGTCCCGCGGCATCGATCCCTGAAAGTTCTAAACGTGGAGGCGCCATGAACACAGTGGGCTTGGCGCTCATGATCGTTTTCGGCCTGTGCGCGGCGGGCGCTGTCTTGGGACTTGCAGTTCCGGAGCGCTGGAATCCAATAGTGCTGGCCTGGGCTGGATCGTTCGCGGCTCTTTCCGGTTTGTGGGCTAGCAGCACGGTGCTGTTGGGCGGAGCGTTTCGCGGTGAGTTATGGACCCTTCCCTCGCTGGGGACGTTGAGCATCTCGCTCGATCGCTTGTCCGCTTTTTTTCTGTTCATTTCGGCGATTGTGGTTCTGGCCAGCTCCGTCTTTTCCCACCAATACATGAAAAGGTATGTAGGGCATTACAAGCTGTCTGCTTTTACGGCCTGGTACTTACTGTTATTCGCGTCCATCACGTGGATCCTAGTGGCCGATGACGTCCTGGGATTTTTATTGGCCTGGGAGGTGATGTCCATTCTTACGTACCTACTTGTGAACTTCGAGCACCAACGGCCGGAAACGAATCGCGCGGGCTACCTGATGCTGGCGATGGGCGAGGCTGGATTTTTGGCTGTTGAGGTGGTGCTCCTGTGGTTGGGCATACGGGCCGGGGCATTCGATTTTGGCGCTCTGCGCACGGCTGGCGCCGAGCTCGGACAAGTCGGGAAATGGGCCTTCTTCCTGCTGACATTCTTTGGCTTTGGGATCAAAGCGGGGCTCGTGCCGTTAAACAGCTGGCTACCGCGCGCTCATCCCGCAGCGCCGGCCAATGTGTCCGCAATCCTCTCGGGGGTCATCCCGAACCTGGGTCTCTATGGAATCATTCGCATGAATCTCGATCTTGTGCCCATGGGAATGTTGGGAGTGGGCCTAGTAGTCCTCATTGTCGGCACGGTGTCCGCGTTGGTGGGAATTCTCTACGCCACGACGGAAAGCGACCTCAAAGCTCTTCTCGCGCACAGCTCGATTGAGAATATCGGTATCGTCACCATCGGGCTCGGTGCCGGAATCATTTTCGCATCTGAGGGCCGCCATGTGCTCGCCGGGATGGCCTTCGTGGCGGGCTTTTATCACATGCTGAATCACTCGCTCTACAAGGCCCTGCTCTTTCTGGGTGCTGGTGCGGTCGACGATCGCGCCGGAACACGGGATCTGGACAAGCTGGGCGGGTTGCTTCATGCGATGCCCTATACCGGGTTCCTGTTCCTCATTGGTTCGCTGGCCATCTCTGCTGTGCCGCCACTGAACGGCTTTACCAGTGAATGGCTGACGTTGCAGACTTTGCTCCGCAGTGCCGAACTTCCCTCGCCAGCATTGCGTCTGGTATTCGCTCTTTGTGGCGCCGTACTCGCTCTTACGGCGGCCCTAGCCGTGACTTGTTTCGTGAAAGCGTTCGCGATGGGTTTTCTCGGCAAGTCTCGCCTGACACGAAAGGAACGGGGAGTTACTGAGATGCACGCCTCGGCCGTGGGCGCGATGGGTTTCTTGGCGCTCTTGTGCTTGGCGTTGGGGTTGTTTCCGACCTATGTGATTCCGGCGTTGAGTCAGGAACTACGGCCATTGATTTCTCCCGCTGCGGTAAATGCGCTTGTGCCGGCATTCTTCGCCACGAATGCGGCGCACAAGGATCTGCCGCAAGCCTTCGCATCCGATTTTCGCGCGTTGGGAGCGCAAGTTGGACAGGACGTTTTGCCTGGAAGAGGACTTGTTGTGCTGCATAGGGGCGGCCCGAAGAACCCTGTCGTCTTCGCGATGTCGCCGACCTATGCGGCTGTCGCATTGGCGATTTTCCTTTTGTTGGTGTGGGTTCTGACGGTAGCCAGCACGAGAAAGCGCACGCTTACCAGAAAAGAATTGTGGGGAGGGGGAATTCCCAAGCTTCTGCCACAGATGAGCTATACGGCGACAGGATTTTCCAATCCCGTGCGGGTCGTATTTCAGGCGATTTTTCGGCCCAACATCGTTGAAGACACGCGAGAAACGGTAGCGGTCCATTTCCGGACAGCAATTCATCGACGAAGGGAAGAAACGCATCTTGTGGATCGGCTGGTGTTCCACCCGATGGGAGATGCGGTGAGTTGGCTCGCGCGACTGCTGGCTCGAATGCACCATGGACGGCTGAACGCCTACGTGGCGTACTCTCTCGGATTCCTGCTGATTCTCCTGCTCCTGTACCGGCTGTCCTGATCGGCTGCACCGTCGTCCAGTTGTCTGATTGGCGCGCCCAGTTGACTTTCGCTCCGCGTGGGCTACTATGTTTGCGAAGGCCAAGGAGTTCGGCCTCAACTGCTGTCCTGCCAATTGCCGGGACAGATGATGACTCCTGACAAGGATTCTTGTCGCGGAGTCATGTCAACCGGCGAGAATCCTCAAAACGAAGGGCTCGTCACGGGTACGCCCTAGAGCGGACTCGCATGATTCTCGGCCGAATGGTGTTTCTAAGGCCAAGCGACACGCATAGAAGGAAGGAGGCAAATCTTTCTAGAAAGCGTGACTTCTGATTGTAATGGCAGCTGCTGTCGTTGTGCGAGGAGCCACTCCAATGACTGATACGAACGTGGTGGAGAGAAAAGCAAACGGCGCGAGTTTGGACGAAAACAGGCTCGAGATGGCGGTGCTGGCGAGCGTCATCAATGACCGGGCTCTTTTCCTGAAAGCATTGGATGGAGGTTTTGATGCTTCACTGTTCCGCTCCACAACAGGCAAGCTGCTTTCCTCCTTGCTGATCGAGGTCATGGATGAAGGGGTGCAGGGAGTTGACCTGCTGGTGCTGCGAAGCAAGTTGCAAGAGCGGGGACAACTCTCGCCGCAAGTAGTGCAGTATCTCGAGGTATTGTCCCGAATCTCGCCCCAACCCGCGGAACGCTTCGGTTCATACATCGACTTCTTACGGGAGAGAGCCAGCCGTGAGGTTATCGGGTCTCTCGCAAAAGAAATGGAGAGCTTTGCGTGGAACCACGATTCGAGACATGGCCAAGTATTCGAATTTGCCGAGCATTGTGTTCAGCGGTTGATGAAACTGCAGCGGTCGCGAGTGCGGAAGCGGTTGGTGCCTCTGAATGAGTCCGTGCGCGAAGCGATGACGGAACAAAAAACGGAAACGCAGGAAACGAAAGCGGTCCTCGGGTACTCCCTCGCGCCATTCGTCCGCCTGGAGCATGCGCTTTCCGGTTTGCGACGAGGATTCTATTACGGGCTAGCGGGCGCCCCGCGCAGGGGAAAAACGAATTTCGCGTTGCACCTGGCGGCTCAGGTGTCTGGCAATCATCAAATCCCGGTTCTCTTCTATTCGTGGGAGCAGACGAGGCGCGTCTTGAGCGCCCGCTTGATCGGCAAGGAGTCGGCGATAAATCCGACGCAAATGCTAACAGGGGGGCTGGGGGGTGACACAGAAACTCTCGACCGGCTGGCCAAGGGTCTGGCGCGAGTGCAGAGATATGGGCGGTCGTTGTTCGTGGTGGAAGGGTCTCGCCAGGATACTGTAGAGCGCATTCGCGCAACCGCTTACAACGTGATGCACGACTTCCGAACGGATCGGGTGGCGATTTTTCTCGACTACCTGCAGAAAGTTCCATTGCAAATGCCGGTCGCCGATCCGCGGGCGCGCGTCGATGAAATTTCGACGGGACTCGCGGATCTGAGCCTGGAGCTCGATTGCCCGGTGGTGGTGATCTCCGCGATCGACAAGGAAGGGTGCCGGCTCGACGATGAACCCGCGGGAGACGCCGACCTCGACGAATTACTTGACCGCCCGCGCCCATCGATGCATCACTGCACGGGCGGAGGGGACATCGAATACGACCTCGACGTGGCCATGGTGCTTTCCAAGGACTGGGCGGGAACACAGCAACTTGCCGAATTGCTGCAGAACAAGACAGGCCGCGCCACGGTTCCAAAGGTCGACCTGTTGAATTTGCACATCGACAAGAACCGGGACGCGCCGCAGGAAGTCAGCCAGGCCATTCAATACGCATTCTTCGTGCACGAAAACCGTTTTGTGGAAGTGGATTTCAAGCAGGATGCAGAGCGGCAGGCGGATTTTCGTGGTTTTGCCCGGGCGCAGGAGATTTTTGAGTTCCTTGTCTCGCACGGGCAATTGCAGCTTCCCGCTGCTGAGGTTCTGCGATAGTGAAGGAATGGGAAACGTTGTCGTGAAGATTGTGATCATTTCCGACCTGCACGCAAATGCGGAAGCGCTCGCGGTCATTCCGGATGACTACGACCAGCTCTGGGTTCTCGGAGACTTGGTTAACTACGGGCCGAATCCGAGGGAGGTCGTGGAGTTTGTGCGCGATCAGGCTTCGCAGGTTGTACGGGGCAATCACGACCACGCC